>JACXTT010001902.1_pt1 | contig 34099 bp, 25 predicted proteins | sample 9270951 | NCBI WGS metagenome assembly JACXTT01 (sample SAMN15532306, study PRJNA645909) | rock metagenome | isolation source: weathered quartz diorite | place: Puerto Rico | collected 2017-06-21 | reverse complement strand
TCAAGTTTGCTGTCTCTAGTATACTGTAATAAGCTGGGATCCGGTAGTCGTATGAATAATGAATGGTATCTAAAAAAACGCCCGGTTTATAAGACTTGATAAAACTCTGTAATGATGGTATTTTTTTATCGTTTGCAGATACGATGTTGTAAGCGCCCAATGTACAATAAGCATAATACCGGGCTGCTACCGGCGGGCTCACCACATCGTGCACCATCACCATGGTAACGGCATTAATGGCATGATCAGGCTGCAAATAATCAGGATAAACGTCCTTGTTCGTTTGCGCCAAACAAGGTTTAATAACCAACGAACAAATCAGGATCAGTAAATATTTAAATAAGCTTCTCATTCTTTATAAAACTGTAGCGGACCATCACTTAAACCGATGAGCAGGTAAGGAATATTATTAATTTTGGTTTCAACGGCCGATTTTACATCGCCAATAACCGAAAGGCCCGATGCGGACTGCTCAACATATTTAAACCCGCCCTTGCCATCGCCTTTTAACAGGCATCCATAATTGGCATCAATGCTGCCCAGCTTTAGCCTATTATCTGAATGGTTACCCAACAGCAGAATATCAATTGACCCGTCGTGATCGAAGTCGCCTGTCAATATCTGACTCACTACTGAGAACTGTGCTTGCACTGGCAATGCAGCAGCCTTAAACTTTCCATGCTGATTAATGTAAAGCATGGTTTTTGTTTCGTTAACGGCCAGCTTTTGCGCTTTTGCCAGGTCTGCCGGACTTAAAACATCGGCCATCGTTGCATCGGCATATGCGGCATAGGAGCTGAATTTACGGCGCATCGGGTATATTTGCTCGTTTAGTTCATCGCGGCTTACAAACGGGTAGCTTTTACCCTGCACATAAAAATTAAAGAATGGGTCGATTGAGCCGTTGTTATCAACGTCCATAGCGTACATTTCGGCCGGTTCCTTTGCTGATGCATGAATTTGAGAATTCAAACCGAGGTTGCCTGCGATCAGATCAGGTTCACCATCGCCATTTACATCAGCAAATGCTATTGAAAACCAGAAGCCATTCTGTGGAGTATCGAAATATTCGGAGGTCTTATCTTTAAACCCTTCAGGTGTATTGATCAACACGGTAATCGGCATAAATTCGCCGCATATCACCAGGTCCTTTCGCCCGTCTTTATTCAGGTCGATCCATTGCGCATCGGTTACCATACCTATTTTGTTGAAAGGTATTTTGGCGGTGGTAAATTTTCCTTTGCCATCATTAACCAATAAATAACTCTCAGGCGTTACAGGGTATTGTCCCGGTATTACCCTGCCTCCAACAAAGAGATCGATATCGCCATCACCATCAAAATCACATGGGCGCACCACCGATTTGCTGTTTGCATTAAGCAGAGGTAAAGCGTTTTGCGACAGCACAAAGTAGCCTTTCCCATTATTTAAATATAGTTCGTCCTGCAAATCAGGCGTATTAGATTCGTATAAGGAGTACCCTCCTTTGGCAATATACAGATCAGGAAAACCATCGCCATTGGCATCGAAAAACACAGCAGCTGCACTAGTGCCGATGTTGTTATCGTTTCCTCTGCCGAGTTTTGAAATGATGTATTTACCACCCTGTTGCTGCAGGTATATCTTACCCACATTATCTTGGTCGCCGCTGATAAACAGGTCTTCCAAACCATCATGATTGACATCGGCTTTTGCAATAACCGGCGCAGTTTTGGAATACATGAACAGCATCAGCAACTGGCGTTTAAAATCGTTCAGAGTTATTTCTTCCGGTTTATAATCGATGATCGGGTCGCTATGTTTAAATATAGGTTTAACGGCTTTAACAACTTCAACATAAGGTTTTGAAGCGCCAGGATAATCAACATTCAATAATTGATCAGCCTTAACTGAAGTTAATAACTTCGATGTCCGATCAGGCCAGATCACTCGTACCGAGTCAACGGTTTTGCTATCGCCCAAGCCGAAATTTAACGTGGTAGAAACGCAGGAAAGGTACCCCCTGTTAGGGTTGACTTCCTGGTACTGCAAATTCCCGGAGGTATATACATACACCTTTGCACCAACAGCATTCGTATTTTTGCCTGTGCCTTTTACTTTGACCGCGAGATAATTGGTATTATTATTCTCACGGCTCATGTTTTGGTAGATAGATGCCGGTTGATTGATATTATTGATCACGAGGTCAAGGTCACCATCATTATCCAAGTCGACATACACCGCTCCGCTGGATACAGATGCTTCATCCAGGCCCCATTCCTTTTGTTTATTAGCAAAAGTCAGGTCATGATTATTGCGGAAAATATAATTAGGCACTTTGGTTGAGGGCATAGCCCTTACCAGGTCCATCAACAAAAATGGCTCACCCGCCATTGCTTTTTTGATTTTATAATCGCCCAAATAGCGTAAAAAGTCTTTATTGGTGTAATCCCTCAAATAACCATTACTTACAAAAATGTCTTTGTAGCCGTCATTGTCAAAGTCTGCAATCAGCGGGCACCAGCTCCAGTCGGTATTGGATACACCGGCCAGTTGCGCTATCTCGCTAAACGTGCCGTCGCCGTTGTTAAGCTGCAGCATATTGCGCATATATTGTTTATACAATCCTTGTGTCTGCATTAATGCAAAGGATTCGTAGTTTTCTTCAAGTTGTAATGATTTCTGACGGTGGTTATCTTCCGGAAGCATGTCTAAAGTCATTACATCCGGTAAGCCGTCATTGTTAAAATCGGCAATATCTACTCCCATTGAGAAATGGGAAAGATGCCTGAATAGTTGTTTTGATTTCTCGGTGAATGTGCCGTCATGATTATTGATGTATGCATAATCAGGCTCATTATAATCGTTAGTTACATAAATATCGGGCCAGCCATCTTTATCTATATCGGCAATGGCTACACCTAAACCAAAAGTCAGCGGATTTTGAACAATCCCAGCCTTTTTTGAGACATCGGTAAAATGGCCTCCGTCATTTCTAAATAATTTATTACTTGCAAGGTCATCGGTTTGATCCTTATACCTGGCCAGTTCCATATTGTCGATCTTTTTTATGTTATGGTTCAATAAGAACATATCCAGATCACCATCATTATCGTAATCAAAAAACACAGCCTGCGTGCTGTATCCCGGATCATCCAACCCGTATTCCTTCGCTTCTTCCTTAAATTTATTGTTGCCCTGATTAATAAATAATTGATTTCTGCGGGTATCATTGTCTGTTTTGCCCGAATAGCATACATAAATATCAAGCAGGCCATCGCCATTCACATCAGCCATCGTAACCCCTGTCTTCCAGGCGCCAGAACGTCCCTCAAGACCTGGGCATGCCTCTTTGGTGATGTCCTTAAATTTCATATGCCCCAGGTTCAGGTATAATTTATTTGAACCCATGTTGCCGGTGAAGAAGATATCTGGCAGGCCATCATTATTAATATCACCCACGGCTACTCCCCCGCCATTGTAGAAATACTCATAAGACAGCACATTCAACGATTCAGTCTCGTTGATATCGTTGCTGAACTTAACGTTAGTCTCTTTCGGGGACAAAAGTTTAAATAATGGTTGTTGAGAGAAAGCAGAAACTGCGGAAAGACAAGTAAATGCTAAAGAGAACAAGAGTACTTTAATCTCTTTTTGGATGGAAAAAAATTTAACCCGGCACATCTTAATCAATAAAAAAATAGGGATATTGGGATCACCATTGCACAAAATAGCGATTTATAATTGCAATAAAACAAGCAGGGAGACAATTAATGTCCCCCTGCATTATAAGGTACGAGAGTTTATTTATCCCACCATACTTTGGTCATGAAGTTATCCGCGCCCTGATCGGCAATTGCTGAAGCTAAACCAGAAGGGTTAGCACCAGACAAATTTGAAGGATATATCACTCTTCTTGGAATACTTCCATCGGTAAACTGGCCAGGATAAACAACAGGGGTTAAAGCTGGGTAACCAGATCTTTTCCAATTGTTCCATCCTTCTATGAAGTTGAAGCTGGTACAGGTTTCAACATAATATTCCATATTGATCTGTTGCAGCGCAGTTGCAGGCAGCAACGGATGGGCTGCCACATATGTTGAAATCGCAGCCGGGCTAACCACCGCCGCTGGGGTTGAATTCAACTCTGCTAGTTCCTGCATATCGGCAGCAAGCGCATTCGCATAATGCAAACCTGCAACCCCGGTGTTCCAGCCTCTTGAAGCTGCTTCTGCAAATAACAACTCCGTTTGGCCATAAGTCACGAGCATATTAGCACGATTGCGATCCAGGTACACCGCGAATCTTGGGCGCGAGTACAGGCCCTGTTCAGCAGCACCATCGCCTGCTACTGCAGGGTTGGCCGGTGTTGAACCCGGATAGCCCGGTGCTTTAGAGATATCATACGGTCCGCCAATATCGTAGCCATTTGGCATCCCTAGTTGTTTCGATGCTGTATTATCACCAGCAACGTATGCAGCATTTGCAGCCAGGCCATTCCCAATTGCAATCTCTGCTACAGCAGGGATACGCGGGTCGTTGTTTGCTTTCATAAAGCTGATCAGGGTATTTCCCCAACGTACGCCCTGCCAATCCGGCACATTGCCTAAGAAGGTGTTAGCGCTGGAGTTAGAATTATTATCTGCAGCGTCACAAACTACTTTGGCATCATCAGCAATGCTTGACATAGCACCGCCACTATAAGCCATTTCAGCATATTTTTGCGCTGTTGCAGGATCGGCTTTTGTTAAACGCATTGCCAATCTTAACATCAAAGAATAACCCAGTTTTTTCCACTGCGCAATGTTACCGTTATAAAACAAATCTGACGTCGGGCCTTGTTTAGATGCATCCAAAGCAGCAGTAGCAGTAGCCAACTGGCTCAGCATGCTGGTATAGATCGCCTGTGTTTTATCAAACGCAGGTGTATAAACCTGTGCTTTTGCCTGATAAGCCTGAGAATAAGGGGCATCGCCATACGTATCAGTTATCTGCTGCTGGAACATCACTAACAAAATAGCACCGCAATTGTCCAGGTTTGTATAAGCTGCATTGCCCTTGATCAGGTTTTTCATCTCATAAACCAGCGTACCGGCACCATAGCAATCCTGCCAAACCATTGGAATATAAGTTTGCGGGCTGCCGCCGTATACATATTTATCGCCATTGGTGTAATACCCTTCTGTACTTGCCAGGCCTTGTATCCAGCAGCTCTGGAATAAGAGCTGACGATAGCCCGCATTAGCAAATTGTATTTGGGCCTGGGACATAAAGAAGTTAGGGTCGATCAACGTCGCAGACGTTTGGTTCGGGTCTGTATTTATTTTATCAAAATTCTTGGTACAGCCCGCGAAAAGAGTAGCGCCCAATACCAGGCAACTATATATAAGTCTTTTTTTCATGTCTGTTAATTTTTAAATTTAAAGTTTACACTAAACCCATAAGTTCTGACAGCAGGAATACTTGTACCTTCTATACCTGCATAACCTACGTTTGGTGAAAAACCAGATTCAGGATCAATGTTTTCACTGCGCTTCATGATCGTCCACAAGTTGCGGCCAACTAATGAAACATTAATTGAGCTAAATGGAGTAGCCGACAAAAGGGTCTTAGGTATGGTATATCCAAAACTTACCTGGCGTAATTTGATAAAGCTTCCATCTAAAACATCCAATCCGGATACTTGTCTGGCAAGAGCCTGGTAATAAGTTTGTGCAGGAACATTTACGGTATTTTGAGCGCCTGAAGCAGTAACACCCTGACCTACTATGCCTGTTTCACGACCCGGAAGCGTAAGCTGGTTCAAACCACGGTAGATACTGTAATATTGTGTTGCAGACAGTATCTTATTGCCGTAACGATAATCGATCAGGAATGATAAATTAAATCCTTTAAAGCTAAACTCGTTATTGAAACCGCCATAAATTTTAGGCACTGTACTTCCCATAGCTTGCAGAGGGCCTTTTTGTGGTAAACCCTGTGCATCAAATACGATCTGTCCGGCAGCATTACGCAGGTAATCGCTGGCCCAGATTTGCGGGCCCGGTAAACCAGGAATAAATGCAATGTGAGCCCCGTTAAACGGACGGTAATGCTGACCTAAATCCTCGATGCTGTTATTCACATCTGTTTTCAGGATCTTGTTTTTAACGTACGTAAAATTGAAAGATGGTGTCCAGCTAAAATCCGAAGTTTTAACCGGCGTACCGTGCACTTCAACTTCGACGCCGCGGTTTTGGGTCGAACCTGTTCCTACGTAGTAAGAGTTGTAGCCTGATGAAACATCAAGTTGAGCCTGGGTAATTTCGTTCTTGGTTTTTCTTGCGAAATAAGATACGTCAAATCCGAACCTGTTGCCCCAGAACTTCATTTCAGTACCGGCTTCAATTTCCGTTAATGTATAAGGCTTCAAAAACAGGTTAGGCAGGTTAAGACTAAAAGAAGCTGCCGGAACTCCATTTATTGAGTTATTCAGACCGTAATATACTGCATCGGTGTACGGATTAGCCGGTTCGCCACTGGTTTGGGCATAAGATAAACGGAACTTGCCAAAATCCAGGCCGTTGATATGGTACAGGTCAGAGAAGATAAAGCTTCCCGAAACAGAAGGCGAGAATATACCGCGGTTGCTGGCAGGTAATGTACTATAGGCGTCATAACGGCCAGTGGTACTTAACACCAGGTAATCTTTGATCGCAAAATCAGCGGTATAGTAAGCTGAATTGGTCTGGCGTGAATGGAAATATTGACTTCCTGATCTGCCTGAAAAGTTAGATAAACTGTAAAAGTAAGGGATAATGAAGTTATTTTGACCGCTAACATTGGTACCTTCATCACCGGCTTTACGGATGTTACCACCAACAGACAAGTCTAAGTTAAGCCAGTTTTTTACCAGGTCGTGCTTAGCACCAAACAAGATGTCTGTATTTTGTTCGGTTATTCTTCCGTTCGATTGATTCATGTTCCCTTGCGCATTGTAGCCTGTACCGGTTGGTGTGATATCAACGCGTTTATCATTGATGATATCATAACCCAATCGCACCTGCCCATACAACCAGTTTGTGAAATTATATTTGGCAGAAGCTGAGGTGATCAAACGATCACGGCTGGTAGTGCTTGAGAATTTATAGGCGGCAAAATACGGGTTGGTTACGTAGTTATCATTTGTGAACTGGCTCTCCGCTCCCGTTGGGCCGTATCCCGGAGCAAGTATTTTCTGGTCCTCGTTCGGAGCCAGGAACAATACGTTGTTCGGGTTACCAGGGCCGTCACTCAGGCTAGCCCTGTTTTTTTCATTATCAACTATATAGTTGGCTACCAGGTTTACGTCCAGTTTCTTTGTAACAGACTGAGTAGTATTCAGATTGAACGATTTTCTGTCCAGGCCGCTGTTTGGCACCACGCCTGCATTGTTCAGATCAGACAATGAAAAACGGAATGAACCGTTATCACCACCACCGGTGAACGCCACAGTGTTAGTAAATGTGTGACCAGTGTTGTAGAATGACAATATGTTATTTGGCACAGCAGAATATGCATATGATTTGCCATCAAACTGTGGCACCATGGAGCCATCTAATCTTGGGCCCCATGCCAAACTACCGTCATTCATAGCACTTCCCGCATCAGTTGGCTTTTGTCCGTTAACACCTTGTCCATATTGATTCTGGTAATCAAGGTCGTTACGCACTTTATCCATTTGATAGTTGGTGCTATACTCCACACCAAAGTTGGTGTTCTTTTTGCCCCCTTTTGTAGTGATGAGGATAACACCGTTAGCAGCCCGCGCACCATATAGAGCAGACGCCGACTGACCTTTTAGTACGGTCATAGACTCGATATCATCAGGGTTGATGTTGGCAATACCGTCGCCGTAGTCTGCACCGCCCCATTCGCCTGAAGAACCACGCTGTGTATTGTCCATCGGCACACCGTTAATCACGAATAAAGGTGATGATGATCCTGTCGATTGGCTGGTCACACCACGCAACATGATACGTACTGATGAACCAGGGCCACCGTTTGTACCGTTTATTTGCAAACCTGCTACACGACCTTCAAGCGAAGCGGCAACGTTGGTTTCTTTTACCTTATTAAAATCGTCGGCACCTACTGTGGTAGCTGAATAGCCTAATTTTCTTTCGTCCTTTTTAATACCCAACGCTGTAACAACTACTTCATTAAGGTTTTGGCTTGCGCTGCGCATGGTAACATTAATAGAACTTCTGCCGGCAACCGAGATTTCCTGGGTATCGTATCCGATAAACGAGATTACCAACACCGCATTGTCCGGTACGTTAATGGAGAAACCACCATTTACGTCAGAAACAGTGCCGGTTCCGGTACCTTTTACTTTAATGGATACGCCAGGTAAAGGCAAACCTTTGTCGTCAACCACCTTACCGGTAACTACTTTGTTTGCAACAACTTCGTTTTTGCCGGTAATTACGATCAGGTTATTATCCAGTTGAGTGTAGGTAAAATCAGTGTTCGCCAGCAACTGATCCAAAACGTTTGTAACATTTTCATTCTGAACATTGATTGAAACATTTTTTGCCGGGATTTTACGTTCACTAAATACAAAATGGTAATTAGTTTGCTTTTGAATGGCCGTAATAACTTTTTTAAAGTCAGCCGACTTTAAATTGATGCTGACTTTTTGCTGCGAATAAACGTTGGCTAATGCCTGCAGATTGAATATTGCCAAAAATATAAATGTCAATTTCATTATTAATATGGACTTGATTAGCCGATATCTATTTTTTACACCCTGAAGGTGTCTAAAATATTTCATATTTTTACTTATTAAAGGTGAATGATACATTGCTAAATTCTGTTCCAGAGAAAGTAGCATTGAATTAATTAACGGATGTTCATCTTTTTTCGGGAGTTACTTTAGCGGTGATTCCCGTTTTTTTTGGTTGGTGAGTAAGTTTTTTTCAATTCATAAGCGCTCAAGTTAATTAGGGTTAATAGATGGATACTGTTTCGTTATTATACTTGTAATTAAATGGTTCTATCATCTTTAAAGCATTTAACGCCTCGATGATATTTTCTTTCACAAAAACTCCCGTAAAACGGTAGTCTTTCGTATTCGAGTTTTTAAACTTAACTTTTATGCCATACCATCTTTCCATTTGGTTGGCCAGGTCGCTGAAGGCCTCATCCTTAAAAACAAGTTCATTGTTTACCCATGAAGTTTCAACTATCGTTGTGTCGTTTGATCGGAGATGAGTTAGGTTTGTAAGTGCGTAATTGGTGTTATTTTCCTCGGCAGCGGGCAGATTGTTTGTGCGAGGTTTATTAAAGGTTTTATTATTCAGAACTAATTTCTCATTTGGCTTTAATATGATCCTGTCAGACGGCCGGTCGTTCAGTGTTACTTCGATAGCGCCTCTTATCAGCGTTGTTTCCATGTTTTTATCGTTTTCATACGATTTCACATTGAACGAAGTACCTAATACTTTGATATTCATCTTTCCGGCGTGTACTATAAAAGGGTGGCTGCGGTCTTTAGTGACATTGAAAAATGCCTCACCATTAAGGTAAACCTCCCTGGTGGCACCTGAAAAAGAAGAAGGATATCGTAAAACGGTCTCGGAGTTTAAGGTCACGACAGATCCATCGCTCAGATATATCTTCGACTTCGTACGGCTTGGGGTTTTGGTTATAGCAATATTACCTTCTTTTTTTATTTCTGATGCACTGTGCGAATAGCGATAAGTAAACAGGCCTATTCCTAAAATTATGACCGCAGCAAGGCCTCGCCAGAAAAATGGGAATTTTTTAATCCAGCCTTTTTTTGAATCAGTATCATCAAAATTTCCAGGAACGGTTATTTTGTTTTTTATGCGCTGAAATAGCAACTCCTGGTTGGAGTATTTTTCCTCATCCTGAGCCCAATAGTTTTTAAAGAAATTATATTGTTTAAGACATTCTTCATCACTGATCAACATATAATTCAACTCAGCCAATTCACTTTCATCTATCTCGTCTGAAAGCTTTTTAGTGAGTAATTGAATAAATCTGTCGTTGACCATCAGGCTGTGGAATTGTAGGTTTAATGGAAGGACAATCTTTTTTTACAAATTGCCTACAAGCCTGAAAAAAATATTTTTATTATTTTTTATATTAACTTTCTTAAACAGCTTGCCAAAAGGTGTTTAAGAATTTCTTAATGTCTTGGTATTGAAAAATTGCTCAGGAAGTTACAAAAGCGAGAAAATTATAACAGATCCATTAACGGTGTGTTTGTCGCAGGGTTAACCTGGGCTTTAGAAGACAATTGATATTCAGATAAGATTGTACTCAGCTTTTTTATCGCCCTGAACAATTGTGTTTGTACAGTACGGGGAGAAATATTCAGTATTTCTGCTACTTCCTTATATTTCATTCCATCTTCTTTTATCAGCTTAAATACGATGCAGGCTTGCTGCGGTAGTTTTGCTATAGCCTGGTCAAGCAGAAAATGTAGCTCTTTGCGCTCTAACTCCTTTTCAGGATCGTAAGTATTTACGAACTCAACCTTATCAGTTGGTTCAATTTGAACCAGGTGAATGTTTGAATATTTTTTAACGTAGTTTAAAGATTGATTCTTAACACAAACGAATAAGTAAGTTTCGGGATTAACAATTTCAGTTAGACCCTTTCTCCCCTCCCAGCACTTTACAAAAACGTCTGATACAATCTCCTCAGCGGCTTCTTTCTGATGCACGTATAATATGCAGAATTTTATAAGCCTGTTGTTGAGACAATAGAACAGCGCTTCGAATGCCTTTAGGTCATCGTTGAAACATATTTGCCGCCATAAACCTGAAGTATCGGTTCTTTGTTTCAAATTGGTTTCCAGTTAAGTTACTATCACAATAATACGATTATGAACTTACAAATTCATAATAAAATTTAATATTTTTTTAATAAGTAGTTAAACTTTTTAAAAAACTAAACTATGTGAGCAAATTATTAATACTAATTGCCATTGCGATAATAAGTTCGCTGATTTAAGCTAATTTCAAATAATAAATTACCAGAAACATGAAGAAAGCCCTTACTCTTTTAGTAATTGCATCGATCTCGATCAGCAAACTTTTTGCACAAGAACATCAGATGTCAAAGAGTTATATACCCCCTGATGATCAATTAGTAAAAGAGAAACTAGCCAACTGGCAGGATCTTAAATTCGGTTTATTTATGCACTGGGGTACCTACAGCCAATGGGGGGTGGTTGAAAGCTGGAGCATATGCCCGGAAGATGAAGGCTGGACACAGCGCCGCGGCCCTTACAGCGCCAGCTACAATACTTATAAAACAGCTTATGAAAATTTGCAAACCACCTTCAATCCAACCAAATTCAATCCTGAAAAATGGGTACAGGCGGCAAAGAATGCGGGAATGAAGTACGTGATTTTTACAACCAAACACCACGATGGCTTCTGCATGTTCGATACCAAACAGACTGATTATAAAATAACCAGTTCAAAAACGCCTTTCTCATCCAATCCGCGAAGCAATGTTGCCAAAGAGATATTTGGTGCTTTCAGGAAAGAGAATTTTATGATCGGCGCATACTTTTCTAAACCCGACTGGCACACTGAAAACTATTGGTGGCCATATTTTCCGCCGAAAGACCGCAATGTAAATTATGATCCGGCAAAATACCCTGAACGCTGGCAAAAATTCAAGGACTTTACTTATAATCAGATCGGCGAATTAATGAGCGATTATGGCCGGGTGGATATACTATGGCTTGATGGCGGCTGGGTAAGGCCAAAAAGTACCGTCGATAAAAATGTCGATTGGCAAAGAACTATCACCTATGACCAGAACATCGATATGCCAAAAATTGCAGCCATGGCCCGCACCAAACAGCCGGGACTGATTGTAGTTGACCGCACGGTAGCAGGTAAATATGAAAACTATACTACACCTGAGCAACAGGTGCCTGATGTACCACTAGATCACCCATGGGAAAGCTGCATTACTATGGGCAACTCATGGAGCTATGTACCGGGCGATCATTATAAATCCGCCGATCAGATTGTTTCTTTATTGGTAAAGATCGTTTCCCGCGGCGGTAACCTGTTGATGAATATTGGCCCCGGTCCTGACGGCGACTGGGATCCCGTAGCATATGAAAGATTACAGCAGATCGGTAACTGGATAAAAATAAACGGCGAAGGCATATATAATACTACCTCGATAGCCCCGTATTCTGAAGGGAATACCTTTTATACCAAGCTAAAAAACTCAAATACCATTTATGCCTTCGTTCTGGCAGATAAAGGTTCAGTAACTTTGCCTGTAAATGTTTCATTCCATTTAAAAGATATTAAGAAAGTTAAAAAAATCAGCCTGCTTGGCGTCAATCAAAAACTAAAATGGACGGAAAGTGGGGATGCGATAAGCGTCGCTATACCATCCGGATTGCAAACTAAAAACGGATTGAACCACGCGGCAACATTCAAAATTCAATATTAATATATAATACTAAAACAATAAGCTGGGCGTAGTCCCGTCAATACCTGTTACCGATGCTTAAATATTTCACCACTGCTTTTTGCGTAATTTTTTCATGCCAGGTTTTTGCCCAGGCAAAACACGCCACCTCTAAGGCTCAAGCCGATTATACCCACTATGTGGATCCATATATCGGCACAGGTTTTCACGGTCACGTTTTTGTTGGGGCCAATGTTCCGTTTGGCGCGGTGCAACTGGGACCAACTAATTTATCAAAGGGTTGGGACTGGTGTTCGGGCTATCATATTTCTGATTCAACCATTATCGGGTTTCAGCACACGCATTTAAGCGGAACAGGTATCGGCGACCTGGGCGACATATTATTTATGCCGACTACAGGTGCTGTCCACTCCATGAAAGGCTCATTAAAAGACCCGCAAGGTGGATATTTCTCGTTATTTGATCGCAAAGATGAAGTAGTTAAGCCAGGTTACTATGCAGTAAAATTGAAACGATATGACATCAATGTTAAACTTACCGCATCTAACCGGGTAGGTTTCCATGAATACACCTATCCCGCCTCGAAAGATTCACACATTGTGATCGACCTGCAGGAAGGCATAGCCGATATTGCAACGGAGACTTATATCAAACAGGTAAATAAATATACTATTGAAGGTTATCGCTATTCAAGAGGCTGGGCAAGGGATCAGCGTATTTATTTTACCGCTATTTTGTCTAAACCGATTGAAAAGTTTGCGGTTTATGATACCACCGAGTTAAAAAACGGTGTATGGCTAAAAGGCAAAGCGGTAAAAGGCATTATCACCTTCAGCACGAAAGCTGGTGAAAAGGTATTTGTGAAAGTGGGTATATCACCGGTAAGTTCTGCAAACGCTGTACTCAATATTAATAAAGAAATACCCGACTGGAACTTTGCTAAAGTAGCATCTGCGGCGCATGGCGCATGGAATGCTGAGCTAAGCAAAATACAAATTAAGGCCGATTCACTTTCTCAATACAAAAAATTCTATACGGCCATGTATCATACCATGATAGCGCCATCGACATTTAACGATGTGAACGGCGATTATTGGGGTACTGACAAAAAGGTTCATAACGATAAGGCGTTTACCAACTTAACTACATTCTCTTTGTGGGATACTTACCGGGCTGCTAACCCACTGTATACTATTATACAGCCTGAGCGGATTAAAGATATCATCAATACCATGCTTACCATCTACCAACAGCAGGGGCGTTTACCGGTATGGCATTTAATGGCGAATGAAACCAATACCATGGTTGGCAACAGCGCGGTTCCGGTAATAGTGGATGCCTATCTAAAAGGCTTTAAAGGATTTGATGCCACCTTGGCGTATGAGGCGGTGAAGACCACTCAGATGCAGGACATCAGGGGATTGAAGTATGTAAAAAGGCAGGGCTTCATCCCAGCGGATAGTACCATTGAATCGGTTGCCATGGGGCTTGAATATTCCATTAGTGATTGGTGCATCGCGCGTATGGCACTCAAAATGGGCAAACAGGATGATTATGCTTATTTCAGCAAACGGGCGAAATACTATCAGAATTATTTCGATAAGCAAACCGGTTTTATGCGCGGAAAAGTATCTGCCACCGAATGGCGCACACCCTTCAGCCCGTTTGTATCACGCCACGAAAAGGATGATTATACCGAAGGCAACGCATGGCAGTATACCTGGCTGGTGCCCGAGGATGTGGAAGGACTTATCGCATTGCTTGGCGGCGATGCTGGTTTTATCAAAAAGTTAGACTCGCTGTTTATTGTAAAAGGAGACCTGGGTAAAGAGGCATCACCTGACATTTCGGGATTGATAGGGCAATATGCTCATGGTAACGAGCCAAGTCACCACATTGCCTACTTGTATACTTTCGCAGGGCAACCATGGAAAACCCAGGAAAAGGTTCGTCAAATATTAACTGACTTTTACACTACTAAACCGGATGGTATTATCGGCAACGAGGATGTGGGTCAGATGTCGGCCTGGTATGTGTTGTCAGCATTAGGCATTTACCAGGTGAATCCGGCTAATGGGATGTATGTTTTTGGCAGCCCGGTTATAAATGATGCTGTGATAAAACTGCCCGGAGGTAAGAATTTTCATATAGTTGTAAAGAATAACAGCGGCACCAATAAGTATATCAGCAATATTACACTAAACAATAAAACTTATACACACGATTTTCTGTTACATGGTCAACTGGCAAAAGGAGGAGAGTTAGTGATCACGATGAGTGACAAGCCAGGGGACTTTGGTACTGCACCTGCTGACAGACCGAAGTCTATTTATTGAGACATCAATAATTAGACATTTTTCATATGAAATACCGGTATTTAAGCCTGGTATCTGTTGCTGTATTGACCATCGTGATAAGCCTTAACTCGTTCACAACCAAAGGACCTGCGAACAAAAATGGCACAGATGAAGATGGCCGGACACTGTTTGGAGCATACTGTTCTATCTGCCACATGGTGCCAGATCCGGCCAGTCTTACCAAAGTAATATGGAAGGACCATGTGTTACCGGTAATGGCCAGCCGGATGGGTATTATCTATCCTGGCTTTGATCCACTAAAAGGTCTTTCGACTGAAGAAAAAATTATCGTAAATAAGAATCACATAATCCCTGAAAAACCTTACATGAGCGATGAGGATTGGAGTAAGATTGTTAAATACATTTTAGATAGTGCGCCGGATAGCATACCGCTGGATGAAAAACGTCTTACAAGGAACAGCTCATTAAAGCAATTTGTACGTGAGGATGTTCAGATTGATACCAACGCACGGCCGTCTCTTATAACCGGTTTGAAATACAGTAAAAAAACCAATACTTTGTGGATAGGCGATTATTATAACAATGTTTACCAATGGAAATATTCTGCCGGAGTTACCAAAACTGTAAAATCCGCAAGTCCGGTGGTTGACTTCAATTTCCATCAAGGCACCACCTACTTTACCGAAATAGGAAAGTTATACCCCACGGAACTTAGTGTCGGGTCATATAGCGAGTATAATGACACATCGGTATCCGCAGTATTGAGCTCGCTTCATCGACCAGTAAACGCTAAAATTGAGGACATAGACGGCGATGGCGTTCCGGAAATCGTTATGTGTAATTTTGGAAATAAGATCGGCTCATTATCGTTGTTCAAAAAAGATAAATCGGGCAAATACCGTGAGCAGGTTTTGTTGAATCAGCCCGGGGCGCTCAAATGCTATATAAAAGACATGGATGGTGATGGCAAAAAAGATATCGTGGCCATGTTTGCCCAGGGTGATGAAAGCGTATACATTTTTTATCAAAAGGATAAATTTAAGTTCAAGGCCAAAAGGGTTTTACGCTTCCCGCCAAATTACGGCACTACAGATATGGTACTGGTTGACTATAACCATGACGGATTGACTGATATTGTTACCGTGCATGGTGACAATGCTGATTTCTCCGACATATTGAAACCCTATCATGGAATCAGGTTAAATATAAACCAGGGCAACGGCGTGTTTAAAGAAAAGTTCTTCTACCCTATTTACGGAGTAACCAAAGTTTTGGCGGAGGATTTTGATAAAGACGGCGACATTGATTTTGCAGCGAGCGCCTTCTTCCCTGACTTTGATAAATTGACGGATGAATCCTTTGTTTATTTGGAAAACATCGATCAGAACAATTTCAAATTCAAGTCATATATCTTAAAAAGTGATGTTCCTGTAAAATCGCTCACACTTGAAAAGGCCGATATAGACGGAGATGGCGATATGGATATTATAGCAGGGAACTTTGCGCAAAGCCCCGGAGCGGTACCAAATGAGCTGGATCAAAAATTAAAGAGTGCAAAGTTTGGACTAATCATCTTCAAGAATCAGCTTTATCAGCCTAGAAAAGCTTGGAAATAGTCTTACCCTATCCATCTCTATTCGACAGCCCTCTGCGTAATTTACGGAGGGCTGTCGAATATTTATTTACTATTTACAGAACTTATGTCCGAAACAAATTGATCCGGGCTTTCATTTGGAAAGCCATCCCAGCTTTTAAGCACTTTGCCATTCTCATCGACCAATAAGGTAAACGGGAATTTACCATCGGCATTATATTTATCGGCCAAAGCTTCATTTAGTTTGATCTGTTTCTTACTCAACTGGTTCTTTTTCTGACGTGGAAAATCGGCCCTCACCAAGACCAGGTGATCTGATGCATAGTTCTCAAAAGTGCCCGACTCCAGTATCTCTTTACGCAAGCGGATGCATGGACCGCACCAGTCAGAGCCTGAAAAATTGATCAATATTAATTTATGCTTTTGAGAAGCTTCTGTTTTCGCTGCATTAAAATCACCCGTCCAGGTCAGCCCTGGCAAAAGCAGCATCCCGAGACATATTGCTAACAACTTCATATTTAATCCTTTTTATCGCTATAATCAGAAATCTATTATCGTTTATTTAAAACCCAGGCTTAGCGATACCACATTTGATACTAAATCAGTCGTCTGCGAATAATGCCCGTATCTCAATTCTAAGTCATGCAGGTTTTGCCAGCCAAAAACACCCTTCGGAGGTGCAACCCTAAACCCTACCCCGTAAAAATTAGCATGAAATTGGGCATACGCATAGTTGCTGGTATAGTATTCATCCGTAGGGCTATGCGCTTCATACGGTGCAAAGTATTTTGCCGCCGTCTGATCGTAATACCTGTAAAACGGAGAAACCGAGAAAAAAGGTGTAATTTTCACCACTGTCTCCAAACCTGCTGTGTTCGATTTGATACCCCAGCTGTCCATGTAATACCGGTAATAGGAACGCAGGATAACGTTATCACCCAGGAAGTAATTCAGCCTGACACCAATTGGCAGTTTAAACCTGTTCGATGGCAAGTGCTCTATGGTATCTTTTCCTGTATTGAAGTATACGCGGTGAAACGGCAATCCCAGGTAACCATTTTGTGCTACCCCATCCAGCAAAAACATTATTTGCATGCGCGAATTAATGATCTGCGAATAGCCGAACGAAGCAGAATAGGTATTACGCGGACTGCTTGGAATATTTGCTTTGCCACCACCCACACTGGTTCCACTTGCTGAGGTAACAATTGTAGTCGTAGTTGTTGGAATAAACTCCGACGGATAGATCATTTTTACCTGGTCGAAATATGCCTGTAATTTAGCCGTGAACTCTCCATTCTTATCAGCGGTTTTTTGTGAAAAATGGATATCGGTTCCTAATGACTGATAATTGTATTCGCCCGAATAATAAGCGCCTATACCGAAGCTACTGCCCTTTTTAATGTTTTCTGTCGTCCAGTCGATGGATGGATAGACCCTGCTGCCGCCTGTTTTTGAAGCGCCGCTTACATTCACATAAGCAGCTGAAGCCGAAGTATGATGATCAATACCCAGGCCAAGTGTCAGGAAGTTTTGCTTCACTTTTGGATCGCCCCAAACCATTTTCAAATCGATCCCGTTTGAGATATCTGTTACCTTCTCAGTACCGATACCGCCTGTTACCGGGCTGTGATCGCCATTTTGCCAGTAGTAGCTCGAAACCAGGTTGATCTCGTCCACATGTAACGCCTGTGGATTATATTCTGAAGGCTCCGGATCTCCAACCGGTCTGAATAAGCTCACACCATTAGTTCGCGGGAGAGTATCTTGTTTGGTCTGCGCAGAAACGTTTAATCTGCATAGCAGGGAAAATCCTACTAATGATAAATACACCTTTCTCATTATTGATAATTGAGTTTAAGAAAGGTTATTAATTACACCCGCAACCACCACCGGTTTTTCCGGCATTGGCACCTGATGCTGCTTCCCTGTACGATTGAAAATTCAGTTCATTTTTCTCTACCTTCCGGTTACCCAATGCCATCTCGGCATCGTTAATGCGGCTTTTCTGGTATTCTTTAAGGTGGACACATGACGATACACTCATCATGGCGACCAGTCCGCCTACAATCTTCAGCGTTTTTTTAATCATAGTTTTTAAAGGGGCGTTATTTTATGTTGACATTCTTTGAAGTATACATTCTGTCCTGATCATCAATGACCACCGCTTCTATATTTTTTATTTGATCTATCATATCCAAACCGGTCCTGATACCCATAATCATTACTGGTGTAGCCATTGCGTCAGCTATTTCTGCATTAGTGGTGATGATCGTAACGCTCTTGATACCCGTTACCGGCAGACCTGTATGCGGGTCGATCGTATGCGAATATTTCTTCCCGTCAATCATTACAAACTTTTCATAATTGCCTGATGTGGCTACTGCCATATCGGTGATAGACATATAAGAAAACACCTCGTGTTTCGCTTCAGGATTAGCTATTCCCACCGTCCAGGGCTTGCCGTTTGGCTGCAGTCCCCAGGCTGTTAGGTCACCTGACGCATTAACCACACCGCTTTCAACCCCTTGTTGCTTCATTATCAGCTTGGCACGCTCAGCAGCATAGCCTTTGCCAATGCCGCCAAAGCCGATGCGCATTCCTTTCTCCTTCAAAAACACCGTGCTTTTATCGTGATCGAGGATCACATTACGGTAATTGATCAGGCGCACCATATTTTTTGCTGTCTCTTTGTCGGGTAAAGACGTCATGTGCTGATCGAAATTCCAGAGCCGTTTATCTATTGAGCCATAAGTAATATCAAATGCACCCTGAGTAACCCGGGATATCCGCAACGAGCGTTCAATCAGGTTAAAAGTTTCGGCACTCACAACCACCGGGCTAACTCCTGCATTCTGATTAATAAGATTAGTTTCGCTGTCATCGCTAAAAGTGGTGAGTAGCCGTTCTATCCGCTGTATCTCGCTTACCCCGGCGTCAATTCTTTCCAGCGCCCACTTCTCATTGCCAGCAACGACAGTCAGCTCGAAATGGTTTCCCATTAGCTTACAACTTTTTTTAAAAGCGGAACTTACAACCATGCTGTCCATCAGTTAACTAACAAAATCTATTAACTTAACATCTGTAGCAATATTACATTTCAATTCTGTTGAATAGATGAAAAAGGCATATGTATCGACGAAATAGTGTTTTTTTAACACTTTTTAACTTTTACCAAACACACGAACTTTGCAGCAGAGTAACTAACGCGCAAAACATCAGCTGACGATTTTTCACCGACTAAAATCCGCCCTTCACCGACTTCATTAATCATTTAACAAGATTTAACTTTTGCCAGGCTAGTTCCTGCCTTAGTTTTGGTTTACAATAAATTCTTAAAGCCATGAACTTGCAGTCAACCATCATCCCCGACACTGACAATCAGATCAATATCAACTCTGTTTTCAGCAGTATAGACAAACCGATGATCTCGAAAGATTTCAAAGGCGGAAAGATCAACAATATGTTTGCAAGCACAGAACTGGACCTGAGCAATGCCGATCTGAGCAGTATGGCTATTTTAAATATTTCTCAGCTCTTTGGAGAGATTACCTTGACGGTGCCATCAGACTGGCATGTCGAAGTGGATATCTCGCAATTCTTTGCCACAGTAGATGATTATCGCGAGAATAAATACAATGCTAAAAACTCTGAGAAAGTGTTGACCCTTAAAGGTACTTCGGTATTCGCTAATATCGAGATCCATAATAATTGCTAATCGCCAGATCGATTAGTCCTGTATCTTCCGCAACGGTCAGTGGTAGTTTATAAATTTTCTTTTTAGATTTAGCTACCAATTACACTTTATCTTATGAAAAAACTGATCCTATTGCTTCTTTTATTAAGCTATTTCGCCGCACAGGCACAACGGAAGATCATCTGGCCCGATCATAAAAAAGCGGTTATTGTGCTTACCTATGATGATGCCCTTCATTCACAGTTGAATATTGCTATCCCTCAGCTGGATTCTGCTCACTTAAAAGGCACCTTTTTTCTTACAGGTGACATCAATAACGAGACAATTCCCTTATGGCGAAAGGCCAGTAAAAAAGGTCATGAATTGGCTAACCATACCGTATTCCATCCCTGCCTGAGCACCGATGACAACCCAATGGCTTCAGAGCATTACACTGTCGATCGTGTACTCCACGAAATTGAGGTGATGAACAATTACTTGTTTGCCGTTGATGGTAAGGGTGCTCACACCTATGCTTACCCATGCACCGAAACACACGTAGGAGGCAAGGACTATGTGGATGCTATGCGCAAACATGGCATCATAAAATATGCCCGCATTGGTGGTGATGCAAATGCAGAGATCACCGACTTTAAACATCTCGACCCTTTACTGGTGCCATCTTATGGACTTGAAGATCACACTACTGCAGATAAATTAATTGCCTTTGTGAAAAGGGTACAGGCAACCGGCGGGATGGGCATTTTTATGTTTCACGGCGTTGGGGGCGACTATATTACAACGTCAGCACAAGCACACCGCGAACTGCTGGCATATCTGAAAGAAAATCAAAAAGACATCTGGATAACTACTTTTCAGCAGGCGATGGATTATGTGATGGCGAATAAGCCGAAATAATTTCTGAGACTTTTTCTTCCCCCTGTCCAATTTGTTAAATATGACTTGTTATGGGTGTATAATTCATATATTCATTAACCCTTTAATTTTAAAAAAATGGACGAGTACGCATTAATTATGAGACATGAGGACGGCAGCAAAATAGCTTCGCCTGAACAAATGCAGGAATGGATGAAACAAACCATGGACTGGATAGGCGGCATTGCTGCGCAGAACAAATTTGTAAGCGGAACAGGCTTACTGTTTGCCGATGCCAAAGTGGTTCATCACAATCAGGTAGTGACAGACGGGCCTTTTGGCGAGATCAAAGAAACTATAGGCGGCTTTATCACCGTCAGAGCGGAATCTGCCGAGGAAGCCGCCGAATTCGCCAAGGGCTGTCCGGTATTACAGGGCGATGGCAATACAATGGAAGTACGCCGGATACACAAAAACGAAAGTGGACATTAATCGTTTTCACCGTGCAACAGCAGGACCTGATACCGCATTTATTCAGAACGGAGTACAGGAAGATCGTCTCCGTTCTGTGTAAACGCTTTGGCTTCGGCCAGATAGAAACTGCCGAAGATATTACCGCTGATACCTTCCTGGCGGCTTCACAAACATGGCCTTATAAAGGCATTCCTCAAAATCCTGTTGCATGGTTATACTTCGTGGCGAAAAACAAAGCCAAAAACCATTTGCAGCGAAACCTGGTGTTCGAAGGCAAGGTAAGTGAGGAAATGAAAAGATCGCTTGGCGATTCTTGTGAAACTGAAATCGACCTATCGCCCCAAAACATAAACGACAGTCAGTTGCAGATGATGTTTGCCATTTGTCAACCCGGTATTCCCCCTGAAGCGCAGATTGGCCTATCTCTCCGTATTCTTTGCGGCTTTGGGATCGAGGAAATTGCCGACGCTTTTTTATCCAACAAAGAAGCCATCAACAAACGCCTGTTCCGGGCCAAAGAAAAGTTGAGACGAAGAAATGTAAAGATCGAATTCCCCGGTCCGGCTGAAATCGATGAACGACTCGCTACCGTGCTTACTACGTTATACCTGCTTTTTAACGAAGGATATTATTCCAGTAGCCAGGATACTACCATCCGTAAGGATCTGTGTTATGAAGCCATTCGCCTCTGTACCATGCTGGTCGAAAATAGGCTAACCAGCAAGCCGGAAGTAAATGCATTATTAGCCCTGATGTGTTTCCAGGCTTCCCGCTTTGATGCACGGATCGATCAAAGTGGCGAGCTGGTGCTTTATGATGACCAAGACACCAATCTTTGGGAGCCGGAACTGATTAGCAAAGGTGCCTATTTTCTCAATCGCGCTACCACAGGTAATACCTTATCCAAATACCATATCCAGGCGGCAATTGCTTACTGGAGCACGCAAAAAGCAGATACATCAGAAAAATGGGACAGCGTATTGCAGCTTTATAATCAATTATTGCAGATAGAATATTCACCTATTGCGGCTCTGAACAGAACTTATGCACTTTCAAAAACAGCAGGAAAAGAAGCCGCTATTATCGAAGCTGAAAAACTACAGTTGACGAACAATCATTTTTACCACACTTTGCTAGGCGAGCTTTACACTGGCATTGACAATGGCACCGCCCACCAGCATTTTCAAAATGCATTGAATTTGTCCCGGACCCAAACGGATAAACAGGCTATTCAGAAAAAAATCGATGATCTCATGTAAAATGCTTGTTTAAAAGCACATTTTCGGTTTACATTTAATGCCTTGTGCCTTATATTGGCATCCCTATCCGATAAATCTGTATGAGAACTTTTTGTATTGCTTTAATTCTTTCTTTTCTCTTTTTACAAAGCGAGGCCCAGTTAAGCACCGCCCACATTTTTTGTGATCACATGGTTTTGCAGCGCAACCAGGATATCCCTGTGTGGGGCTGGTCTAATAAAGGTTCTAAAGTTAGCGTGAGTATGAACGGTCAGAAAGCAAGCACAAAAGCTGATGGCCAGGGGAATTGGAAAGCCGTTTTGAAACCGATGGAAGCTGGCGGACCTTATGTGATGACCGTTATCTCAGGAAAATCAAAAATAGTTTACAATGATATCATGATAGGCGAAGTTTGGCTTTGCTCGGGACAATCCAATATGGAGTTTGCCCTAAGGAATGCACTTGGCTACCGATCAGAATTGAAGACTGCGTCTCAAATGAACATCCGTCATTTTAAAGTGCCCGCCAAAATGAGCCTGGAGCCTGAAAAGGATATTTCCGGCGGACAATGGATGAAAGCTGATACCAATACAATCGGCGATTTTACTGCAGTAGGCTACTTTTTCGCCAAAAAAATATCGCAGGAATTGCATGTGACCGTTGGGTTGATCAATAGCAGTTGGGGCGGCACACAGGTAGAAAGCTGGATCAGCAAAGACGCTTTATTAAACTCACCTGAAATGGCCGATGCGGCGAAGAATCTGCCGGCCGATTGGGGTGGTTTGAACACAAGGCTTGATAAACAACTGCGGGATGCCTATTACAAACCTGATGTTGCCAACTTAACAGCTGAACAATTGGCTGCCGAGCCTTCCTCATTTTTCGATTCGTGGTTAAAAGGATATGTCCCCGGTGCGTGGGAGTGGCAAAACAAGCTTTATTCTTATCGCGGACAGGGCTTTATGGAGCGAACCATTAGCCTGGAAAACATATATGCCAATCGTAAATCGACTTTGCGGCTGGGTCAATCGGACGCAGATATGAGCATTTATATTAACGGCAAACTGATCAACAACGGCCCTTTGCCTGCCAATTTTCAGCTTGATCTGCCTGCCGGAACATGGAAAGGCGGCGACAATGTGCTGCTTATCAATCTAAAATCTCAACAAAAAAACCCTACCTGGTTTGGCATCGGACTTATGGGACAAGGCAACGACGTTTATGTTAGTTTCCCGGACACTATTGTAAACCTCGCAGATAATAACTGGCATAATATGCCCGATCTGAACAAACCGTATCATTTCAACTATTTGCCGAACAATACTGGTTATGTATTATATAATGCAATGATTCACCCTTTAATTCCTTATGCTATTACTGGCTCCCTATGGTATCAGGGTGAAGCTAATGTGAGCAGAGCTTTTCAATACAGAACTTCGTTCCCGCTGATGATTACCAACTGGCGTAACGAGTGGAGGCGCAAATTTCCTTTTTACTTTGTACAGCTATCCTCCTTCGGCGGCTTCCAGGGAAGCGACAAAGGTAGCGAATGGGCTGAATTACGTGAGGCGCAGACCATGACCCTGAAACTGCCAAAAACGGGTATGGCTATCACTACCGACATTGGCAATCCTTATGATGTGCACCCTAAAGACAAGGCTAACGTAGGTTTTCGCCTGGCTGCAAAAGTCCTAACGGTTACTTATAATAAAACTGGTTTTTATGAAAGTCCGAAATACGACTCCGCCGACTTTAAGGATGGCTATACGGAAGTTAAATTCAATTATACAGGCAATGGTCTGGTTGTAAAAGATAAGTATGGTTATATCAAAGGCTTTGAACTGGCTGGGGCCGATCATAAATTCTATTATGCCCAGGCTGTGATTGTTGACGGTAACAAAGTAAAGGTATGGTGTGACCAGGTGAGGCAACCTGTTGCCGTGCGCTATGCCTGGACGGACTCACCTATCGATGCCAACCTGTTCAGCAAGGAAGGTTTCCCGGTAGCTGCATTCCGGTCGGATAACTGGAAGGGGTTAACCGAAGATAAAAAGTTTCAGTAGGATAATAATCTGAGATAAAATGATTTAGTCAATTATAAAAACAATGTCACCGGTTACCTGTAGAATAACTTAATTGCCTGCCGAAACTAAACAATCGTATTTTATGGTGACACTAATCTGAACACCAACAGTCTTGTATGCCGAATATGGAGCCAAAAACCTTTGCTAAACTCAGGAAAAGTAGATTTTTAAGATTTTTAACGCTGCTGGGGCCAGGACTCACCACCGGCGCTGCTGACGACGATCCATCAGGGATCGCTACCTACTCCCAGACCGGAGCGCAGTTTGGCTACGGTCAATTGTGGACAGCATTATACATGCTACCCTTCATGATGGCCGTACAGGAAGCCTGTGCCAGGATCGGACTGGTAACCGGCAAAGGCATTGCTGCGGTCGTAAAGGAGAATTATAGCAAACCGGTGTTATATTTTGTGGTAGGATTGGTTGTGATAGCCAACACTATCAATATTGGTGCTGACATTGGCGCCATGGCCGAAGCTGCAGGGCTATTGGTGCACGTCCATTTTGTAATCCTTACCCTGGTGATGACGGCCATCATTCTTATACTCGAAATATTCACCAAGTATAAAACCTATTCTAAAATACTTAAATGGCTGGCGTTGGCATTGATGGCTTATCCCATCACTGCATTTATCGTTCACCAACCATGGGGCACTGTACTAAAGGCCACTGTTGTGCCAACAATAGAGTTCAACTTTGGGTTCCTGTTCATTATCACAGGGGTGCTGGGCACTACTATTTCGCCTTATATGTTTTTTTGGGAAGCATCACAAGAAGTAGAAGAGCATAATGAGAAACACCCTAATCACAATGGCGCACCTGTGGTTACACAATCAATCCTGCATCGCATGCGATTGGACAACAATGCCGGCATGATCGTCTCTGAGATTACTACCTGGTGTATTCTGCTGGTGGGCGCCACCGTATTACACCAAAGCGGTGTAAAGGACATAAAAACTGCCGCCGATGCAGCAAAAGCATTGGAGCCGCTGGTACACTCTTTTCCTAACGCGGGCTTCCTGTCAAAACTGATTTTTTCTGTAGGGATTATTGGATTAGGCTTCCTGGCTGTACCGGTATTGTCCGGCTCAGCAGCATATGCGGTATCCGAAGCTTTTAACTGGCGAGCGAGCCTTAATTATAAGCCCAGGCAAGCTTATGGCTTTTACAGTGTGATCACCGTGGCAACCGCTATCGGACTCATCATCAACTTCGTTGGCATCGACCCTGTGAAAGCGCTGGTTTATGCCGCCGTACTAAATGGCGTAGCAGCTGTACCACTGCTTTACCTTATCCTGCGGATTGCCAAAAATGAAAAGATAATGGGTGAGCATAAAAGCGGTGCATTATCCAATTCGCTACTTTGGATCACCTTTATAGCGATGGGAGCCGCTGCCATAGCCATGTTTTTTACGATCGGCAAATGAGGTCGGGTGACAAACGGCTGATGTCAGAATTCCTTATTTAACAGTTTGTAATGCTGATCCACTGACCAATGGAGAGGCATCTGCCGCTATAAATATTTGATCGCTTCAGAAGCCGGGAGTAAACAAAAAAACCGGGACGATTAAACGCCCCGGTCAATAAAGATTTTTCTATTTAGCAGCAACCTAGCAATTGATTAGGCGGGCAATATAACCCCGGATTTGAGCCTAAATTGCAATCTGGGTCCAGGCCTCCTCCTGGTAGAAGGGGATTAGGGGTAAAGCAAAAACATCCTGGTGACGGGTTTTGTAAACCACCTTTCACATTTTTCATTTCGTCCCTGGTTAGCTTTTTCATTTGGTAAGGAATTAAGTGTTTAAGAAATAGGCAATTATATGATTTAGATAATAACTATAAGTTAATAAAACAAACTACACAAGCAATATTAAATTTGATTTTTAGTCAACACACCAGTAAACCATTGATTACAGAATTATCCTGATTTTCGCCTAGGTCATGATCTTTAATTGTGTAATAAAAAAAGCCTGGCTCATTACTGAAACAGGCCCAGGAATTGTCAATCATTCAAATTATAGTTTACCATTCATCGCCAGCACAGCTTTGTATGATAACGGGAAAAAGTTATTAAATATATCGGCAGTTTTACCTACATGTATTTCATACTCTTCTTTCTGCATAGCTGCAATAAGATCTTCGGCAACCTGTTTTGGTGGGATACCATTTGCCGCGCCACCAATAACTGCCGAGAATTCGGTATCTACAAGCGGGGGCATCAGTTCAAATACTTTTACAGGAGTATCTTCCAGCATAATGCGCAGGCTGTTGGTATAAGAGTGTAATGCGGCTTTGCTTGCGCCGTAGGTTGGTAATGTATTCGCCCTTGCAGCAAATGCCACAATAGATGATACATTTACAATAGCAGCTTCTGGCTGTTGTTTAAGCAAAGGCAATAATTTTTCATTCAGGCGAATAATAGACAGGTAGTTAGTCAATATCTCCTCACTTGCTTTCTCGAAAGCGTTGATTCCTGGCTCGGTTATATCATAGTAATTAGCGCTTCCAGCATTGTTGATCACTACATTGAGATTAGGATAATCTTTTTGTAACTGGGTAACCAACTTGTCTACTTCTTTGGCATTGGTTACATCGCTAACAATGTCAGTTGTGTTTTTTAGTTTGGCTATTGCCTTGTCCATACGTTCCTTATTGCGACCGGTAATAATTACCTGGTTACCTGCTTCAGAGAATAATTTTGCCATTTCGAACCCGATACCGGCACTTCCTCCGGTTATCAGTATAGTGTTATTTGTTGTTTTCATGTTATTTATGTTTTAGTTGTAGCAGTTGTTTTGGTTGTAAATGTTGTATTAGTTTTACTTGTTGTGAAGATTTAACCACTTCAACCAATACAACCAGTTGAACCAATACAACCAATCTTTTAACCATCAATGATCCGACACGATCACAGTAGCGGTTTTAGTTTTATTGCGTTTTATTACCAGTAATAGCAAAGGCAAAGTAATCGCAAACAAAAGGCCTATCAGTAAGTAAGAATCAAGATAACTCAGCAAGGTTGATTGTTTTACTACTGCTATATCTATCGCCTTTACGGCCATTTGTTTGGCATCCAACAGGGTCTTGCCTTTGTCAAGAAAATAACTGGTAAAGCGCATTATCCTGTCATGTACCTGTGGGTTGATGTCGGTAATATTTGCCAGCAGATCGGTACGGTGCAGCTCGGTGCGTCGTGCCGAATAGGTGTTGACCATACTGATACCGAATGATCCGCCCAATTGTCTCATCATATTGTTAAGGGCAGTTCCTTGCGGGATGTCAGCCGCTTTCAGGGATGATACCGCCAGCGAGCTTAAAGGCACCGTCAGCAGAGCGATACCCATGGCCCGCGTTATCAGCAATAGGCTGATGCTTTTTGCAGAGGTATCCAGGCTCATGTGCCCCATCGCCCAGTTAAAGTAAATGAACAATAAATACCCAACCGCCACTATTATTGCAGGCGAAACTCCTTTTTGCAATAACTTACCTGTCAGGATCAGAGCCACCAGCGCTACTATGGAGCCTGGCAACAATAATAAACCGGTTTGTGTAGGTGTGAATCCAAGCAGTCGCTGTGCAAACACCGGTGTAAGATAGATGGTGGTAAACAACCCCAGCCCGCTAACAAATGTAAGTATGGCGGCGATAAAAAGCTGTTTGCTTTTCAGTACCCTCAAATTAACAACCGGATGAGATACTTTAAGTTCCCATAATATAAAAGCAGTAAGGGCAATAGCGGCGGTTACCGAGAGCACGGTAATATAAGTAGCAGAAAACCAGTCGTCGGTTTGACCGCGTTCTAATACGGTTTGAAGGCTGCCTATACCTACAGTTAAAAGAATAATACCCAACCAGTCGATCTTACCATTTCCGTTAGGCATTTTGTTGGATGCATCGGGCAGCAGAAAATAACAGGATATGATAGCTGCTATACCTATTGGTACGTTGATATAAAAAATCCAGGGCCATGAAAAATTTTCGGTAATGAAGCCACCCAGTGTTGGGCCAATGGTTGGGCCGATAAAAACGCCAATACCGAATAATGCACTTGCAGTAGCGATCTTTTCTTTAGGGAACATCTCATAAACTACGGCTGCCGATACCGATAGCAAAGCACCACCGCCTAATCCCTGCAAAAAGCGGAAAAATACCAACATCCAGATGTTAGTCGCCTGCCCGCACATAAAGGAACAGAACACAAATAGAATAATGGAACCGATATAATAGACACGTCGGCCCAATATATTGGTCAAAAAGCTGGTCATTGGAATAATGATCACATTGGCTATAGCGTAAGAGGTAATTACCCAAGCCGTGTCCTCAAGTGTCTACCCTAAGTTGCCGCTCATATAATTAAGGGCAACATTCACTATCGAGGTGTCAATCAGTTCCATAATTGCAGCGGCGATTACGGTAACTATCAATAATTTCTTTTTAAACTCGCTCATTTTTTTATACCAATTGGTATATTTTAAATTATAACAACCCTTTTATCTGCATAGGAAGGCTGAAAATATTTGCCTTGAAATGCAGGGCAATATTAGACAATAAATTATACCGATTGGTATTTTTTATGTCATAATTTGGGAAGTTGATTAGGTTGATTGCCTTTAGTAAGTGGATTAAGTTAGCCTGTTCTGCCCGATTAACTTAGTCAACCAAATCAAATCAATCTAGTCCAACTCAATCAACTATTATAACACACCCTGCAACGTGGTTCGTAGCTTTCCTTTTCGCCAAGCAGAATAGTACCAGCATCAGGAACTGTACGGTAAGAATATAATGCCGGGTTGCCACATTTAACGCATACGGCATGCACTTTGGTAACTGACTCGGCAATGGCCATGAGGGCAGGCATAGGACCAAAAGGTTTACCTTTAAAATCCATATCCAGTCCGGCTACAATTACCCTCACGCCGCGGTTGGCAAGGATATTGCAAACGTTGGGCAATTCTTCATCAAAAAACTGGGCTTCATCGATACCTACCACCTGCACATCGCTGCCCAAAAGCAATATAGCCGACGAGTTGTCGACGGGTGTAGAGGGAATAGAGTTGAAATCGTGCGATACAACGTCGGTCTCATGGAAGCGGTTATCCGTGCGTGGTTTAAATATCTCCACCTTAAGGCGGGCTATTTGTGCACGGCGCAACCGGCGTATCAGTTCTTCGGTTTTACCCGAAAACATTGATCCGCAAATCACTTCGATACTGCCTCCTAATTCACTCCTTCGCTTAAAAACATCTTCGCTATACAGCATTACAAACTCCTTATAACGGGCAAATATCATAATTAAATGTTATTTTTGAGAAGCATTTGCATATATCGCCATGAAGCAACAGGAAGTTTTCAAAAAGATAGGCACCATACTGAAGGAGCTGAACGACCAATACCATTACCTGGCAAAGAATGAAAGCGAGATGAATGATCTTGAGCTTGAATTATTCGTAGCTAATGCCCATTTTTTGGCCGACCATTCTGAGGTATTGCGCAAGCTTAATGTAACTAAACCCGAACCTCCGAAACAATTAACGGCTGTAGAACCTCGATTTTTTGAACCTGTTGTGCAGCATGCACCACCGGCAATTACTGAAGAAGAACCCGCCAGGGAAGAAAAAAAGGAAGCCCCTGTGGTTGTTGAAAAGCCGAAAATTGACATACGAGAAAATCCAGTTCCGCATATTGATTTGAGAGGTGATGACACTGGAACAGATTACTCTTATATCAGTCAGGAAGAACCTCCGGTTATCAGGCATGAACTTAAACTGGAAGATATACCACATATAGAAGACGAGGACGAAGAACCTGAACCCGACGAAATGCATCATCCTATTCATCCGATACCGGAAATATCTAAAGCTGAAACACCAAAGGCTGAAGTTAAATCACCGCCTTTAGTGAAAGAGCCATTGATACCGCAAGTGGATACAGATGAAAAAGAAGGAATGTTGACGATCAATCAACGTATATCAGCCCAAATTAATGCCAATAGTTCCCGGAATGCAGAACATACCAGTTCGCAACCCATAACAGACCTAAAACAAGCCATTACTTTGAACGATAAACTGCTATATATAAAAGACCTGTTTAATGGCTACAACCTGGCCTACAGCGAAGCTTTGGATATTCTCAATCGTTTTAACTCATATGACGAAGCCGAGAATTTCCTAAAAACAAGTTACGCTGCCAAGAATAACTGGGAAGCGAAACCTGCCACTACTGAGAAGTTTTATGCTTTGATAAGAAGAAGGTTTTCTTAAGTTGCAGTGCCAAGCGGCCGTGGCAGTATTTATCGTAATGCCCTTACTTCTACTAAAAACTGCTACTAATAAACAATCCCCATCCGGTTTGAATCGAGTTTTACCAGTATAAACAGCATGATGGTAAAGCTTAGTAATGATGAGCCACCATAACTTATAAGCGGTAATGGAATGCCAATAGACGGAACGATACCAATCGTCATCCCGATATTTATTATAACGTGGAAGAAGATGACCGAGGCTATTCCATAGGCATATACGCGGGTAAATGTTGATCGCTGTCGCTCTGCGACCCTGATAATACGCAATAACAAAAACAGGTACAGTCCTAATACAACCGTCGCACCGGCAAAGCCCCATTCTTCTCCCACGGTGCAGAAAATAAAGTCAGTTCCCTGTTCAGGCACGAAGGAATATTTGGTTTGCGTACCCTGCATATATCCCCTGCCCCATAGTTTACCAGAGCCAATTGCAATCTTCGACTGGTTTACATTATAGCCCTTGCCTTTTATATCGGTTGTAATGCCCAATACAATATCGATACGTACCTTTTGGTGGGGCTTTAAAACTTTGCTGTAAATAAAGTTGACACTGAGTACAAACGCTATGCAAATACCAAGTCCTGCCAGTATAACAGGCATTAATTTCCTATTCCGCCTGAAAAGAAGCAGTATTATTATTGCAATAGCAAAAAGCGCACCGATAATGTAGGCGATATTATTAACCTTTAAGGTAAGTACGAACAGCGCAATAAACAATCCCTCAAGTATTAAAAAATATGGGGAAACACCCTCACGGTACAAAACAAATATCAATGAGCTAAAAACCAACGTCGAGCCGGCATCGGGCTGCAGCATGATCAGCAACATCGGGAACCCGATAATACCCAGCGATATCAGGAACGATTTTGGGTCTGTAACACGTACATTGGTGCCGCTTAGATAGCGGGCCAGCAGCAAACAGGTCGTCAGTTTCGCCAGCTCAGATGGCTGTAACCTGAACCCTCCTCCTAATGATATCCACGCCTGGTTACCGCCCACATTTCGCCCTACGACAAGTACCAGCATGAGCAAAACAACCGTTATGCCATAAAACACAGGTGAAAGCGCACTAAAAAACCGGCTCTCAAGCAGCAGAATAAATATTGCCACCACGCTGGCCACTATTATATAAATAAATTGCTTCCCATAGTCTGTACCCAGATCGAAGAACGACGGATGCTTTTCATCATACATGGCCGAGTGGATATTTAGCAAACCAATGGTGCAAAGTGCCAGGTAAACAAATACAATGGCCCAATCAACGTTAAAAAAGAACCCGCGTTGCTGCTGTTGCTGATAACTATTCCTCATCATCCCTCCTCTCTAATTGATAAGCAGAAGTGGAGTATTTATTCTTACTTTTTTTCCGATCCGATCCAATAACCGCCTTCTTATTACCGCTGTCAGCTTTATGTTTCGCGGTGTCCTTAGACGGAGGCGGCAATTTCAACTTTGGCCCCTGATAGTAATTCTCGAGTGCCGGCAACCTGTTGGCACTCATAATATAGTCCGGTGTCAACCCATTAGGACGAGAGGAAATACTATCCCGCAAATACTTCTCGACAATAAAACTTGCAATTGGCGCCGCCCATTTTGAACCCTCACCCGAGTTTTCTACAACTACGGCTATCGCGATCTTCGGATTCTCGCGGGGAGCATATGCAACAAACACAGAGTGATCCTCGCCATGCGGGTTCTGCGCTGTACCTGTTTTACCGCACATAACGATGCCTGCTATCTTTGAGCCAGCCGCTGTACCGCGGTCGACCACAGCCTGCATACCGTTGATAACCGGCTCGAAATATTGAGAATCGATTCCCACCCGATTCTTAACCCTATATTCCGGCTTAATGATCTCCTTATCGCCGATACCTTTGATGAGGTGCGGTTTATAGTAAAAGCCGTGATTGGCTATTGTAGCCTCGATATTAGCCAACTGTAAAGGCGTTGCCAGCAACTCGCCCTGCCCGATTGCTAACGAGATCACTGTACTAGAACGCCATCCCCCCGGATGGTAAACCTTATCATAGTGGCTGGTAGTAGGCAAATAGCCTTTCCCCTCACTTGGCATGTCCAAGCCTAATCTTGAACCCAATCCAAACTTTGCCACATTGCCGCGCCAGTTTGTAAAGGTAGATGCAGTCTGTTTGGCTCCATAATAGTTCATCAACCTTTCAAATACCATTGAAAAATAACCGTTACATGATTCAGCCACTGCGCTTGCCAGGTTCACTACACCGTGACGCTCGTTATGGAAACAATTAACTCTGTGGTTGCCCGCCCAGTAATACCCGGGGCAGTTATAAGTGGTTTCCGGGGTAATGATACCTTCCTGCATTGCGATCAAAGCGCTCAGTGGCTTAAAAGACGATCCTGGTGGGTAGGTCGCTTGTATTGTCCGGGTGAAAAACGGCTTGTAAGGATCTTTGTAGAGCTCCGCTGCATTATTACCTCTTTCGTGTCCTACAAGCAAGTTTGGATTATAAGTTGGACTGCTTACATAACAAAGTATTTCACCTGTTGAAGGCTCAATAGCTACAATACTGCCTACTTTGTTTTGCATCAGCTTTTCGCCAAGCTTTTGAATACGCTTATCAAGGGACGATATCAAACGCTCCCCTGCAACTTGCGCGGTATCATATGCACCGTTTGCATAATGCCCTTTAAACCTGCTGCGCGAATCGACCATGTCAACTTCTACACCACGGCGGCCGCGTAATACATCCTCATAAGAACGTTCTACACCGGTCACACCGATAAAATCACCCGGATGGTAATATCCGCCCGATTTTTTAATATCCTTGTCTGTCACCTCACTGATATAACCCAGAAACTGTGCGGCAACAGAGTCAGGATAAGTACGTAAATAACGTGGAGATGAATCAAAACCAGGAAACTCTGATAAGCGTTCTTGTATACCTGCAAACGCCTGGGCCGACAACTGTTTTTCGAAAACCGACTGCAAGCGTGGTGAATATTTTATTGCCTTTTCGAATCGTTTATGAAATTCAGCTGTATCTATGCCTAATAGCTTACAAAACGCTGCCGTATCAAAAGGTTTCACCAGGTTGGGCGTTACCATGATATCGTAAAAGGCTTCGTT
>JACXTT010001901.1_pt1 | contig 34110 bp, 32 predicted proteins | sample 9270951 | NCBI WGS metagenome assembly JACXTT01 (sample SAMN15532306, study PRJNA645909) | rock metagenome | isolation source: weathered quartz diorite | place: Puerto Rico | collected 2017-06-21 | reverse complement strand
AAGCGCGCGCTGGAGATGATCTTCACGGGCGACTCGATCGACGCCCGGAGCGCGCTCGCCTGGGGGCTCGTCAACCGCGTCGTGCCGGCGGAGCGACTGGTCGAAGAAACGGAGGCGCTCGCGCGCGCCGCGAGCCGCGGCAGCCTCGCGTCGAAGGCGCTCGGCAAGCGCGCGTTCTACGACACGATCGAGCTCCCGGTGGAGGCAGCGTACGCGCACGCCTGCGAGGTGATGGCGACGAGCGCGATGACCCCCGACGGGCGCGAGGCGATGCTGTCCTTCGTCGAGAAGCGGCGCGCCGTGTATCCGCCCCGGCGCTGAGCGCGCGCCCGGTCGCCCGTCGCACGCATGCCGCCGATCGTCGCGTACTTCTGCATGGAGTTCGGGCTCCACGAGGAGTTCCCGATCTACGCCGGCGGGCTCGGCATCCTGGCCGGCGATTTCCTCAAGTCGGCGCGGGATCTCGAGCTGCCCGTGGTGGGGATCGGGCTCCGCTGGGCGCGCGGCTACTCGCGCCAGGGCATCGGTGACGACGGCTTCCCGGTCGACGAGTTCCCCGAGTACGACGCCGGCTTCCTCGAGGACACGGGGGTGCGGGTCCGGGTGCGCATCGCGGCGCGCGAGGTCGAGGCGCGCGTCTGGCGCACCGAGCGCTGGGGGAATGCGCCGCTCTTCCTGCTCGAGCCGGTCGCCGAGGAGGACGCCTGGATCACGCACCGGCTCTACGAGCCCAGCCTCGACCGGCGCGTCGCGCAGGAGATCCTGCTCGGCGTGGGCGGCGTGCGCGCGCTCACGCGCCTCGGCGTCGAGGTCGAGACCCACCACTTCAACGAGGGCCACGCCGTGTTCGCGGGGATCGCCATGGTCGCGGATCGCATGGCGGCGGGCGGCACGTTTCGGGAGGCGTGGGACGCCGTGCGCGCGCGCATCGTGTTCACCACCCACACCCCGGTCCCGGCCGGCAACGAGGTGCATCCGCTGGAGGAGCTGCGCCGCCTGGGCGCGTGCCGCGAGCTCGCCGACGACGAGATGCGGGCCATCGGCGGCGATCCGTTCAACATGACGGTCGCCGGGCTCCGGCTGTCGCGTCGCGCGAACGCCGTGTCGACGATTCACGGCGACGTCTCGCGCACGATGTGGAAGGACGTCGAGGGCGCGAGCGAGATCCTCGCCATCACCAACGGCGTGCACGTCCCCACCTGGCAGGATGCGCGCATCCGCGCTGCCGCGGAGGGCCCGCCCGAGGCGCTCTGGGACGCCCACCAGGCAGTCAAGCGCGAGACGCTGGACGACGTCGCGGCGCGCATCGGGGTGCGGCTCGACCCGGAGATCCTGACCATCGGCTTCGCGCGCCGCGCGGCGGGCTACAAGCGCGCCGATCTGATCTTCACCGATCCCGGGCGCCTGGAGCCGCTGCTGGCGGAGCGCCGTCTCCAGCTCGTGTTCGCGGGCAAGGCGCATCCCGACGACGGCGACGGACGACAGATCGTCGCCCGCCTGGTGGCCATGGCCCGCCAGTACCCGGGCGCGGTGGCCTTCGTGCCCGACTACAGCATGGCGATCGGTCGGATGCTGACCCGCGGCGTGGACCTGTGGCTCAACAACCCGCTCCGGCCGCTGGAAGCCTGCGGCACGTCGGGGATGAAGGCGGCGTTGAACGGCATCCTCAACTTTTCCGTCCTCGACGGCTGGTGGCCCGAGGCCTGCCGGCCGGGCGAGAACGGGTGGGCGATCGGCGATGCGGGCGAGCCGGATCAGGCGGGCGACGTCGCCGCGCTCTATGCGACCCTCGAGGGCGAGATCCTCCCCGCGTGGGGCGATCGCGGGCGCTGGCTCGGCATGATGCGCGCCAGCATCGCGACCGTGGTGGAGCGGTTCTCGGCCGAGCGCATGGTGCGCGAGTACTTCGCCCGGCTCTACGCGCGCTGAAGGGGGCCGCTCAGTCCTTCCGGTACATGGTGACGACGCAGGCGCCACCGAGCCCGACGTTGTGCTGTAACCCGACGCGCGCCCCCTCGACCTGACGTTTCTCGGCCATGCCGTTCAGCTGCCAGACCAGCTCCGCGCACTGCGCGAGGCCGGTGGCACCCAGCGGATGGCCCTTGGAAAGGAGCCCGCCCGAGGGGTTCACCACCCACTTGCCGCCGTAGGTGACCTGGTCCTCGTCGATCAGGCGGCCGCCCTCGCCGTCCTTGCACAGGCCGAGCGACTCGTAGGTGATGAGCTCGTTCGTGCTGAAGCAGTCGTGCAGCTCGATCACCTGCACGTCCTCCGGCCCGAGGCCGGTCTGCTCGTAGACCGCGCGCGCCGCGCGCCGCGACATGCCGACGCCGATGAGGCCCATGGCGCCCTGCGCGAAGTCTTCCACCAGGTCGGTCGCCATCGCCTGGCCGATGATCTTCACCGGACGGGCGTGCCCGTGCTGCTTCGCGAACTCCTCGGAGCAGAGGATGGCCGCCCCCGCGCCGTCGGACGTGGGACAGCACTGGAGGAGGGTCAGCGGATCGTAGATCAGGCGCGACGCGAGGACCTCGTCGAGCGTGCACGCGTCACGGTACTGCGAGCGCGGGTTGTTCACCGAGTGGCGATGATTCTTGACGCTCACCTTGGCGAACTGCTCCTTGGTGGTGCCGTGGAGCTCCATGTGGTGGCGGCCGCCGTCGCCGAACATCACGGCCGCCGCCGGCGGCCGCTTCTTCGCCGCCTCGTCGTAGCGCTCCTTCAGCCCGGGCAGCTGGCTGTCGAGCGGGCCCTTCTCCATCTTCTCGAAGCCGAAGGCGAGCACGCACTCGTTCATGCCGGAGGCGATCGCCTGGTAGCCGAGGTGCAGCGCGCTCGAGCCCGTCGAGCAGTAGCTGTGCACGTTGTACACCGGGATGCCGCCGAGCCCCATGTAGTAGAGGGAGCGCTGCCCCTGGCAGCTCATGCCGTTCACGTAGCCCGCGAAGGCCTGCTGGAACTCGGTGGGCGCCACACCCGCCATCCCGACCGCGTCGGTCACCGCGTCCTTCACCAGGTCGGTGAAGTCCCGGTCGCAGCGCTCGAACTTGGTCATCCCCACCCCGATCACGCACACGTCTCGCTTGGCCATGGGGCGGGAACTTACCGGCGGCGCTCCGCCGGGGCAAGCCGGCTCACCCGGCGTCGGAGCCCCCGCCCGGGGTGCCGCGCCGGCCGGTGACGCGGAGCAGCCGCTCCGCGACCCTCTTCCCCATCCGGTCGAGCGGCTCGGCGAAGCGCACGATCTGCTCGAGGCTCCGGTTGGTGGCCGCGAGCTGCTCGGTGGTGAGCACCATCTGCCGCTGCGCGTCCTGGGCGGCGGCGGCGATGACCTTCGTTCCCTCGACCAGGCCGTCGGTCACCGCGGTCATCTTCTCGAGCAGCACGGTCATCGCGCGCGCCTGCTCGCCGAGGACCTCGAGCTGCCCGCGCGACTCGGCGATGAGCACGTTCGTCTCGCGCAGGTTCCGCTCGAGCGCGGTCGGCAGCTCCGCGAGCGCGCGCAGCGTCTCACGGAGCGCGTGGATGAGATCGAGCGGCGCCTGCAGGGCCGAGCTCACCGCCGGGTCTGTAGCGTACCTCGCCGCGCGCAGGCAACCACTTACGCCGCCGGCCTCGTCTCCGCGTGCACCAGGTACATGCCCGGCGTGACCCGCCGTCCGTCGCGGACGTAGCGCCGCTCCAGCGCCTCCGCGTCCGCCAGCTCGCGCACCCCGAACCCGAGCCGGTCGAGAAAGGGGCCCGCGTCCTCGGGATGGATGCCGAAGGTGACCGGCTCGCCGACGAAGTAGAGCAGCCCCGGGGACATGCGGTACGCGGTCGAGACCAGGTCCGGCTGGTCGAGCAGGTACCAGAAGTCCATCGCGATCGCGGAGCGCGGCGCGCCGATCTCCCGCACCGTCCGTAGCGTGGCCTTCACCGCCTCGCGGGTGAGATACATCGAGACGCCCTCCCAGACGAAGAAGGTCCTCGCCTGCTCGCGAAACCCCGACGCGGCGAGCCGCTCGCGGAGCGATTGCGTCTGGAAGTCGATCTCCACCACGCGCACGGTCGCGCGCGGGAGCACGCTCGCCCGCTGCGCCACGATCCTCGCCTTGCGGCGGCTGGTCGCGGGGAAGTCGACCTCGTAGACCGGGCGCCCGGCGAGCGGCCCGGCGAAGCGGTACGCGCGCGTGTCGTAGCCGGCGCCCAGCAGCACGACCTGCTCGACGTCGCCCGCGAGGGCACCCGCCAGGCAGTCGTCGATGTAGCGGTGCCGCGTCAAGACGAAGGCCGTGAGGCCCGGCGAGAGGCGCTCCGCGAGCCGTCCCCACCGACCGCTCGCTTCCCAGCTGGCGAGCGCCGCTCGCGACATCGGGCCGAGAAAATGGCGCGCGTACGCATCGTCGAGTATGCGCTCGGCGGGGGGGCGGCGCTGGTCGCTCGCCCGCATCAGGCAGACGACCTCGGCGGTCTGGCTCGGTCGACCTCGCACCTGCGATCCTTATCCAATGACCGGCCGGCGTTGAGAAGGGGCGCGCCCCGGGTTGACGGACGGGGCGGCGCACGGCATGGAGAAGCGCCGTGCCACCCGGGGACTCCGCGCATGAAGCCACGCGGTGGGAGTTTCTCGCGCGAGCGAGCGCCGTGCTCGGCTCCTCGCTCGACTACGCGGAGACGCTGCGCCTGCTCGCGAACCTCTTCGTGCCCTCCCTGGCCGACTGGTGCTCGGTCGACGTGGCGGACGGCGACGGCACCATCCGCCGGCTGGCGGTCGCGCACGCCGACCCGTCGAAGCGCGAGATCGTCGAGCAGGCGGCCACGTATCCCCCCGACCCCACCGGGCGACATCCGCGCACCCGGGTTCTCACGACCGGGCGCTCCCTGCTCATGCCGCAGGTGAACGATGAGGACCTGGCGCAGGGCGCGGGCAACCCCGAGCACCTCCGGGCGCTCCGTGCCCTCGCGTACCGCTCCGCCATGATCGTTCCCCTCCTCGCCCGCGGCCAGATCCTCGGGGCCTTCACGCTCGCCACCACGGGGGACGGCCGGCGGTACGGCCCGGACGACCTCGAGCTCGCGGAGGAGGTGGCGCTCCGCGCCGCCATCGCCATCGACAACGCCCGCCTCTATGGCGAGGCGCAGGACGCGAACCGTGCCAAGGACGAGTTCCTCGCGTCCGTCTCGCACGAGCTGCGCACGCCGCTCCAGGCGATGCTCGGCTGGGTCGGCGTGCTCCGCCAGGGGAAGTACACCCCGGAGCGCCTCGCGCGGGCGCTCGAGATCATCGAGCGTGCGGGGCGGGCCCAGGCGAGACTCATCGACGACCTGCTCGACGTCTCGCGCATCGCCACGAGCCGGTTCCGCCTGGAGCTCCGGACGCTCGACCCCCTCCCCGTCCTGCAGGAAGCGGTGGATTCGGTGCGGCCGGCCGCCGAGGCGAAGAGGATCACGCTCGAGGCGACGCTCGATCCCGGCGTGGGCGCCGTGGTGGCCGACCCGCTGCGCTTGCGACAGGTCGCCTGGAACCTGCTCTGGAACGCCGTCAAGTTCACACCGGGTGGAGGCCGCGTGCAGCTCCGGCTCGAGCGGGACGGGAGCGAGATGCGGATCGTCGTGAAGGACGACGGGCAGGGGATCGCGCCGGAGTTTCTGCCCCACGTGTTCGAGCCGTTCCGGCAGGCGGCGAGCGCGAACCGGCACGGGCACGCCGGGCTCGGTCTCGGCCTCGCGATCGTGCGCAGCGTGGTCGAGCTCCACGGCGGCCGGGTCGCGGTCCGCAGCGAGGGGGTGGGACGCGGGACGGAGTTCACCGTCCTCCTGCCGGTCGCGGCAGCCGCCGCGGCCACCGGCGCGCGCTGACGAGGGGGACGCATGGGCCATAGGGCAGTGCTGATCGTCGAGGACGACGAGGACGTGCGCGGCGCGCTCGCCGCCTTCCTCGAGGGCGAGGGCTACCGCGTCCTCGAGGCCGCCGACGGACGGGAAGCCCTCGAGCGTCTCCGCGCCGCCAGCGTCTGCCTCGTGCTCCTCGATCTCTGGATGCCCCGGATGAACGGCTGGGAGTTCCGTGCGGAGCAGATGAAGGTTCCAGCGTTCGCCGCCGTCCCCGTCGTGGTCATGACCGCCGATCACGCCGCGGCGGCACGGGCCGTGGACCTCGGCGCCCAGGGCTGCGTGACGAAGCCGATCGAGTTCCCCACCCTGATGGACTACGTCGACCGCTTCTGCTGAGCCTCTAGGCGTGCACCAGGGCAGCGCCGGTCGCGAGGGCGCGGCGAAACTCGGCGCTCTCGTGCACCTCGGCCAGCGCCCGCGGCGGCGCCGGCGACGGGCCGGGCGCTCTCAGATCCCGCTGCCACCAGCCGACGTCGTGCCAGCGTCCGTGCTTGTGGCCCACTGCCCGGAGGAGCCCGCCCTGCGCGAACCCCGCCCGCTCGTGGAGGCCGACGCTCGCGGCGTTGGGTAGCGCGATGACGCCGATCGCGCTGCGGAATCCCTGGAGCTCCAGGCAGGCGAGCAGCGACGTGTAGAGGCCCAGGCCGACGCCCTGTCGGTGATGGTCGCGGTGCACGTAGACGGTCACCTCGACCGTCCATTGATACGCGCGCCGCGCGTGAAAGCGTCCCGCGTAGGCGTACCCGATGCTGCCGCCGTCCGCCTCGCAGAGGAGCCAGAGGCCGGCTTCGAGCGTACTCCGGACGCGACCGCGGAACTCCTCAACCGAGGGTGGCTCGGTCTCGAAGGAGATCGCGGTGTCGCGGACGAACGGGGCGTAGATGGCGAGCATCGCCTCGGCGTCGGCCTCGCGAGCGATCCGGATCACCGCCATCGCCGTCACGTTCGCCGGAGGGTCGCGGTCCTGACGCCCGCCGCGATGAGCAGCGAGCCCGCGATCCGGTCGGTGAGGGTGGCGAACCGCGCGTGGGAGGCCAGGCGCCTCGCGCGGCCGGCGAGGCCGCCGTACCCGACGAGCACGATGAACTCCACCACGACGCTGGTGATCGCCAGCATGGCGACCTGCGCCGCGACGTGGGCCGCCGGGTCGATGAACTGTGGCAGCAAGGCGGTGAAGAAGAAGAGGGCCTTCGGATTCGCCGCCTGCAGCACGAAGCCGTTCACGAACATCCGACCGCTCCCATCCTCGCGTCGCGCCGGCGCCACTTCGAGCACCGACGACCGTCCGAAGAACGTCCGCGTCCCGAGATACACGAGATACGCGGCGCCGACCCAGCGCACGGCGGCGAAGAGGTCGTGCGAGGTCGCGACGATGGCCCCCAGGCTGGTGGCCGAGAGGATGAAGTAGACGGCGTTGGCTGCCAGGATGCCCAGGCTCGACCAGACCGACGCGAGCGATCCACGCGTCAGTGCCTGCGAGAGCACGAGCAGGACGGCGGGACCCGGAGTGAGGGAGAGGGTGGTCTCGGTCACCACGAAGACGATCCAGGTGTCCCAGGCGACGGGCATCACGACCCTCTTCCCAAATGACGTGCCATGGTTCACGTCTCGCCGGCTGGCCCGGGCGGCGGGAGGGATGCTCGTCGGAAAGGCATGCTGCCCGGGAAGTCAGCGTCGTTCCCCCTCCTTGGCGAGCGGGCTATAGTCCGCGCCGCAAACCCGAGGAGGCCAACGATGGCGACCGACACCGACGATCTCCGCTTCGAGCTCTCGGACCGCGTGGCGACCCTGACGCTCAACCGCCCGGAGAAGCTGAACGCGCTCTCGGAGCCGATGATCCTCGCGGCCGTCGAGCATCTTCGCCGCTGCGCCGAGGATCCTGCGGTGGGCGCCGTGCTGGTCACCGGCGCGGGGCGCGCCTTCTGCGCCGGCGGCGACGTCTCCGCCATGGGTGGCGCCGCCCGGGCCGCGCTCACCTTCGAGGAGCGCGTCGATCGCCAGCGCGCCGGCCAGGAGTTCTCGCGCCTCCTGGCCGAGATGCCGAAGGTCACGATCGCGGCGGTGAACGGGCCGGCCGTGGGTGCCGGCCTCGGCATCGCCCTCTCCTGCGATCTGGTGTTCGCCTCCGACAAGGCGCGCTTCGGGACGGCCTTCGCGAAGGTCGGCTTCGGCGGCGACTACGGCACCACCTGGCAGCTCACCCGCCGGGCCGGTCCGGCCAAGGCGAAGGAGCTCTTCTTCCTCGCCGACCTGGTCCCGGCCGACGAAGCGGCCCGGCTCGGACTCGTGAATCGCGTCTTTCCCCAGGACGCCTTCGCGGCCGAGGTGCGGCGGATCGCCGAGCGCATCGCGCACGGCCCGCTGGTGAGCTTCCGCTACATGAAGGAGAACGTGCACCTCGCGCTCACCGCCGACTTCCGCACCGTGCTCGATCGCGAGGCCGTGACCCATCTCCGCTGCGGCCAGACCGCCGATCACCGCGAGGGGGTCGCCGCCTTCCTCGAGAAGCGCGAGCCGCGCTTCGAGGGCCGCTGACATGCACATCCGCCAGATCGCGCTCGTGGCACGGGAGCTGGAGCCCGTGGTCGCCGACCTGACGGCGGCACTCGGCATCGAGGTCGGCTTCCGCGATCCGGGCGTGGGCGAGTTCGGCCTGCACAACGCCGTCATGCCGGTAGGGGAGACGTTCCTGGAGGTCGTCTCGCCCATGCGCGAGGGCACCACCGCCGGCCGTCTGCTTGACAAGCGCGGCGGCGACGGCGGCTACATGGTGATCCTGCAGACGGCGGACCTGCGCGCCGACCGAAAGCGGCTCGCCGCCCTCGGCGTGCGCACCGTCTGGCAGATCGAGCTCGACGACATCGCGACCGTGCACCTCCATCCGCGCGACATCGGCGGCGCCATCGTCTCGCTCGACCAGCCCGTCCCGCCCGCGTCGTGGCGCTGGGGCGGACCGGACTGGCGAGCGAAATCCCGCACCGACGTCGTCCGCGCCATCACGAGCGCGACCATCCAGGCCGAGGATCCCGCGCGCATGGCCGCCCGCTGGGCCGAGGTCCTCGGCCTCGACGCGCCACGCCGCGCCGGCGCGGGAGCGACGCTGGCGCTCTCCCCCGGCACCCTCCACTTCGTCCCCATCGCCGACGGCCGCGGCGAAGGCGTCTCCGCATTCGGCGTCACCGCCACCAACGCCGAGCGCGCCCTCACCGTGGCGCGCACCCGCGGACTCAAGGTAGCGGACCGAAGCGTCTCGGTCGGGGGAGTCCTCGTCAACCTCGAGTAGAAGTCCCCGTCCCGTCAAGTTTGCCGCGCCGGCTCCGCCGGCCGCGGCACGCCGTCCGCCCTACGAACGGGACGTCCCACCTCTCGCCCCGCCCCGCGACATGGTCGCGGGGCGTTCAGTGGAAATAGTGTCCCCCGTTCACGTCCAGCGCCTGCCCGGTCACCGCACGCGACAGGTCCGAGGCGAAGAACACCACGGCGGCCGCCACCTCGTCCGAATCGGGGATGTGGTTCAGCGCCGTGCGGGACGCGATCTCGGCGTAGACCGCCGCGGGCGTCGTCGCCTGCTGGGTCGCGAGCTGCTGGAAGTAGCGCTCGAGCGCCGGCCCCCAGATGTAGCCGGGCACGACCGTGTTGACGCGAATGCCCGAGGCGCCCAGCTCCCGCGCCATGGTCTGCACCGCCGAGACCAGCGCTGCCTTGGACGCGGCGTAGCCCCCGAAGCGGGGCTCGATGACGCGCATCGACATCGAGCCGATCATGACGATCGAGCCGCCGCCCTGCTGCTTCATGCGCGGGATGACGGCCTGCGAGAGCTGGACGGCACCAAACAGGTTCACGTCGAAGATGCGCCGCCAGTCCTCGAGGCTCGCCGCCTCGACCGGCTCGTAGGGCGCCGAGCGGAAGGCGTTGTTCACCAGCACGTCGAGGCGTCCGAACTCGGCGTGCGCCGCCTCGCTCAGCTTGTGGCAGTCCTCGACACGCGCCACGTCGGTCGGGAGGGCGAGGGCGCGGCGGTCGAGCGCACGGACCTCCGCCGCCACTTCCTCCAGCGCCACCGCGGTGCGCGCGGCGAGCACCACGTGCGCTCCCTCGCGGGCGCACCCGAGCGCGATCGCGCGCCCGAGCCCGGGCCCGATCCCGGAGACGACCACGACGCGGTCCTGGAGGAGCCCGCTCATACGCCCGCCGCCTCGCGCATGCGCGTCGTCGAGTGGACGGGGTCGCGATCGAAGCGCGGCAGCACCTCGCGCCCGAAGAGCGCCGCGGTGTGCAGCACGGTCTCCTGCGGCTGGGAGGACGCGAGGAGGCCGAAGATGAGCTGGTCGCAGCCGACGTCGGCATAGAGCTGGACGCCGCGGGCCACCTCGTCCGGGTCGCCGACCAGCCGGTTGCCCGCCCGGATGCGCTCCTCGAGCGTCGCGGCGTCGGGCTCGGGGATCAGCTGCGGCCACGGCGGCACGCCCGCGGGGCGCGGGAAGGTGTCCAGGTACCGGAAGACGAGGCTCGTGTGGTAGCCGCTCCCCATGCGCATGGCGAGCGCGCGCGCCGCCTTCCGGTCCTCCATGCACACCAGCTGGGTCACGCACGCGACGTTGTCGTTCACGTAGGCGCCGATCGGTTCGGCATGCCGGATGGTGTCCTTGTAGGTGCGGATCAGCGGCTCGAAATCGCGCGGCGTGCCGAGCGAGAAGCAGAGCGCGCCGACGCCCAGGCGGGCGGCTTTCTCGAAGGTCGACGGGCTGCCGCACGCCATCCACAGGGGCGGGTGCGGGCGCGTCCACGGCTTGGGCAGCACGTTTCGCGGCGGCATGGAGAAGAAGCGCCCCTCGTAGCTGTACGGCGTCTCCCGCCACATGCGCAGGATCTCGCGCAGCGCCTCGTCGAACATGACGCGCGTGGTCTCGCCGTCGGGGATGCCGAAGCCCTTGAACTCGGTCGACGACGAGCCACGGCCGGTGCCGAACTCGAAGCGGCCCTCGCTCAGATGATCCAGCATGGCGACGCGCTCGGCGACCCGCGCGGGATGGTTGACCGGCGGGGTCAGGTTCCAGATCGCCGAGCCGAGATGGATGCGCTTCGTCCGCGCGGCGATGAAGGGGAGGACGATCTCCGAGGCGGAGAGATGGGAGTACTCCTCGAGGAAGTGGTGCTCGACCGACCAGACGTACTTGAATCCGCTCCGGTCGCAGGCCTCGGCCAGCTCGACCTCGCGCTGGAGGCGGGCGTGCTCGGCGCCCTCCGGATCCCCGTCGACCTCGTGGCGCGGGACGTGCGCCTGGATGAAGAGGCCGAACTCCATCGCGGCGTGGCTAGCCGAGCGGTCGCGCGATTGTCAACCGACGGGTGGCGGGTTGCCGAGCGAGGGCGAGGCGCGCTAGCCTCCCGCGCGCATGGAGCTCCGCGAGATCGCGCGCGACGTCTACGCGTGCCTGCAGGAGGATCGCGGGCTCGGCACCAGCAACTCCGGGCTGGTGAACCGCGCCGGCGGGCTCGTCGTCGACACCCTCTGGGACCTCCCCCATACGCGCGAGATGATCGCGACCTACGCGCGGGTGTGGAAGGGCCCGGCCCGCCGCGTGGTGAACACGCACCACAACGGTGACCACTGCTGGGGCAACCAGCTCTTCCCCGACGCCGAGATCATCGGCCACCGGCTGTGCGCCGCTTCCTTCGGCAAGGAGAAGCCCGCGCTGATGCAGATGCTCCGCGACTCGGGCGGCAGCGAGGACGCGGCGCTGCGCGATCTGGCCCGGCAGCTCGCGCCCTGGGACTTCGCCGGGGTGACGCTCACGCCGCCCACCACGTTGATCGACGACCGCCTCGAGCTCGACCTGGACGGAATCGCGGTGCAGCTCATCTACGTCGGCCCCGCGCACACGGGCGGCGACGTGATCGTCCATCTCCCGGCCGCGCGCGTCGTGTTCACCGGCGACGTGCTCTTTCGCCTGTGCACGCCCATCGGCTGGGAGGGGACCTTCGCCCGCTGGATCGCGGCGCTCGACGAGATCGTCGCCCTCGATCCGGCCGTGGTGGTGCCGGGCCACGGGCCGCTCTCCGGCGTCGAGGGGCCACGCGAGATGCAGGCCTACCTCCGCTACGTGCGCGCCGAGGCGAAGCGCTTCTTCGACGGCGGGCTCACGGCGCTCGAGGCGGCGAAGCGCATCGACCTCGGACCCTACGCGCGCTGGACCGAGCCCGAGCGCATCCTCTTCAACGTCGAGCGGGCCTACCGGGAGCTCCGCGGCGAGCCCTACGACGCGCCCATCGACGCGACCGCGCTCTTCCGCGGCATGTACGAGCTCCGTGGGACCCGAGACCATGTCTCGGGTCGGGAGGGGACGCGAGCGTGAGGCGTTCCGCGGGTCGGGCGAACGTCGTGCCGCGGCCGGCGAAGCCGGCGCGGCACACGTAGACGCACACGGAACCCCCGGGTCGAACTAGGCCGCGCACACGAAATCGCGCGTCTCGCGAAAGCCGAGCGCGGCGAGCGCGGCGCGGATCTGCCGCCGCGGTTGTTCCCCCGCCACCGCGGCAACCAGCGGGCGCCGCGGCCTGGCGCGCAGGTCCTCGACCGAGATCACGGGCGCGCCGTGGATGTTGTTGCCCACCCGTCCCGGGTGCACCTCGACGACGTGCGAGGGCCGCTTGCCGTGCGCGGCGAGCGCCCGGCGAAGACTCCGGCCGGTGGGGCCGTAGCCCCAGAGCACGTACGTCTCCGTTCCGGCCAGGAAGCGCGCGGCGAGAAACGCCGCCTTGCACGCGGTGAGCCGCTCCTGGCGATACGCCTCGCCGGTGCGCCAGAGCCGCCGCGGGCCGTCGCGCCAGGCGAGCAACCGCCGGGGAACGACGCCGATCTCGTACCCCTGCGCGAGCAGCCGGAGCACCAGGTCGTAATCTTCCGGCCACCCGGCGTCACGGTAGCCCGCCGCGCGGAGCGCCTCGCCCCGCACCATGAGCGTCGGGTGCGCGATCGGGCACTCGACGAAGACCTCGGCGCGCACCTGCACCGCGGAGTCGATGGTCGCGAGCCAGCGCTCGTAGGCGCGGAGCCCGTCGCTCAGGCCGGCGCGCGGGAAGAGGCGCACGTGGCAGCCGACGGCCGCCAGCTCGGGCGCCGCCTCGAGCGCGGCGAGCTGCGTCCCGAGGCGCTCGCGATGCATGAGATCGTCCGCATCCATGCGCGCGACGACCCGCCCCCGGCAGTGCTCCAGGCCCGCGTTCAGTGCCGCCACCAGACCCCGGTGCGCCGTGGACACGACGCGGAACCGCACATCGCGCGCCGCGAAGCGCTCGGCGATCGCCCGGGTCCCGTCGCGCGATCCGTCGTCGACCACGATGCATTCCCAGCGGCGCTCGGTCTGGCGCGCGATGCTGCGCAGGGCCGGAGCGAGCGTCGCCTCGGCGTCGAAGGCGGGAAGCAGGATCGAGGCGTGGGGCGCGCTCAGGGCGAGAACTCCAGGAAGTATTGATACGGCAGGAAGTCGTGCGACGCCCGCAGCCGGAAGCCAGCCGCCCCGGCCTCGCGCAGGGTCTCGGCGCGCGAGACCTTCTCCTCGACCGGCGGCCCCACGGGGAGCTTCCGCCGGTAGAAGTCGACGAGCACCAGGCGGCCGTGACGGCGGAGCGCGCGCCGCAGCCGCGCGTAGTACCGCACCCGGTCGGGCAGGTGATGGCCGGTGTTGCAGACGAAGACGAGGTCGACGCTGGCGGGCGCCAGCCCGGGATCGCCGGGCGCGACCCGGCGTGGCTCGATGTTGGCCGCCTCCGGCGCGCGGCGGCGGAGCTCGTCGAGCATGTCCTGCTCGGTGTCGAGCGCCAGCACCCTGCCCCGCGCGCCGACGGCGGCCGCGAAGCGCCGCGCGAAGTAGCCCGTCCCCGCCCCGACATCGGCGATCGTCATGCCCGGACGGAGACGGAGGGTCGCGACGACCCGCTCGGGCCGCTGCCATAGGGCGCGATCCGGCGCCTCGAGCTCCGCGAAGTAGCGATCGAAGCGGCCGGCGCTGGCCGCCGCCGCGACGAGGACGAGAAGCGCTGCGGCCCGTCTCATGCGAGGCGCGGCGCGAGCTCGGCGGCGAAGGCTTCGAGCTGCGCCAGGTAGTGCTCCAGGCTCGTGTGCCGGAAGCGGAGGTTGACGATGGTCGCGCCGAGCGCGCGATGGCGCTCGAGGTCGTGCGCCAGGGTCGTGCGCTCGTCGGGGAGCGTCGGATCGAGGAGGCGATCGGGCGTCAGCACGAGATCGAACGGCGCCACGCGCTCGCGCCACTCCCGCCAGCCGCGGGCGCGTGCCAGAAGCCCGGCGAGCTGGTCGTGCGTCAGCCGGAACGGGTCCCAGCCGTCGCCGAGGACCAGCGCGCGCCGGAGCGAGCGCGGGCTCGCGCCGCCGAGCCAGATAGGCACGCGCGGTTGCACACCCGGGGGATCGACGACGAAGTCGGCGAAGCGGTAGTGCGTCCCGGCGTAGGCCGGCGCCCGCTGGCCGAAGGCGGCCCGCAGCGCGCGCAGCGCGTCCTCGTAGCGGGGGCCACGGCCCTCGAAGGCCGCCCCCAGGAGGGCGAATTCCTCGGCCAGCGTCCCCACCCCGACCCCGAGGATGAGACGCCCGCCCGAAAGCCGGTCGAGCGTCCCATACCGTTTCGCGACCGCGAGCGGGTGATGGTACGGCAGCACCAGCACGTGAGTCGCAAATCGGATACGCGTCGTCTGCCCCGCGAGAAAGCCGAAGGTGGCCGCCGGATCGTAGTAGCGCGAACCGCGGACCGGAACGACGGACGCCGGGATCGCCACGTGCTCGCTGCAGGTCAGGTGATGGTAGCCGAGCCGGTCGGCCGCCCGGGCGATGCGCACCAGCTCGGCCGGGCCGGCGGCTTCCTCCCATGCGGCGCCGTGTGAGGGGTGGTGAGTGACGACGGGCGTCGCCAGTCCGAAGCGCATGGCCCAGCTTTCATGCCGCGCCGCCGGCCGGGGGCGCAAGCGTGCTATCATTTTTTCCGTTGACGCGAAGCGTCCCGGATGGTACCCGCGGCCTGCGATCGACGGGCATTCTCAAGCAAGTGGGGTGAGCGTGGAGAGCGAGAAGCCGTCAGCGGTAGGGTGGCTCCTCGGCGGGCTTCGTGGCTCGCCCGCGGCGGTCCTGCTCGTCGCGGGGCTCTACTTCGCGTCGGCCAAGCTCGGCCTCACCCTGGCGTTCGTCGCCGAGCAGGTGACGCTGGTCTGGCCGCCCACGGGCATCGCGCTCGCCGCCGTGCTCCTGCTCGGCCGCCGCGTCTGGCCCGGGATCGCCCTCGGCGCCTTCCTCGCGAACCTGACCGCGCACGAGACGGTCGCGACCGCGTGCGGGATCGCCACCGGCAACACGCTGGAAGCGCTGATCGGCGCGTGGGCGCTCCAGCGCGTCGGGTTCCACCCCGCCCTCGACCGGCTGCGTGACGTGCTCGCGCTGGTCGTGCGCGCCGCTGGCTGCAGCACGGCAGTGGCCGCGACGATCGGCGTCATCAGCCTCTGTCTCGGCGGCGCCCAGCCGTGGAGCGCCGTCCCCTCGCTCTGGTGGACGTGGTGGATCGGGGATGCGCTCGGCGACCTGGTGGTCGCCCCCCTGCTCCTCGTGCTGGCCACCTCCCCGCCCGTGAAGGTGCGCGCGCCGCGCCGCGCCGAAGCGCTGGTGGCGCTCGCCGCGCTCTTCGTCGTGAGCGTCACCGTCTTCGAGGCGCGGTTCGGCACCCCGAGCAGCGGTCATCCGCTCCACTACACGATCTTCCCCTTCGTCATCTGGGGCGCGCTGCGCTTCGGCCAGCGCGGGACGACGATCGCCACCTTCCTCGCCTCCGCGCTCACCATCTGGAGCACCGCCCACGGCTCGGGGCCGTTCGCGATGCAGACGCTGCACGAGAGCCTCCTCCTGCTCCAGCTCTTCATGGCCGTGGTGGCGGTCACCGCCCTGCTGCTCGGCGCGGCGATCGCCGAGCGCGACCGCGCCGAGCGCCGGGCGGCTGCGGACTACGACCTCCTGCAGTCGAGCGAACGGCGGCTCCGGCTGGCGCTCGACGCCGGCCACATGGGTGTCTGGGACTGGGACGTGGCCACCGGCGAGGTGAAGTGGTCGGAGAACCTGGAGCCCATGCACGGGCTCGCGCGCGGCGCGTTCTCCGGGACGATCGACGGCTTCAGGGCGCTCGTCCATCCGGACGACCTGGAGCGCGTGAACCGGGAGATCGCCCGGGCGCTCGAGACGGGAACGAGCTACGAGACCGAGTTCCGGAACCCGTGGCCGGACGGCACGATCCACTGGGTCGCGGGCAAGGGGACCGCGGTGCGGGACGCGTCCGGCCGCGCCGCCCGCATGCTCGGAGTGGGGATGGACGTCACCGAGCGCCGGCGGCTGGAGGAGGAGCTCCGGCAGCGGGCCGAGCAGCTCGCAGACGCGGACCGCCGCAAGGACGAGTTCCTGGCCATGCTCGCCCACGAGCTGCGGAATCCGCTCCAGCCGCTCAGCAACGCCCTCTACCTGCTCGCCCGGACCGGGACGGACCGGGAGCGCTTCCTCGCCATGGCCAACCGGCAGGTGACGCATCTCGTGCGACTCGTGGACGATCTCCTCGACGTCTCGCGCATCACGCGCGGGATGGTCACGCTGCGGAAGGAGCCGGTGTTCCTCTCCGACCTCGTCGCGCGCGCCACGGAGAACGTCCGCCACTTCATGGAGTCCTGCGGGCACTCGGTCTCGGTGTCCCTCCCGACGGAGCCGCTGCGGCTCGAGGTGGATCCGGTGCGCCTGGCGCAGGTGCTGGCCAACCTCCTGAGCAACGCCGCCAAGTACACCACCCCGGGGGGCTCGATCCGGCTCACGGCCGAGCGGGCCGGCGAGCAGGTCGTGATCCGCGTGCGCGACACGGGCGCGGGGATCGACGCGGCGCTGCTCCCGCACATCTTCGACCTCTTCGTGCAGGGCGCTGCCCCGGCCGATCGCGCCCCCAGCGGGCTCGGCATCGGCCTCACGATCGTGCGCCGGCTGGTCGAGATGCACGGCGGGCGCGTCGAAGCGCGCAGCCCGGGTCCGGGACACGGGAGCGAGTTCATCATCTGGCTGCCCGCGATGCCCGCGCCACTCGTCGAGCCGGCGTTCGTCCGCGACGGGGAGCGGGCGTCGGGCCCGACCCGCAGCCTCCGCGTGCTGGTCATCGAGGACAACCAGGACTCGGCGGAGAGCCTGGCCGAGCTGCTCGGCCTCTGGGGGCACGACGTGCAGGTCGCCTACGACGGGACCACGGCCCTCGAGCTGGCCGCGCAGCACCATCCCGAGGTCGTCCTCTCCGACATCGGCCTTCCCGGCATGGACGGCTACGAGCTGGCGCGGCGCCTCCGCAGTGCCCCGGGCGTCGCCCGCGCCGTGCTCATCGCGCTCACCGGGTACGGCCGCGACGACGACAAGCGCCGCGCGCTCGAGGCGGGCTTCGACCATCACCTCGTGAAGCCGCCAGACGCGGGGGCGCTCGAGGCGTTGCTCCACCAGGTGACCATGCCGGAGCAGGCGGGGCGAGCCCTGCACTAGGGCGCAGCGCGTCGTGCGCGCGATGGACTTCTCCGACTCGCCCGAGGACGAGCGCTTCCGCCGCCAGCTCCGCGCCTGGCTCGGCGCCCACCCCGCCGAGCGTGCCGAGCGCGTCCCCCACGACGACGCCTCGCTCGCGGCGGAAGTCGCCTTCCTGCGCGACTGGCAGCGTCGCCTCCACGCCGCCGGCTACGTCGGCCTCCTCTGGCCGCGCGAGTACGGCGGCGGCGGCGCGCGCCCGACGCAGCAGGCCATCCTGAACCAGGAACTGGCGCGCGCCCGCGCGCCGCAGCTCCTGAATCGCGTCGGGGTGAACAACGCCGGCCCGACGCTCATCGCGCACGGCACCGAGGCGCAGAAGCGGCGCTTCCTTCCGCCCGTCCTCTCGGCCGAGGAGATCTGGTGCCAGCTCTTCAGCGAGCCGGGCGCCGGCAGCGACCTGGCCGCGCTCCGGACCCGGGCCGAGCCCGACGGCGACGCCTTCCGGGTCACCGGCCAGAAGGTGTGGACGAGCTACGCGCAGTACTCGCGGTGGGCGATCCTCCTCGCCCGGACCGACCCCTCGCTGCCCAAGCATCGCGGGCTCACCTACCTGATCCTCGACATGCAGAGCCCCGGGATCACCATCCGCCCCCTGCGCCAGCTCACCGGGTCGACCGAGTTCAGCGAGGTCTTCCTCGACGCCGTGCCCGTCCCGCGGACGCACGTCGTGGGCGCGGTGAATCAGGGCTGGGAGATCGCCATGACCACGCTCGCCCACGAGCGCGGCACCGGCTTCGCCTTCAAGGAGCAGGTGCTGCAGCGGATCGCGGTCGAGGACCTGGTGCGGCTGGCGCGCGCCCGGGGCGCGGGCGGCGAGCCCGTGGTCCGCCAGGGGATCGCGCAGGGCTGGATCGAGGTCGAGATCATGGGGCTCCTGAACTGCCGCACGCTGACCCAGCTCGAGCGGGGTGAGGAGCCCGGGGCCGAGTCGTCGCTGGTGAAGCTGTTCTGGGCAGGCCTCACCCAGCGGCTGCACCAGCTCGCGCTCACCCTCGAGGGACCCGGGGCGCAGCTCGTCGCCGGCTCCCCGCACGCGGTCGAGGATGGCCGCTGGCAGCAGGCGTTCCTCTGGTCGCGGGTGGGCGCGATCGCGGGCGGGACCTCCGAGGTGCAGGCCAACATCATTGCGCAGCGTCTGCTCGGCCTCCCGCGCTGATCGGCGACGGCTCCACGACGAGCGGCACCAGCACGAGCGCGGCGAGGGGGACCAGCGCCACCCAGCGGACGGCGTCCATCGGGGTCGCCGCGGCGCCGAGCGCGCGGCCCACCACGAAGGGACCCGCCGCCGCCAGGTAGCGCCCGGCGTTGTAGCAGAATCCGGCGCCGGTGCCGCGGAGGCGGGTCGGGAAGAGCTCGGGCAGGTAGAAGCTGAACGTCCCCGCCACGCCGTAGATGGTGAGGCCGTCCAGGAAGAAGAGCCGCATGCGCGTCGCGGGCTCCCAGTCGAGGCCGAAGGTGATCCAGATGGAAGCCGCACCTCCGGCCAGGTAGAGCGCGAAGAGCGCGCGACGCCCGAGGCGCGCCGCCGGGATGGTGGCGAGGGTGCCGACCAGGCCACCCAGCGTGAAGCTCGCGGTGGCACGGGTGATGTAGCCCGCGGCGACCGCGGGCGTCGCGTCCGGTCCGGCGAGCGACACCGCCACGAGCGGCAGGAGGGCGTTCGTGCCCCACCAGGCGATGAGCGTCATCACGCACATGGCGAGTCCGCCGAGCGTCGCACGCCGGAGTCCGGGGGCGAACAGCTCGGAGAGGCGGGGTCGCCGTCCCGTCTCGCGCGTCCACGCCTCGGGCTCGCGCACGCGGCGGCGGATCCAGAGCGCCACCGCCGCGGGCGCGATCCCGCAGAGAAAGACGACGCGCCAGGCGACGTCCGGGCGCGCGGCGAGGAGCGGGATGCGCTTCGTGAACATCTCGTTCACCAGCGCGGCGAGAAAGAAGCCGAGCGGTGAGCTGGTGTAGAGCAGCGCCCCGGCGGCGACGCGCCGGCGCTCGGGGACGACCTCGGCGACCAGGCTCGCGCCGGCGGCCCATTCGCCCCCGATGCCGAGGGCAGCCACGAAGCGGAAGGCGGCGAGCATCCAGATGTCGGTCGCGAAGGCGCACGCGGCCGTCCCCGTCGCGTAGGTCACCATGGTGAGCAGGAGCGTCCGCGCGCGGCCGAGGCGGTCGGTCACCAGGCCGAAGAGGATGCCGCCCGTCGCCCAGCCGGCCAGCAGGATCGCGGTGATCGCGCCGGTGGTCGCGCCGACGCGCGGGTCGGTCGCCGCGACGCCGAGCAGCCGGGGCAGGCACACCGGCGCCACCAGGTTGAAGAGCAGCCCGTCGAAGACGTCGAAGCCCCAGCCGAGCCAGGCGGCGAAGAGGACCAGCCACTGGTAGCGCGTCATGCCCCAGAGCCCGGCGGGCTCGGTGGCCGGCGCGCCCGCGATTGCTGGACGGGCGCTCACCCCGCGCGCGGCGGCGCCGCCGGATCTCCGGGCGCCTGCACCAGCTCGATCAGCTGCCCGTCCGGGTCCTCGACGAAGCAGGCGGCGGACTGGTACGCCGGAAAGCGGATCACCGTCTCCTCGAGCACCCGCTCGCCGGCGGCGCGCAGCGCGGCGAGCGTCGCATCGAGGTCGACGGTGCGGAACGAGAGGTGGGTGAGCCCGTGCTCGTTCATCGCCCGTGCCCGGGGGGGCGGCGCGGGCGGGCTCGCGAAGCGCAGGAGCTCGATCCGCACCCCGTCGCGAGCCAGGTACACGGCGTGCAGGTCGACGCCGCGCAACCGGAGCAGCGTGTCGCTCGGCTCGCCCGCGACGCGGAGCTCGTGCTCGTGGCGAAAGCCCAGACAATCGCGGTAGAACCGGAGCGAGCGCTCCATGTCCGAGACGCCGATGCCGACGTGGGTGAGCCGCTGGAGCGGGACCATGGAAGCGGTCCTAGCGCGGGGAGCGCGCCGGGCGCAATGCGCGCCGCGCGCTACGGCTCGACCGTGACCTTGATCGAGCCCGTCGTCTTGTCGGCGGCGGTGGCGAATCCGCGGGCGACGTCCGCGAGCGGCACGCGGTGGGTGATGATCGCCCCGGCGATGCGCTGGCCCTGGCGGCGCAGGATGTCGAGCACGATGTCGTAATCCGCCCGCGCCCCCGCCCGGCTGTAGACGAACGACCCGATGATGCGGAGCTCCTTGGCGAGCACGAAGAGCGCCGGGAACAGGGGCATCCGCGTGTAGGCGCCGAGGACGCAGATCGTTCCCCCCGGCCGGCAGGCGGCGGCGGCCGTGTCGAGCGTGTCGGCGGTGCCGCCGACGGTCTCGACCACCAGGTCGATCGGGGCATCCATGGCGTCGCCCGTCAGGCCCTCCGGATCGGACTCGTCGACGACGCGGTCGGCCCCGAGCGCGAGCGCCGCCGCCTTCTGCTGCGGGCGGCGCGCGGTGATCAGGATCTCGCCGGCGCCGCCGGCGCGCGCCGCGACCACGGCCATGAGGCCGATCGTGCCCGCGCCGAGGATCGCCACCCGCTGTCCGATCTCGAGTCCCGCGAGGCGGACGCCGTGCACCGCGACGCCGAGCGGCTCGCTGAGCGCGGCGGTGGGGAAGTCGACCCCTGCCGGGACGCGGAAGCAGTGCCGGGCCGGCATCTGGATGTACTCCGCGAAACCGCCCGGGATCGTGAAGCCGACCACGCCGATCGCCGGGCAGCGCTGGTAGTCGCCGGCCACGCAGTAGCGACAGGTGCCGCACGAGGCGATGCCCTCGACCGCGACCGGATCGCCGGCCCGGAGCGTCGTCACCCCGTCGCCCACGTCGGACACCTCGCCGGCGATCTCGTGACCCGGGCAGACCGGCGGGATCATCATCTGATCGTGGTACCAGTGCAGGTCCGAGCCGCAGATGCCGCAGTTGCGCACGCGAACGACCACCTCACCCGGACCCGGCGTCGGGCGGGGCGCGTCCTCGACGACGAGCCGACCGACTCCCCGGCAGAAGGCGGCGCGCATGATCTCGCCTACCAGCCCGTGTGGTGCCGCTCGATGATCTCGCGCACCTCGGCCGCGAGCGCGTCGCGATCCGCGTAGCCGAGCCCGACGGTCGGGATCGGCGCCTCGATCACGATCTCGACCGTGCCCGGCACCACCGTGAGGCGGCTGCCGCGGGGCATCAGCCGCCGCGTGCCCCGGCACACCACGGGCACGATCGGGAGCCCGGCGGCGATCGCGAGCACGAAGGCGCCCTTCTTGAAGGGCAGCAGCTGCCCGGTCCGGCTCCGCGTTCCCTCGGGGAAGATCACGAACGACTGGCGCTCGGTGGCGGCGCGATCGAGCGCATCGATCGCCCGCTCGGGGTGGTCCCGCTCGATCGGCACCATGCCGAGCGTGTCGAGGACGGCGCCGACCACGGGATGCGCCCACAGCTCGCGCTTGGCGGCGAACCGTGTCCGGCCGGGCAGAAACCCGAGCAGGACCAGGATGTCGAGATGACTCTGGTGGTTCGGCGCGAAGACGAAGGGCCCGCCGCCCCCGAGGTGCTCGAGCCCGCGGAGCTGCACGTCGACGCCCAGCATCCAGGTGAGCGAGCGCGCGCGCGCCTTCGCGAAGCGCCAGGCGAGATCGCGGCTTCCCGTGGCGCGATGGAGGGCGACGGCGGCCGCCGCCATGCCGACCAGCATGCCGCGGAAGAGGTACGGCGAGAGCGCGACGCGGAGTCCGCGCGCCTCGTCGGCCGCAGGCGTCGCTCCGACCGCCGCCGTCTCGGCGCGTTCCCGAACCATGCGCGAGCGGCTTAGCAGCTTTGCCGCGCGCTGCCTATCACTCCGGATCGCAGGGCCCGACGCAGAAGTCCTCGACGTCTCCGCCGGCGCGCAGGAAGCGGTCGATCTGCGCCTGGATGGCCGGGCGCTTGCGCATCGCCCCGTGCGCCATGTTGTTGGGCGGCGGAAGGTTCGTCGTGGGCGGCGCCGGGTCTCCCTCGTTGGACTCGAGCATCGCCGAGCCGTCGAACGGCGCGGCCATCTCGGGGATGCCGAAGTACGACTTCACCACCGGCGACACCTGGGGGATGCCCATGGTGCGCACCATGATCTCGGTGGCGACGTTCGAGACCTCGGCGTCGGAGGTCGCCATGTGCACCAGGATCTTGTGCACCGGGGTGCTCGGCAGCGGGTTCGAGAGCGTGTGGTGATACCAGCCGTTCGGCTCGGAGCGATCCCAGAGCTGCTGCAAGAGCGGGTAGATGAGCGAGCGGTCGACGTTGCTCGGATACGCGGCCCGGAGCGCCACGAAGAAGGGCTCGAAGTCGACGCTCCGCTGGAGGAGGGTGGAGAAGTTCGCCGCCGGGACACCGAGAACGCCGCGCGTGGTCTCCTGCTCGAGCGCCATCACCACGCCGCCCAGGATGCCGCCCTGACTGTTGCCGTAGTAGAACACCTCCGATGGATCGATGACGGGGACCCCTCCGTAAATGAACGCGGGGTCGGTCGAGAGACCGTCGGGCGCGCCGAGCAGACGGCCGAGCACGAGCTGGTTCAGCTGCCCCTGGTGCAGCCGCTCGGGGAGCGTGCGGAAGCCGCTCAGATCGCTCAGGAAGCCGACCACGATCGGGTAGTCGTTGATCGACATGCCCTGCCAGTCGGTGGCGACGACCACGAAGCCGTAGGTGTTGGCGAGCGTCCGCAGGTGATCGGAGGAGACCTCGGAATCGCCGGAGCCGAGGAGCCCGTGGCCATAGAAGATCGGGCGGCCCGCCGTCGGCGTGGGCGAGGTGAGGCTGCAGGGGATGATCGCGGTGAAGGGCGCCTGCGTGGTCCCGTTCTGCACCGGGAGGTTGGTCATCGTGTCGATGTTGAGCACCGAGCCGGGGCCGTCGAACGTGGTGTAGAGCGGGACCGTGTAGGTGCCGCGGACGCGCCGGCAGACGCGCGGGTCGCCGAAGGGATCGTCCTGGACCTGGGTCACGGTGAATGCCGGCGCGTTCGAGCCGAGCGCGGCGAACGTCTGGTCGCGCATCGTGAGCAGGTAGCGCTCGATCGCGTCGTCGCTCGCCGTCGCGAACTCCCAGGCGAGCGTCAGGCTCGCGCGCGGTATGCCGCAGTCGGTCTCGAGCTTGGTGAACACGGCGGTGAACTCGGCGCGCCGGTCCTCGATCGCGGGCTGGCCCGTGGGCGTCCCGTCGCGCAGGGCGGCGAAGCCGGGCGGCGCCGGGATCGCGGCGGCGCCCTGGTCGATCAGGTTCCGCACCGCCACGATGTACCGCGTGCTGTTCTTCAGCCGCCGTCCCGGCCGGATCATGAATACCTGGCCCGGCGGCTGGACCGGCACGTTGCCCGGACCGATGCTCACGTCGTTCTCGCCGAAGTGCTCCAGGCGCACGCAGCCCGGGCTGTCCGCCTCGATCAGCACGGTCGGGCTCGCCGGCGCGAGCGAGGCAGCATAGTTGGTGACCGGCGGGATGTTGGAGGCGGCGAGATCCACGCCGTTCACGAAGTGCATCATGATGATCGATCCCGGGCTGTAGCCGTCGAGCGTGCCGTAGGGCACGTTGGTGATGTGGGTGCCGCCGGCGTTCACGGGCATCGCCAGGAGCTTGTAGTTCATCCGCTGCCCGGTGGCGGTCGACGGGTCGGTCGCGAGGAAGGTCGACGACGGGTACGGCAGCAGGCACTGGCCGCCGGGACCGGCGTGATCGGCCGCGCCGATCAGCTCGCAGCCCGAGCGCACCCCGCACAGGATCGGCGACCCCGACGCGTGACACACGAGGCGCTGGCTCTTCGAGAGGCGGCAGGGGCTCCCGCAGGTGCGCACGCAGCCGCTCCCCGACGAGACCACGACGCGCAAGTTCCCCGCGGGCAGTGGCCCCGGCAGCGCCGTCCCGTTCCGGGTCATCTTGAACTTCTGTGACCCGATCGCGCCCTGAAGCGCGACGAGGGTGACCCCGCCGACGCTCCCCGCGGGATCGCGATAGCGGGCGCCACTGGCGCTCGCCGTGAATCCGCTCGCGGGCAGCGTCACGTTGAAGATCACGTTCGCCGGATCGGTCTCGGGCTCGTAGCTCACCGAGATGCCGAGCCCGTTGGCGGCCGGATCGAAGCCGGCGGGCGTTTCCAGCCGGCCGGTGAAGCGGAGCTGCGTCCGGTCGGCGGAGACCTGGACGCGCGGCGAGAACCCCGGATGGCAGTTGTACGGAGTCTCGGCGACGGCGGGAAGGGCGACGAGGACGAACGCGGCGACGAACGCGAGTGTGCGCATGCTCGCTCGTAGCACGGCGTGCACGGGAAGGGTCAACCAAAAAGTTGGGGGCGCGCGCCCAGCATGCACAAGTGGATGGCGGGCACCGACGCGGCGCGCGACGTCGATGAACTCAGAACGGCGGCGCGTCACGCGCCAGCGTCGTCTCGCCGAGGACGACGACCGGAAAGCGACGACCCGCGGGCAACTCGAGCAGCTCGGGCGGACCGACGAGCAACGCCGCGCCGTTCCCGAGACCGCTCAGCATGCCGGAGCCCTGTCCCGCGAGCGCCGTCGCGACCGGACCGTCGGGCGCCTCCGCGAGCTGCACGCGCACGAACTCCGTCAACGCCTTCGCCTTGCGAACGCTCGCGGTGAGCGCGGCATGGACCACGGGCAGGTGGAGCCGGCGGTGTCCCTGCATGCGGCGGAGCGCGGGCCGCACGTAGAGGTAGAAGCACACGAGCGCCGAGACCGGATTCCCCGGGAGACCGAAGACGAGCCGCTCGTCACGGCGACCGAAGACCAGGGGGCGACCCGGCTTCTGCGCCACCTGCCAGAAGATCCGTTCGACCCCTGCCGCGGTCAGCGCATCCTTCACCAGGTCGAGCTCCCCGACCGACACGCCGCCGCTGGTGAGCACGACGTCGGCCTCGAGCGCCGCCGCGAGGCCGGCCCGGATGTCGGAGGCGCGGTCGCGCGTGATGGGGAGGACGACGGGCTCGGCGCCCGCCTCACGCGCGGCGGCGGCGAGCGTGTAGGCGTTGGAGTTGACCACCTGCCCCGGCCCCGGCGTCTCGTTGACCTCGACCAGCTCCGCCCCGGTGGGCAGGATCGCGACCCGCGGGCGGCGATGGACGGAGAGTGACGCGCAGCCGATCGAGGCGAGCACGCCCACGTCGGCGGGACCGATTGGCGTCCCGGCCGCCACCACCACCTGCCCGGGGCGGATGTCCTCGCCGGCGGCGCGCACGTTGGCGCCGGCGGCGGGCGCCGCGCGCACCACGACCGTGCCGTCGCGCTCCTCGGTGTCCTCGACCTTGACCACGGTGTCGGCGCCGGGGGGGATGACGGAGCCGGTGAAGAGCTTCACCGCCGTGCCACGCACCACCCGCGTGTCGACCACGCTGCCCGCGGGCTCGACGGCGACGATGCGGAGTCCGACCGGTGGCGCCTCCAGATCCGCGTGACGCACAGCGAATCCGTCCATCGCCGAGTTCGCGGCCGCGGGCACCGCGCGCCCGGAGGCGACGTCGTCCGCCGCCACGCGTCCCATCGCTTCGACCAGCGGCACGCGCTCGGCCCCCAGCACCGGGGCAGCGGCGCACACCGTGGCGAGCGCCTCGCCGACCGGGATCACGCGTCGAGCGATAGCCGTGGCCCCCTCCTGCGTCAACGCCGCCAGCGATCCTGGACAGACGGCAGCCCGCCGGGCTAGGGCTGCCGCATGCCCGCCTCCCCTGCCGACGCCACGACGCAGCTGAACGGCCTTCGCTTCCACTTCCTCGACTGGGGCACGCCCGGCGAGCGGCCCATGTTGCTCCTGCACGGTGGCGCACAGACCGCGCACAGCTGGGACGAGGTCGCACCGGACCTGGCGCGCGACCACCACGTCCTGGCGCTCGACCAGCGCGGACACGGCGACACCGACTGGGCCCCGCAGGGTCGCTATCGCCGCGACGACTTCGTCGGCGACATCCGCGCCTTCCTCGAGGACCGCGGCTGGCCGCGCGCCACCCTGGTGGCGCTCAGCCTGGGCGGCCTCAACTCGATCGCCTTCGCGGCCACCGAGCCCGGGCGGATCGCCGGGCTGGTGGTCGTCGACGTGACCCCCACCATCTCGCAGACGGGGAGCAAGGCGATCGCCGCCCAGCTCCAGACCCACGATTTCGCCTCGTTCGAGGACGCCGTCGCCCGCGCCCTCGCCTTCAACCCGCTCCGTTCGGCGGAGAACATCCGCGCACGGCTCCGGCACGCGCTGCGCGAGGGCCCGGACGGCCGCTGGAGCTACAAGTTCGACCCCGGCATCGGCAGCGGCGGCCTCGAGACGGACTTCGAGCGTCTGTGGGAGCAGGTGCGGCTGATCCGGTGCCCGACGCTCCTCGTGCGCGGGGCGCAGAGTGCCATCCTCTCGCGCGAGGCGGCGGCGCGCTTCGTCCACGAGCTGCCGGGCAGCACCGTGGTCGAGGTGCCGGGCGCCGGCCACTCGGTGATGGGCGACAACCCGGGTGGCTTCGTCGGGGCGGTGCGACCGTTCCTGGCGCGGTACGGCCTGTAGGAGCTCGCTGGCGCTCGGCCGCGCGCTCAGTGCGCGGAGAATCGGGTTGGCCTGCTAGCGCAGTGGCTTCCGCGCGAGGAAGAGATACTCTTCGTTCCGCTCGCGAAAGCCGTGCGGCCAGCGCTGCTCAAGCTCCGCACGCAGCGCCGCCAGCAGCTCCGCGTGCCCCGCCCCCGCGAAGCGCCGGATCCATTCCACGGTCGACACGTAGCCGTGGAACGATTCCGCGGTGAAGGCGAGCTCGCTCGCGAGCGTGAGCGCGGGCTCGGGCTCGAGACCCGAGCCCGCGAACGGCGCGTCGGGGTGCACCTGGATGCCGCGCACCATGTCCAGGTCGGGCAGCGTGACCCCGATCTGGCGGAGCATCTCCACCACGAGCCCCATGTACGGCTGCCCGGGCGCGGGGTAGCGCCAGAAGAGCGCCACGGAGCCGCCCGGAGCGAGCACGCGCTCCACCTCGGCCAGCGTCGGCCCGGGCGCGAACCAGTGGAACGCGGTGCCGCAGGTGACGAGGGCGGCGGCGCCGTCCCGGAGCGGCAGCGCCTCGGCGCGCGCGCTCACCAGCGCCAGGCGATCACCCGTCAGGTGTCGCGCCTCGGCCAGCATGGGCGCCGAGAAGTCGAGCCCCACGACCGACCAGCCGGAAGACTCGAGGGTGCGCGCCACGAAGCCCGTACCGCAGCCGAGGTCCAGGGCGCAGCGGCCGTTCGCCGCGCCGGTGCGGGCGCCGATCGCGTCGTAGAGCGCGGGCGAGTAGTCCCGTCGCCAGCGCGCGTAGATGGCGGCCTGGTGGCGGAAGTCGAAGGGCTCGTCGGACGGCGGCAACGAGAAGTCGGGCACCGCGGCATGGTAGCCGGTCGGCGATCGCGCCGCGACCGCTTGCAGCCGCCCGCCCGGCTGGCGCATACCGCCCGGGATGAAATTCGACCTGCTCTACGAGCTGCAGACCCCGAAGCCGCACGACGAGCGCAGCGAGTACCGCTGCTACCGGGAGGCGCTCGAGCAGATCGAGCTGGCCGACCGGCTCGGCTACGACACCGTGTGGGAGGTGGAGCACCACTTCCTCACCGAGTTCGCGCACTCGTCGGCGCCCGAGGTGTTCCTCGCGGCGGTGTCGCAACGCACCAAGCGCATTCGCCTCGGACACGGCGTCGTCCTGCTACCCCATCGCTTCAACCATCCGATCCGGGTCGCCGAACGCGTGGCGGCGCTCGACCTCCTCTCCGACGGGCGCGTCGAGTTCGGCACCGGGCGGTCGAGCCAGTTCGAGCAGGCGGGCTTCGAGGTCGACACCGACCTCTCGCGCGAGATGTGGCAGGAAGCACTGGAGATGATCCCCCGCATGTGGACGGAGGATCCCTTCGAGCACGCGGGGCGGTTCGTGAAGGTCCCGCCGCGGAGCATCCTCCCCAAGCCGCTCCAGAAGCCGCACCCGCCGATCTGGATGGCCGCCACGAGCCCCCAGTCCTGGGAGATCGCGGGGCGGAACGGCATCGGCATCCTGGGGCTCACCATCTTCGTGAGCGTCCCCCAGCTCGCCGACCGGGTGCGCGCGTACCGGAAGGCGCTCGCGCAGGCCAGGCCGGTGGGCAAGTTCGTCAACGACCGCGTCGGGGCCTTCACCATCGTGCACGTCGCGGAGACGAAGGCGCAGGCGGTGGCGAACGGCGCCGCCGACGCGGCGATCAACTATCTCCTCTACGCCTTCCGCGTCCTCGGCGGCTTCGTCGACCCGAGCGGACACGGCATGCAGCGCGAGCACGCGGAGCTCGAGATCAAGTCCACGCCCTACCGCGATCTCATCGCCAAGGAGTACCCGATCATCGTCAAGATGCAGCGCGGCGAGTGCACCTTCGACGACCTCGATCAGGAGGACATGGTGATCGTCGGCGACGTCGACCACTGCGCGCGCAAGGTCGAGCGCTACCAGAAGGCCGGCCTCGACCACTTCATCGCGCTCGTGCAGGCAGACCGCATCCCGCACGAGAAGGTGATGCGCTCGATCGAGCTCTTCGCGACCGAGATCATGCCGCGCTTCCGCGACTGAGTCAGTGGTTGAAGGGGCAGACGAGCCCGCCGCCGTTCCCGAAGCAGCCGGGCACGGCCGGCAGCGGCGCGGTGTCGTCGTCGGGATAGAAGAAGCCGACGGTGAAGCACATCTCGTCGTTGCTGGTGACCCCGAAGGTCAGCTCCCGCGTGGTGTCGTTCAGGTAGTTGCAGGTCCAGTGGAAGCCGTCGCCCGGCTCGACGCGGAGCGGCGTCGGGTAGGAGTTCACGGTCGGCTCCGAGTAGAGGCGCGTCTCGAGCTCCAGCGGCCCGACCACGCCCTGGCGCGTCACCTCGACGTCGACGGATTGCGTGTGCTTGTGGCTGTGGGTGCTGAGCCAGACGACGTTCAGCGGAAAGGTCGTGACCCACGAGGCGCTGGCGCTCCCGGTCTGGCCGGGTGGCACGGCGATGTCGAAGGTGCCGAGCTGGAAGCTCCGCGCGTGGTGCTGCACCGTGCGCTTGCGCGCCGCGCGGAAGTTGGTGGCGACGTCGATGGTGACCGGCTCGTCGCTGCCGTTCAGGTAGTGCGCGTTGAGGAGCAGCTTCTGATGGGGCGCGAGGCCGACCGCGACCCCGGGCGGGAAGCGGATCGTCTGCTTCGGGCGCTGCACGAAGGCGAGGATGGGCGACACCACCTGGTCGCCGACGCCCGCGCAGCCGACCCGATCGAAGGGTCCGGCGGGAATGTCCGCCGGGTTGTCACCCTGGTAGAGGAAGACCGCGAAGTGGTGAGTCGTGTAGGTCGCCCCGCTCGGCATCGCGATCGTGATCTCGCTCGCGTCCATCGCCTTGCGATTGCGGAGCGTGACCAGCTGACACACCTCGCGCTCCGAGTGCGGCTGGATGGTGATCGGGGTGAGGCGGACCTGGACGCCGTGCCGCGGGCGGCGGAGATGCGTGCGGAGCGTGGCGGCGGACCCGAGCGCGGGAAGGGCGAGCAGGACGAGAACGAGGCCGGACGCCCGGACCATTCGGCCGTACTGTCCCGCATCGCGCCCGGGTGGGTCAAGCGGGAAGCCGGCCGATCGGGCCGGCGGCTCAGTACGTGCCGGTCGCCGAACCGGGTTCGGTCTGCACGCCGCGCGACGCGGCCAGGTCGCGGATCGCCTTCCAGGCGAGCTTCGACGGCTCGGCGTGCGAGTTCTCCCACCGGTTGACGGTCGAGACGGTGACCGCGATCTGGTGTGCGAACTCCTCCTGCGTCATGCCGAGCTGCTGGCGGAGCGTGCGGATCATGCTGCGAGTGCTGTCAGGCATGCGGGGCGAACTGAGCAACCGACGTGCCACCAGCAGCGCGCCTGCCCGCGTGGCCCGACGCGGCGCTCTCCGCAGCGCGGGCGGCAAAAAGCGGCCGGTGGCGACGAGATCACGCCGCGCGACTTGCGCTAGGCGTTAGCATGTCGCTATGGCGGGCGCCATGATCTACGTTCACGAGGTGCACGAGGTCGCCGGCGGCCGGATGGCGGATTTCGGCGACGCGATGCGCTCGGAGTGGCGGGCGCTGGTCGAGGCGGGCGATCGCGCGCGGCTCCTCTGGTTCTGGCAGCTCACGCACGGCACCGGACCGAGCTACCAGGCGGTGTCGATCACCGCGGTCCGCGACTGGGGGACCTGGGGGGAGCTGAGCGGCGATCCGCGCCTCGGCGCCTGGCAGCGGCGGGTGGCGACGCTGCGCCGCGAGGTGACCGCGAAGATCCTCCTGCCCGTCCCCTGGTCACCGCTGCAGGAGGTCGACCTCACTGCCCCACCCGCCACGCAGGAGAGCGACGCCCCGTCGCTCTACCTGCACGACACCGGCTGGCCGTTCAGCGGCAAGCGCGACGAGTACGTCGAGGCGCTGGGGGCGACCTTCTACCCGCAGACCCGCCGGGCGCGCATGATCTCGGTCGCCGCGTGCTGGACCGTGGCGCCGGGCACCGGCCGCCACCACGAGGTCGTCCTGCTGCAGAAGATCGAGGACTGGAGCCAGTTCTCACGCCTGCTGACGCAGGGCGAGCCGCAAGCGCAGCCCGGCAGCTGGATGGAGCAAGGGCTGCGCTACCGGGAGCGCTGGGAGTCGAAGTTGCTGCGCTGCACGCGCTGGTCGCCGCGACAGTAGGACGGCGGTCAGTTCTTCGTCGGCAGCCCGCTCACGTCACAGCTCCCGTTGGTCGCGGGGTACCAGCCGCCGGGCATGATGCACATGTCGTCGTTCGACGTGAAGCCGAAGACGAGGTTCGCGGGAACGCACTTGCCCGTCCCGAAGCCGGCGCAGTCGGCGTCGGTCACGCACTGCTTGGCGGCGCCGGTCGTCCCGCGGCCGGAGAACAGCGCCGTCGCCGCGTCTATTCCCGGCGTGACACCTGCTTCCTCTTCGCAGCCCATCCTGACCGCCGTCGTGACGCCGTTGTCGTGGGTGCAGGTGTAGCGCAGCCGCTGCCCCGGGTTGACGAGCATCGGCGGGGTGAACGCCACCTGCGGCGGATCGGTGTATTCCACGGTGCTGAGCACCCGGGGCGGTGACGCGCTGCCGTCGAGGAAGTCGATGGTGAAAAGCTTGCCACGCTTGTGCATGTGCGAGGTGAGCGACACGACGCACGCGGGACCCGTCGGGAAGGCACCGCCGCCCAGGCTGCCGCCGTAGTCTGGCAGCCCAGGCCCCCACGCCCAGCTGACCGACTGCACCTCGCCCGGCGGGACCTTGATGAAGCCGTTGGCCACCACGTCGAACAGCGGCAGCAGGAACTGATGCACGCTGTGCTTCTTCGCCGCCAACAGCTTGATCTTGACCGAGGCGCGCTGCGGCGTGTCCGAGCCGTTGATCCAGTGCGAGTTCAGGATGAGGCCGACCACGGGCCCGGAGCCGCTGTCCGTGGGGACGATCTGCTGCGCGAGCCCGTCAGGGAACCGGGTCGTGAGCGTCGGGCTCTGCGAGCCGGCGATCAGCGTGCGCTGGTTGGTGTCCGTGGGCCCGAAGTCGAGGCAGGCCTTGCTGTCGACCAGCTGCCCCTTGGGCGGGAAGGCCTGGATGTCCTTCCCGCCGTACGCCCAGAGGAGGAAGTGATGGCTCGTGAAGCTCGGCTTGATGCCGATTTCGGTGACCACCGAACCGCCGAGGTCGAACGTCTTCTTCATCGGCAGGCGAACGAAGGTGCAGGTCTCGCGGTCGCTGTGCGGGGGCACCACCATGGTCGGGTAGCGGAGCTTGATGGTCCGCCGCGCATGCGCCGGCGGCGCCACGGCGAGTGTCGCGGTGGTCGCGACGGCGAGGACGAAGGACAGAAGGCGAGCGCTTCGCATGGCTCCTCCCGGGAGTAGGGCACGCTCATCCTAGCCGGCAATGGTTCACGGTCAACAGCCCGCGAGCAGGCCCGGGCCAAGCCGTCGAAAAGCGTGCGCGAACGGTCAGTCCCGGAAGGCCGGCATTACTTCCTGAATGAAGAGCTCGAGCCCATCCCAGTCGAACGGGGCCCTGAGCGCGAGAATGACCCACTCGGCCCCGGCTGCCGCATATTCGCGGAGGCGCTCGATCACCTCGCCCGGCATGCCGACCAGGATGCCGGGCCGCACGAACTCGGTCAGCGGACCGAACATGAGGCGCAGGTTCTCCTCCTGGCGGCGGACGTCGGCGGGATCGCGCCCGACGGCGAGCCCCACGTTCACCGTGCGCGTGATGGCGCGCGGGTCGCGGCCCTCGCGCTCGCACCACTGGTCGAGAGTGGCGTTCCGCTGCGCGAAGACGTCCGGGGCGAGGAAGGGGACGTTCCAACGGTCGGCGTGCCGGGCGACCAGACGGAGGAGCCGCTTCTCGCCCTGGCCCGCGATGCACAGCGGGAGTCGCGTCTGCACGGGCCGCGGGTCGCAGAGCGCGTCCTGGACGCGAAACTGCTTGCCCTCCAGCGTGACCCGCTCGCCGTCGAACAGGGCGCGCACGATCTTCGCCGTCTCCTCGAGCTGGTCGAGCCGCTCCTTGATGGGAGGGAACGGGATGCCGAAGGCGCGTGCCTCGACCTCGTTCCACCCCGCGCCGATGCCGAGCTCGCAGCGACCGCCGCTCAGGTGATCGATGGTGACCGCGGCCTTGGCGAGCACCCCCGGCGAGCGGTAGCAGACGCAGAACACCAGGCATCCGACGCGCACGCGCCTGGTCTCGGACGCGAGCGCGGCCATGGTGGCCACCGCTTCGAAGGCGGGCTTCGCCGGATCCGAGAGGTCGGAGACCGAGTAGAGATGGTCCCACACCGAGCACCAGTGAAACCCGCGCTCGTCGGCGATGCGCCAGAGACGGCGCAGGTCGGCGATCGAGCAGTCCTGCGGACCGGCGTGGATGCCGAAGCGCATGCCGCTACCTCCGTGCCCCGTTGCGCGCGAGCCGCAGCTGGTCCGCCAGGGACTCGAGCCATTCCTCGGTCGAGCCGAAGCGCAGCTCGGCTTCCTTGGCGCGCGCCGAGTAGCGGTGCAGGTCGTGCTCGATCACGTAGCCGGCGCCGCCGTGGAGCTGGTGCGCGGTGAGCGTCGCCGCGCAGTAGGCGCGACCGGTCCAGGCCTTCGCGATCGCGACCTCGCGCGTGGCGGGCACCCCCTCCGCCAGCCGCCAGAGCGCCTGACGGGTCACGTGCCGCGCGCCCTCGAGCTCGATCGCCATCACCGCGACCATCTGCTGCACCGCCTGGAAGGTGCCGAGCTTCACGCCGAACTGCTCGCGCTCGCAGACGTAGCGGGTGGTCATCTCGAGGACGGCGTCGGCGCCGCCGATCATGTCGGCGCAGAGGAGCGTGGCGAGCGCGAGCTTCAACCGGGCGAAGCGCGGCCACGCCGTTGCGGGGCTTCCCGCGAGCGCGCTCGCGGGAAGCGTCACGTCCTTGAAGCGGACGACCGTCTGGCGATCCTTGCCGAAGGTCTTCTGCGGCGTGCGGGTGACCCCCGGCGCATCGGCCGGGACGAGGACGGCCGACACGCCGCGACCGTCGCGCGCGGCCACCAGGAAGGCGTCGGCGGTGCCGCCCTGGACGACGTAGCGTTTCTCGCCGCGCAGGCGGAGCGATCGCCGGCCCCGGCGGACGACGGTCGTGAACGCGGCGGGATTGGCGCTCGCCTGCGCCTCCGCGACCGCGAGCGCGACCTG
>JACXTT010001900.1_pt1 | contig 34113 bp, 31 predicted proteins | sample 9270951 | NCBI WGS metagenome assembly JACXTT01 (sample SAMN15532306, study PRJNA645909) | rock metagenome | isolation source: weathered quartz diorite | place: Puerto Rico | collected 2017-06-21 | reverse complement strand
GTCCGCTATTCCAGCCCGAAAAACCAGTATGCGAATCTGCCTACCGCCTCGGTTATCGTGCTTTCCCAATGTTTAGGCGGCCTGAACCGTTGACCAGGCTTGGCATGCGAAGTTTCTGCAAGCTGGCCGGGACGGCTGGCGGATTGGCTGCGTCGGCGGTAGACTGGGCCGCATGCTCATCCGCTCGCGCCGGAATTTTCTCCGCGATACCGTATTTCTGCCGGCCCTCCTGTCGGCGCAGACGCCCGCCAATCCCAAGTTTGATCTTCTGATCCGCGGCGGGCGGGTCATCGATCCCAAGCGGAATTTTTCCAGCGATGCCGACGTGGGCATCCTCAACGGCAAAGTGGCCGCGATCGCGCCGAATCTGGATGCCGCGGCGGCAAAGAACGTGCTCGACGCGCGCGGACGCATCGTCACGCCCGGCCTGGTGGACATCCACGTTCACGTCTACGACGGTGTGGCGCCGCTGGGCATTCCCGCCGACCCCAACTGCATCGCCAAGGGCGTGACCACGGTGCTGGACGCGGGTTCGTCCGGCGCCCATACATTCCCCGGGCTGCGCAATTACGTGATGCGCGTTGTGGACACCCGCGTGTTTGCCCTGCTGAATATTTCAGTCGTCGGCCAGTCGACCTTGTCGAATGACAACCCGTACGGCGAGCTCCTGGATCTGCGATTCGTGAACACGAAGCTGGCCATCAAGACCATCGAAGCCAACCGCGATGTCATCCTCGGCCTGAAGATCCGCTTGACGGAAAACATCACCGGGCCGAACGATCTTAGGGCGCTGGACATGGCCCGCGAAGCCGCCGACGCCGTCGCGCTGCCCCTGATGGTCCACATCGGCGGCTCGCATTCTCCCGTGCCGGACATCCTCTCACGCTTGAAGAAAGGCGACGTCATTACGCACAGCTTCCGCGGCGGTCCGGGCGGCATCATTGACGAGCGCGACCGTGTGATCCCGGACGTGAAGAAAGCCGTGGAGCGCGGAGTGCTGCTCGGCTTCGGGCCTGGCGCAGTCAGCTTCTCTTTCCGCACCGCGGAGAAGGTGTTCCCGCAAGGCTATCTGCCGGGTACCATATCGAGCGATGTCCACCAGTTCAACGTCAACGGCCCCGTGTTCGATCTGCCGACCGTGCTCTCCAAATTTCTGCTGCTCGGCCTGAGCATCGAGGAAGTGCTGCGCCGCGCCACGGCCAACCCGGCGGGCGCTTTCAAATTCCCGGCCGGAACCGGTTCTCTCGATGTCGGGTCCACCGCCGATGTGGCGGTTTTCGAGTTGCGCGAGGGCAATTTCGAATTCACCGACGCGATGCGCGAGAAGAGAAAGGGCCATCGCAAACTTATACCGGTCGCCAGCATTAAAGCCGGCCGTGTCTACGGCAACGCGTGGCTGCCTGTGGAGACGGCGCGCCGAAGAGCGTTGAATAGGGGCGGCGGCCTTTCAGTCACGGCTATTTAGTTAGCCGGGCTCCGAAGGCGCTGGACGCCCTGAATTTCCCGGCCGTCCGGCAAGCGCAGCAGAACGCTGCCGGCCGCGCTCACCCGCTCGTTGCCGGCCGATAGTCATTGCGCGGCCGAAGCGATAAAATCAGCGAAGAAAATGTCGCCAATATTTCGCTTCTTGAAGGTCGTTGCTTTTGCGATTGCCGGAGGGGCGCTTTGTACTTGGTTGATCCTAAGCGTTCTGGAAGCGACTTTTCCCCAGATTTGGGAGGGGGAGCCGAATCTCCACTTACGACCTGAGGCCAATTCGATTCAAGTCGCGGATGACACGCGAGAGGCGAGACAACTATTGGCCAAGGCGAAAGAAGCTGAGTCCCAATTACGACGGATTCCCGCAGGCGACGTGGACGAGAGGATCCGGAAGATTCGGGCCGACACTGCTGCGCAGCTCTACCTGAGCCCCGGATTCGCCATCACACCGCCCACGGATGCGGATGAAATTCGCGACTCAGGCTGCCGGTGTGAGCTTCAATGTGCGGAATGTACATCCACTTTCATTCTGGTTCAGATCCGGTCCGGTCCGCACACGGCGAGGCGTGGCTGGACCTGCGAGGGTAAATTCTTTCACCGGATATTTCTGCCTTTTTAGGCTGACCCGGTTTCAATATGACGGGAGAGTCACGTATCAAAACCCATACAACTTCGCCGCGTTCTCCCGCAGCACCATCCGCGCCAGCTCCACCGCCCGCCCGCGTGAAATCTCGCCGTCGCGCACCATCCCGCTAAGCGCCAGCGCGAGCGCCTTCCGCCCCGTCACCGCGCTCAGCGTCCCGGTCTCCGCCCATCCGATGTTGTCGTCGTAGGGTGAAGCGTCGGAGCCGAACAGGACGTGCTCGGGCATGAATTCCAGCCAGCCTCGGAGCACTTGAGCCAGGTCAGCCGGATAGAGAATGAACGTCTGGCCCGAAAAATCGGCATACACGTTGGGCTTCACCAGCAGCGCCCTCGCTTCCGGAGTGAAGGGCCATCCCCCGTGCACGATGACGAAGTTGGTTTTTCGCAAGCCCGGATCGTTGAACAGCGGCTCCATCAGCAGCGGATTCGTCCCCGCGATCTTGAAGTAGCCGCCGGCGCCGGCGCAAGCATGGACGTGTATAGCCAGCCCCAGACGTCCGGCCCCGCGCGCGATGTGGCGGAAAATATAATCCTCCAGCGGCTTGGATTCCGCCGCCGAAGGCTGCTTGCCTTTCTGGAAAGCCACGTACAAGCGTTCGGCGTCGGCCTTGGGCGGATTGCCGAAATCCAGCGCGCGCAGATAAGCGGCTTCGTACTTCAGCGCCACCGCACCCTGCTGCTTCCAGTGTTCCAGCGTGGCCGTCACCACGTCGCGCAGATACCCGTCCAGCGTGGACGGCCGCGCGGCGACGCCCGCCTCGGAGGAATACCGCTTCAGCAGCTTCTCTTCGCCCGGATAGAAATTGCGATAGTCGGGATTCTCGCGGCCGATGCCCGCCGTGTCGAAGGGGAAGAGCAGCGGATCGGCAAACGGCACCCAGCGGAAGCGGGGCGCGGCCAGGCCCCGCCCCATATAAACCCGGTTGGCGAGCATGATTTCCGAGCCCATGCGGTCCAGCACCCAGGCCGGGTAGCCGTCGCCTTTCTCCTTCATGGCCGCCTGCCGCGCCGCGACCGCGGTCTTGACGTGGGCTTCGCTCACATCCTCGAAGCCGTAGCCGAAGAGCTGTTTCCACACTCCGGCGTACTCCAGGTTGCCGGGGCGGAGGCGCACCGGCAGCGGCGCAGGCTCCATAGCCTCCATCGGAATCGCGTCGAATTCGCTGTCTTTTTCGTTCTCTCCCGTAACGCGCATCGGATGCGCGTGATTGTCGATGGCGCGGATCGCGGCGATCTCGCGCTCGATTTCCGGGTCCGCGCCCGTCGCGGCTTCCTGCCGGGCGCAGCCGGCAAGAGACAAAATCGACAGGACCAGAAAGACGAGAGGACGTCCCGATTGCATACGGGACAGCTTACCTCAGTGAAGAGGAGGGCGCAGCAGGCTTCAGACCCTCGCCCGCTCGCCGGCGAGCGTGTCCACGGCCACGGGAGGATTGTTGTAGAGGATGCGGCTGCAGCTTTCGCACGTCATCACCTTATCCTCTCGGCGCAACTCCTGCAGGAATTGCGGGCGGACGGCGATGTGGCAGACTGAACAGCGCCCGTCCACCACTTCAGCGACAGCAATGCCGCGCGCCTTCCTGGCCTTTTCGTAAAGTTTGTGGACCTCCGGCGTCATGGACGCCACCAGCCCGGCACGGGTCTGGTTGATCTCCTCAAGCTGCTTTTTGTCGGCCTCGGTGCGAGCGCGGGCATTCACTTTCTCCGCGTCCACTTGCGCCTTTTCCTTCTTGAGCGCTTCCTCGGCGGCCTTGACCGCCTTTTCCAGCGGGTCGGCTTCCGACATCAAATCCAGGATGCGGTCTTCGTGCTGCCGGATTTCCTTTTCGCAAAAATCGATTTCGTGCTGGAAGGCCCGATACTGGTCATTGGTCTTGACCTGCGTCATCTGGTCCTTCAGCTTGGAGATTTTCTGTTGTTGGACCTGGATTTCGCCTTCCAGCCGCTTGCGTTCCTTCTGGTTTCCGGAAAGCGCGGCGCGGTCGGCGTCGAGCTTGCGCTGGTGCGCTTCAAGCCTTTTCTCTATCTCGGCGATGTGTTTTGGAAGCGCCGAAATTTCCTTGGCGAGTTCCAGGTTCCTCTGATCCAGTTCCTGTAAGCGGAGAGCCGCGGAGATATCGTGAAGCATTTCCTGTTACTGAAGTTTAGCATGAAGCGCGGGGAATCTCCGGGCGAAGGGCCCCGCCAGTGCTTTCAGCGCCGCGTCCAACTCCGCCACTCGCATCGCCCGGCACACTGCGTAGAAGATCCCCAGCCCAAGCGGTATGGAGACGCAGAGGTCGGCGACGCGCGCCCAGCGGCCCAACCCCAGCCCGTGCCGGACACTGTAACTCGAGGCCCAGCAGACCGCGCCCATCACGGCCGATGCTAACGCGATTTTCGCAATGCTGGAAAAAAGCGCCCGCCCGTGAATTCCGCCGATGCGTCCTCGCATGATCCACAAGAGCGCCGTAAAGTTGAACAGGGCCACAATGGACGTGGCCAGGGCCAGCCCCGCGTGTCCCAACCCGGCAACCTTGACCATGGTCGAGGCGGAGAAATAGTTGATGGCGATGGAGGCCAGGCTGACGAACATCGGCGTGCGCGAATCGTGGATCGCGTAGAAGGCCGGCGCCAGCACCTTGACGGCGGAATATCCGGCCAGTCCCACCGCGTAGCAGGAAAGCGCCAGCGCTGTCTGCCTGGTGTCGAAAAGCTGAAACTGTCCGCCCTGGTAGACCGCCGCGATCATTGGCTCACCCAGTACCGCGAGGCCTACTGAGGACGGGACGGTAAGCAGGAAGACCATTCCCAGCGAGCGGGCTAGAAGGGCGCGGAACTCGTCCATGCGGTTTTCCGCCGCCGCGCGCGAGATCGGCGGTAGCGTCGCCGACGCGATCGCCACTCCGAACAGACCGAGCGGAAGCTGCATGAAGCGGAACGCGTACCCCAGCCAGCTAACCGGCCCGTTGATCACCCGGCCCGAGGCATCCGTGATGCCGGCGGCAAAATTGGTGTTGACCATCACGTTGATCTGCACGGCGGCGGTTCCCAGAATCGCCGGCACCATCAGCAACAAGACTTCGCGCAGCGCGGGATCAGAGAGCGCAACCAGGGGCCGGTAGGAGAATCCGGCGCGATTCATCGCCGGAACCTGGCACAGGAACTGCATCGTGCCGCCGATCACCACGCCCCAGGCCATGCCGTAGATGGGATGGAGCCCGAAACGCGGGGCGATCCAGAACGCCGCCGCCACGCCGAAAGCCAACGACCCGAGATTGAAGAACGTCGACGCCAGCGCCGGGATGCCGAACTGGTTGTTGGCGTTCAGCACGCCCATGGCCTGCGCCGCCAGCGCCACCAGCAGCAGGAACGGAAACATGGTGCGGGTCAGCGATGTCGCCAGCTCGATCTTGCCCGGAATCTCGGCGAACTTGCCGGCGAAAATCTCCACCAGCGGGCGGCTCCAGATCATGCCTGCCAGACAGACCGCTCCCACCACCAGCACCAGCGCCGTGGCCACCAGGTTGGAGAGGCGCGCCGCATCTACCCTGCCCCGTGTGGTCAGGATGCGGGTCACCACCGGGACGAATGCCGATGACAGGGCGCCTTCGGCGAACAGGTCGCGCGTCAGGTTCGGAATGCGGAATCCGATGTCGTAGGCGTCCTTGAACACACCCGCGCCGAATAGCCGCGCCATGGTGATTTCGCGGGCCAGTCCGGTAAGCCGGCTGAGCAGGACGGCGGCTGAAACAATGCCCGCCGACCGGACCATGCTGTCGGATTTCGAGGGATTGTCCACTAACCCGCCCTGCGGACTTCGACCTCTGCGTAGACTTTGCGTGTATCCTCGAGCGAAGCGAAGCGCACGCCGGGCAGCTTGGCGGTGGCGGTACCGGCGGCCACGCCCCACTTCACCGCATTTTGGAAGCTCTCCCCCTCCTGGCGAGCCCAGGTAAATGCGGCTGCCAGGGCGTCTCCTGCGCCGATCGGGCAGACCGCTTCGATTCGCGGCGGGATGGCTTCGAAGACACGCCCGCCTTCGAGGGCCACGGCGCCGCGCTCTCCAAGCGAGAGCACCACCGACTGCGCGCCGAGAGCATGGATTTTCTTTACCGCGTCGTAAAAATGCGAATGCGTCAGCAGCGCCGTGTCCAGTAGGCGCTCGGCTTCCGCCTGGTTCGGTGTCACCACCGCCGGCTTGGCCCGGATTCCGGCGCGGAGCGCTTCGCCGTCGGTGTCCAGCAGCACCGCTACTTTCTTCTGATGCGCCAGCTTGATCAATCGCGCATAGAAATCTTCGGGAACGCCGGGTGGCGCGCTGCCGCAGAGCATCAGCCAGGATGCGCCTTCCAGCCGCTCGCGAACCTTGCTCTCGATGCGCTCCAGCTCGTCGGATTCGATCCGCGGTCCGGCCTCGTTGAGCTTGATGGTCAGGCCTTGCCGGTCGGAAATGGTCAAGTTAGTGCGGATGTCGTTGCGAATCGGCACCGCTTCGAAAGGAATACCGCACTTGTCGAGGAAGTAGGTCAGCCGCTCACCCCCAGCGCCGCCGGCGGTGGCCAGCGCCAGCGTCCTGCCGCCGAACGACTGGATCACGCAAGCCGCGTTAATCCCTCGTCCGCCGGCCGTCTCACGGGTCTCCAGAATGTACCCGCGGTCTTCGAATACCAGGCGGTCTGTAGTGACGTTGCGGTCAATCGCGGGGTTGATGGTCAGAGTGAGGATCAAAAGAACATTCTAGCTGGAGTGCGCTACCGAAGGGAGATGTTAGCCTGAGAGTCTGCGCCTCCCTCCCCACTTTCCGTCGTACGCCGCGCTCGCCGCGGTGTGCTTTTTCTGGGGAACCACCTACCTGGGAATCCGCATGGCGCTGGAATCCTTTCCGCCGCTGCTTCTGATCAGCGTGCGCTTCCTGCTTTCCGGCACGCTTATGCTGACGGCACTACTGGCGCGGGGAGACGCCCTGCCGCGCGGCCGTGAATTGTGGGCCGCGCTGTGGAGCGGGGTCCTGATTCTTGGCGTGGGAAACGGCGCGCTGGTTTTCGCCGAGCAGCGCATTCCCAGCGGACTCGCGGGCCTTTTCATCACGATTTCTCCTTTCTGGATGGTGGGCCTTGAAGCGCTGCTGCCAGGCGGCGTACCGCTGCACGCGCCGACGATCGTGGGCATGCTGGTGGGGCTGGGCGGCGCGGCGCTGCTCCTTGCTCCAGACCTGCTCGGCCACACTCTGGGCGCGAACACGATCGGTGGATTTCTGATTCTGCAACTGGGAATGGCGAGTTGGAGCCTCGGCTCGATTCTACAGCGCAGGCGGTCCGCGTCGGCGCATCCGTTCATGACCGGCGCGATTCACCAACTGGCGGCCGGACTGGCGTTCCTTCCTCCGGCGATGCTGATCCCCGAGCATCCCATCGAATGGAGTCCGCACGGCGCGGCGGCGATCGTCTACCTTGCAATCTTCGGGTCCATCGTCGGTTACAGCGCCTACGTGTATGCGCTGGATCGGCTTCCGGTGGCGATCGTCTCGATCTATCCGTACGTGAACGCAGTGGTGGCAGTGACCCTCGGCTGGCTGTTTTACCGCGAGCCGTTCGGCACGCGGGAGGCGGTCGCGATGGCGGTGATCTTCGTGGGCGTCGCCATCGTGAAGCGGACCGGCGTCAAGGTCCCCGACGCGGCTGAGCTGAACGAATAACGGTCGCTTAGATACAATGCGGAAGCCATGACGACTCCGGCCATCGTGGACCTGAGCCACTCGCTTGATGATGCCACTCCGGTATTTCCGGGCGATGGGCCGGTCGAGATCACGGTGGCCGAGCGCGCCTCCGATCCTCCAATCGACGGGCGTCGCAGCCTGAATTGCAGCCGCCTGGCGCTGAGCGTCCACACCGGAACGCACCTCGATGCCCCGTTTCATTTCTTTGACGCCGGCGAGACAGTGGATTGCGTGGCGCTGGAGCGCTGAATGGGCCCAGCGCTGCTGGTGGACTTGAGTGGACTGGGCGCCGGCGGAGAAATCGAATCGCGCGACCTGGAGCCGTACCGGGACCGGATGCGCAAGGCGGGCCGCGTAGTCCTGCACACGGGATGGTGGCGGCGATGGGGAACGCCCGATTACTTCACGGCGCATCCGGTGCTGTCCGGCGAAGCCGCGGAGTTCCTGGTGGAAAGTGGAGTCCTGCTGGTGGGCGTGGATACGCCGTCGGTTGACCGCCCGCCGTTTCCGGCGCACCTCGCTCTGCTGGGGAACGGCGTACTGATCGTCGAAAACCTCACCAACCTGGCGGCTATCGGCCGGGAGATTTTTCAACTGGTGATTTTGCCGCTACGGATTTCCGGGCGGGACGGATCGCCGGTACGGGCGATCGCCATGGAGCTTTGAAATGCGGACACGGCGCAGGGTAAGACGCGCGTGGCCGTCCCGAATCCGCGCCGTTCTTCCGCGCTGTGTCTGAAACTGGCGTGAAACGCATGCGGCGGAGGCTCTTTGCGCGCTTTGCCCTGTTGCTTCCGGCGGCCGGCTGCCGCCGCTCGCGGAAGAAAGTCATCGGCGTAGTGTCGAAAGGGCAGGCGCATCAGTTCTGGCAGTCGATTCACGCAGGAGCAGCGGCGGCGGCGCGGGAGCTAGACGTGGAAATCGCCTGGAACGGTCCAGCTCAGGAGACCGATTTCGGGCGGCAGATTCAGATTGTGGATGCCATGATCGCGCGGCGCGTGGACGGGCTGGCGATCGCGCCGGTGGACCGCAAGGCGCTGGTGCAAACCGTCGAAAGGGCCGTCGCCGCCGGCATCCCGGTGACGATCTACGATTCCGGTCTCGATTCAGACAAGTACACGTCCTTCGTCGCGACTAACAATTACCAGGCGGGCGAGATGGCGGCGCGCGCGCTGGGCGGGATCCTCGCCGGTCAAGGGAAAATTCTGGAGTTGAGGCACATGCCGGGCAGCGCTTCGTCGATGGATCGCGAGCGTGCGTTTCAGGAAGTGATGGCGAAGGAGTTTCCGGGAGTCCGGATCGCCGGATCGCTGTACGGAATGGGAGACCGCGGCCGGGTGCTGGCGGCAGCCGAGAACCTTCTGACCGCTCATCCGGACGCGGCCGGGATGTTCACATCTGCGGAATCGAGCTCGGCCGGCGCGGTGCTGGCGCTGAAATCGCGGGGGCTAGCCGGGAAGGTGAAGCTGGTGGCGTTCGACACAAGCCTGGAGCTGGTCGAGGCCTTGCGCGACGGTACGATCGGGGCGCTGGTGGCGCAGGACCCGCTTCGCATCGGCTACGAGGCTGTGAATGCCGTCGCCCGCCTGCTCAACGGAGAGAATCCGCCGCGCCGGGTAGACCTGAGTGCCCGGGTGATCCGCAGGGCCGACCTGGAAAACCCCGACGTACGGGCGATGCTATTCCCCGACTTAAAAAGGTATCTGGACTAATCCCCCTCGATGCCCCTTCGCCGCACCCTTGTTCTATAATCGCCGTTTAGATGTACAATCGATGACACGAGGTTGACTAACGGGAGGGGTGAATTCCCTGTCAGCTAATCGCTTTGGAGGTATTGATGCACCCTGTTCGCGTGCTCTTGATTTGCCTTGTCGCATTGCCGGTGTTGCTGGCCCAGGCGCCCAGCGGTGAAATCACCGGCACAGTAACGGACTCAACCGGCGCCATCGTCAGCGGCGCGACTGTCACCGTCACCAACCCCGCCACCAACGTTTCCCGCACTGTGGCCACGAATGAATCAGGGATTTACACTCTGCCGGCGATGCCGCCGGGCGCATATAACGTGAAAGTGGAGATGAAGGGCTTCGGCGCGCAGGTGCGCAACAACGTGGAACTGCAGGTTTCGCAGGTGGCCCGCCTCGACTTCACACTGAATGTGGGCAACGTTTCCGAGATCGTGGAGGTGGCCGCCGGCGCGCCCGTGCTGGACACGGAAACCACCGCGGTCGGCACGGTCATCGAGAACCGACGCATCATCGAGCTGCCGCTCAACGGACGCAATTATCTGCAGCTCGCGTCGCTGATTCCCGGCGCCACCACGAATGGTCCGGCGTCTTCTCAGGGCCAGGGGCGGATGGGCGGGCAGCGCAACGAATTCGCCCTGAACGTGGCCGGCCAGCGCGTGCACTACAACCACTACACGCTGGACGGTATAGAGAACACCGATCCGAATTTCAACACCTACCTGTTCCTGCCCTCGCTCGACGCGCTGCAGGAGTTCAAGGTGGAGAGCGGCATCATGTCGGCCGAGCACGGCCGCGCGATGGCCCAGGTGAACGTCACCACGAAGAGCGGCACCAACCAGCTCCACGGCAGCGCGTTCGAGTTTCTGCGCAATTCCAGCCTGGATGCCAAGAACTTCTTCGACGCCGGCAACAAGCCGATCCCGCCCTTCAAGCGCAACCAGTTCGGCTTCACCCTCGGAGGCCCGGTAGCGATTCCAAAGGTGATCAACGGGCGCGACAAGCTGTTTTTTGCCTTCGACTACGAGGGTTTGCGGGAGCGCAAGGCGCTGACCAGCACGTCGACCCTGCCGTCGGTGGCATATCGAAACGGTGATTTCTCAGGCGTTCCGACGCAGGTGATTTACGACCCGGCGACGCGCACCTACGGCCCGAACAACACCGTCACCGGGGCGACTCCGTTCCCCGGCAACACCATCCCCTCACAGCGCATCGCCCCGAACTCGGCAACGATTCTGAAGGACTACATGCCGCTGCCGAACCTGAATCCGAACGTGGTGGCCAACAACTACCTGAACACCGAGGGCCGGCCGACGGATACGGACCAGCAGACCGCGCGCATCGATTACCAGATGTCGCCGAACAACAACTGGCTGTTCCGCTACAGCCACTCCAGCGAACTGCGCTACAACCCCATCAACGTGCCCGACCAGGGCAACAACATCGACGTGAAAGTGCACCAGGGGGTGCTGGGGAACACGACGCTGTTCGGCGCGAACAAGGTGAACGATCTGCGGTTCGGCATCAGCCGCCTGGAATCCGGCAACGTCGCCCGCCGCGCTGGCGTGGACAACGTGGTGGCGAAGCTGAACATCCCCGGCGTTTCGCGCGACTTCCCACTCTACTGGGGCGTCCCGAACATCTCCTGGAGCGGTTTTTCCGGCATCGGCGAGGCAAGCGATACGCCGTTCATCAACTGGGACACCACCATCCAGTTCACCGACAATTTCTCCTGGACAAAGAACAAGCACAATTTGAAGTTCGGCGCCGACATCCGCCGGACCCGGTTCAACCAACTGGGTGGCGTGGTCCCGCGCGGCCGCTTCGCCTGGGACGGGCGCTACACCACGAATGGCATGGGCAGCGCGTCGACTCCGGCCAACTCCACCGCGGACTTCCTGCTGGGCTACATGGCCAGTTCGGAAGGCCAGGTGGGCGCGCCGATCGCAAACTTCCGCAACAGCTATTTCGCGTTCTACGTGCAGGACGACTGGAAGGTGTCGTCCCGCCTGACGCTCAACCTCGGGCTGCGCTGGGAAGACGAAACGCCCTGGCACGACAAGCACGACGGCATCGTCAACATCGATTTCAAATGGGACAACAGCATCCAGCCGACGTATGTGCGCGCCGGGACCGGCGATCCCTTCGAGGGTAATCCGGCCTTCAGGCTGCCCGCGAGCATTCCCTATGTCCGCGACGGTCGCTTCGGAACCAGCGCTTTCCGCAACAGCGCGACCGACTTCGCGCCGCGGGCCGGTCTGGCCTACAGCATCAACTCGAAGACCGTTCTGCGGGCCGGCGCGGGCATCTACTATGTGCGCGATATTGGAAACGCCACCTTCGACATCGTCCGCAACGCGCCGTTTACCATTCGCCGAAGCGAACCCGGGGATCTGGTCCGCCCCAATCTGACTTGGTCCCAGCCGTTCACCGCGGCGGGTGTTCCCAGCTTCATCCTCGCCAACCAGTGGGACGAGCCGACTACCTACGTCGGCCAGTGGTCCGGCGGAATCCAGCGTCAGGTTGGACCAAACGCCTCGCTCGAGGTCAATTACATGGGGTCCACGGGCGTTCACCTGCGCCGGCTGCAGGTCTACAACGCGGGCGGGCCTGGGCCGGGAAGCACGTCTTCGCGGCGCGCATTCCCCGCTTTCGGCGGGACGGTCCAGAACATGAACGCGCCGTCGCACTCCAACTATCACGCCCTGCTGGCGCGATTCCAGCACCGCTTCAACAAGGGATTCACGCTGCTCAGCTCCTTCAGCTACTCCAAGTCGATCGACAACGGCAGCGGCATCCGGACCACCGACGGTGACGCGTTGACGCCTTCGAACAATTACAATCTGCGCGCCGAGCGCGGCCTTTCCGGTTTCGACTTCCGCAGGCGTCTCACCAACTCGATGCTCTACGAGCTTCCGTTCGGCAAGGGCAAGCGCTTCCTGGGCGGAGCCAATCCGGCCGCCAACGCGCTCCTCGGCGGCTGGCAGCTCGGCACGATTCTGACCTTGCAGGCCGGCTTCCCGGCGTCGGCCTATTGCGGATTCGGCAGCGTGCAGAATTCGGACACCACCTGCTATCCCGACGCCACCGGCATTAACCCGGCCCTCGCACGCGGGCAGCAAGACCCGAAGCGTTGGTTCGATCCGGCAGCTTTTGTGGACCGGCTGGACCGGGGCGTCTTCCGCTACGGCAATTCCGGACGGAACACGATCATCGGCCCAGGCCTGATCGCCTGGGACTTCTCGATGGCGAAGAACTTCCCTATTCGCGAGCGCGCGAAGCTGGAGTTCCGCTCGGAGTTCTTCAACTTCCCGAACCACCCGAACTTCGGCCAGCCGGGGACTTCCCCCGGCACGCCGAGTTACGGCGTCATCGGGGCGACGCGGATCGAATCGCGGCAATTGCAGTTTGCGCTGCGGCTGGCGTTCTGACCCGCGTTCAACCTACACCAGCCCGGGGCAGGATCGACAGATAGGCCTGCCACGGGCCGACGGCTTCGCGATACTGAAACGCCATCGCGCGGGCGATCTGCGCGAGGTGTCCCAGATCGTGGACGACCCAGGTAGCGATCAACTGTTGTGCCGTGACCAGGCCCAGCTCCGGATGGGTGCCCCGGAGTGTCAGCTTGGCAGCGTCGAGATTCACTTTTGCGAGGATCTTAAGATTCTGGTTCCGCAAGCGCTCGAATTCTTCAAGCAACTGGCCGGCGGTCTTCCCTTGTGATGCTTTCCGCATGGCAAAGCGGTCGAACGGCTCGAAAGGGCGGCCGGGGCCGTGCTCCAGGATGAACAGGAGCCGGGGAATCCAGTCCGTGCGCTCGCCATGAACCAAGTGGCCCAATACGTCGAACGGGCTGAAGGTCCCCTCGCCATAGGCGCCGTCGACCCACGCTTCGCCGACTCCGCCTAACAACGAACGCAACGTGGCGGGAGTGCGGCTCAGCACAGCGATAGCGTCCTCCAGCTGGAATTCCATGAGTGGCGGGCGAGCTAGCGAGGCAGCCGGAAATCGACGCGGCGTTCGCGGTTGAGCTGCTCGCTCAGCGCGCGATCCACCTGGTCCAGGCGGATCTGTTTCTGCTCATGCCTGCGGTCGACGTAGTGAAGCGTGTCGCCCTCCACCCAGTAGGCGATTGCGGCGATCACCGAGTCGTCGGTGCGTGCGATCAGGTAGAGCGTCGGCTCCGTAGATTGCCAATCCGGGTAGATCCTGACGTCGGGCGGGCGCGACCTTTCGGGCTCATACAGGTTGTTGACGATGACCGGGCCCATGTTTTCGGAGCGATAGGGATCGCCGAGGTAGGTGGCGGGCGCGGGCGCGGTGTACTCTGAATAAGCTGGGAAGTAGGACGAGTAACCGTACCCCGGCCAACCCCAGCCCCAGCCCCAGCCGAATCCACCAAGGTACAGCGGATACGAATAACGGTGGCGAAATCCGCCATAATAGCCGCGGATGGCCGGACCGCGGTACCCGAAGTATCCGCCGGAACGAACACCGGGAGTTCCGAATCCACGGTGAAATCCGCCGCCGGTGATTCCCGAACGGAATCCGCCACTACCCACGCCGGACCGGAATCCTCCACCGCCGCCGCGCATCCCGCCTCCACCTCCCCGGTGCTGCGGAAAAGCGGGGGTGAGGCTGAACAGCAAAACGAGAGCAAACAGGGTTTTCATTGGAGCGCCCTCTGATTGGGAGTTTAATCCCTGCGGACGCGGACCGCAAGAGGGTGGGCATTCAACAGAAGAATCACTTGCTCAGCACCAGCCAGTCATTCTCGCCGGTTGGCGCCCAATCCACCGACTCCAGCACCGGCAAGTTCTCATGCTGCCGCTCGTGAACATAGTCGCGCGCCAGATTCAGTGCGTGATCCTTCGCCTTGGCTTCGGCAAACTGCCGGGTTCCGTGTATGGTCGCGTCGGGACCGTACAGGAGGACTTTCCACTCGTCGAATTCGCGTACCACCACCATCGTGAGCGTATGATAGTGCGCTTTAAAGCCGGAGATGGTCCGAAGCATGTAGTTCCCCTATCCGCCCGAGCATACTCTGTCACGGGCAAGATCGCAAACGATCGCCGCTCTTCCCTATCTGGCTTTCACCGCGTTTTTGCGGACGTACTCCTCGACCTCATCCGCCGGTGGACCGATATGGTGAAAGGGTTCGGCGTAGGCCAGGCCGTACTTCTTCCCGGCTTCCACGTCGCGCCGCAGAACGATGTGCTTGATGTAATTGTTGCTGGCTGTCTCATCGTCGTCGCCTAGTATGGGCAGCTTGAGGCCGCGCTCCGCCAGCCGCCGCCGCAGCTCCGCGCCATTCTTTCCGGCCGGGCCCTGGGCCAGGTTCACGCGGTTTGCCGCTACCTTGCGATCCATGGTTCTTGTGATATCGACCACGCGGTTGACCAGCTGCGGGCCGCGGGAGTAGTAGTATTTTTCTCGCACCGAATGTGGCTTCAGCCCAACGGAGAAATGTTCGGGATAGTCCTTCGTTCCGCCGGCCATCCAGCAGGCAGATTCCACGGTCTGCGCGGTCACGTAGTGATCCGGATTCTCCTCGTAGTGGCCCCACGGGTCGTAGCAGATGATAGTGTCGATCTTCAGCATGCGGAACAGGAAGATAAGGCGAGACCGGATCTCCAGCCGCGACTCGTTGTCCATCTGGTGGTTGCTGTAGTTCAGGTCGTAAACTTTCTGCAACCCCAGTTCACGCGCCACCCCCTGGTTGTCCTTTTCGTTTTCGAATACCGTGTTGCCGATGGTGCCGGGACCGGCCATATCGTCGTTGGTCATGCGGATGAGGTATCCGGTGTAGCCCTCTTTGATGAGCTTGGCGACGGTTCCGGCCGCGAAGATAGGAATGTCGTCCGAGTGGGGCTGGATCGCGGCGAGCACCTTGCCCGCGTGCGGCTTGCCGGGCTGCGGACGCTCAATGAAGACCTCGGCGGTGGTAGCCGTGCCGTCCGTTACTACCTGGGCGGCTAGCGAACGCGGCCGGGCGAAGGAGGACGCGCCGCCGAGGGCTGCGGATAGAAATAATCGTCGATGCATTGCTTATCTTTAGCAGAGGCTGTCGCCGAATGTCGAGACGTGTATAATCGGAGCCTCTATGCGATGCATCGTGAAAGTCACCATACCTGTCGAAGCCGGCAATGCCGCGGCGAAAACCGGATTTCAAGCTATCCCGAAGATTCTTGCCGAGCAGAAACCCGAGGCCGCTTACTTTATTGAGGAGGGTGGAAAGCGAACCGGCATCCTGGTAATGGATCTCCAGGAGCCCTCGCAGATCCCCGCGATTGCCGAGCCGTGGTTTCTGGCGCTCAATGCCGCGGTCGAGATCCATCCGGCAATGAAGCCTGAGGACCTGGCGAAAGCCGGACCCGCCGTGGAGCGATCAGTGCGGGAATACGGCGCGTGACACAAACAGGAATGTCTGTGTCACTTGACTGAGGCCGCCGCGGCTCTAGCCTTGACCAGATCCAGCGCGACGTCGACGATCATGTCTTCCTGGCCGCCCACCATGCGGCGGCGTCCGAGCTCCACCAGGATCTCGCGCGCGTCGATTCCATATCGCTTGGAAGCGGCCTCAGCGTGGCGCAGGAAGCTCGAATAAACGCCCGCGTAGCCGAGCGAAAGCGTCTCCCTGTCCACACGCACGGGACGATCCTGCACAGGCCTGATCAGGTCCTCGGCGGCGTCCATCAGGGCGAACAGATCGCAGCCGTGCTCGATGCTCATCTTGTCCAGCACCGCGATGAGCACCTCCAGCGGCGCGTTGCCGGCGCCCGCGCCCATGCCGGCCAGCGACGCGTCCACGCGAGTGGCGCCATGTTGGATGGCCACGATCGTGTTCGCGACGCCCAGCGAAAGATTATGGTGCGCATGCATCCCGCGGCCGGTATTGGGGTCAAGCACGTCGCTGAAGGCTTTGAAGCGGTCGGCGACTTCGTGCATCAGCAAAGCGCCGGCCGAATCCGTGACATAGACGCAGAGCGCCCCGTAGGACTCCATCAGCTTGGCCTGCCGCGCCAGTTCCGCCGGTGGCGCCATGTGGGCCATCATCAGGAACCCGGCGACGTCCATGCCGAGCTTTCGCGCGTGTTCCATGTGCTGCGCGGAGATGTCGGCCTCCGTGCAGTGCGTGGCGATGCGGACCGACCGCCCTCCGGCCGCATAGGCGCGGTCCAGATCCTCCACCGTGCCGATGCCAGGAATCAGCAGCACCGTCACCTTGGCGCGGCGGACCGTCTTCGCCACCGCTTCGATCCACTCGACGTCGGAATGCGCACCAACACCGTAGTTGAAGCTGGAGCCGGCCAGGCCGTCGCCGTGACTGATCTCGATCGCGTCCAGGCCTGCTTCGTCAAGCGCGCGCGAGATCGCGACCACCTGTTCGATGGAATAGCGGTGGCGGATGGCGTGCATGCCATCGCGCAGCGTCACGTCCTGGATGTAGAGTTTTGCCATTTCAGTTCCAATTCCGCTCGGCCAGACGTTCGCCGGTCTTGAGCGCGGCCGATGTCATGATATCGAGATTTCCGGCGTAGGCGGGCAGGTAATGCGCCGCCCCTTCGATTTCCAGATACACCGAGGTCCTGACTCCGGTGAAGGCGCCAACGCCGGGAAGGATCATGGCATTGTCCACGCCGATGCGGTCGAACTGCACGTCCTGCTTCAGGCGGTAGCCGGGGACGTAGGCCTGCACTTCGCGCACCATGGAATCGATGGACGCGGCGATAGCGGCGGTGTCGGCCGGCTCGCTGAGGCAGAAGACCGTGTTCCGCATGATTATGGGCGGATCGGCCGGATTGAGAACGATGATCGCTTTGCCCCGCCGCGCTCCGCCGACGCTTTCAATGGCGCGCGCGGTGGTCTGCGTGAACTCGTCGATGTTGGCTCGCGTGCCCGGTCCAGCCGACTTCGACGAGATCGAGGCCACGATCTCGGCGTAGTGCACCGGCGCGACGCGGCTGACTGCGGCCACCATCGGAATGGTCGCCTGGCCGCCGCAGCTCACCATGCTGACATCGGGTGAGTCGAAGTGCGCGCGAATGTTGACCACCGGCACGACGTAAGGCCCCATCGCGGCGGGCGTCAGATCCACCATCTGGATCCCGCGCTCCCGCGCCACCTGGCTATGGCGTCCGTGTGCTTTGGCGGAGGTCGCGTCGAACACGACGCGGATGTCGCCGGAACCGGGCATGGCGAGCAGATCGTCGATGCCTCCGGCAAGCGCCGTGACGCCCATACGCTGCGCGCGGGCGAGCCCGTCGGAGGCCGGGTCGATGCCCACTAGCGCGGCCATCTCCAGAATTTTCGACGTTCGCAGCACCTTGATCATCAGGTCGGTGCCGATGTTGCCGGAGCCCAGAATCGCAACTTTGGCTTTCATATTCGTCCCCAGTCTACTTGAATCGAGTCTACTCGAATCGGGGACAGTCTGCGTGTTTCCTATTTTAGCCGTCGACGAACAACGAGCCTTGGATCGCCTGCGGCGCCGATGGCACCGGCACGCGCTTCCTTGGCCGACCGCTTTTCTTCAGCGCCAGCTCGCGATTCAGCTGCGCCTCGGCGGTCTCTACAAATGCTGTCGACCCGAAGGGCCTCCCGGCGTAGGTGTGGCTGCGGAGCAGAATTTCCGCCTCGCCCAGAGTCGCGGCGGCCAGATTGAGGCGCCATTCTTCCGGGCTGAACGCGTGGCGCCAGGCGTCGATGTCCAGCCACCCCGGCGACGGCTCCAGACCTGCGTGTATGGCCGCGCTCGACCAAGCCCACTGCTCGGCGGCATCGACCAAACCGGCTCGGACCGGGTTCTGCTCCACATAGCGTAATGCCACCCACAGGTGCGACCGATCCAGCGCGCACGAAAAGAAGCGGTTCTGCCAGAAGTGGCCGCTTCGGTTCCGGACGGCGTTAGCGTAATGCGCGTACCGGCAGTGAGCCCGGCCGAACGTCAGAGACAGCGAATCAGGCTCGCCGGGAGTGGCGATCCAGTGCGCGTGATTCGACATCAAGCAGTAGCCAAGCAGCCGCACCTGGCTCTGCTCGGCGCTTTCGCGAACCAGGTCGAGGTAAACGCGCCGGTCCGCGTCGCTGAAGAAAACCGGCTGGCGGTTCACGCCGCGCTGAGTCAGGTGGTGCGGCACATCCGGGAGCACCGCCCTGGGAAACCGGGGCATCGGAAACAAAGTGGCATGCGCGTCGAGATCCTCTCAGGAAAAATTAGAAACACGCAGCCTGTCCCCGATTAGAGTAGAAAGATGCGAGTTGCGGTTGGAGCGGTCTTTACCGAATCGAATCACCTCGTCGGAACGCTGACGGATCTTGCGTGCTTTGAGCGCACCGAACTGCGGCGCGGCGCGGAAGTGCTGGCTGCGACGGATGGCGTCCTCGGTGGAGCGCTCCAGCACCTGCGAGAGCGCCGGGCAGACATTGCACCGCTCATGTTTGCGAGCGCCGTACCCGGTGGTCCGCTGACGAGTGAGTGCTACCGGTCCTTGAAGGAAGATTTGCTTGAACGCCTCAGAGCCGCGCTTCCTGTGGATGGCGTGCTGATGCCGATGCACGGCGCGGCCGCCGTGGATCAACTCGGCGACCTGGACGGCGATCTGATCGAAGCCGTGCGCGGCATGGCCGGACCTGCGGTCCCCATCGTCGCGACACTCGATTGCCACGCGCACGTTACTCCGCGGATGGTCGAAAACGCCGACGCGCTGCTGGCGTGGGAAACGTATCCTCATCGCGACACCTTCACCACCGGTGTCCGCGGAGCGCGAATGCTGGCCGACACGCTGGAACGCAAGCTGCGCCCCGCAATGGCCGCCGCCAAGGTCCCGGTGATCGTCGGCGGCTTCATGGGCACTACTGAGGACGGACCCTTCGCCGAGATCATGCGCTTCGCAAAGTCGATGGAAAGCCGGCCGGGCGTGGCGTCCACGAGCGCGTTCCTGGTGCAGCCGCACCTCGACTTGCCCGGCATGGGCGGCGGCGGCGTAGTAATCACGGACGGCGACATCGACCAGGCGGCGCAACTGGCCTCCCAAATCGCCGCGATGTACTGGGACCGCCGCTTTGAGCTGGAGACTCGCATCTGGAGTCCGGCGGAAGCGATTGCCGAAGGGCGTCACGTCGAAGACGGACCCGTGCTTCTGCTCGAAACTTCCGACTGCATCGGCGGCGGCGCGGCGGGCGACAGCGTCGCCGCGCTTCGCGCATTGATCGAAGCGAGGCTGGACGAACTCGCCCTGGCGCCGGTGGTCGACCCGGAGGCGGCTGCGCAATGTCACCGTCGCCGCGAAGGCGACGAAATCACGCTCACGCTGGGACACAAAATCGACCCGCGCTGGGGTAGCCCTCTCCCCGTCAAGGCACGAATTGAGAAACTCACGGACGGCCGGTTCGTCTATTCCGGCGGCATCTGGGGCGGCCAGACCGGAATGATGGGACCGTCGGCCAGGCTGCGCGCGGGCAACACGGAGATCCTGGTCGCGTCCCACGCCACCTACGACTGGGCGGACGAGCAATTCCGCTCCATGGACATGGACACGCAACACTCCAGATTCATCGTGGTCAAGAATCCAATGAACTATCGCGTCGGCTACGCCGGCAGGTTCCGCGCCGCCTTCGTGCTGGACACGCCGGGACCCACGCCCGCGTCGCTGCGTCGCGTCGCGTTCCATCGCCTGGAACGCCCTTACTTCCCCGCCGACGAACAGATCCCCGGAATGCACCCACTGATCCTGCGTGGCCGCTGATGCGAATTCTGCCCTGGCCGAGGCGTGTCGACATCGCGCTTCTGTGCTTCCTCGGGAACGTCATCGCACACGCAGACCGCGTCAGCATCTCCGTAGCGGCCCCGGCGCTGATGCTGGAATACGGGTGGGACACAGCGAAAACCGGCTGGGTGCTCTCCGGTTTCTTCCTGGGCTACACGCTGCTCATGGTCCCGGTGGGATTTCTGACCGACCGTATCGGACCCAAGCGCGTGTTCGCCGCCTGCATGGGCTGGTGGAGCCTGTTCACGCTGCTCACGCCGCTACCGCGGTCGGTCGCCGGACTCGCGGCGGCCCGCGTTCTTCTTGGGGCGGGAGAAAGCGGCACCGCTTCCTGCATCAACGGCACCCTGGTGCGCTGGTTTCCGCCAGCGGAGTACTCACGCGCCACGGCGCTTTGCTGGAGCGCAGGCTATGCCGCTCCGATTGTGGCCTTTCCGCTGGCCGCGTTCCTGCTGCACCAGTTCGGATGGCGGGCCATCTTCTACGTGTTCGGCCTGCTGGGATTCCTGTGGCTGCCTTTCTGGCTGTGGACAGAAGAGCCGAAGCTTACACTGAACAGGCCCGCGCGCTTCCCATGGCGTCGCGTCCTGCTGCGCTCTCCGGTTTGGGCGGTCTTCGTCCTGCACTTTTCGTCGAATTGGTTCCTCTACGTGATGATCACCTGGCTGCCCTCGTATCTCCAGAATGAGCGGCATTTTTCTCTTCCGGCGATGGCGGCCGGCGCAGCCCTGCCCTTCCTTTACGCGTGGCTCGGCGTCAATGCCTTCGCCCAAGTCATCGACCGCCTCAGCCGGCGCTTCTCCAGAACGGCCGTGCGAAAGGCGTTTCTGATTCCCTATGGCGCCGCCGCGGCCGCCGTGTTTCTGGTTCCCTCCGCGCCGTCGCCGCATGCGACCGTGATTCTGCTTTGCCTCTCCATGGCGTTGTTCACCTCGGCCACGCCGATCTATTCCAGCGGCTCTCTGGACCTTGCGCCCGAATTCGCCGGCACCCTGGCCAGCTTTCAGAACGCCTTCGCCAACCTGGCCGGAATTCTTGCGCCTGTCGCGACCGGCTATCTGGTAAGGGCGCTTGGTTGGTACTCGGCGTTCTGGCTGACTGCGGCGATCGTTCTCGCCGGCGTCCTGGCGTACCTGCTATTCGGCCGCGCCGAACGCCTGACCGCCGGTTTGGAATAGAATGTCTGCAAGCTCGATACAGCCATGGCGACATTTCAGCGGTTCCCGATATCCCGGCGACGACTGCTCGAGATGAGCGGTCTGGGCTTCGGCTCCCTCGCCCTCTCCAGCCTGTTGAAGGCGGAAGGCTCCCACATTTACAGCGACCTCAAGCCTCGTCGCGGCCATTTCGAAGGCCAGGCCAAAGCTATGATCCAACTGGTGCACAACGGCGGCCCCAGCCAGATGGATCTGTTCGATCCCAAGCCGGAGTTGCAGAAACGCGCCGGCCAGCCCCATCCGGACGGCGTCGAGATCCATCAGCCGAATAACGCCAACGTCCTGCTTCCCAGCCCCTTCCAGTTCCGCAAACACGGCAACTGCGGCATGGAAATTTCCGAGATTCTGCCGCACGTGTCCGGCATTGTCGACGAAATCTGCATGATCCGCTCCATGTATACGGAGCACAACAATCATCCCGAAGGGCTCAACATGCTGCAGACGTGCCGGATCTTCCCCGGCCGTCCGGTGCTGGGAGCGTGGATCAGTTATGCGCTGGGCAGCGAAAATCAGAGCTTGCCTGGATTCATCGTCCTGCGCGATCCCGAGGGAATGCCGGTCAGCTCCTCGCAGCTTTGGTCCAATGGATGGCTGCCCGCGCTGTACCAGGGCGTGGAGTTCAGCTCGAGCGGCGTGCCCGTGCATAACCTGCGGCCGGCCGACCCGCTGCCGCCGGGCGCGCAGCCGGCCAGCCTGGAATACCTGGCCGCGCTGAACCGGCGTCATCAGCGCGAGCACCCCGGCGAATCGGAACTGGAAGCCCGCATCCAGAATTTCGAATTGGCCGCACGCATGCAAATCGCCGCCATGGAAGTGTTGGATCTCTCCAAGGAAACCGAAGCCACCAGAAAGATGTACGGGCTGGACAATCCGCTGACGGCCAGCTTCGGGCTGCGCTGTTTGATGGCCCGAAAGCTGGTGGAAGCCGGCGTACGCTTCGTTCAGGTTTTCCCCGGCGTAGGACAGCCCTGGGACACCCATTCCAAGTTGAAGACCGACCTGCCGAATATCTGCGCCAAGACCGACCAGCCGTCCGTCGCCCTGATCAAGGATCTGAAAAGCCGCGGGCTGCTGGATTCCACGATCGTGATGTGGGCCGGCGAATTTGGGAGGCTTCCCACTACGCAGAACTCCGACGGGCGGGATCACAACCGCAACGCGTTCAGCCTGTTTCTGGCCGGCGGCGGATTCAAGAGCGGCTTCGTTTACGGCGAAACCGACGAGTTCGGGTACAAGGCGACCGTGAACCGCGTCAGCGTGCCCAATCTTCAGGCGACCATCTTCAATCAGCTCGGGCTGGACCACACGCGGCTGACCTTCGAGCATGCGGGCCGCGAGGAGACGCCCACCGATGCGACCGTGAGCGGAGCGCGCCTGGTCCCGGACCTGCTTAAGAAGCCTCCGGCGGCGACGGCGTAGGAGATCGAGATGCGCAACTTCGCCTTCGGTCTTCTGTTTGCTGCGTTCGGACTCGCGCAGTCGCCTCGTTTTGAAAAAGACATTGTGCCCATCTTCACGGCCAACTGTTACAGTTGCCACGGCGGTACGGCAACGCTCGGCCTTGATCTTCGCACCGCGGTTTCCGCCCTGCGCGGCAGTCACGAGGGCCCCGTCATCGTCAAGGGATCGGCCGAGAAAAGCCTGCTCTTCCAGAAAGTCTCCGCGCGGCTGATGCCGCCGCCTGCTTTCAACCTGAAATTGACCGACGCACAGATCGACACCATCAAGAGATGGATCGATTCGGGCGCTCCCTCCGACGAGGCCGAATCCAACGCCGTCCGCTTCAAAGAGCAGGCCGCGCGCTACGAAAAGGAGGCCGTGCCGGTTCTACGCGCGAGATGTTTCGCCTGCCACGCCTCGGACAAGCCGATGGGCGGCCTGGACATGCGCACGCTGGAATCGCTGCTGCGGGGCGGCGCGGACGGTCCCGTGATCGAGGAAGGCGTCGCCGACAAGAGCATCCTGATCCGCCGCATCGCCAGCCGCTCCATGCCTCCGGCGGGTGCGGGAGCGCCCGTCACCGAGGCCGAATTGCAGACCCTGCGCCGCTGGGTGGACACTACTCGCTTCGGAGCCCGCGAGACCGCGGTAGAGCGCACCACCTTCACCAAAGCCGAGGCACCTGAGATCACCGAAAAGGACCGCCAGTTCTGGTCTTTCCGGAAGCCTGTGAAAGCAGCCCTGCCGGCCGTTAAGGGCCGCGCGCGAGTCCGCACGCCGCTGGACGCCTTCATCCTGGTGAAGCTGGAAGCCAAGGGACTCGGCCTGTCGCCCGACGCACCGAACCTCAAGCTGATGCGCCGCGCGTATTTCGATCTCACCGGCCTGCCGCCATCGCCGAAGGAAGCCGACGAGTTCCTGGCCGATACCAGGCCCGGCGCGTATGAGCGGCTGCTGGACCGCCTGCTGGCCTCGCCGCATTTCGGAGAGAAGTGGGGCCGGCACTGGCTGGATTCGGCGGGCTACAGCGATGCCGCCGGCTTCGACAACTGCTTCCCCGTGGTGGAGCTGTTCGACGGCATGTGGCGCTACCGCGATTACGTCGTCCGCTCTTTCAATAACGACAAGCCGTACGACCGCTTCGTGACGGAGCAGCTTGCCGGCGACGAGTTGTCGGACTGGCGCAATGCGTCGAAGTACACGCCCGAGATGCTGGATTCGCTGGTCGCGACCGGCTACCTGCGAAGCGTCTACGACCGCACCGACGCCGACATCGTCAACCTGGTGGGCGAGCGCTACGACGTGCTCTTTCACCTGATGGAGAAGGTGTCGACGGGCCTGATGGGGCTGACGGTCGGCTGCGCCCGCTGCCACACGCACCGGTACGATCCCATCCCACAGCGCGACTACTACCGGATGATGGCCGTCTTCATGCCGGCCTTCAATCCCGCAAACTGGAAGCAGCCGAAGAATCGCTTCCTGGCCGATGTCGCCAAGCCCGAAGAGGAAGCGATCAAGAAGCACAACGAGGAGATCGACCGTACTGTCGGCGAGTTGCAAAAGGAAATGGCCAGGCTGCGAAAACCGTACGAGGACCGGCTGTTCGCCGCCAAGCTGGCCGCGATTTCCGAGCCGATCCGCGCCGAGACGCGCGCCGCCGTCGAAACCGCCGCCGACAAGCGCGACGACGTGCAGAAATTCCTTGCCGCGAAGTTCGAGAAGTCGGTCAAGGTCACGGCCGAGGAGGTGGAGAAAGCCCTCAAGGACGACGACAAAGCCGCCGCCTCCCGCCTCGGCGCGCGCATCAAAACGTACGAGGGATACAAGAAGACCTTCGAGCGCGTACAGGCCTTGTGGGACATCGGACCCATGCCGGGAGCGCGCCTGTTGCAGCGCGGAGTCGTAGAATCCCCGGGGCCGAAGGTCAAACCCGGCGTCCTGACGGTTCTCAGCTCTTCGGGCGGCGACATCGCGAAGTCCCCGGATGCCAAAGGCGAGACGACGGGCCAGCGGCTGGCGTTCGCACGATGGCTAACCTCTCGCGATCACCCGCTTACCGCCCGCGTCTATGTCAATCGCGCCTGGCAGCACCTCTTTGGAACGGGCATCGTCGCCACGCCCGACAACTTCGGAAAAATGGGCGCGCCGCCGACGCACCCCGAACTGCTGGACTGGCTTGCCGTGGACTTCATGGAGAACGGCTGGAGCGTCAAGCACCTGCTGCGCACCATCATGACCTCCAGCGTCTACCGGCAGTCCACCAAGGTCGCCGGACCTGGCGAGAAGACCGATCCGGACAACCATCTGCTCTGGCGGATGAACATGAAGCGCCTGGAAGCCGAGGCCATCCGCGACGGTGTCCTCTCTGCGAGTGGCCACTTAGACCCAACGGTCGGCGGACCGCCGGTGAAGCTGAAGACGCGCATCGACGGGCTCCAGGATCTGGTGGAATCCGACTCGACGCCTAACGCAAAGCGCCGCCGTAGCCTGTACATCATGTCGCGGCGCAATTACCCGTATCACTTCCTGCAGGTTTTCGATTTCCCGACGATCCAGGTGAACTGCAATCGCCGCTCGGCCTCCGCGACGCCTCTGCAATCGCTGGCGCTCCTGAACGACGAATTCATGCATGAGGAGTCGTCGCAGATGGCCGCCCGCGTCGCCGAAGTGTCGGCGGGCAAGCCGACCCGCCAGCAGATCGAAACCGCGTACCGGATGATTCTGGCCCGGACGCCCGATGCCGATGAACTCGCGCTGGCGGAGAAGTATCTCGGCAAGCAGGAAGAGGTCTATCGCTTTGCCAACGCGGCGCCAGAGAAAGCGTCGCGCACGGCTCTGGCCAGCCTCTGCCAGATGCTGGCGTCGAGCAATGAGTTCCTCTACGTGGATTGAGGGAATGTGATTTTTTTCGCTCAACTAAAAAGAGGAGCCGAACCAGGTGGCCGGGAATCGCTCGCAAACGGATCCGCACCGTGCGTCGCGTCAAGCGAACATTGACAGCGCTATTGCCTCGGTGCGGCTCGAAGGCCTGGAGCCGACCGATGCCGCTTTAGCGATTTTCGATCGCTATGTGGACGGGGAAATTTCCATTGAGGAGATGGGTGCGCAGATTCGAGCGCTGAATGCCCGAGCGTTGAATGTCCGGGAATCTCGACCCATACCTGTACCCGGGGACTGACTTCCCGAAATATTCCCGATCTAAGTGATCCCGGCTTGCTGGATGCTTTCGAAGCTAATGCCACCGCGTGCCGTATTGCCGAACTCGGGGGAGAAACCGCTGCTCGGCCGGTTCGATGCTGACCATCTGAAGGCGATCCACCGCTTCGTCTTTCAGGATGTCTTTGTATGGGCGGGCCAGTTCCGAACGGTGAGCATCGCAAAAGGCGGTCAGCTCTTTGGACTGCCCCAATTCCTCGATTCCGTTCTCGATGAGGTTTTTCGAAAACTTGCCGCGGAGAACCGGCTCGCCGGTCTGGGAGTCCAAGCGTTCTCCCGGCGCGCTGGTTATTACCTCGGTGAAATCAATGCTCTCCATCCGTTCCGGGAAGGCGATGGACGATGGCAACGCGAGTTCATTCGCGAACTCGGTGTGACGTGCGGGCACCGGACTTCCTGGATCGGGATCACCCGAGAGGAAATGATCGACGCTTCGATTCGCAGCTTCAAGCACGGAAGCAGCGATGGCCTCGCCGGCCTGATCGCGTGGTCGATTGCCCGTTAGCGGCCACGGATGCCATAAGATTACCTCGATGCGATACAGCTTCATCGTTATGGACCGCCTCGCGTCCATCCCCGCCGCCGGCCTGCGGCACGTGCTCGGCGTTCTCCGCGACGCAGGCTACGACGGCGTCGAGCTGAACCTGACCGAGCCCTTCGGTATCGACCCCGGCCTACTGGAGCGCTGGCTGGCCGAGTTCGGGCTGGTCGTGCCGTCCTTCCTGACCGGCGAAGCGTATTTCGACGGCCTCTGTCTCAGTTCGCCCCGCGCCGACGTGCGCCGCCAGACCGTGGAGCGCCTGATCCGCTCCCTCGACATCGCGCGGCGGTTCGGTTCGATTCTGGTCGTTGGCCTGCTGCAAGGTACCCGGCGCGACGAACCGGAAGCAGATGTCGCCGCCGGCCGCATCGCTGAAGGGCTGCGTGCCGTCGCGGCCCAAGCCGAAGCGCGCGGAGTCGATTTCGTCATCGAGCCGGTGAATCATCTGCAGGTTGGTTTTAACAACTCGGTGGCCGAGGTGAATGAACTGATCCGCCGCGTCGGTTCGCCGTCGCTCAAACCGATGGTGGATACGGTGCACATGAATATCGAGGAGACTTCGCTCACCCAGCCGATTCTGGATTGCGCGGACAGCCTGCGCCACGTCCACCTCTGTGAGAGCAACGGCGGACGCTTCGGCTCGGGTCACGTCGACTTCGCCGCCGTGCTCGGCGCGCTGCGGCGGACGGGTTATTGCGGCTTCTGTTCGGTCAAGGTCTACCGGCACTTGGGGGTCGAGGATGCGGCTCGTTCCAGCATCGCCTACCTGCGCGGGATCGATGAATCAGCGGGCGATCGCCCTAAGAATCCTGAAGGTTGAGCAGGCGGTAGTCCGGCAGCCGGCCGGCTGCGCCACCAGGAAAGCCGGGGCGCTGATGAGTGCCAGTTAACAAAAACTCGCCGTCACGCTCGATTGTGACCCGGAAGCGCCCGCTCCAAAAAATCTACCCGCGAGGCTCCTCTACCTTCAATATCCGGTCGCCGGTCACGTCCTTCAGTTTCTGAAGCGTCCCGCTCGGCCAGGCAATCTCCACCAGGCTCGCGCGCTTGCTGCCGCCAAGCCCGAAATGCGCGCGTTTGTCGTTCGAGGACAGATAGCTGCCGGCCCGGCTGACCATCGCATGCTGCACCAGCCCCGACTCGCTGACCACGCGGATCTTCGCGCCGATACCGTCGCGGTTGCTCGCCGAGCCCACAAGATCCAGCATCAGCCAGTGATTCCCATTGCCGCCCTCGTTCCGCAGAATCACCGCCGGACGCTCATTACAGTTGATCGCAACATCCAGGAAGCCGTCGTTGTTCAGATCGCCGAAGGCCGCCCCGCGCGCCGCCAGCGGCGTTCGGAAAATGTCGCCGCTCCTGGCCGAGACGTCTACGAACTTTCCGTTCCCGGCATTGCGCAACAGCAGCGGCGGTTCCAGGTACTTGAGCGACGGCTGCGTCAACTCGATGTTATCCATGACATGCCCCTGGCCGACGAACAGGTCTTTCCAACCGTCGTTGTCGAAGTCAGCAAACTTCGCACCCCAGCCGGAATGTTGCTGGGTCAGCGCGGCCACCTGGCTGGGGCCGCTCACGTACTCGAACGCGCCGGAGACGTTGCGGAACAGGCCGTAGCGCTGGTTGGCCAGGGCGTTGACGAAGACGTCGGGCCAGCCGTCGTTGTCGTAATCCTGAAAGTCGGTCCCCATGCCGGCGAAGGTGTGCCCATCATCGTCGTACGCCACGCCCTGGATCAATCCGATCTCCTCGAACGTGCCGTCGCGTTTATTGCGGAACAACTGCTGCGGAAACGAGTCGTTGGCTATGAACAGGTCGGGCCAACCGTCGCGGTCGAAATCGTTGATGGCGATGCCCAGCCCCTTGCCTGGAGCGGCGGTGACGCCGGATTTCGCCGATACGTCGGTGAAGGTACCGTCTCCGTTGTTGCGGTAGACCAGGTGCGTCGCCGCTTTGAACTGATCCGGATGGCAATAAGCGCGGTAGCCCGCCTTGCGCTCCCCGCAGTAGGGATTGCGCGAGAAGTCCCAGTCCAGATAGCGCGTCACGATCAGGTCCAGCCGGCCGTCGCGGTCGTAATCAACAAAGCACGCGCTCACGCTCCACCCGCCACCAGCGACGCCGGCCTTCTCCGTCACGTCGGTGAACGTGCCGTCTCCGTTGTTGTGATACAGAATGTTGCGGCCGAAGTTGGTGACGTAGAGATCGGGACGGCCGTCGTTGTCGTAATCGCCCACCGCCACGCCCATTCCGTAGGAGTGGCCGCGCACGCCGGCTTTTTCCGTTGCGTCGGTGAACGTGCCGTCGCGGTTGTTGCGGTATAGCCGGTTCCAATATTTCGGATCGGACTTGTCGGGCTTGTCGTCCGGTCCCATGGGGTTCTTCAGCGCCGCGCCGTTGACGAAGAACAGATCCAGCCAACCGTCGCCGTCGTAGTCGAGCATGGCCACGCCGCCGGTCATCGATTCCAGCAGATACTTTTCTGGCGTGTGACTGGCCTCGTTCTTGAACCGCACGCCCGACGGCTCGGTGATGTCACGGAATTGCGGCATGGCGGCGGCCGGCTGCTGGCTCCAACAACGAAAAGCAGGTTGCGCCAGCAGGCTATACAGGAATCCGCGTCTGTTCATGGAACGGCCCGGGGCTAGATCTCCCGGAACACCTCGTACAGATTCTTCTTGCACTCGATGCCGATGCCTGGAGCTTCCGGCAGGCGGACGCGGCCGCCGGTGACCGGAACCCCGTCGGCAAAGCCTCCGAAAGGCTGGAACACGCCGGGGTAAGATTCGTTTCCGTGCAGTCCCAAGCCGGCCGCGACGTGAAGCGCCATCTGGTGCCCGCCATGCGGGATGCATCGCCGCGCTGACCATCCCTGCTCACGCAGCATATCGAGAATCTTGACGTACTCCACCACGCCGTAGCTCAGCGCCGGGTCCATTTGAAGATAATCGCACTCCGGCCGCATTGCTCCGTAACGGATCAGGTTCAGCGTGTCGGGCAACGAGAACAGATTTTCTCCAGTCGCGATGGGGTTCCGCGACGCTGCCGCGGTCTCCTTCAGAATCTCGAAATCCAGCGGATCGCACGGCTCTTCGTACCACTTCAAATCATATGCATTCAACGCTCTGGCATAGGCCAGAGCAGTGTCGCGATCGAACCGCCCATTGGCGTCGACGGCAAGCTCCTGCCCCGGTCCCAGAACTCGCAGTACGGCCTCGATCCGAGCCACGTCGCCGGCGAGAGGCACGCCGCCGATCTTGATTTTCACGGTCGTGTAGCCGAGATCGAGGTATCCGCGGATCTCTTCAAGCAAGCCGCCGATTTCCTTGCCGGGATAATAGTAGCCGCCAGCGGCGTACACGTAGACGTCGCGGTCCGGCGCGCCGTCCCCGAAGCGCTCGGCAAGCAGGCGGAACAGCGGCTTCCGCTCGATCTTTGCCGCCAGGTCCCACAGCGCCATGTCAAGCGTACCGACGGCGACGGAGCGCTCGCCGTGCCCCCCCGGCTTTTCGTTCTTCATCATCGCCTGACAGGCGCGCCCGGGGTCGATGTTCAGGCCGGATTCATCCAGCAGGGATTCGGGCGGCGCGCTCAGCAGGCGCGGAATCATACGGTCGCGCAGGATGCCGCTTTGCGAGTACCGTCCGTTGGAATGGAAGCCGTAGCCGGTGACGGGTTTGCCGTCGCGGATCTCGTCGGTGTGCACGGCGACGGCGGATGCCGTCATCTCGGCGAAGCTGATGTAGGCGTTGCGGATCTCGGAGCGGATCGGAACCACGATGTCGCGGATAGCAGTAATCTTCATGCGGACGGGGTGCGGGCTTTGAGGCCCACTTGTCATGATGCCATTATGCGTGCAGCGGGATGAATCCTGCCTCACCTTAGAATATGAAATGTGAGACACGCACCGATGACAGCCACTTTCGCGCGCTGGCTGCTCTACCTGATTCCGCTTGCCCTTCCGGCAGCCTCGCTGGAAGCCCTGCCTGAGCATCTGAGGCCCGATCCCTTCGGCGGTATCGTAACCGCCGACGGCCCGGGACGCTTCGAGCGGCAGATTTCGCTTGAAGCCGCGCGCGGCGGCTACGTGTCCTGCCACCTTACCGTCAAACTACCGGAGGGCGGCGCGTACACGCTCCGGCTGGAACCGGTGCTGCCGGCGCCGGGCATCGAGGCCGAACTGTTTCGGGAGTGGTTCCATTTCGTGCCGGAGAAGAAGGCGCATTATCCCGACGCTCTGATCCCGGCGCGCCTGCCCTACTCTTCACGGATTCCCGAACCTGGCAACCAGATCAAGGGGCAGACCGCGCAGGCGTTCTGGCTGGATATCTGGATTGCGTCGAGCGCCTCTCCCGGAGATTACGAGCTTGCAGCGGTGCTGGAAGCCGGAGGACAGAGTACGCGCCTGCCAGTGCGGGTCCGCGTACTCTCCGCCAGGATTCCCGCCGAGGACGCTGTGGTTATGGATCACAACTCCTATGACGCCTCGTGGCTTGCCAATCAATATCCGTCCGTGGCCCAGCGCGCCGGCTCCGCGTTCGAATCCTCCGACGCGTACTTCGAGCTGATCCATGCTCTCCACCGGACTTTCTACGAACATCGCGGGGTGTTCCATCAGCTCGGCTACGGGCACGCCGGCAGGGTTTCGCCCGAATTTGCGCCGGTTCGCGAGGGAAGCGGCCGCAAGCTCCGGATCGCGGACTGGGCCCTGTATGACCGGCACTACGGTCCTCTCTTCGACGGGTCCGCGTTCGCCGGCACGCGCCGTGGGCCGCATCCGATTCCCTTCGTTTACCTGCCCGTCAATCCGGAGTGGCCCGCTTCCTTCCTGAACTGGGGCGAAGCCGCGTACGAAGCGGAGTTCGTTGGCGCGGTTTCCCAGATGGAGCGCCACTTCCGCGAGAAAGGCTGGGTCAACACCCGCTTCGAGCTGTTCTTTAACCACAAGAAACGCTACATGGGGTTCAATTGGGACGGCGATGAATCGCGCTTTCCCGAGGACTTCCGCTACTTCCGCGAGTATGCGCGGCTGCTGCGCCTCGCCGTCCCATCGGATTCCCCGGTCAGGTTCGTGTTCCGCGCCGATGTGAGCTGGATGATGGAGGAGCAGTTCAAAGCGCTGGCCGGTGTAATCAATTTCTGGGTGTGCGGCGGCACGGAGTTCGCCTGGTTCGCCGGCGCGCCGAAGCTCCTGCACGATCGCGGCGACATCGTGTGGATATACGGCGGCACTCCGCAGATCACCGAGGTTTCGTCGTCCATGACCGTGGATGCGTTGCGTGCCTGGATGCTCGACGTCGACGGTTTCGTCCGCTGGCTGACGACTTCGCCCGGCAAGGATCCCTGGTTCCAGTCCGACGGCGGCGGCACCGCGCTGCTCTACCCCGGCGACCGCTTCGGAGTCGGCGCTCCGCTCGCCAGCATCCGCCTCAAGATTCAGCGCAACGGGCTTCAGGATCTGGCGCTGGCGGCCTCCTTTGCCGCGTACAAGCCGGATGTGAAAGCCGAGGTCGCGCGGCGATTCAACGGTTCCGCGCCGGCCGACTGGCGGACGCCGCGGCCGGCCCTCGCCGACCGGCCGCCTATGGATTGGAACAACGCCGACATCGACGACGTGCCATCCCCGATCCGCAAGAGCCTGGAGAAGCTGAATGCCGGAGCCTGGCAGAACGTCCGGGCGTATGTGCTCGACCTGGCAAGGAGGCAGCCGTGAGCTTGCGATATCTCTTCCCGCTGCTCGCCCTGGCCGCGTCCGGCCAGCCGAATGGCGCGCCGGACAATCTGGACGAGGTGGCCCGGATCGCCACGGTGATGGTGGACGGCGACGTCTGCCGGCGCATTCCGACAGCGCGCTCGCGCGAGTACCTGCTGAAGAAGGATCCTCGCGATCCCTGGGTGGGAAGCGACAATTACGATGTCGATCACGCCGCCTTCATCCAGACCAAGAAGACGCTAATGCGGCTGGCCCGTTTGTGCCGCCGGCCGTGCGACGTAAATCTATGGATGCCAGCCAGCGCCGAGCCGCCGCGGATTCAGATCGTCATCCGGAACGTGAACGAGTGGAGCCAGTTCTGGTCGTTCGGAGTTTTCCTCCAGGATACGCCGACCCAGATGCTGGACGTGCTGAGATCCGGCAAGCGCGTCCGGGTGGAAGGCAAGCGCGCCGGCATGGTCTCCGTGCTGGCTCCCGTTCACGACAGTCTCGGCGATGTCGCCGGTCTGGTCGAAGTTGTCGGCCGTTAAATTATCGCTGAATGCGCGCGGAGCCGCCTTTGGCGAAGGCGCGCACCTGGTCCACGCTGGCCATGGTCGTGTCGCCCGGGAACGTGGTCAACAGCGCGCCGTGGGCCCAACCCAGCTTCACGGCTTCCTCCGGCGGTTCCCCGGTAAGGAGTCCGTAGAACAGACCGGCCGCGAAGCCGTCGCCGCCGCCGACGCGGTCCAGCACGTCTAACTCGCACGTCGGCGCGACGTGCGTCTGGCCGTCGATCCATGCAACCGCGCCCCAGCTATGGCGGTTGGTGGAATGCACCTCGCGCAGTGTTGTCGCCACGATCTTGATCTGCGGATGCTGCTTCACCACGCGGTCGATCATTCCGAAAAACGTGCCGGGGTCCAGCTTGGATTTCGCCGCTAGCTCGGGCCCGGGGATTCCGAGCCCCATTTGCAGATCTTCCTCGTTCCCCACCAGCACGTCGACGTTCTCGGCGATCCGCCGGATCACCGATACGGCGCGGTCGGCGCCGCCCCAGATTCTCCAAAGTTTCGCCCGGAAGTTCAGATCGAAAGACACCACCGCGCCGGCCGCCTTGGCCGCTTTCATCCCCTCGATGATCACTTCGGATGTCGTCTCGGAGAGCGCCGCGAAGATGCCGCCGCTGTGGAACCAGCGGACGCCGCCCGCGAAAATCGCTTTCCAGTCGAAATCGCCCGGCTTGAGCTGTGCAGCCGCCTCGTTCGCGCGGTTGTAGAAGACGACTGGACCACGCACGCCCTGTCCGCGGTCGCTGTAGACTGTCGCCATATTCGGGCCGTTGACACCGTTATGCTTGAACCGCTTGTAGAACGGCCTCACGCCCATCGCCCGCACGCGCTCCGCGATCAGATCGCCGATGGGATAATCCACCATCGCCGAGGCCACCGCGGTCTGCATGCCGAAGCAGTCGGCCAGGTTGGCGGCGCAGTTGAACTCACCGCCGCTGACATGGATCTGGCATTTAGTCGCTTTGCGGAACGGGATGATCCCGGGATCCAGGCGGTGCACCAGAGCGCCCAGCGATACGAAATCCAGCGTGCCTTCCCGACGGATGTTCCGCCCACACTTCATGCTTGTCCCCACTTTGGGTCTTTCTGGAAAAGACCCAAA
>JACXTT010001899.1_pt1 | contig 34115 bp, 25 predicted proteins | sample 9270951 | NCBI WGS metagenome assembly JACXTT01 (sample SAMN15532306, study PRJNA645909) | rock metagenome | isolation source: weathered quartz diorite | place: Puerto Rico | collected 2017-06-21 | reverse complement strand
TTTGCTGGCGGCACGGACCAGATCACGGTGAAGAACTGGTTTACCGACAGTGCCACCAACGCCTACCAGATCGAACAGGTCAAGTTTGCAGACGGCACGACCTGGACCAACGCCCAGATTAACACCCGTGCACTGGAGGTGTTCGGCACATCCGGTGCAGACGCCCTCTCTGGGGTACAGGTCTTTGCTGATGTGCTGCATGGACTGGACGGCAACGACACCCTGAACGCAGTAGGCAGCGGTGACTTGCTGGACGGCGGTGCAGGTAACGACACCCTGAACGCCTCGGGTGGGGGCACCACCTTGATCGGTGGTGCAGGCGACGACACCCTGAACGGCACCACTGGGGCCGAGACCTATGTGTTCAACCTTGGCGATGGGCAGGACACTCTGATTGATACGGGCTACCAGTATGGAGACAGCGCCGTTGACGTGCTCAAGTTTGGGGCCGGCATCACGGCTGCCGATGTCAGCCCGGTGCGTGCAAACTTGGACCTGGTGTTCATGCTCCCCAACGGGACAGACCGGATCACGGTAAAGAACTGGTTCAACAGCACGCTCAGTCAGATCGAGCAGATCAAGTTTGCGGATGGAACCACTTGGACCAGTGCCCAGGTCAACGCCAAGATGAACGTACAAACCGGAACAGCCGCTGCTGAGACCATTAATGGCTTGGTAGACCGCTACAACATAATCGCGGGATTGGCCGGAAACGATATTCTGAATGGTGCCAACAGCACCGACTATATCGACGGTGGTGCAGGGGACGACACTATGGCAGGAAAGGCCGGTAACGACACTTACATCGTGGACAGTGTCAACGACGTCATTATCGAAAACGCCTCCGAGGGTATTGATTTAGTCGGAAGCTCGGTCTCTTACACCTTATCTGACAATGTCGAGAACATCCTTCTCATTGGCGCGGCCGCGATCAATGCCACCGGCAATGCCACGAACAACATGTTGGTTGGCAATAGCGCGGCCAATGTGCTCTCCGGCGGTGCCGGGGATGACCGACTAGATGGCAATGCCGGAGCAGATACGCTGATCGGCGGTGTGGGCAACGACACCTATGTTCTGGGCAGAGGTTACGGTGCGGATCAGATCGTCGAGAACGATGCAACGGTCGGCAACACAGATACCGCACTCTTTGGTCCACAGATCGCGTCCAGCCAGCTTTGGTTCACCCATACTGGCAATGATCTGGAAGTGAGTGTGATCGGCACGACCGACAAACTCACCATTGGCAACTGGTATCTTGGAAGCGAATACCACGTGGAGCAGTTCAAAACCAGTGATGGCAAGACGCTGTTGGACAGCCAAGTGCAGAACCTGGTGGATGCCATGGCGGCGTTCTCACCGCCTGCTGCGGGGCAAACTTCGTTGACGCCAAGCTACTCCACAACGCTGAACCCTGTGATAGCGGCCAATTGGCAGTAGTTCATCTTGCGTTCTTAGAAAATCCAGTCCATGGAGTAAGTCCTGTGGACGGGGTTTTCCACTTAAGAAATTCACCGCCGAAAATCTCATTGCCGTCAATTCCCATAGGCACGGCATGATGCGTGCAGAACGCAAACCGTTCTGCATCAAAAAAATCTCAAGCACAGGACGGTCAGGGTGACCAGCAGCTGCTCAAGAAATGGTCAGCTACCGCCGGAATATGTGGTCAGAGTGCCCGGAATCCGCAAATACTCAAGGAAGGGCTCTGACTTTACTATTGGCAACAGCCTTCAGCACTGTCTTTTCATGTTCCAGGCTTAGATTTAATGATGCGAGACGTACCAAGTCAGCCTCCAAAGCTTTGTTTTGTTGCTTCAGTTCGCGGATCGTTGCGCGCGCCTTGGTTAACTCTGCAGATTTCTGATCACGTTGTGAACGCGCTGAGCGCCCCATCTGGGCTCTGATCTCTTCGGCAATGTCGGGGTATGTGTTGTGGATCAGTGAGGCATGCACTTCTGCTTCTCTGGCAACAGCTGAAATGCTCATCTTCTCCTTCTTGTTCTTAACCCTAAGCATCGCGTATTGCAGTGCCTTGCGTGTTCTTTCCTTATCGCGGGCACGCACGGCATTACTCGCAACGGATTCACTGACAGTCAAATCGAGAGCTGAATCACGTTTCACGGGAGACTCCCGTCTGAGCGTTATAAGCCGCAGTCTGAGCCTCAGTTGGCAATGGGACCCCCAAATCACTCAATACATCAGAAGACCGTTGAATTGCTCTCGCGGCCTTCTGTGCCACTGCTTGACCGCAATCGGTAATGGCCGCAAGTCGCAGGTTGTCCATGTGGATCATCTGCCATTGAGTGGCTTGCGACCTGTCAATGACGGCCTGAGAACAACCACTGCACATAGGGGGGTCGTACAACCCCTGCCCGCCACAGCCCTCTGTTCCACTGATACACCATGCATGCCCGGTGCTTCGGATATTGATCACTTCGGCCGTATGCCTGAGCAAGGACTCTCGGTTTGGAACGGCTATTGCACGGGTGAGCAGCAGCTTTTTTCCCGCACCACCGGATAACGAGGCATCAGGTTCAAACCATCCCTCCATCAAGTGCGTCCGTGCCTCAACAAGCTCCTCCTCTAAATCGCGATACAGGCCATGATCCTGATTCGGATTCGCGGCGTACAGCTGAGTCCACCCAACGGAGGCATGCTTAAGCTGCCATTTCAAAAAAATTAGTCCAATTCGGCCCAGTCTAGAGTTGGCTACATTGAAAGCAAAGGTCCTGCGGCACTGATGATTAGCGAGTTTCCAGTCCACACCAGCCGCCTTCGCCAACGCTCTCAATTGCAGGTTGCAAGCCACGACTGATATGACATCTACGCGCTTTTCTTGGCCAGTATGGTCACTGCCGTTGTTCACCACGCCCAAGAATAGGTATTGACCAACATCACGGATTCGATTCAACCGCTGAAGCGCTTCAGGCCGCGTCATTCCATTGGTTAAGCCACCGTCTTGACTCGATTCTTCTCGCAACAGCACCTCCAACCAAGTACCTTCCTCAGCCAACCGGTCCTGCAGAGGTCGCGCATATCGCTGCAACACCTGAACAGCAGCGATGGTCTCAGGTGGCACAAGAAAATCCACCTCGCCTCGCTTGGTTTTGATTTCACGGGTACGCAGCCAGTGGTACGTTTTCCCATTCTTCACCTCAATCCGCCAGCAGTTATTGGTCAAACCCATGCTTTCGGAGTTACGCATGCCAGAGGTAATTTGCACAAGATACAGAATCGCATCGCGCAACGCGGTCAATTCATAGGATGAGTCCTTCAATTGGCCACTGTCGCGTCGCTGTAAAAGCGCATCCGCTTCCTTGAGTCGAGACTCGCAGTAGGTGAACAGTGATCGCTGCACCGATACCGGGATCACCGGTGTTTTCCCAGTCCGACTCACCGGTCCATCATCGTCGGCCTCACCGCAAGCCTGCGACAGACTACAGCCACACCATGGATCCTCTGGCAACGGATGGATTACCTCTGCTGCGAAATGCCCCACAAGATCGATGCATTTCAGGCGACTACGGATGGTTGTTGCTTTGATGGAACGTCGTAAGGTGGCAATGTAATCTGTGAGATGTAGAGCCCTCACTTTGCCGAAATTCTGTATGCCAAGCGAAGTCAGGTATCGGAGTGCGATGACGGAATCTTTGCCCGCCTTGGCAACCGCACTGGCTGACCACGGCTTGGCGTGGTCTCGTCCACGCCGTAGCGCACAGTACAGTGCTGCTTTGGTATCGTCTACCAAAGCCTTGGGAACATCATCAGGCCAAGCTATGCGCATGAAGTACGGATTCTTGTTCTTTGCTTCATACTCTGACGACAGATCCCACACGGCATCGCCAAAGCGGCTGACGGGGTATTCATGGCCTTGTGCATCTGCCACCGCAGTGACCACGATGCTATTTCGCTCCTCCTGGGAAAGACCAACCAACGTCTTCGGCTGAGCCGCAAGAAGTTCAATGGCGCGAACGTTCGTTGATGGCGTCCAGGAAATAACCTGTGGCACCGTTCTCTTATCGACAGGTTGTCGTAGCGCCTTTTTATGTGCCATTTTTCGTCCCCTGGCGGTCAACACCACGCGCCTTGCGACTCACATGGATTTGGTGCATCCAATAGGGATGTAAAGCCGCTGCTGTTTTGCTACGCGCAACCTGAACCCGGCTTGCTGCGAATTGCCGTTTCGTGAAGTCATCGATATAGGGAATGGCAAGTCGGTATCGATCCCTCAGATCTTCCAACACGATATCGGCCGTACGCTCCGCCCCTAAGGCGGCATCAAGGTGCTCCAGTTCCTCGCGCGCAAACACTTGAAAACTGAATAGACGCCAAAGTTCATCTACCTCGCCGACCACGGCAAAGCTGGTGCAGAACAAGCACATCACATATCGGTTGCAGTGGTTCTGCCCATCGCGCGGAGCATTCTCCCCCATACGGGTATCACGACAACTGGCCACTGGGGTGGAAGAAACCTGATTTCCTACACCGCCCTGATACGGCTCGATCGGAATGACATTTGGCCGCTGGGATTTGTCTTTTTCCCCACGCATCAGGGCAGTGAATTCTCCGTTCATGAACTCGGCCGCTTCCATCTGACGTTGTGCATTCATAACGGCGTAGTTGGAACCCGCAACATAAGGCGTGTTGCCCATCAAGTTGGCCGTTACAACCAGGTCACCATCGGCATGCCGAAATGCGCGTTCGAAATATGCCTTGCGAAGTCGGCTCAAATTGAGCTTTAGACGCTCACCATCGTCCCCCTGCAGATCATGGCGATCGACAAGATCATTGATGGCCAGATGCAATGTTTCGCGCGTCAAGCAGGTGACCAAATCCCTATATCGTGGGTTTTGTGACCGGTACAACCAGATACGCTGACGGTATTGCGTAGGCGCCTCACGGACCAATGCGTCTGTCTCCTCTATAGCGCGATACAGGACGGCACCTTCACTCAATGCGAAGGCCATGTCCTGTGCAAGAGGCGTTGATACGTCCCGACCAACCCCGGATCGCAGTTTGCGATTGCGGAATTTCTGAGTACGAATGCGAACAGTGCCTGGCAACACTCCGGGTTCAAGAGCGTCGCGAGGAATTTCAAGAAGTGGCGTCGGATTTAGTCCTTGCCGTATTGCGATGAGGAGCAACCGTACCGCCTGGGTGTCACGTGGACTAAGCACGCGACGGCCATGATGGGCTTCAATGAGATCCTTTTTAAGCGCTTGCGCAAGGCGCTCTTGCTCAGCATCACTCAAAGCAGTCTGTCGGCTTGTAAATTCCCATGGCAGCATCCCGCGAAAGAAATACCTTTTTGGGTCGCCAGGTATCAGGCCCTGGGCAAACATCTCCATAAGCACCGCCTTGACGGTGCTGAAGGTCTTACGCGGCGTATCTTTTGCCCAACCATGCATTTGGGCTTGTTTGCTAACCCATCCACAAAACTCTCCTATGTGCAAAGGAGAGAGCTTCTCCGGTGTTTCGACGTGCGGAGTGATTTTGTTTTGGGTGAGATAGAGGAAAAAATAACGCATGAATGCGCCATAACCTGTAACAGTACTCGTTTGATGTGTTCCGGCGAGCAGGAGAGTTTTCAACACGCGAACTGTCGCCCATACCCAGGGGTCGATCCCATGCCCCAGCCAATCACAAAGGTCGATAACTTTTATCCCTCGGCTAAAACGTGCGTCGTCCCTCAATAGTTCACGCATATCGATGCGAGCCACCATCGGTGCTACTTCCCCGCTTTGCACTGGACTCGTGGAAAATCCAGACATGGCATCGACTCGATCAGGAGATAACTGGTAATTCTTTTTCTCCATGTGTCTTCCCACTGGCCTCAAAGGAGTGGTTTACTCCGCCACGTCTTCGCTCTAAATATGAATTAACGCGGGACCGATCTCAAACATCCTGTCGAAATCCTCCATCATGGAAAGCGCTTCCGACCCGGTAAGGCGCTCAATTTGTTGCAGGTAAATCATGGTGGTCTGGACATTTCTGTGTCCCAGACGATCCCGTACGTACAACAAGGGCTCACCCTTGAAGTCGCGATTATTTTTTAACAAGAGCAAGGTGTGGATTGCATAGCTGTGTCTGAGCATCAATGGCCTGATGGCATAGCCCACACGCTGGCCAATGTCGTGCATGGCTTTGCGCGCAGAGTCTTTGCTATAGGGCTGGCCATGGACTGTAAGGATCAAACTCGAAGGCGACGCATCACATTCTTTCAACAGCCTGTTGCGCTCAAACAAGGTGTATTGGTACATCTCTTCCATCAAGCTGTAAGGGACATGCACAACCCGTGGCTTCTTGAACTTAATTTCCATGTCCCGAGGATCCAAGCGCACCTCAATCATGCTTCCTGGTTTCCAGTGCTTGCAGCCCGCAGGATCTTTCACGTACTTGAGTGGAAATGTGCGCGCCTCAATGGATCTAAGTCCAACGCGAACCATCAGATCAAACAGGAGTTTTTGCGATGCAAACCTGATCGATGCCCGCGCCAGCTTAATTTGCTGCCCCGTTAAAAACAAGGGTTCTTTTTCCCATTCGTCCAAAAGAACCAATGGCCGTCGAAAAACCTGACCTCCTCCGGTAACGTGCTTCAAATCATTCTCGATGCCTGATACGTGCGCATCCGCATATCCGAAAGGCAGACGCGAAATCAGCCCCTGATCCAAGGCCCACGAATAGAAATGGGTAATCGTCATGAGCCGGTCATTGATGGTCGATGGCTCCAGCTTCAAGTCATGGGCTTGCCAGTCCCGGTACGTTCGGACCACGCTCTGGCCATGTGAGCGAAATGGCTGATTCCATCTCAAGTCGTTCGCATGCAGGTAGCGCACAAAGTCCCAAAGCCTCCGACCGTAGGCCTCCCACGTCTTCACATCCAGCGCCTTGCCGCGATCCATCAAGTGGTGATGCAGATAGTCCTGAAACGGCTGCGCCGGAGCCATGTCATCCCCCAGGATTACTGGAAACCCAGGCCTCGGGCGCCTGGCATAGATGTACTCCGGTGTGGTGAAGATGAGCCTCATAGCCCCATCTCCATGATCGACTGATCAACCTTCAGCGCAGAGAATGCCCGCATGGCCTCTAGGCCATGCGGGCATGTAAAACCGAAGTTGTTCAATGACGCCATCTCTTCTCCGACCTCTGAGGTCGGGAGAAAGAATAGTCACTGATATTTGATTTACAACATTTTTTTAACTAACGAATTTTGGTTCACTAACCAATCCGCCGTCTGAAAAAACGAGCTGCGCAGCCGCGCGCGCAGGTCCTCGTCCACACCCACATCACCCATGGCCTGGTCCATGCAGGCCAGCCACTGGTCGCGCTCCTGGATGCCGATCTTGAACGGCAGGTGGCGCGCGCGCAGCATGGGGTGGCCAAAGCGCTCGGTGTAATGTTGCGGCCCGCCCAGCCAGCCGCACAAGAACCAGAACAGCTTGTCGCGCGCGCCCTCCAGGCTATTGCCGTGGGTGCTGCGCAGCGCGGCATAGCCGGGCTCCAGGTCCATCAGGTCGTAAAAGCGCTCCACAAGGGCGCGGACGGTGGACTCGCCACCGATCCAGTCAAAGGCCGAGCGTGTATTGGGTTCCTGGATTTGCATGGTGATTTAGGAATGAAATTGGCTTGCAGCCCGCACAGGATATGCGCAAGCAGCTATCAAAAAAGGAGTGCTTTAATCCACCGTGGCGCGCCGCAGCGTCTCCACCACCGGGCGGTTCAGCACTTCGCGCAGGCCCCACCAGCCTGCGGCCAGTGCCAGCACTGCGCCGGCCAGCGCGCCCAGCAGCGGCACCCACAGCGACACCGCCCACTCGAATTCGAACACATAGCGCGCCAGCGCCCAGCCCACGGCCGCCGCAACGATGGAGGCCAGAAAGCCAGCCAGCAGGCCCACGCCGGCCAACTCAGTGCGCTGCACCTGGCGCAGCAATGTGCCCTGGGCACCGACGGCACGCATGATGGCGAACTCCTTGGCACGCTCCTCGCGCGTGGCCGTCACGGCGGCAAACAGCACTACCAGGCCAGCTGCCAGCGTGAAGCCGAACAGGAACTCCACCGCGCGGATGACCTGGTCCAGCACGCGCTGCACCTGGGCGATGGTGGTGGTCATGTCCACATTGGTCACGTTGGGGAACTGGCGCACCAGTGCGTTGTCGAAGCCCGCACTTCCAACGCCGGGCCGCCCCAAGATGGAAGACGCCCCCTCGGGGGGCAGCGGATCACGCGAAGCGGAGGAGCGTGGGGGCCACACTTCCGGTGCCTTGAATGCCCCCATGTAGGTGGTGGGTACATTGTCGAGCTGGCTCACCGGGAACATGACGAAGAAGTTGGCGCGCATGGAGCCCCAGTCCACCTTGCGCAGCGAGGTGATTTTGGCCTGGGTCTGCATGCCGCCAATGTCAAAGCGCAGCGTGTCGCCGAGCTGCAGATTCAGCGTCTTGGCAATGCCCTCTTCCACACTGGCCGCGCCGGGCTCTTCATCGGTCCACTTACCGGCCACGATGGCGTTGTTGGCGGGGCGTTTGGCGCTGTGCGAGAGGTTGAACTCGCGGTCCACCAGACGCTTGGCGCGGTCTTCCGTGTAGTCGTCGGGCGACACCGCTTTGCCGTTCACGGCCACCAGGCGGCCGCGGATCATGGGGTACCAGTCGAGCTTGGTCACACCGGCCTGGCCCAGAGCTTTCTGAAAAGCCTCGGACTGCTCGGGCATGACGTTGATGACAAAGCGGTTCGGCGCATCGGGCGGCGTGGCCTTGCGCCAGCTGCTGACCAGATCGGTGCGCAACAGCACCAGCAGCACCAGGGCCAGCAGGCCCACGGCCAGCGCGCTGACCTGCACCACGGTGTAGGCCGGGCGGGCCGACACTTGGCGGGTCGCCAGCACCAGCCAGCGCGGTGCCGTGCTTTCGTTGACGCTCTTGCGCAGCAGCTTGACCGCGACCCAGCTCAGTGACGCAAACACCAGCACCGCGCCGCCAAAGCCGCCCACGGCGATCAGGCCCAGTTGCAGATCGCTGCTGGCCGCCAGCAGCAGCGCGGCAAAGCCCGCCACGCCCACCCCCAGCACACCGAGCGAGGCCGGGCGCAGGTTGCCCACGTCGCGGCGGATGACGCGCAAGGGCGGCACCTGGGCCAGCTGCAGCACCGGCGGCAGGCCAAATGCCAGCAGCAGCGTGAGCCCCATGCCCATGCCCAGCAGCACCGGCCACACGGTCGCCGCCGGCAAGGCCGTATCGACCAGACCGGCCAGCATCACCACAAACAGGTAGTGCACGCCATAGCCCAACAACACGCCCAGGCCGCTGGCAAACAGGCCCACCAGCGCAAACTCGAAGGCGTAGCTGGCCGCGATGGTGCGCTGCGACAGGCCCAGCACGCGCAGCATGGCGCAGTCGTCCAGGTGGCTCGCGGCAAAGGCGCGCGCGGCCAGGGCCACGGCCACGGCACTCAACAACGCAGCCAAGAGCGCCACCAGGCTCAGGAATTTGTCGGCACGGTCCAGCGTCTGGCTCATCTCGGGGCGCCCGCCTTGCAGCGACTCGATACGCAGGCCGCGGACGCCACCGGTCTTGACCTGCGCGTCGGCCCAGGTCACAAAGGCCTTGACCGCCGCATCCTCGCCAGCCACAGCCAGACGAAAATTGAGCCGGCTGGCTGGCTGCACCAGGCCGGTAGCGGCCACATCGTCGCGGTGGATCATCACGCGCGGCGCAAAGTTCATGAAGCCGGCACCGCGGTCGGGCTCGATCACGATGATGCGGGCAATCGTGAGGCGGCTGTTGCCCAGCAGCAGCGTGTCGCCCATGCGCAGGTTTAGGGCATCCAGCAGCGGCGCGTCGACCCAGGCCTGGCCCGGGGCCGGAATGTCGTGCGTGGCACTGTCGGGCGCGTCGGGTGCAACAGCCGTGCGCAGCGCGCCGCGCAACGGGTAGCCGGGCTCCACCACCTTCAAGGCCACCAGCTTGGCCGCGCCGCCTTGCGGCTCGGTCGCACGGGCCATGGTGGGAAAGCCCACGGTCTGTACCACCGCAAGGCCCAGCGCGCGGGCACGGGCGTCAAACGCCGGTGGCGGTGGGTTGTCGCTGGACACCACGGCATCGCCGCCCAGCAACTGGCGCGCATCGCGCTGCAGTCCGCCCTTGAGCCGGTCGGCAAAAAAACCGACAGCGGTGAGCGCCGCCACCGCCAGCGTGACCGCCACGATGACCAGGCGCAGATCGCCACCGCGCAGGTCGCGCCACAGGGTGCGCCAGCCCAGGCGCCAGAAAGAGAGTTGCATGGCGCTACCTTAGCGCATCTTGCTTTTGGACGGGGTGTTGGGGCTTCTCTGCCCTTCAGGTTGAATTTGCTTTTACGCGTTGCATTACTTCTCGGGAGGCATGTCGGGATGTGCGCCCGACAGCGCACTCACTTTTCTTGCTTCGCCAAGAAAAGTAAGCAAAAGAAGGCGACCCTGCTGTCTGCGACCCCTGCGCTGCGCTACGGGGCAACCTGCGGTGCTCGCTTGGAGCGGGGTGCGTGCAAACTCGCTGCGCTCAAACATGCACGCCCCTTGATCCGCCCCAAGCTGCGCTCCTCGGCTCCGACAGAAGGGAATGGGGCGATTCACGGGCCATCGCTGCGCTCGGCATGAAGTGATGCCCTGCGTACGCGCGCAGCGCGGACGGGATGTTGGTCGTTGGTATTCGGTTGTTGCTCCTCGCCGTTATGCGGAGGCGAGTAGCGCAGGACTGGGCGGATCAGGGCTGGCGTTGTTTGAGCGAAGCGAGTTTAGCCAGACCCCGCCCAGGCCGAGCAACGCAGCGTACCCTGCGCACCGCGCAGGGGCGACGCATCCGGCTCGCCTTCTTTTGCTTACTTTTCTTGGCGAAGCAAGAAAAGTGAGTCGCCCGCCGGGGCGAGACCCGGCTTGCCAGGAAAGAAACACTTCACGCCACAGCCCGCAACCGCCCCCCCGCCAATTCCGGCTGCAACACCAACCGCTGCGCACCGCTGAAACACAGAAAATGCTTGTGGGTAGCCCGCCCAATGGCGCACAAGCCCAGACGCTGCGCCACGGCCAGGCCCATCTGCGTCATCCCGCTGCGGGATATCACCACTGCAATCCCCATCTGCGCTGCCTTGATCACCATCTCGCTGGTCAAGCGACCCGTGGTGTAAAACACCTTGCCCCGGCTTTCCATGCCGTCTTGCAGAGCCATCCAGCCGGCGATGGTGTCGATGGCGTTGTGGCGGCCCACGTCCTCCACAAACAGCAGCTGCGTTTCGCCCGCGAACAAGGCGCAGCCGTGCACCGAGCCGGCCGACTTGTAGGTGCTGTCCTGCAAACGGATGGTGTTGACGATGGCGTAGAGCTGGCTTTGCGTGATCTGGGTATCGGGCAACACAATGCCGTCGATATCGTCCAGCAGGTCACCAAACACACTGCCCTGCCCGCAGCCCGTGGTGACCACGCGCTTGGCGGTCTTCTCGGCCAGGTTGGCAATGCCGGTGCGGGTTTTGACGGCTGCAGCACCGACCTCCCAGTCCACTGTGATCGACTCCACATCCGCCGCCGACGCAATCAGGCGCTGGTTCATCAGGTAGCCCAGCACCAGCCACTCGGGCCGCGCGCCCAGGGTCATCAGCGTGATCAGTTCGCGCTTGTCCACATAGACCGTGAGGGGGCGCTCCGCAGGAATCGCCAGCGCCACCTGGTCGCCGAATTCGTTGACCACGGTGGTCTCGTGCGTCAACGGCGCACGAGCCTCGGTCAGAAATGGTTTGGGGGACTGCATGCCAGGCTCCGTATCACGCTGTCGCCGTGCCGTAGCCGGCCTTTTGCACCGGTACGCCACCGCGGCGTATGGCCACCGCGCAGTACTTGAATTCGGGAATTTTTCCGAACGGGTCCAGCGCGGCATTGGTCATCAGGTTGGCCGCCGCCTCGTAATAGGCGAATGGGATGAACACCGCGCCGTGGGGCGTGCCGTCGTCGCGGCGCACATGGATGGCCACCTGCCCGCGGCGTGACTGCACGGTGATCACATCACCCGGCTGCAGACCCATCGCCGCCATGTCGTCGCCATTGAGCGACGCCGTGGCCATGGGTTCGATCGCATCCAGCACGGTGGCGCGGCGCGTCATGCTGCCGGTATGCCAGTGCTCCAGTTGGCGCCCGGTGATCAGCACAAACGGAAACTCGGCGTCGGGCCGCTCGTTGGCCGGAATGATGTCGGCGGGCACCAGTTGCACACGCCCGCTCTCGGTGGGGAAATCGTCGATGAACACCGTGGGCGCGCCCGGATCGTCCGCACTCAGGCAGGGGTAGGTGACGCTGGATTCGCGCTGCAACCGTTCCCAGGTAATGCCGGAAATCGCCGCGTGCATGGCCTGGCGCATTTCCTCGTAGACCGCCGCCACACCGTCGCTCTCCCCGGCGTAGTTCCAGTGCAGGCCCATGCCCTTGGCAATCTGCTGGATGATCCACAGGTCGGGTTGGGCCTGGCCCGGTGGGTCAATCGCCTTCTTGCCCAACTGCACCATGCGGTCGGTGTTGCTGACCGTACCGTCCTTCTCGGGCCAGGCGGTCGCCGGCAACACCACATCGGCCAACCAGGCGGTCTCGGTCATAAAGATGTCCTGCACCACCAGATGCTTCAGCGAGGCCAGCGCGTGGCGTGCATGGTTCAGGTCCGGGTCGCTCATGGCCGGGTTCTCGCCCATGATGTACATGCCGTGCACCTTGTGCGGGTCGCTATCGTCCACCAGCGCCTTGTGCATGATCTCGACCACGGTGTAGCCGGGCTGGTCGTCCAGCTGCATGCCCCAGAAGTCTTCAAACCAGTCATGCGCGGCTTTGTTGGTGACACGCTGGTAGTTGGGGTACATCATGGGGATCAGTCCCGCGTCCGACGCGCCCTGCACATTGTTCTGACCGCGTAAGGGATGCAGGCCGGAGCCGGGCTTGCCGATCTGCCCCGCCACCGTGGCCAATGCGATCAGGCAGCGCGCGTTGTCGGTGCCGTGCACGTGCTGGCTGATACCCATGCCCCACAGGATCATCGCGCCTTGGGCCTTGGCGTATTCGCGCGCCACTTCGCGCAGTGTCTGCGCCGGAATACCGCAGATAGGCTCCATGGCCTCGGGGCTGTAGCCCTTGACGTTTTCCTTCAGGGCTTCAAAGTTGTCGGCGCGCCGGGCAATGAAATCGGCATCGGCCAGGCCTTCTTCAATGATGGTGTGGATCAGCGCGTTGAGCATGGCCACGTCGGTGTCGGCCTTGAACTGCAGCGTGCGCCAGGCGTGCTTGCCGATGTCGGTGATGCGCGGGTCGGCCAGCACAATCTTGGCGCCCAACTTGGCCGCGTTCTTCATCCAAGTGGCGGCCACCGGATGGTTGGCCGTGGGGTTGGAGCCGATCACAAAGATCAGGTCCGAATGCGCCACGTCGTTGACCTGGTTGCTCACCGCGCCGGAGCCCACGCCTTCGAGCAAGGCCGCCACGCTGGAGGCGTGGCACAGGCGCGTGCAGTGGTCCACGTTGTTGGAGCCAAAGCCGGTGCGCACCAGCTTCTGGAACAGGTAGGCCTCTTCGTTACTGCCCTTGGCCGAGCCAAAACCGGCCAGTGCCTTCTTGCCGTAGGTGTCGCGCAACCGGGTGAGTCCGCCGGAGGACAGTGCCAGTGCTTCTTCCCACGTCGCTTCGCGGAACACCTCGGACCAGTCCGCCGTGTCGCGGTTCAGGTGTTGCAGCGCTTCCGGATCTTTGGGCACACCGGCCTTGCGAACCAGCGGCACGGTCAGTCGCTGCGGGCTGTGTGCATAGTCAAAGCCAAAGCGGCCTTTGACGCACAGGCGGTTGTGGTTGGCCGGGCCGTCACGTCCGTCCACGCTGACGATGACGTTGTCCTTGACGTTGTAGGTCAGCAGGCAACCAACGCCGCAGAACGGGCAAACCGAATCCACCTTCTTGTCAACGATCTGCGAACCCACTTGGGTCTTGGGCATTAGCGCACCGGTCGGGCAGGCCTGCACGCATTCGCCGCAAGCCACGCAGGTGCTGTCGCCCATGGGATCAGCCAGGTCAAACACGATTTCGCTGTGCGAGCCACGCATCGCGTAGCCAATCACATCGTTGACCTGCTCTTCACGGCAGGCGCGCACGCAGCGGTTGCACTGGATGCAGGCATCCAGGTTCACGGCCATGGCCGGGTGCGAAATGTCGGCCTTGGGTTGCTCGCGGCGCAGAGCCTTCAATTCCGGGCGCACCGTGACGCCCATCCGATCCGCCCAATCGCTGAGTTCGCCGTGCTGGCCAACCCCTCCCGTTCGCCCTGAGCCAGTCGAAGGGCTTGCAGGGGCTTCGACAAGCTCAGCCCGAACGGGATCTGCATCGTTCCACTTGTAGCCCGTGTCCGGCATGTCGGACAACAGCATCTCCAGCACCATCTTCTGGCTCTTGAGGGCGCGCTCGCTGCTGGCCTGTACTTCCATGCCGGCAGTGGCGCTACGGCAGCAGCTAGGCGCCAGGGTGCGTTCGCCTTTGATCTCAACCACACAGGCGCGGCAATTGCCATCGGCGCGCATGCCATCTTTGTAGCAAAGGTGAGGGATGCAGGTGCCTGCACGCTCAGCGGCTTTCAGGATGGACTCACCTTCAAAGGCTTCAACAGATTTACCGTCGAGCAGAAAGGTGATGACTGCGGGTGTCACTTCAATTTTTTTGGCAGGTGCATTCATTTAGCTCACCTCGTGCGCAAAGTATTTCTGGACACAGCGCACCGGGTTCGGCGCGGCCTGCCCCAATCCGCAAATCGATGCATCCGTCATCACCACATTCAGGTCTTCCAGTGTGGTGTTGTCCCACTTGGGTGCTTCCATCAGTTTGGCTGCCTTGGCGGTGCCAACGCGGCATGGCGTGCACTGGCCACAGCTCTCGTGCGCAAAGAAGCGCATCATGTTCAGCGCCGCATCGCGCGCGCTGTCGTGCTGGCTCAGCACGATCACTGCTGCCGATCCGATAAAGCCGCCATGCGGCTGCAAGGTGTCAAAGTCCAGCGGCACGTTCGCCAGGCTGGCCGGAAAAATGCCGCCCGATGCGCCACCGGGCAGGTAGGCGTACAGCGTGTGGCCATCCAGCATGCCGCCGCAATATTCATCAATCAGTTCGGTCAGCGTGATGCCGGCAGGTGCCAACTTGACGCCGGGATGCTTCACCCGGCCGCTGACGCTAAAGCTGCGCAGGCCCTTGCGGCCGTTGCGGCCAAAACTGCTGAACCACGATGCGCCCTTCTCCACAATGTCGCGCACCCAGTACAGCGTCTCGAAGTTGTGCTCCAGCGTGGGCCGGCCAAACAGGCCGACCTGGGCGATGTAGGGGGGGCGCATGCGCGGCTCGCCGCGCTTGCCTTCAATGCTCTCGATCATCGCGGACTCTTCGCCGCAGATATAGGCGCCGGCGCCGCGGCGCAATTCAATCAACGGCAGCGGACAGGGCGGGTTGGCTTGCAGCTTGGCCAGTTCGGCCTCCAGAATGGCGCGGCAGCCGTGGTATTCATCCCGCAGGTAGATGTAGCAAGCCTCTGTGCCCACCACCTGGGCTGCAATCAGCAGACCTTCCAGAAAGCGGTGCGGGTCGCGCTCCAGGTAGGTCCGGTCCTTGAAGGTTCCAGGTTCACCCTCGTCAATATTCACCGCCATCACGCGTGGGGCAGGCTGCTCGCGCACGATGCGCCATTTGCGCCCGGCCGGGAAACCCGCACCACCCAAGCCGCGCAGACCGGAGTCTTCCATCGCCTTGATGACGCTCTCCACATCCTGCTCACCGTTCACCAGCGCAGCGGCCAGGACATAGCCGCCGTTCGCACGGTAGGTGGCGTAATCCGCATAGGCGGGAGCCGCCTGCAGCGCATTCAGTGGCGGGGAGACGCTGCGCTCCGCGTACGCATTCGCTACAAAATTGCTAGCTACCTGTGCAGGTGGATGTTGAACTGCAGCCGATTTAACCAATGAAACCACAGTTTCGGCGGTCGCCAAAGGCACCGGATTCTGGTGCACCACGGCCACCGGCGCCTGCTCGCAGCGGCCCAGGCAGGGTGCAGGAATCACGCGCACCTCGGTGTTGCCCAACAGGGCCGGCAAACGCGCCAGCAAATCCTGCGCACCCGCCATCTCGCAGCTCAGGCCGTCACAGACGCGCACGGTCAAACCGGGCGCTGCCGCATCACCCTTCACCACCTCGAAGTGGTGGTAGAAGGTGGCAACCTCGTACACCTCGGCCATGGGGATATTCATCTCCCGGGCCAGCGCCACCAGATGCCGGTCGTGCAGGCAACGGTAAGCGTCGTTGATCTTGTGCAAATGCTCAATCAGCAGATCGCGCCGATGCGGGGGCAGCCCGATCAGGGCGCGCACTTCCTGCAACGAAGCTTCATCGGCCTGGCGGCCCTTGAGCTTGCTTTTGCGGCGAATACGCTCGCGCATGTCGTCCACCGAGGCAAGCGCCACCGGCTTGATTTCCACAGAGGAACCAGAGGTTTGCATATCAAAATCTCAGGGGCCGCGCAGCTTGCGCTACACGGCCTTTTTCACATCAACAATCAGGCGAAGAACTTGGCCACGCTTTGCAGCGTGCGGTAAACACCCCACGCCAAGGGGATGCCCACGGCCAGCCAGGCCAATGCCACTACTACAGGGCTTACCGTATCGGAGCCGCCATTGGCGCTGCGGTGCAACTCGGAGGCAGACGCCTTCTCGTGCGCCAGCTTTTTCTCGGCGGCCAGCTCGGCATCCGACATGAACCACTTGGGGTCCAGGGGCTTGACCAGCAGGTTGCAAATCAAGCCGATCACCAGCATGCCGACCAGGATGTACATGGTCTGGTTATAGACCTGTTCACGTGGAATTCCCAGGCCCAATTGGTACTCGCGCATGTAGTTCACCACCACCGGGCCCAGGATGCCTGCCGTCGACCAGGCCGTCAGCAGACGGCCGTGGATGGCGCCCACCATTTGGGTGCCGAAGATGTCGGCCAGATAGGCCGGCACGGTGGCAAAACCACCGCCATACATGGAAAGGATCACGCACACCGCGCCGACGAACAGCACGATGCTGCCTGCGGCCGCGCTGCTGGGAATGCTGAAGTACATGATGCCGCCCAGCACAAAGAAGACCACGTAGGTCACCTTGCGGCCCAGCTTGTCCGACAGGCTGGCCCAGAAGAAGCGGCCCACAATATTGAACAGGCTGATCAGCGCGGCAAAGCCGGCCGCCACACCGGCAATGGCCGTCAGTTGCGTCTTGTCGAGTTCACCAAACTTGGCCGGAACGCCAATGAGAGCGCCACCGAACATTTCCTGCAGCATGGGCGAGGCCATGCCGATCACACCGATGCCGGCGCTGACGTTCATGGTCAACACCATCCAGATCAGCCAGAACTGGGGAATGCCCCAGACCTTGCTCACATGCACATGCTTCTGGGTGATCATGGCGTTATCCACCTGCGCAGGCGGGGGTGTCCAGCCTTCGGGCTTCCAGCCCGTCTCAGGGACGCGGTAGCCAAAGGCACCGGCCATCATGAAGACGAAATACACCAGCGCCATCACGATGAAGGTCTGCATCACACCCACATTGGTCGGCGTGGCAAACACCTTCATCAGGTCAGCCGCCAGTGGCGAGCCGATCATCGCGCCCCCACCAAAGCCCATGATGGCCATGCCCGTGGCCATGCCGCGGCGGTCCGGGAACCATTTGATCAGCGTGGACACCGGCGAGATATAGCCCAATCCCAGCCCGATGCCGCCGATCACGCCGGAGCCCAGAATCATCATCCAGAACTGGTGCAGATGGATGCCCAGTGCGGAAATCAACATGCCGCCGCACCAGCACACCGCCGACACGACACCCGCCTTGCGCGGGCCGGCACGCTCCAGCCAACCACCCCAGGTGGCGGCGCTGATGCCCAGCAGCACAAAGAACAGCGTGTACATCCAGCCCAGTGTGGAGATCTGCCAGTCGCAGGTGGTGGTGAACAGTTGGCCCCAGAAGCCGACATCGGGGCCGCACTTGATGGCTTCCTTGAGGCCCAAGGCCTTGGAAAGCGGCAGCCAGAACACGGAAAAACCATAGGCCATGCCGATACACAGGTGGATGGCCAGGGCCGCCGGTGGAACCAACCATCGGTTAAAGCCCGGACCGGCAATGATCCGTTCCTTGTCCAGCAAACCGGGGGATGCAGTTGTCATGTATGTCTCCAATTTTGTGATTTTTTCAACAACACGCGGTAAGAACGTGACCCCGAAAAGACCTTGAACACGTTCTAAGGCGTGGCGCGAGTATCGACGCATGCACAGCACGCGTCCAATTGAATCCTGACATAGATTGATTCAAAAAATAAATGCTGCAGCGCACCCAAAGTCATACTCCACGCGCACGCCGTCGCGGGAGCAGCGGGGGCCCGTGTTATGCCGAAAGCAGTCCGCTGTGCGCGGCCGCATGGCGCAGCCAGGCGCCGTCCTGCGCCAGGGCCAGCGCAGCCTCCAACGCGCGCGACGGCCGTGCCGCTGAATGCGACATGAAGCCAATGGGGGTGCGCACTTCGGGACTGGTCAGCGGCAGGGCTTCCAGTTCGCCGTAGTTGCGCACGGTGCCGACCAGGGCACCTGGCAGCACGCTGCTAACATTGCCTTCGAGCACGCTGAGCACCATCGTCAGGATGGAGTTGGTTTCCATGGCCGGCTGCACCGTGACACCTGCTGTGGTGAACGCCGCATCCACGATGCTGCGGTTGTGCATTTCCGGGGTGAGCAGGCACAGGGGCTGCCCCGCCAGTTCCTTCCAGCGGATGCGCGCGCCCATCTGCAGACCGCCCTCGGTGCGCGGCCGCGCAGCGCGGCGCAGCAGGAAATAGTGCTCCACATACTGCGGCCACGCCAGCAGGCGGGTGCCGCGCAAACCCATGCGGTCGGTGTAGCCCAGCGCCAGATCGACAGACAACTCCTCCAGCCCCTGCTCCAGCGCAGCCGAGCTCATGGACAACACCACCGGCTGGATACCGGCATGGCGCGCCTGCAGCATGGCCGCAAAGCGCGCAGCGATGGGGATGGCGGTGGGCACGGCCGCAACGCACAGGGGGCCGCGCGGCAAATGGGTTTCGCTGCGCAGGTCTTGCTGCAGGTTGGCATGCTCATGCAGCATGAGCTGGGCCGTGGCCAGCACACGCTCGCCCTCGGGCGTCAGGCCGGCATAGACGCGGTCGCGCTTGACGATAACCACCTGAAACTCTTTTTCCAGCGCCCGCAGGGCATTGGAGAGCGCCGGCTGCGTGATGTGGCAGGCTTTGGCGGCACGCCCGAAATGCTGGTGCTCGTGTAGCGCAACCAGGTACTTCAGCGACGACAGCAGATTCATCGGGCGCTACCGGCTCAGGTGGTCTTGCTGATGGTGATACTGGGGAATTTGGACGAGAAATCCTTGTTTTTCGCTGCGATGGACACCGCCACCTGGCGCGCCAGATGCTTGTACAGGCCGGCCACTTCACTGTCAGGTGCGGCCACCACCGTGGGCTTGCCGCTGTCGGCCTGCTCGCGGATGCTCAACGCCAGCGGCAGCGATCCCAGGTAATCCATGCCGTACTCGGCCGCCATTTTCTTGCCACCATCGGTGCCGAAGATGTGTTCCACATGGCCACAGTTGCTACATACATGCACCGCCATGTTTTCCACAATGCCCAGAATCGGCACCCCCACCTTCTCGAACATCTTGATGCCCTTCTTCGCGTCCAGCAGCGCGATGTCCTGCGGCGTGGTGACGATCACCGCGCCGGTCAGCGGCACACGCTGGCTCAGGGTGAGTTGGATGTCGCCGGTGCCCGGGGGCATGTCCACGATCAGGTAATCCAGGTCCTTCCAATTGGTCTGGCGCAGCAGTTGCTCCAGCGCCTGGGTGGCCATGGGGCCGCGCCAGATCATGGCCTGGTCGCCGTCCACCAGAAAACCGATGGACATGACCTGCACGCCGTGGTTTTCCAGCGGCTCCATGGTCTTGCCGTCTTCGCTAGCGGGCTTGCCGCTCAGGCCCATCATCATGGGCTGGCTGGGGCCGTAGATATCCGCATCCAGCAGGCCCACGCGCGCGCCCTCGGCGGCCAGTGCCAGCGCCAGGTTGGCCGCTGTGGTGCTCTTGCCCACGCCGCCCTTGCCCGAGGCCACGGCCACGATGTTTTTCACGCCGGGCAGCAGTTGCACGCCGCGCTGCACGGCGTGCGCGCTCACGGCCAGCCTGGGGCTCACGTGCACGGCGCCCACACCGGGCACGGTTTGCGCAGCAGCCACCAGCGCGGCCACAAAGCCTGGCATCTGGCTGTTGGCCGGGTAGCCCAGTTCCAGGTCAAAGCGCACGTCGCTGCCCTGCACGCTGAGGTTTTTGACGCACTTGCTGCTGACGAAATCTTTTCCGGTGTTGGGGTCGACGACGCCCTGCAAGGCGCCCATGATGGACTGTTCGGTCACTGCCATTGAATATCTCCTGTTGGCCCAAGTCTATCGAACAACAATTTGAAATCCGGGTTAACCCCGTTTGTTTCTGTGTTTCGGCCCGCACGCACCCACCCATAATGGCAAGCATGTCCAGCGCACCTTCTGCGACCCCAGCCACCGGGCTTTTGCTGACCGGTGGCGGTGCCCGCGCTGCCTACCAGGTGGGGGTGCTTGAAGCCATTGCCGACATTCGCCTCATCTGTGGCGCCACACAGGAAGGCAATCCGTTCCCCATCATCACCGGCACCTCGGCCGGTGCCATCAATGCCGCCGCCCTGGCCTGCGGTGCCGACAATTTCGACACCACGGTGCGCCTGATCGCCAAGACCTGGCGCAACTTCCACGCCCATGAGGTCTACCGGGCCGACTCGCTGAGCATGCTGCGCTCGGGCGCCACCTGGATGACCCTGCTGTCGGTGGGCTGGCTGCTGGCCAAATGGCGACGCCTCAAGCCCAAATCGCTGCTGGACAACTCGCCGCTGGGCGAATTGCTGGCGCGCCTGGTGCCGCTGGAGCGCCTGCCCTTCCTGATCCGCAAGGGCGACGTTCAGGCCTTGGCCGTCACCGCGTCCAGCTACAGCTCGGGCGACCACGTCACCTTTTTTGAGGGCGATCGGCGCATCATGCCTTGGGTGCGCACGCAGCGCCTGGCGGTGCGCGACAAGATCACCCACGCCCATTTGCTGGCGTCCTCGGCCATTCCTTTCGTGTTTCCGGCCACCGCGCTGCACATCCATGGCCGCACCGAATACTTTGGCGATGGCTCCATGCGCCAGAGCGCCCCGGTGGCGGCTGCTATCCATTTAGGAGCAGAGCGCATCCTGGTGGTGGGCGCTGGACGCATGCACGAGCCCAAGAGCGAAGCGCACCTGCACACCACCAGCACGTACCCCTCCATCGCCCAGATCGCCGGCCACGCACTGTCCAACATCTTTCTGGACGCACTGGCGGTGGACATCGAACGCGTGCGCCGCATCAACCAAACCATCAAGCTGGTGCCGCCCGAGGCGCGCCAGGCCAGCGCCTTGCGCCCGGTCGAACTGCTGGTGATTGCACCCAGCCAGCGCCTGGACGCCGTAGCCTCACGCCATGTGCAGGACCTGCCGCACGCCGTGCGCGTCATGCTCGGTGGGGTCGGTGTTTCGTCGCAAAAGGCCGACGTGAAGGGCGCCGCCCTGGCCAGCTATTTGCTGTTCGAGTCCGGTTACACCAGCGAACTCATGGCCCTGGGCTATGCCGATGCACAGCGCCAGCGCGCCGAGGTGTGCGCCTTCTTCGGCTGGACCGATCCGCAGGCAGCCCCGCCGCGCGAGACGCCCCACCCCGAAGCCGCTGGCGAGCGCCGGACGGACCCGCTACGCCTGCGTTGACAGCAAAGCCTCGGCCGGACAGTCCGGCGGCAACAGCACGCTGGCCAACCCCTCTTCGTTTGCATACTCCCCCAGGTAATCGAGAAAACGCCGCACAGCGGGCACCATGCCGCGGCGCGAAGGAAACACCGCATGGAAGATGCCGGGGCGCGGCGCCCAGCCCGGCAAGGCCTCGACCAGGGCGCCCTTGCGCAGGTCATCGCGGCACATGTATTCGGGCAGCGTACACAGGCCCGCGCCACCCAACACCGCAAAACGCAGCGTCAGCAGGTCATCGGCCACCAAGCGCGGCTGGTGCACCCAGTTAAATGTTGCGCCCTGTGGCCCCAGCAGCAGCACGTTGCCGCGCCCGTCCGCCGCCGACATGGCCACACTGTCCATGCGCTCCAGGTCCTGCGGCGTCTGCGGTTGGCCTTGGCGTGCGATCTGCACCGGGCTGGTCACCAGCAGGGTGCGGCTGGTGCCCAGGTTCTTGACCACCAGGCTGCCGGTGTCTTCCAGCGTGGGGCGCACGCGCAGCGCCACATCCACGCCCTCTTCCACCAGATCGACCACCCGGTTGCTGACCCGCATGTCGATGCGCACCTGCGGGTGGCAGGCCATGAAGCGGGCAATCACCGGTCCCACCGTGGTCTGCGCCAGCGTCACCGGGCAGGCCACGCGCACCGTGCCGCGCGGCTCGGTCTGCTGGCGCTCCACCGCTTCGGACGCCGCCTGGGCCTCGTCGCGCATGGCCGTGCAGTGGCGCAGATAGACCTCGCCCACCTCGGTCAGTGACAGCTTGCGCGTGGTGCGGTGCAGCAGGCGCACACCCAGCCGCGTTTCCAGCTCGGCCACCCGGCGCGAGAGCTTGGATTTGGGGATGCCCAGATGGCGTGCTGCAGCCGCAAATCCGCCCTGCTCCACCACCTCGGCGAAGTACAGCATGTCGTTCAAGTCTTGCATGGGGGTACCTTATCGTCCTACTGGTAGGACAATTTAACGCGAAATTGCCGACTTATCAATGATTAGCTTCATCTGCACAATTCATCCATCGCTTCACTACGTCTTGTGAGCACTTTGGAAAGAAGGACCACCATGAAACTCTTGCACATCGACTCCAGCATCCTGAGCAGCAACTCCGTGTCCCGCCAACTGACCAAGGACACCGTGGCCCAGTGGGTGAACACCCACCCCGGCACCACCGTGGACTACCTGGACTTGGCCGTGGACACGCCCAACCACCTGTCCGCCGAATCCCTGGGTTTCCGCCTGCCGGCCGGTTCGACCAACCTCAGCGAAGTGCAAAAGCAGGAAAACGCCATCTCTGAAGCGCTGGTGACCCAGTTCCTGGCTGCCGACGTGATCGTGGTGGGCGCACCGCTGTACAACTTCAGCGTGCCCAGCCAACTCAAGTCCTGGATCGACCGCATCGCCCAGGCCGGCCGCACCTTCACCTACACCGAGACCGGCCCCAAAGGCCTGGCCGGCGGCAAGACCGTGATCGTGGCCTCCACCCGCGGCGGCATCTACTCCACCAGCGACTGGGGCCGCGCCGCCGAGCACCAGGAAAGCTACCTGCAAACCGTGTTCGGTTTCCTGGGCATCACCGATGTGCGCTTTGTGCGGGCTGAGGGTGTGGCCATGGGCGAAGCCAAGAAGGCAGAAGCCATGGCTGAAGCGGCCAATGGGATTGCCAAGCTGGCGGCTTAAGAGCCATCAATACAATGCAGGCTCGCAAGGGCTGACACTGCACCTACAACAAAGCCCGGCTCTGCCGGGCTTTGTTGTTACGTCATTAGCAAGTGACACTGCCATCAACTTCCCACGACCCCAATCGGTCACTGGCAGTCCCGTACCCATTGCCTGAAAGCAGTCATTCAGGACAAGTCACCTAGCTGATTTAAATTTGCGCCCGTTGAGGCAGGCAAGCTTGACCTATTCTGCCCATTGACGCGCGCTCAAAGCTCATCCGCAACGAATTGCTGCAAAGCGGCCAGACTGGTCAGTCTGACCGTCGAATATTTCAGGTTCACCAATTTCCGCTGTTCCAGCTGTTTCATGGCACTGTTCAGGCTTTGCCGGGAAATGCCGAGCATGTCGGACAGGTCCCCCTGGGAAAACCTGACAGTGAATTCGCCGTTGGCCTGATTCTCATCCGGACCGTAGGTCGATGCCAGTTGCACCAAGTACCTCGCCAACCTAGCCGATGGTGACAGCAGATGCTGGTCCGCCATGGCAGAAAAAGTATCACGCGAACGGGTACACATGACGCCGAACAGTCCCATCATGAATGCAGTGCTGCGGTGCATGCCGGCAATGACCAGTTCGCGCGGCAGCATCAGCATGACACAGCCAGTCAGTGCGGTAGCGCCGTAGTACAGCGGCTTGCCGTCAAGCATCGGGATCAGACCGTAAATCTGCCCCGGCTGCATGACATTGAGCACATGGCGTTTGCCGGCCCGATTCGTGATGCTGAGTTCGATCTGCCCCCGTGCCATGATGGCCAGATGGTCAAAGTGTTGCCCCAAGTGGGTCACAACTTCGCCCTGTCGGTAATGCACCACCCGCGCCAATCGAGCTAGTTCACGCACCAGTTCTGGTTCAACGCCGGCGAAACAGGTGGTTTTCTGAAATGTACCCAGCACATCAATCTCATCTGTCGTCATGGTATTCCCTGCCTGAATGTGTCGGACTTTCGACAGATTTTGAAAGTCCCGAACAGGATACTTGATGCGGTTCAGACCCACCCTGCCAATGCAGATCAAAAACCACCGCCAACCTCCATGAGCCGAGCCCTATGAAATTACCAACGCCGCGACTTCCCGCACTGATAGCCGCCACCATGCTGATCGCCAGCACCGCATCCTTGGTGCAGGCCGCTGACCCGATTCCCATGTCTGGTCCCCAATATGACCAGAACCTAAACAAGCCAGGCATTCCCGGAGCCCGCACCTGCTTCTGGGCTACTGGTCCCTACAGCGGAAACCCCTATCTGAACGTGGCCTGGCCCGATACCAACACAATCTACTGGGGGGCCAAGTTCACCATGCCCGAAGGCTCCAAGCTGAGTCTAGAGGGCCAGTTTGCGCATGCCCGATATACCTCATACACCTCTTACGATGACCGAGGGCAGCCGGTGGAGAGTCTGGCCGACTACCTGATCACCCCCCTGCCAGGGCATACCAATCCTGCCCGCGACGGAGCGGACCGGAACGCAGTCAAGCGGTCGTACAGTGTTGACGTGGTTGCGGGAGGCCAGCGCGATACCAGCCGACTGGAAGGGTTCTTCAACGAGGGGGCAACGGGCAAGGTGATTGCTGCACCGAAGAACAACGGTACACAACAGGTCATCGTGCTGCGTATCTACACTCCCGACAAGGGTCAGGGTATCACCGGTGGTGTTCCACTACCGGTGCCAGTGCTGACACTTGCCGACGGAAAGGTGGTGCGCGGCACGGCTGCATGCCAGGTGCTCAATTCCAGCCAGCAACTGCAGGTGCAGCCGGACGCATTCGGCATGCCTATTTCCCGCTACCGGGAACTGCTCACTCTGCCCGGCAAGCCCGACACCCATCCCGCGACCCGCCCTTCGACCTGGTATGCACAGTTTGATCGCAAACAGTTTGAAGGCATATTCACTGGCGAGGTCGGTAACTTTGAGCGCAAGAGTGAGGGCTTTTACCCAACAGTGGACAACCAGTACATCCGGACCTTCATCAACCGTAAGTTTGGTCCGGTGTACGTGTTGCGCGGCCAGTTACCCCGGACCCCCCACACCATGGGCGGTGATCCTGTGATGAATACCAGAGATGTTGACATGCAGTACTGGTCGATTTGCTCGCAGCACGGCGCAGCCAACACCACCGTGGTCAAGTGTCTGAATGACGAAGAAGTCATCACCAGCAAAGACCGCAGCTACGTCATTGCGTTCAGCCGTGTGTCAGACCGTCCCCGCACCGCCTACCCGGAATGTGGCATCAACTGGCTGCCTATACCTGACGATGGTGACGGAATGTTCGATCCAGACCAGGGCAACATGATGATTCGCAACATGCTGGCGCGACCAGACTTTCCGCACTCGATTCAGAAGATCAAAAAGACCGGAGAAGAACGTGCAGTGATGGGGCCGTACCTTCCGGCCGGAGCCTACATGTCCAAGGACATCTTTGAGTCCGCCTTCACCTGCCGCTCGCCTGCCGAGCTCAGCAGTCTGAACCAACAGGCTGAAGACGCAGACCTGGCGCAGCGGAAAGCAGCACAAGCCCAATAGCGATTACTGAACGAATCGGTGAAACGCTGCCCGCGCAATCATCGGTTCGCCGGTCTCGTTCATCGTCAATTCTGAGCGGCGCGTTGATCGACTGCTCCAGCTCAGTCACTCACGAAGGCCCGCAACTTGCCCATAGCCGCTGCATATCAATAGTTCCATCGCGCACTCTACGCCCCCTCCAACACCCCCAACGCCTCCCGCGCCCAGGCAATGTTGATCTCCTCGTACAGAATGCCCTTCTTGAGGATCAGGTGCTGCAGCCGCTTGGCGCGCGGCAGGGCGTCACCCAGTGCAAAGTCGCGCGCCTCGATGGCGCGGTAGTCGGCCAGCCGCTGGGTGTGGTGGGCGATGCGCGCGCGCAGTTCGCCGCTTAAATCCACCTCGCCCAGCGCCGCGTCGGCGCGCAGCTTCACGGTGAATTCGTCGCGCAGGTCGGGCGGCGAAGTCGGCGTCTGGGCCCAGCGGGCCAGTTCGGCGCGGCCGGCGGGCAGCACGCGGTATTCGCGTTTGCGGGTGGCGCCGGCGTCGGGGGCGCTGTCCGACACGATCCAGCCGGCCTCTTCCATGCGGGCCAGTTCGCGGTAGATCTGCTGGTGCGTGGCGTGCCAGAAATAGCCAATGGATTTGTCGAACCGCCGCGCCAGCTCGAAGCCGGAGGAGGGTTTTTCGATCAGGGAAGTGAGCACGGCATGGGCAAGCGACATGCGGGCGAGTCTATAGGCGACCAACCAACTATGCAACTAGTTGCATAAATTCCCACAAACCCATAAACTCATGCAACTGGTTGCATAGTTGCGCCGTTTTTTGCTCCATTTGACCCCAAGGACATTGCCATGACCGCTTACCCCCACATGCTCGCCCCGCTGGACCTGGGCTTCACCACGCTGAAAAATCGCGTGCTCATGGGCTCCATGCACGTGGGCCTGGAAGAGGCGCGCGACGGCTTTGCACGCATGGCCGCCTTCTACGCCGAGCGCGCCAAGGGCGGCGTCGGGCTCATCGTGACCGGCGGCATTGCCCCCAACGACCGTGCCCGCCCCATGCCTGGCGGTGCGGCCATGACCACGCAGAAGGAGGCCGACAAGCACAAGGTGGTGACCGAGGCGGTGCACGCCGCAGGCGGCAAGATCTGCATGCAGATCTTGCACTTCGGCCGTTACGCCTACCACCCCGAGCTGGTGGCACCCAGCGCGCTCAAGGCGCCCATCAGCCCCTTCCGCCCACACGCGCTGACCACGGAAGAGGTGGAACAGACCATTGAGGACTTTGTCAACGCCGCCACGCTGGCGCAGAGCGCGGGCTATGACGGCGTGGAGATCATGGGTTCCGAGGGCTACCTGATCAATGAATTCATCGCCCGCCAGACCAACCAGCGCGACGACGCCTGGGGCGGCAGCTATGAAAACCGCATCCGCTTCCCGCTGGAGATCGTGCGCCGTACACGCGCACGGGTAGGCGCCAACTTCATCATCATCTTCCGCCTGTCCATGCTGGACCTGGTGGAAGGTGGCTCGTCCAAGGAAGAAGTGGTGCAACTGGCGCAAGCGCTTGAACAAGCGGGCGTGACGATTCTGAACACCGGCATCGGCTGGCACGAGGCACGCATTCCCACCATCGCCACCAAGGTGCCGCGCGCGGCCTTTGCCTGGGTGACCGAGCAGCTCAAGGGCAAGGTGAAGATTCCGCTGGTTGCCACCAACCGCATCAACACGCCCGAGGTGGCCGAGCAGGTGCTGGCCAGCGGCCAGGCCGACATGGTGAGCATGGCCCGCCCCTTCCTAGCTGACCCGGATTTTGTGGCCAAGGCCGCGGCTGGCAAGGCGGACGAAATCAACACCTGCATAGGCTGCAACCAGGCCTGCCTGGACCACACCTTTGGCGGCAAGATCACCAGCTGCCTGGTGAACCCGCGCGCGTGCCATGAAACGCTGATGGTGGCCACGCCCGCACCGCGCAAGGAGCGCATTGCCGTGGTGGGCGCAGGCCCGGCCGGGTTGGCGTTTTCCACCGAAGCGGCACAGCGCGGCTACGACGTGACGCTGTTTGACGCGGCCAGCGAGATTGGCGGCCAGTTCAACGTGGCCAAGCAGGTGCCAGGCAAGGAAGAGTTCTACGAGACCCTGCGCTACTTCGGCAAGCAGATCGAACTGACCGGTGTGAAGCTGCAGCTCGGCAAGAAAGTCAGCGCACAAGACCTGACGGCGGCCGGCTTCAAACAAGTGGTACTGGCCACGGGTGTGAGCCCGCGCACGCCCGAGATTGAAGGCATCCACCACCCCAAGGTGCTGGGCTACCTGGATGTGCTGCGCGACAAGAAGCCGGTGGGCCAGACTGTGGCGCTGATCGGCGCGGGCGGCATTGGCTTTGACACCGCCGAATTCCTGCTGCACGAAGGCACCAGCCCCAGCCTGGACCAGGCCAAGTTCTTTGCCGAGTGGGGCGTGGACACCACGTTTGCCCACGCCGGTGGCCTGAAGCCCGCGCATATCGAAAAGACGCCACGCAAGGTCTACCTGCTGCAGCGCAAGGCCAGCAAGGTGGGCGACGGCCTGGGCAAGACCACGGGCTGGATTCACCGCACGTCGCTGAAGAACCGCAATGTGGAGATGGTCAACAACGTCACCTACCGCAAGGTGGACGACGCCGGCCTGCACATCAGCGTGGGCGACAAGGACATGGTGCTGCCCGTGGACAACGTGGTCATCTGCGCGGGCCAGGAACCCCAGCGCGAGTTGCAGGCCGCACTGCAGGCGGCGGGTGTGACGGTGCACCTGATTGGCGGCGCCGATGTGGCCGCCGAGCTGGACGCCAAGCGCGCCATCAAGCAGGGTACCGAACTGGCACTGGCCTTTGGCGCCGAGAAGGCCGAAGCCCCCCAAGCCGGCACTGCGCCCACGCTGGCGCAAACCCTGCCCGCACCGGTGGCCGCCAGCCTCAAGCTCTGGCACGAGATGGTGGAAGCCAAGAACCTGGGCGAACTGTCCAGCATCCTGCACCCCAAGGCCGTGTTCCGCTCGCCCATGGCGCACACGCCCTACCCCAGCGCGCAGGCAGTGCAAGTCATCCTGGGCAACGTGATCCAGGTGTTTGAGAACTTCAAATACCACCGCGAGCTGGCCAGTGCCGACGGCCTGAGCCTGGTGCTGGAGTTCAGCGCACAGGTGAATGGCAAGGACCTCAAAGGCATCGACATGGTGCAGTTCGACGCCGAAGGCAAGATCGTGGACTTTGAGGTGATGGTGCGCCCCATGAGCGGCCTCCAGGCCCTGGGCGAGGAGATGGGCAAGCGCCTGGCACCCTACTTGGCAATGATGAAGCCCGCCAAGGTCTGACGACGCAAACCCAAAACGCTATGGTTTTGCTAGCTGCTCGCGCATATTCCACGGGGGCTAGAGGCCTAAAACGCTTACAAACAGGAGACAGACATGCAATTGGAAACCCTCAGCGTCACGCTGGACGCACACATCGCCACCGTGCGCCTGAACCGGCCCGACAAGGCCAACGCCATGAACGCCACCATGTGGCAGGAAATCCGCCAGGCCTTTGAGTGGGTGGACCGCACACCCGAAGCGCGCGTGGCCGTGCTGCTGGGCGAAGGCAAACTGTTCTGCGCGGGCATTGACCTGCAGATGATGATGGGCATTGCGCCACAGGTGCAGAACGACTGCGACGGCCGCTCCCGCGAGGCCATGCGCCGCGTGATCCTGGACATGCAAGACACGCTGACCAGCCTGGAACGCTGCCGCAAGCCCGTGCTGGCGGCCATCCACGGCGGCTGCATTGGCGGCGGCATCGACCTCGTCACCTGCGCCGACATGCGCTACGCCAGCGCCGACGCCTACTTCACCATCAAGGAAATCGACATCGGCATGACAGCTGACGTGGGCACGCTGCAGCGCCTGCCCAAGCTGGTGGGCGACGGCATCACCCGCGAGCTGGCCTACACGGGCCGCAAGATGGACGCAGAAGAGGCCCGCCAGATCGGCCTGGTGAACCGTGTGTTCGAGAGCCGCGAGGCGCTGTACGCCGGGGTGCAGCAGATCGCCGCCACCATTGCCGCCAAGTCGCCCCTGTCCATCCGCGGCACCAAGGAAATGATCACCTACGCCCGCGACCACAGCGTGGCCGACAGCCTGAACTACATCGCCACCTGGAACGCGGCCATGCTGATGAGCCAGGATTTGACGCAAGCGATGACGGCGAACATGCAAAAGCGGGTGCCGGTGTTCAAGGACTGAACTGCCGGTTTCGCGCGGACTTTTTCGCTGAGCCCGCGCAGCGGGCGGGGGACACGGAGCAAAACGCCCAGCCCGTCTGATCTCCCACAAAGCGGGGGCCGACTAAAATCACCGGTTCCTCTGTGAAAGTCGATTCCCCATGTCCCGCCAACTCTTTGTCACCACCGCCCTGCCCTACGCCAACGGCAACTTCCACATCGGCCACATCATGGAATACATCCAGGCCGATATCTGGGTGCGGTTCCAGCGCATGCAGGGCAATGCGGTGAACTTCTGCGGGGCCGACGACACGCACGGCGCGCCCATCATGATTGCGGCGGAAAAGGCCGGCAAAACGCCCGAGCAGTTCGTGGCCGACATTGCGGCCGGCCGCAAGCAGTACCTGGATGGCTTCCACATCAGCTTTGACAACTGGCACAGCACGCACTCGCCCGAGAACACCGAGCTGGCGCGCCAAATCTACCGCGACCTGCGCGACCGGGCCGACGGCAGCCTGATCGAGGTGCGCACCATCGAGCAGTTCTTTGACCCTGCGAAGAACATGTTCCTGCCGGACCGCTACATCAAGGGCGAGTGCCCCAAGTGCCACGCCCAGGATCAGTACGGCGACAACTGCGAAGTCTGCGGATCGGTGTATGCGCCGACCGATCTGATCAACCCCTTCTCGGCCCTGTCCGGCGCCAAGCCCGAGCTGAAGAACTCCGAACACTTCTTCTTCAAGCTGTCCGACCCACGCTGCGTGGAGTTTCTGGAGAACTGGACGCAGGACGGCAAGTTGCAGCCCGAGGTGGCCAACAAGATCAAGGAATGGTTCAGCGTGCGCACCAACCCGGACGGCACGCAGAGCGAAGGCCTGGGCGACTGGGACATCTCGCGCGACGCGCCCTACTTCGGCATCGAGATTCCCGATGCGCCGGGCAAGTACTTCTATGTGTGGCTGGACGCGCCCGTGGGCTACCTGGCGTCGCTGAAGAACCTACTGGAAAAGCGCGGCGAGAACTTCGACGCCTACATGGCCAACCCCGCGCTGGAGCAGTACCACTTCATCGGCAAGGACATCGTCACCTTCCACACGCTGTTCTGGCCCGCGATGCTGAAGTTCAGCGGCCGCAAGACGCCCGACAACGTGTTTGTGCACGGCTTTTTGACCGTCAACAACGGCGAGAAGATGAGCAAGAGCCGCGGCACCGGCCTGGACCCGCTCAAGTACCTGAGCCTGGGCATGAACGCCGAGTGGTTGCGCTACTACCTGGCGGCCAAACTGTCGGCACGCAATGAAGACATTGACTTCAATGCCGACGACTTCATGGCCCGCGTCAACAGCGACCTAATCGGCAAATACGTGAACATCGCCAGCCGAGCGGCGGGCTTTTTGACCAAGCGCTTTGACGGCAAGCTGACCAGCGACTTTGGCACTACGGGTGCTGCCCTGCTGGCCGACGTGCGCGGCGCCAGTGACGCGCTGGCCCAGATGTACGAGGCGCGTGAATACGGCAAGGCCACGCGCGAGATCATGCTGCTTGCCGACAAGGTCAACGCCTATGTGGACCAGAACAAGCCCTGGGACCTGGCCAAAGATGTGGCCAACAACCAGGCGCTGCACCAGGTCTGCTCCGTGCTCATCAACACCTTCACCACGCTCACACGCTACCTCGCGCCCGTGCTGCCTGGCCTGGCCCAATCGGTACAAGGCTTTGTCGGCATGGACATGCAGCAATGGAAAGTGACCGGCGACGTGCTGGCCATCACGCCCTACCAGCACCTGATGCAACGCGTCACCCCCGAGCAATTGGATGCATTGTTTGAGCCTCCAGTCCCCGTGGAATCTGCGCAAGCCGCTCCTGAATCTGTAGCAACCGTGCCCGGCGGCGAAGCAATTGCCCCGCTGATCACCATCGACGACTTCGCCAAGATCGACCTGCGCATTGCCAAGATCGTCAACTGCGAAGCCGTCGAAGGTTCGACCAAGCTGCTGCGCCTGACGCTGGACGCCGGCGAAGGTCGCCACCGCAATGTGTTCAGCGGCATTGCCAGCATGTACAAGCCCGAAGAACTGGTGGGCCAGCTCACCGTGCTGGTGGCCAACCTGGCGCCGCGCAAGATGAAGTTTGGCGTGTCCGAGGGCATGGTCATGGCGGCCAGCCATGGCGACGAGAAGGCCCACCCCGGCATCTACATCCTCAACCCCTGGCCCGGTGCGCAGCCCGGCATGCGCATCCACTAGGGCCTGTTCACACTATTTTTACAAGATGCGTTGCGGATCAAAAAGGCCATGCGCAAGGCGCGAAACGCAGCCGGGGTATCCCCCCGGCAAGGCTTCGCAACGCCGCGCATGGCTTTTTTGGCCGCAACCCGAAGGGAACGGGGCGAAAACGACGCCACTCGTCGTTGCACTCCTAGCCCAGACAGCCAGTCTGGGCGTCGTCGCACGCCTAGATTGGCGCCGTTTTCACCCCGTTCGCACTTGCAAAAATAGTGTGAACAGGCCCTAGCACGCCCCGATGATCCCCCTGTTGCGCGGCTGGACATCGGTCCAGCGCACTGCCCAAAACAACATCCGGCTGGGGGTCACCTTGTGTTTTGTGGCGGGGGCGACCAATGCTGGCGGCTTTCTGGCGGTGGGGCAATACACTTCCCACATGACAGGCATCGTGTCTTCCGTCGCCGACAACCTGGTGCTGGGGCAACTGCAGCTTGCGTTGGCCGGACTGGCCGCCCTGCTCGCCTTCATCGCCGGCGCCATGACCACCGCCTGGATGGTCAACTGGGCGCTGCGGCGCAATCTGCAAAGCGCCTATGGCCGCCCCTTGTTGCTGGAGGCCGCACTGCTGCTGGTCTTTGGACTGTTTGGCACTGGCATCAACTTTCTGGCCGGGTTGTTTGTGCCACTGACGGTGCTGCTGCTGTGCTTCATCATGGGGCTGCAAAACGCGGTGATCACCAAGATATCCCATGCCGAGATTCGCACCACCCACATCACCGGTCTGGTAACCGATCTGGGCATTGAGCTGGGCAAGCTGTTTTATATCAACCGCCTGACCCGCGACACCCTGGTGCGCGCCAATAGGCAGCGGCTGGGTATCCATTGCAAGCTGATTGCCAGTTTTTTCATTGGCGGTCTGTCGGGCGCGATTGGCTTCAAGACTGTGGGCTTCTTCGCGACCCTTCCTCTGGCCCTGCTTCTGCTGATGCTGGTGTTGCGTCCGGTGCTCGATGACGCGAAGAACTGGATTAGCCCCCACTGAGCACGAGACCTGTGCCCGTGACCAGCCCCTCCCCGTCGGCCCGCCGCACTGGCTTCTTCCGGCCCATGTTGTTCAAGTCCCTGAAGGGCTATGACCGGCAGCGCCTGGCCCGCGATGTGGGTGCCGGCCTGACGGTTGGCGTGGTGGCCTTGCCCCTGGCGATGGCATTTGCCATTGCCAGTGGTCTCAAGCCGCAGGCCGGCCTGTTCACCGCCATCATCGCCGGCTTCCTGATCTCGGCACTGGGCGGCAGCCGGGTGCAGATCGGCGGGCCAGCCGGGGCGTTCATCGTGATCGTCTACGGCATCGTCCAGCGCTATGGCCTGCCCAACCTGATCATTGCCCCGGCCATGTCGGGGGTCCTCCTGTTTGCCATTGGCTTGTTCAAACTGGGGCCGCTGGTGCGGTTTTTTCCGGTGGGGGTGGTTATTGGCTTTGCCACTTGCCTTTCCGTTCGTGTGGCGCTCTAACAGGCTAAAGTTTTTACGGGG
>JACXTT010001898.1_pt1 | contig 34117 bp, 36 predicted proteins | sample 9270951 | NCBI WGS metagenome assembly JACXTT01 (sample SAMN15532306, study PRJNA645909) | rock metagenome | isolation source: weathered quartz diorite | place: Puerto Rico | collected 2017-06-21 | reverse complement strand
GGGGGCTGATGTATGTCGGAAACTATTGTCAGGTCTGCCTCGAAGCCATAGTGCCGATCAACCGTGCGAGCGGAACCGGTGTCGGCGTCCTGGCGCAGCTGCATCTGTATCTCGACGACATCTTTCCGAAAACGATCGGACGGCCGCTCTTCGGGTCCCGGACCGGTACGCCGCAGCCGCCAGGGAATTGAAGCGATGCGCTACCTGAGCACTCTCGTCAGGCTGTTCTTGCTGCTGTGCTTGGCCTCGATAGCGCACGCGCATGCGCTTCTGGACCATGCGAGCCCTCGCGTCGGCAGCACCGTTGCGGCAGCACCGCCGGAGCTCTTGCTGTGGTTCACACAGAAGCTCGAGGCGGCGTTCAGCAGCGTCGAGGTGCATGATTCCAACGGAGCCCGGGTGGACGATGGCCGCGCACAAGTGGATGCCTCGGACGCGAGCCTGCTGCGTGTGCCGCTCAAGCCCCTGGCAAGCGGCAGCTATGAGGTGCGTTGGCGGGTTCTATCGGTGGACACGCACACGACCGAGGGCCGCTTTCGCTTCAACGTGGGCAGATAGCATCTAACCTTAGAGCGGAGCCGCGAAGTGGAAACGGCGCTGAGTCTTCCGCTGATCGCCGCGCGCATCGTCCATCTTGCGTCGACGGTGATGATTTCGGGCACCGTCCTGTTTCTAGTCCTCGTCGAAGCCCCAGCCCTCAGGAAGGACGGCCGTCGCATATGGCCAATGCTCGCCTCGCTTCACAACCGGCTACTGGTCATTGCGTGGGTGAGTCTCGCCGCCAGCATCGTTTCGGGTGCGGCTTGGCTCTTTTTCCTGGCCACGAAGATCACCGGTTCCTCGCTGACCCAGGTGATCTCAGACGGAACCGCGCGCACCGTTCTGACCCGGACTCAATTCGGGCACGACTGGGAGGTGCGACTGGTACTCGCCCTCCTGCTTGCCATCGCCCTTGTTCGATTCAGCCGCACAGCGGGACGGCGGTCAGCACAAGGTCTTATCGCGGCAGTGCTCGCCATGGGCTTCCTGGGCGCCGTGGCCTGGTCCGGCCACGGCGGCGCGACACCGGGACTGCGAGGCGAAGTTCACGTTGCGGCGGACGCGCTTCATCTCATCGCGGCCGGGGGGTGGATCGGAGGGCTGTTGCCGCTCGGGCTCTTGCTCGCGCGCGCGGAGAAAATGCCATATGCGGTTGGGGTCAACATCGCGCACGACGCCGCATTGCGGTTTTCAACGTTGGGCATAGCGGCCGTCGCCACGCTAATCATTACCGGTCTCGTCAATACATGGGTCTTGGTCGGTAGCGTCCAGGCCCTCGTCGAATTTCAATATGGACGCCTGTTGCTGCTGAAGATCGCGATCTTCCTGGTGCTGCTCGCGGTGGCAGCTGTCAATCGCATGCGATTAACGCCGCGTCTGGCAGTAACTGCTAAGGGCGGCTCCCAGGCGAGCATGGATGCGTTGCGTCGACTCAAGCGAAATTGTGTCGTTGAGACGGCGCTGGCGCTCGCAATCCTGATTGTTGTCGGTGCCCTGGGAACAATTTCCCCGGGCATGGACATGCAGGGGTGATCGTCATTTCGGGGTCTGTCTTCTTGACTTTTGATTCGATGAGCCGCTTTCCAATCTTGCCGCACGCGCTATCGGCCTCCTGCTCAAGCCTACTATCGACAGCTCCCCAGTGACCGCTATGGGGAAGAAGATTAGGCGGCAGCTTGTGGCCGATAGGCAAGCTCCGCGAGCGTGCGCTTCCTGGCAGCATGGCCTGGCTTAGCGAACTTCAGTAGTCGACCCGATGGGGACTGTGCACCCTGTGGGAAGCAGACGTTCGCGGACTTAGCTGTCCAGAGTGCTCCTGGCAGGTGATCCCCTACTGTCCCACGAGCATTCTGCCGTAATACACGACAGATCGCGTCCAATGCAAAACTCACCGAGAGGCAGGCGTGGGCAAACAGGACTTGTCACCAGGTGGCCGCGTAGCCATCGGTCTCGCCATGGCGGCGATGGGGTTGGGGATTGTGGCGCTGGGTGTTTATTATCTCGTGCAGGACCCGCGCAAGCTTCTATCGGGCGAAGTAGCGGCTTTGCCTGCGGGTGTGGCATTCGCTGCCGGAGGCGCGATGCTCGCGTTGCCCGAACGTTGGGTCCGAACGCGAGCGTTGATGGGAGCGCTACTAGTAACGGCGTTCGCCCTCACATTTGATTGGACTGCCTTTGGACCAGGCGAGCGTCAGTTCAGCGGCGGCTTTTCCTCGGGAGCGGTTGCCGTGCACTTGAATCCCGGCGAAACACTGGGGCGGGTGGTGTTCGGGATTGGAGCGGTCATCATGGATCTGCTGGCCGTAATAGTATGGGTGCGGCTATTACGCAAGCCACTCGGTGTCGCGAATACCAGCTGATCGCCAAGTGATCAACCATTGGATCGTCCAGATGTTGTCTAAAGGACGAAATCTGCGCCTGAGATCTTCGACTCGCCTTCCACGCAGCATCAGATCAGCCCGGCAGCGATATTGACTACCAACGCCAGCAACGTCGTATTGAAGAAGAACGCAATGACCCCATGGATGAGCGCGAGGCGACGCATGCCGCTCGAGCTGATCGCCACATCCGAAGTCTGAGAGGTCGTGCCCAGCACGAAGGCAAAGTAAAGAAAGTCCAGGTACTTCGGTTCGGAGTTTCCGGGAAAGGTCAAGCAACTCTGTTCGGCGCCTGGCGCGTCCTCGTAGAACTCGTGCGCGTAGTGCAGCGCGAAGGCAGTGTGGACGAGGAACCAGGAGCAGAGAATCGTAACGACGGACAGCGCTAAACGCAGATGCTGCTCATGCGGCGAGTCGCCTTTCGCTCCCATCAGCTCCAGCACGATGGCCGCAAGGCTGGCCACGGCTGCGAACACGGTTAGCGCCAGGACAACCACCGCGCCGTCATCCTGCAGCTTCGCCCGCCGGCGCATCCGCTCGACGTTGGCGCGCAGCATCATGGTCCAGGCAAGCGTGAGATAAAGTCCGGCCCCTGTGTCCCATGCGAGCAGCGCACGAGTCGTTGCCGACAAAGTGGTTGGAAGCACCACCAACATCGACAGGCCGAGGATCGTCGCGATGAGCAGGCGCGGCCGGGCGCGCATCTGATGCCAAACGACTCGGGCCAGCCTCATGGTTGCGCGGGAGGGTCGCAGTGTGATGGCGAAGTGGCGTTCTGCGCCGCCGCCATCCTACCATTCCGCTGGCTCTCGCAGTCCCTGGTGGCCTCATTTGACGCCACCAGATGGATTGGGCAACATCGCAGCGCCGACCCATAACGGTGTCCGACACCGTCGCCGGCGCTCTTTCCAAGCAAGGCTCAGGACCCGATGGCTGCGTTCGTTCTGCGGCGGTTGATGCAAGCGCTGCTCGTCATGCTCGCCGTGGGTCTGATCGCCTTTGCGCTGTTCCGCTTCGTAGGCGATCCGGTCGTGTTCATGCTCGGCCAGGACGCCACCCCGGAAGATCGCGCCAGAATGACCCGGGACCTCGGCCTCGACCGGCCGTTTTACGTTCAATACGCCGGCTTTGTCGCGCGCGCGGTCCGGGGCGAGTTCGGATTCTCGCTGCGCCAGCTGCGTCCCGTATCCACGCTGATCGTCGAACGCCTGCCGGCCACGCTCGAGCTGTCGCTGGTCGCAGCGCTATTGGCGCTGGCAGCCGGCATTCCGATGGGGGTGTACACGGCACTCAGGCGCGGCTCATTCCTGTCGCAGTGTTTTCTTGCGGTGTCGCTGGCGGGCGTGTCTCTGCCGACGTTCCTGATCGGGATCCTGCTGATCCTGGTGTTCGCGGTGAATCTCGGCTGGCTGCCGTCTTTCGGCCGCGGTGAGACGGTCGCCATCGGTTGGTGGACCACTGGGCTGCTCACGGTGTCCGGTCTGAAAGCGTTGATATTGCCCGCGATCACACTGGGTCTGTTTCAGATGACCCTCATCATGCGGCTGGTGCGATCGGAGATGCTGGAGGTGCTGCGGACAGACTACATCAAGTTCGCTCGCGCCCGAGGTCTGAGCGAGCACGCCGTCCATTTCCGTCACGCGCTCAAGAACACTTTGGTGCCGGTCATCACCATCACCGGGCTGCAGCTCGGCTCCATCATCGCCTTCGCGATCATCACGGAGACCGTGTTCCAATGGCCGGGCATGGGCCTGCTGTTCATCCAGTCGGTGACCTTCGCCGACGTGCCGGTGATGGCGGCCTATCTGTGCCTGATCGCGCTGTTTTTCGTCGTCATCAACCTGGTAGTCGATCTGCTCTACTACGCGGTCGACCCGCGCCTGCGCCTGGATCGGGTTGCGGCGGCACACTAAAGGACAACAGATGAGCACCCCCGTCGAACACATCCGCACGTTCCACACCGAGCTCACGGCGTTCCGCCGAGATCTGCACGCTCATCCGGAGCTGGCGTTCGAGGAAGCACGGACCGCTCAGCGCGTCGCAGATCAGCTCGCTGGCTGGGGTATCGAAGTGCACCGCGGGCTGGCGAAGACCGGCGTGGTCGGCGTCATTCCGGGGCGGAAAGCGAGCGCGAAAGCAGTCGGCTTGAGGGCAGACATGGATTGTCTGCCGATGCACGAGACCGGGGTACGACCGCACAAATCGCGGAACAAAGGTCGCATGCACGCGTGCGGGCACGACGGTCACACCACGATGTTGCTCGGGGCGGCGCGGTATCTGTCGGAAACGCGCGGATTCGAGGGCACCGCCTATGTGATATTCCAGCCGGCCGAGGAGCACGGCGGCGGCGGGAACGTGATGGTGCAGGAGGGACTGTTCCAGCGCTTCCCGGTGGACCAGGTCTACGCCCTGCACAACTGGCCCGGCCTTGCAGCGGGCAGGATCGCCGTGCGGGCCGGGCCGATACTGGCGGCGACGGACGAGATTCGCATCGAGGTACGCGGTATGGGAGGCCATGCCGCGATGCCGCACCTCAGCGTGGATCCAGTCGTCGCCGCCGCGCACATCATCACTGCGCTGCAGACCATCGCCAGCCGCAACGTGAGCCCGGTCGACGCGATCGTAGTCAGCGTGTGCTCGATGGAAACCAGCCAGCTCGGCACCTTCAATGTGATTCCGGACGCGGTGAAGCTGGTCGGCACGGTTCGCACGTTCCGCGCAGAGACGCAGACGCTGGCGGAGAAGCGCATCCGGGAGATCGCTTCGGCCGTCGCGTCGGGTTTAGGCGCAAGCGCGCAGGTCGAATACATCCGCGGCTATCCAGCCACCGTGAACACGCAAAAGGAAGCGGAGCTCGCGGCGCGCGTGGGCGAGCGCATTTTCGGGCGAGACAATGTGGTGCGGGAGTTCGACCCGGCCATGGGTGGCGAAGACTTCTCCTACATGCTGCAGGCGCGGCCGGGCGCTTACGTGCTGCTCGGGCAGGGGGGCGAGCCAAGCGGCTGCTACCTGCATAACCCCAACTACGATTTCAACGACGACGTGATTCCGCTCGGCGCGGGCTACCTGGCCGCGCTGGCGGAAGAGGCGCTGCCGCTGCCCTAGGAGAGCTAGATGCGTTGCTTCGTACTCCGAATTGCCACCACTCTCGCATGCGCGTTCGCGCTGACCGCGGCGCCTGTCCACGCCAAAACGTTTCGTTTCGCAGACCAGGGCGATGCATTGTCGATGGACCCTCACATGTTCAACGAGGCCGTGCAGCTGAGCTTCACCGGAAACATGTACGAGGGGTTGACGGGGCGCGGCAAAAAGCTGGAGACCGTGCCCCAGCTCGCAACCGACTGGAAGCAGACGTCGCCAACCGTCTGGCGCTTTAACCTGCGCCACGACGTCAAGTTCCACGACGGCACCGCATTCAGCGCCGACGACGTGATCTTCTCGCTGGAGCGCGCCCGCGGCGAGGGCTCGGACGTGAAGATGTACGTCGGCGCCGTGAAGGAGATCCGCAAGATCGACGCTCACACGGTGGACATCGTGACGCACGACTCATTCCCGATTTTGCCCGGCATGCTCGCCACCTGGTACATCATGTCCAAGACCTGGTGCGAGAAGAACAATGCGGCGCTGCCGGTGGACGTGCGTAAGGGCACCGAGAACTACGCCAGCACACACGCCAATGGTACCGGCCCGTTCATGCTGAAATCGCGTGAGCCGGGAGTGCGCACGGCGCTCGTGCCCAATCCGAATTGGTGGGGCAAGCCGGAGCACAACGTGACGGAGGCGGTGTTCATGCCCGTCGCGAACGCCGCAACGCGCGTCGCCGCGCTTATCTCCGGTGAAATCGACATGATGGAGCCGGTGCCGCTCCAGGATCTCCCACGCATCCAAGGCAGCCCGGAGCTGAAGGTCCTGCAAGGGATGGAGGCGCGCACTATCTTTCTCGACATGGACCAGAAACGCGACGAACTGCTTTTCTCCAACGTCGAAGGCAAGAACCCATTCAAGGATCGGCGCGTGCGCCAGGCGTTTTATCAGGCTATCGATATCGAAGCGATCAAGTCGCGCATCATGCGCGGGACGGCGACGCCGACAGCGCTGATGGTCGCGCCGATGGTCAACGGGTACGCGCCGGAGCTCGACAAGCGCCTGCCCTACGATCCGGAGGCGGCCAAGAAGCTCCTCGCGCAGGCCGGCTATTCGGACGGGTTCGAAGTGGGCATGAACTGCCCCAACGATCGCTACGTGAACGACGCCGAAATCTGTCAGGCCGTGGCGGCCATGCTCGCGCGCATCGGCGTCAAGGTGAACCTGACCGCCGAAACCAAGGCCATCTTCTTCCCCAAAGCCCTGCGCCGCGACGTCTCTTTCTCCATGCTGGGCTGGACGCCCGCCACGCTGGACAGCCACAACGCCCTGTTTGCCCTGATGACCACTCCGGGTGAAGGCGGACAGGGTCAGTTCAATCTGGGCGCCTATTCCAACCCGCGCGTGGACGAACTCGTCGCGCGCATCGCTTCCGAGAGCAACGTTGCCAAGCGCAACGCGATGATCGCGGAAGCCTTCAAGATCCACGCCGACGACATCGGCCATCTGCCCTTGCACGTGCAGCCGCTCGTCTGGGGCATGAAAAAGAGCGTGGACATGGTGCAGCTTGCCAATAACTTCATCGTGCTCAAGTGGGTGGTGATGAAGTGAGAGGTGAAGGAAGCAAAGGGTGAAAGCTGACAGCGTAACGGGGCACCTACGCCGGGCCAGGGCCGATATCGACGTACCCGGGCCTGCTATCCGTGCGTGGGATTCCGACCTGCTGTACAGCTTCCGCCGCTCGCCGGTCACGGTAGTGGCCGCGGCGCTTACCTTGCTTTGCGTGGGTGGCGCGCTCTTGGCGCCCTGGATCGCGCCCCATAACCCTTTCGATCTCGCCTCGGTAAACCTGCTGGATGCCTTCACGCCGCCGGCGTGGATTGCGCGGGGAAACGCGGCTTATCTCCTGGGGACCGACAACCAGGGACGCGACATGCTGTCGGCAATCCTGTACGGCGCGCGCATCTCGCTGGCGGTGGGCGCGGCGGCGGTGCTCTTCTCGATGGTATTGGGCGTGAGCCTCGGTCTGCTCTCGGGTTATCTGGGCGGACCGGTGGATACGTTGCTGATGCGCATCGCCGACGTGCAGCTTTCGTTTCCGGCGATCCTCATCGCGCTGCTGATCGACGGCGTGGCGCACGTGGCGCTGCCGCGCGAGTGGCGTAGCGGCATGGCCATGTATGTGCTGATCTTCTCGATCGGGATATCGGGGTGGGTGCAGTATGCGCGAACGGTACGCGGCTCGACGCTCGTGGAGAAAAACAAGGAGTATGTTCAGGCCGCGCGCGTCATCGGCCGGCATCCGGCCGCCATCATGTGGCACCATCTGCTTCCGAACGTCATGGGGCCGGTGCTGGTGATCTCCACCATCCACCTCGCAACCGCGATCATCACCGAGGCCACTCTCTCCTTCCTCGGGGTGGGCATGCCACCCACCACGCCGTCGCTGGGCACTTTGATCAGCGTGGGCAACAACTTCCTGTTCTCGGGGGAATGGTGGATCGCGGTCTTTCCAGGCGTTGCGCTGGTGGTGCTGGTGTTGTCCGTGAACTTGCTGGGCGACTGGCTGCGCGATGCACTGAACCCCAAGCTGCGGTGAACCCGCAGCTCGTGCATCCCGGATCTATCGACCGATGACCATGGGCGCCGAACCCCCACCCTCGCCCTCCCCCTCGCGAGGGGGAGGGCAATTGGCCTCACTGCTCGAGGTGAAGCACCTCCGCGTCGAGTTCCCGACCCGGCGCGGCACGCTTGTCGCGGTGGACGATGTTTCTTTCGCCATCGCGCCGGGCGAAGTGCTCGGCGTCGTGGGCGAATCGGGCGCAGGGAAGTCGCTGACCGGCATGGCGATCATCGGCCTGCTCGAGCCGCCCGGCCGCATCGCGTCGGGCGAGATCCTGCTCGAAGGCGCCCGCATCGACAACCTCCGACGAGAGGCGCTGCGCGAGATGCGCGGACGGCGCATCGGCGCCATCTTCCAGGATCCGCTCACCTCGCTCGACCCCCTCTACACGATCGGGCGCCAGATCACCGAAACCATCCTGGCGCATCTTCCAGTCTCTCGCCGAGAGGCCCGCGAGCGGGCCATCGCGCTGCTCGCGGAGGTGGGTCTGCCCGCCCCTGAGCGGCGACTGGATCAGTATCCCCATCAATTCTCCGGCGGGATGCGGCAGCGCGTCGTCATCGCGCTCGCGCTTTGCGCGCAGCCCAAGCTGATCATCGCAGACGAACCGACCACCGCGCTGGACGTTTCGACCCAGGCGCAGATCATCACGCTGCTCCAGCGCTTGTCCCGAGAGCACGGCGTCGCCGTCATGCTCATCACGCACGACATAGGTGTCATCGCCGAGACCGCCCATCGCGTCGCCGTCATGTACGCTGGGAAGATCGCCGAGATCGGACCGGTGCGCAGCGTCATCCGCTCCCCGAGCCATCCCTACACCGCCGGCCTCATGCGCTCGATTCCCAGGGTCGGGCCAACCGGCGTGCCCCTGGCGCAAATCGACGGCAGCATGCCGCGTCTCGACGCGATTCCTCGCGGCTGCGCCTTCCACCCCCGCTGCCCGCAGTGTTTCGAGCCCTGCGATCGCGAACGCCCTCCGCTGTTCCAAACCGGGGACCGGCTCGCCGCGTGCTGGCTGCATGGCGACGCCCGCGCACGCTGAAACTGCAGGCCCGCTGGTAGCGCTGCGCGCTGTCGGGCGCGATTTCGACGTCTCCAAACCGTGGCTGAACCGCATCGTCGAGCACGCGCCTCGGCAACTGCTCCGGGCAGTAGACGACTTGTCCCTCGAGGTGCGTGCAGGCGAAACGGTTGCGCTGGTCGGAGAGTCCGGCTGCGGTAAGTCCACTGTTGCGCGACTGATCGTCGGCCTGTTTCCGCCCTCCCGTGGAAGCATCGAGTTCGACGGCGCGCCGCAGATATCTTCTACAGCGGGGATTTGGAATCCGGAGACCCGCCGCCGCATGCAGATGATCTTCCAGGATCCCTACGCGAGCTTGAATCCGCGCTGGCGCGTGGCGGACATCGTCGCCGAGCCGCTTCTTGTGCACGGCCTGCTCACCGGGCGCGCTGAGCTGCGAGCGCGCGTCTCCGAGCTGCTCGCGCAGGTGGGGCTTGCGCCCGCCGATGGCGACAAATACCCGCACGAATTCTCCGGCGGCCAGCGCCAGCGCATCTCCATCGCCCGCGCGCTGTCCTCGGCGCCCGAGTTTCTGGTGTGCGACGAGCCGACATCGGCGCTGGACGTGTCGGTGCAGGCGCAGATCTTGAACCTCATGAGAGAGCTGCAGGACAGGCTAGGGCTGACCTATCTGTTCATCTCTCACAATCTCGCTGTCGTGTCGCAGATGGCGACGCGCGTAGGCGTGATGTATCTCGGGCGGCTGGTGGAGCTGGCCGATGCCGGGATGTTGTTCTCTCGCCCTCGGCATCCCTATACCCGCATGCTGCTCGAAGCAATACCGGATCTGGAGATGAGCGGCCGCCCGCGGACTCCGGTGGCCGGGGAAGTCGCCAACCCGCTCGATCCACCGTCCGGCTGCGCCTTCCATCCGCGCTGCCCGCTCGCGAATCAGCGCTGCCGCAGTGAACGCCCGGAATTGAAAGCAGAACCCCAAGCGGCCCTGGTCGCGTGCCACGCGGTGGAGGAAGGCCGTAGTCCCGCGTGAGCCTTGTCTCGAACTACTTCTTCTTGCAGAGTGTCTCCAGCGCAAGCTCCTCACAGACCTCCCTGGTTTTGTAGGGATTGGCCGCGAGGCATTCCTTTACCGCCTGGCGCGCGGCTTCCGGGTCGGGGCATTGGGCGAACTTGTCCTCGTCAGCGTGGGCTGCCGCGCAGCCAAGCAGCAGACTGACCAGGTATCCCGCCGCTATGGGGATGCAGATCTTGAGCATTGTCCGGTCTCCGGTCGGTGGTTGAAAGTACACCTTATAACCCTACCAGACGTGGATCTAAAGGGTCGGGCAGCGCGACCTCTGACAGGATAGAATTAGCGCATTCAGTTTGCCTGCGCCACCGCAATGATCTCCCTCACCGTCAACGGTGAACACCGCCGTTTCGAGGCCCCGCTCACCGCCGCCCAGCTCATCGCCAGCCTTCAGCTTACCGGTAGGCGCATTGCGCTCGAGCGCAATGGTGAGATCGTGCCGCGCGGGCAATTCGATCAACAGCCTTTGTCCGATGGCGACCGCATCGAGATCGTGGTCGCTGTCGGCGGCGGCTAGCCGCGAGGATTCTAAAATGGACTCGCTCGTCGTGGCAGGCAAGACCTACGCCTCCCGCTTGCTGGTGGGAACCGGCAAATACAGGGATTTCGCGCAAACGCGCGCCGCAGTGGAAGCGAGCGGCGCCCAGATCGTCACCGTTGCCATCCGTCGCACCAACATTGGACAGAACCCGGGTGAGCCCAGTCTGCTGGAGGCGCTCCCGCCGAGCCGTTTTACCATTCTCCCTAACACGGCCGGCTGTTATTCGGCGCAGGACGCGGTGCGCACATTGCGCCTGGCGCGCGAGCTCTTGGACGGGCACTCGCTGGTAAAGCTCGAGGTGTTGGGCGACCCGCACACGCTGTACCCGAATGTGGTGGAAACACTTTACGCAGCGCAGACGCTGGTAAAGGAAGGCTTTCAAGTCATGGTCTACACGTCGGACGACCCGATCATCGCCAAGCAGCTCGAGGAGATCGGTTGTGTTGCGGTAATGCCGCTCGCGTCCCTGATCGGCTCGGGCATGGGGATTCTCAACCCCTGGAATCTCCAGATCATCATCGCCAACGCGAAGGTTCCGGTTCTGGTAGACGCCGGCGTGGGCACGGCATCCGACGCCGCGATCGCGATGGAGCTGGGCTGCGACGGCGTGCTGATGAACACGGCCATCGCCGCCGCGAAGGATCCAGTGCTGATGGCGGGCGCGATGAAGAAAGCGGTCGAGGCGGGGCGCGACGCCTATCTCGCAGGCCGCATGGCCAAGAAGCCGTACTCCGCCTCGCCCAGCTCGCCCACGACCGGCGTTATCGCGCCTGCGCAGAACAAGGCGGCATAGCGGTACACGGCGCTGGCGCGGCGACACGATCCGGCGTAGGCGTCACAGTATTGCGGCCGCTTGTCTCCGCAGAATCGGTTTGCCGTATCCAGGGGCTCACGCATGCGCATCGTCTCTCTGTTACCGTCCGCCACCGAGATCGTCGCCGCGCTCGGCCTGGCGGACTATCTGGTCGGAATCTCCCATGAGTGCGACTATCCGGAAGAGATTCGCGATCGCCCCCGCGTCACGCGCTGCGAGATTCACGGCAGCGATCTACCGAGCCCTGCGATTGACGCGTGGGTCCGCGATACGCTCGCCGCGCGCGGGACGCTGTACACACTGGACGAGCAGCTTATCCGCGATCTGCAGCCGGACCTGATCCTCACCCAGCAGTTGTGCGACGTCTGCGCGGTGAACTACGGGTCCGTCGCAGCGTTCGCAGCCACGTTGCCGGTGCGGCCCCGCCTCATCAACCTCGAACCTTCGCTTTTGGCGGACATCTACGCAGACATCCGGCTCGTAGCGCAGGCGTGTGAGGTGCCCGGTCGAGCAGAACGGGTCGTTGCGGAACTGCAGCAGCGCGTGGACTCGGTCGTTTCGGTCGTGGCGCGTGTCGCGGACCGTCCGAAGTGCTTCCTGATGGAATGGATCGAGCCGCCGTATTGCGGCGGGCACTGGAACCCGGAGCTCGTGCAACTGGCTGGCGGCAACGACCCGATCGGACGCAGAGGCGAGCCTTCCCGCCGTATCACCTGGGACGAGATCCAGCGCGCCGATCCCGACACGGTGTTGCTCGCGTGCTGCGGCTTCGGAGTGGAGCGAACGCTGCGCGAAGCGGCAATGCTCGCGGGCAAACCCGAGTGGGAAGGTCTACGGGCGGTGCGCCAAGGTCGGGTCTACGTCGCGGACGCCAACACCTATTTCAGCCGGCCCGGTCCCCGTATCGTCGACAGCCTGGAGATGCTCGCACACATGCTGCATCCCGAAGCTGTCGCGGCGACGAGGGCGTCGGTCGTTCGGGCCCATGGGTAGTCCGATGACATTCCCCGTTCTCCGGTGTACCTTGACACTCATGTCCGCTCTCAGAGCCACCTCCGCCTTCGCCAAAGTTTGTAACATCGCCGCGCTGGCCATCGCGCTGACGCTTCCTCACCCGGGACACGCCGAGCAGGCCTCGAATATTCCCCACATCGGTTATCTTTCGGTCGGGTCCGAGGCCTCCAACCGCGCGTTCCTCGGTGCATTCAAGGACGGTCTGCGCGAGCTGGGTTACGTCGAGGGGCGCAACATCGCGATAGACGTACGCTGGGCGGGCAGCTCGCCCAGCGATTTCCCGCAGCTTGCCGCGACGCTGGCTCGGGCAGCACCCAATGCCATTGTCACCACCTGCATGCCTTCCACCCAAGCGGCCAAAGACGCAACTACGATCATCCCCATCGTGATGTCCGTCGACGGAGACCCGGTCGCCGCGGGCCTGGTGGCCAGCCTTGCTCGACCCGGCGGGAATGTAACGGGGACGTCGACGCTGTTCGAGGAGTTGGTTCCCAAGTGGCTCGAACTGCTTACGGCGGCGGTGCCCAAGGCCCGGGTCATCGCCGCTCTAATAAACCCGGAGAATGTGGCCAACCCCTACTTCTGGGCGAAGCTCCAGCAGGCCGCGCAGCGCGTCGGCGTGAAGGTGTTTCGCGTCGAGGTCAAGACCGCCCGAGACTTGGATGGCGAGTTGGATCGCGCATTTGCGTCCATGAAGCAGCAGCGTGCGGACGCGTTCGTAGTCATGATAGACCCCATATTGACCAGCTATGCAGAGCGCATCATCGCGTTGGCCGACCGCTACAAGCTCCCGGGAATCTACAGCTACCGCGAGTTTGCCGAAGCCGGGGGTCTGATGAGCTACGGCTTGAGCTATCGCGACTACTTCAAAGGCGTTTCACGCTATGTGGACAAGGTGCTGAAAGGCACGAAGCCCGAGAATTTGCCGGTTGAACAGCCGAGCAAGATCGAGTTCGTGATCAATCTCACGACGGCCAAAAAGCTCGGTGTGAAGATTCCCCAAGAACTGTTGCTGCGCGCCGACGTGCAGCTGAATTGATCACCACGCACGGAGGTCGAGTATGAGACGCGCACTGCTGATTTCGATACTGTTGCTGATCGCGTTGCCGATCCAGCCCGCATCGCCCGGCGACAGCACCCAAGGCAAGAAACTCCACGATGCCCACTGCACGAAGTGTCACAACACCAGTGTCTACACGCGCCAAGACCGACAGATCAAGTCGCTCGATGCCCTCAACGAACGAGTCATCGCGTGCATGCACGGAGCACAAGTCACACTGACCGACGCCGAACAAAAGAGCATCGTCCAATACCTGAACGAGCAGTTCTACAAGTTCAAGTGAAGGCGGGATGACCGATCTACGGGCTCTTCCCCAGCAAGCGTTGGATCCTGAGCCCCCGCGGCGCCCGATCCGCAGCTACGTGCTGCGGCAGGGGCGTATGTCCAACGCCCAGAAGCGCGCCTACGATCAGTTGCTCAGGCGTTACGCCCTCGCATATTCGCCGCAGGCGCTCGACTTCAGCATCGCTTTCGGCCGCACCGCCCCGACCATTTTGGAGATCGGGTGCGGCATGGGGGAAACGACCGCAGCGATCGCGCAAGCCTGCCCGGGCAACGACTATCTCGGCATCGAGGTGCATTCACCTGGCGTGGGCAGTCTGCTCAAGACGATCGAAGAGAAGCAGCTCACCAACGTGCGCATCATTCAACACGATGCCGTCGACGTAGTGGAACAGATGATTCCAGCTGAGAGCCTCGCGGGAATTCACATCTTCTTTCCCGATCCGTGGCCCAAGAAGCGCCATCATAAGCGCCGGCTGATTCAGTCCTCGTTCGTGCAGTTGCTCGCCTCGCGCCTGGCGCCGGGCGGCTATATTCATCTGGCTACCGACTGGCAGGAATACGCCGAACAAATGCTGGTCGTGCTGGCAAATGAACCGCGATTGCAAAACGCTGCCGGCGGGTTCTCGCCGCGTCCAGCGTATCGGCCGCTTACGAAATTCGAGCAGCGCGGGGTCAAGCTCGGACATCGCGTCTGGGACCTTCTCTTCGGCCGCGCAGCGCCGCCGCAGGCTTCCGGCGGCTGACACAGAACTTGCTTTCTCCTTCGCGGCGGACGCCGCGCAGGCCTCAAGGCGGCGCCCCGCCGGGCCGATACAGGCCTCTGAATCCGCAGATAAACCGCCTGTTTCTCAACTGGAGTACACACCGTGGGGTTTTCGGAAACCGTCCTCGCTGCGATGATCGGCGCGACCGCGACCGTCGGCACCGCGATTTTTCAGTTGGTCATGCACTGGCGAAAGCAAGCGGGCGACCGCCGCGTTTCGAAGGGTGGGTTCCGTTCTCTGCTTTGGATGCTGACTTTGATGCTGGCGTCCGGCGTCGGCGGCTTCGCCTACTCGGAGTACCTCAGCCAGGCGCGGCGCGAAGATGCGCATCAATTGCGGCAGGAGCTGCAGCAGCAACTGGCGACGCTCGCTTCCTCCACGGCGAAGCTGGAGCAGGTGCGACTGAACGCACAAAGCGTGATGGATGCTCAGACGCGCCAGGCTGAAGAGCGCCGCCGCGGCGTGGAGGGCGTGGAAGGATTGGTGCAGCTCCCCGCGTGCAAGGCACGGGCCGCCGCGTCGGGCGGAGACCGGGCCACATGTGCGGAAGCCGATGCACAGCGACTTGCGGTTTGTGCGGTGGTCCCGGCAAGCGCTCAGGTGACGGAAGTGCAGCTGTTCACCCGGCCGGACGACTCACAGCAGAGCTGGAGCGAAAGCCGCGTCGAAGCCAGTCAGGACGCCGGCAAAGCCAGGTTCCTCGATGCGCCCTTCGAGCGCGCCCACACCGACGGCAGCAAGGAAGTCTGCTTCAACTTCGCGCACTGGGGCGCAGACAAAGGCCGCGCGGCGCGGATCGTTGTACGGTATGTGATTTGAAGCCGTGATTCGTGGTTCGTGACCACGAGCCACGAATCACGGTTTTCTCGTAGCAAGCACCGTAAACCCTTCGCCGATCACGCTGCGATCGATCGGCCCGGTAAGTCCGCTGTCGCGCAGCAGTTTCTCCTGCTCTTCGCGCGTGGGCAGCACGTTGCCCCAGACCATTTCCTCGAAACCGGTCATCAGCGGAAAGCGAAACTCGGGCTTGCGCAAGTCCTCCAGCGTCGAGGGGTAGGTCTCGTCCACGATCAGCATCCATCCGCCGGGTTTCAGCGCGGCCGCGCATTCGTTGATCACCGATGGACGCATCTTCTGAGCGATTTCGTGCAATACCTCCACCATCACTACGGCGTCGACACTCGACGGCGCAACCGTTGCGCCCACGCTTCCCTGGCGCGCCTGCGCGCGCTCGGCGATTCCGGCTTTCTCGATGCGGCCACGCGCCAACGCCAGGCTGTCCGCGTCGATGTCCACACCGACCACATTCGCTCGCGAGAACGCCTTCGCGAGCTGTACCAGCAGATTACCGGTGCCGCAGCCGACTTCGAGCACAGTCCCGCCCGCCTCGAGGCGCGACGCAAGGCCGTCCAATCCCGGCAGGATCTTCTTCACCGTCACCACCTGCAGTCCCCAGGTGGATTCGGCGACCGCCTGTGCGAAATCATCGCCGCGTCCTTGGAACGGCTTCACTTCACCTGTGCGCAAGGCCGTCGCGCAGCGCTTAAAGTCCTCCGCCGCTACTTGCGTGCCCAGCCTCACGTAGCCTCCCAGGTAACGGGGGTGGGTCGGGGTGGCGAGGATGCTCTCGATGAACGGTGCCAGGCGATAGCGCGGCCCTTCGTCCGCGTCCAGCAGTTCCATTCCGTAGGCGGTCCTGCACCAGGTTTCGACAAACGGCGCATGCAGCCCGAGCTTGGACGCGAGCTCCGAGGCGCCCGCACCGGGCGACTCGGTCAACGCCTTGAACAGCCCCGTGCGGAGACCGACGTCGATGAGATGGATGGTGTTGAAGCCGCGGCGCCATTCGAAGATGCGCGCGACCTGCGAGTCGGCGGTTATTTCCTTGCTTTGCATCGGATGTCCTGTGGGGTAGACGGGGAGCTTACGGTTCGCGGAGAAACAGCTGCAGCAGTTCGTTGAGGAAGCGCTGGCCGCGCACGGTCGGGGCGATCTCCGCGACGGTCCGCGTGAGCAGCCCAAGGCGCTCGGCCTCGTCCAGTTCGCGCCGCACCGTGATCAGCGGCAACCCCGTGCGCTCCTCGAACAAGCGGGCGGAAAAGCCGTGTACGAGCCGCAACGCGTTCATCATGAACTCGAACGGCAGTTCGGCCGCGCTGACCTCGTTCTCCTGCTGCACCGGCTGGTCCGCCGCCCGGTCCAGATACTCGCGCGGATGCTTCCAGCGCATCTGCCGGACGATACGGTCGGCGAAGGAAATCTTGCTGTGCGCGCCGGCGCCGATGCCGAGATAGTCGCCGAACAACCAATAGTTCGAATTGTGCCGCGACTGAAAACCGGGGCGCGCGAAAGCCGAGGTCTCGTAGTGCGTGTAGCCGTGTTCCGCCAGCAAGCCCTCGATCATCTCCTGCATGTCCGCGGCTTGGTGCTCGTCCGGAAGCGGCGGCGGGTAGCGGTGGAAGTAGGTGTTGGGTTCGAGCGTGAGGTGGTATGCGGAGATGTGCTGCGGCGCGAACTCGACCGCCGTGGCGACATCGGCCTCGGCGTCGAGCAGTGTCTGCTCGGGCAACGCGTACATCAAGTCGAGGTTGATGTTGTCGAAGTGGGTGCGAGCAATCTCGATCGCGCGACGCGCCTCGTGATCGTCGTGGATGCGGCCGAGCGCTTTCAGGTGCCTGGCATTGAAGCTCTGCACGCCGATGGACAGCCGGTTGATGCCCAGGCGCCTGAACTCGGCGAATTTAACTGCCTCGAAAGTGCCGGGGTTCGCTTCCAACGTAGTCTCTGCGTCGGGGTCGAGCGGGACTCGCGCGCGAATTCCCGACAGGATCTCGTCCAGCGTTTTCGCCGAGAGCAGGCTCGGCGTCCCGCCGCCGAAGAAGACCGTATGCACGCGTCTTCCCCATACCGATGGCAGCGCCCGCTCCAGGTCCACCATCAGCGCTTGCGCGTACTGCTGCTCCGGCAGATCACCGCGCGCTTCATGGGAGTTGAAGTCGCAGTAGGGGCACTTGCGCACGCACCACGGGATGTGGACATACAGCGACAGCGGCGGCAGCGCCGCAAGCGCGATCCTCGGCTCGTGCGAAGGCAGTGTGACGGTGGCAGTACTCATTTCAGAGCGTCGCGATCAGCAGGCGCAGCTTATCCACGAGCAGCGCCAACGCCTTCCCGCGGTGGCTGACGCGGTTCTTTTCATCCAGCGGCAGCTCGGCCCCGCTTCTGCCGAGCAGCGGGTCGAGGAACAGCGGGTCATAGCCGAACCCGCCCGTGCCACGCCGCTCGTGCAAGATCTCTCCGCGCCACTCACCTTCCGCGATCAGCGGTTGCGGGTCGTGGGAGTGACGCAGCAGCACGAGCACGCAGTAGTAGTGCGCCTTGCGGTTCTCGCTGTGGCCAAGGAGCTCCAGCAACCGGTCGTTGTTGCGTTCATCCGATCTGGGCTCCCCCGCGAAGCGCGCGGAGTGAACGCCGGGGCCCCCGTCCAGCGCGTCGACGCACAACCCCGAGTCGTCCGCGAGCGCCGGCAGTCCGGTGAGGACGCTGGCATGGCGCGCCTTGGTCAAGGCGTTCTCGATGAACGTTCCGTGCGGCTCGTCGGGCTCCGAAACATGCAATTGCGCCTGCGGGATCACCTCGATGCGCAGCGGCGCCAGCACCCGCCTGATCTCGCGGATCTTGCCCTCGTTGCCGCTCGCCGCCACAAGCTCTTTCATTTCTGGGAGCTGCTTCATTTCACGCCGAGCGCAGAGCGCTGGGCCGCGATGAGCTGCCGTATGCCGGCCCCGGCAAGATCGACCATGGCGTCCAGCTGTGCGCGGCTGAAGGGCGCGCCCTCGGCCGTACCCTGGACCTCGACCAGACCGCCGTCGCCGGTCATGACCACGTTCATGTCGGTTTCGCATTGCGAGTCTTCGGCGTAGTCGAGGTCGAGGACGGCCACGCCTTCGCAGATTCCCACCGAGACGGCGGCGACGAACTCTCGCAGCGGCCAGGCGGCTATCGCTCGTTTGTCCGCCAGCAACCGCACAGCATCGTGCAAGGCAACGAATGCACCGGTGATGCCAGCCGTACGGGTCCCGCCATCGGCTTGAATCACGTCGCAATCGATCTGGATGGTGCGCTCGCCCAGGGCACCGAGATCGGCCACCGCACGCAGGCTGCGTCCGATGAGACGCTGAATTTCCTGGGTGCGGCCGGACTGCTTTCCCGTCGCCGCCTCGCGCTGCGTCCGCGTGTTGGTTGCGCGCGGAAGCATCCCGTACTCAGCGGTCACCCAGCCCTTCCCCTGGCCTTTCAGGAACGGCGGAACCTTCTCGTCGATGCTGGCCGTACACAGCACCCGCGTGTCGCCGAACTCGATGAGCACCGAGCCTTCGGCGTGCCGGGTATAGCTGCGGCTGATGCGCACCGGGCGCAATTCGTCGGGTTTTCGTCCACTGGGGCGCATGCTTCGATTCCGATCGTTCGTCAAAGGGCTGGGCTTGGATTATGTGCTATCTTCTGCGCGCCGCAAGGTGCAGCACGGCTGTCAGCATTTTATAGGAGGCTGGATGATCTACAGCATGACCGGCTACGCCACGGTGTCCGAGGAGCTTCCGCTCGGTACGCTCGGGGTGGAGGTCCGTTCGGTCAACCATCGTTACCTGGACGTCCAGTTCCGCCTGCCCGACGAGCTGCGCTCCTTCGAACCCGGTATGCGTGAGTTGGTTGCCGCCCGCCTCACGCGGGGCAAGGTGGAATGCCGGGTGAGTTTCCAAAAGACGGCATCGAGCGATGTATCGCTCCAACTCAACGGTCCACTGCTCGACCAGCTGGTCGAGCTCGAGCGCAGCGTGCGCGCCCGCCTCCCGGCGGCGCCGACCCTGACTATCAGCGATGTCGTACGCTGGCCGGGAATGATCGAAGCCGATGCGCTGCCGCTCGAGCAGTTGCGCGAGCAGGCGCAGTCGCTGCTGGAGCGCGCGCTCGAAGACTTCAGCGCCGCGCGTGCACGTGAGGGCGACAAGCTCAAGGCCCTGTTGCTCGAGCGCGTGACGCAGATGGAAGCGCTGGTCGAGAAAATCAAACCGCGCGTTCCGCAGCTCGTGGCAACCTATCAGGAGCGGCTGGCTGCACGCCTCAAGGAAGCGCTCAGGGAAGCCGCCGCCCCGCTGGACGAAGACCGCCTCCGGCAGGAGCTGGTGATGTACGCGTCGAAAGTGGATGTGGAAGAGGAGCTGTCGCGGCTGACCGCGCATCTGGAGGAAACGCGCAGGATACTAACGCGCGGTGGCGCGGCGGGCAAGCGCCTAGATTTTCTGATGCAGGAGCTCAACCGCGAGGCGAACACGCTGGGCTCCAAGTCGGTGGACATCGACGTGTCGCAAGCAGCGGTCGAACTGAAGGTGCTCATCGAACAGATGCGGGAGCAGGTACAGAACATCGAATAAAGTCGGCCCATGGGCTGGCGACACTCGATCGGAGCTTCCCTACAGGCAAGAGCGTGCAAGCCGATAACAGCAGCAATGGCCTATCACATATCGCCGCTCGACAGCCTTCGGGCCCACCGATGACCGCAGGAAATCTCTTCATCGTCTGTGCCCCCTCGGGGGCGGGCAAGACCAGTCTGGTGAATGCGCTGCTCGAGCGCGAGCCCGATATCGAGCTGTCAATCTCCTACGCCACGCGCGCGCCGCGCCCCGGCGAGAGCCACGGCCGTAGCTACCACTTCGTGTCGCGCGAGCAGTTCCTGGCGATGGCCGCCCGGGGCGACTTCCTGGAAAGCGCCGAGGTGCACGGCAATTTGTACGGCACCTCGCAGGCGTGGATCAGCGCAAGGCGTTCCGAAGGCAAGGACATCCTCCTGGAAATCGATTGGCAGGGGGCAGCGCAGGTAAGGCGCCTGATAGCCGATGCCGTGGGCGTGTTCATCCTGCCGCCGTCCCCCGAGGCGCTGCGCAAAAGGCTGGAGGAACGCGGCCAGGATGCTCCCGAGGTGATCGAGCGGCGTTTGCGTGCCGCCCGGGAGGAGCTCGCCCATGTCGAGGAGTTCGACTATGTTATTATCAACCGGAGTTTTGACGTTGCGGTGGCCGATCTCGTGAGCATCGTGAGGGCCCAGCGGTTGCGGCTGACGGCGCAGCTCGAGCGCCACCGCGACCTGATCAACCGGTTGAAGTAAGTGCGCTTCCCGCGAGGACATCATGGCACGCATCACCGTCGACGACTGCCTGAAGCTCATCCCGAATCGCTTTGTGCTGACGCTCGCGGCCACCTACCGTGCGCGCCAATTGTCCCAGGGCGCCTCGCCGATGGTGGAGGGCAATAAGGACAAACCGACCGTCATTGCCCTGCGTGAAGTCGCCTCGGGCAAGGTCGGCCCGGAGATCTTGAACAAGGGGCAGGCCTGACCCATCTAAAGCCTATCCGGTCACGTTCCGCAAGCCCGCTTCGAACTGAACGCCAGTCCAACCCCAACAACACCTGGTAGGAGCGGGCCTCTTCGCGACAGGCACGAGTCGAAGATGTCCGAGGCCCAACTACTGCTACGCGACGCATCCAGCTACCTCAAGCCGGAGGACGTTCGTCAGATTCAATCGGCCTACGAGTTCACGGAGGCCGCCCACGAGGGCCAGTTCCGCCGCACCGGCGAGCCTTACATATCCCATCCGGTCGAAGTCGCCAAGATCCTGACGCAGTGGCACCTCGATTGCCCTGCGCTCACGGCGGCGCTGCTGCACGACGTGATGGAAGACACCGCGGTCACCAAGACCGAGATCAGCGACAAGTTCGGCAAGATGGTGGCCGAGCTGGTCGATGGCGTCTCCAAGCTGGACAAGATCGAGTTCGAAAGCCAGGAGCAGGCCCAAGCGGAGAATTTCCGCAAAATGTTCCTGGCCATGGCGCGCGACGTCCGCGTGATCCTCATCAAGCTGGCCGATCGCCTGCACAATATGCGCACGCTGGACGTGATGCACCCCAAGACGCGGGCGCGCATCGCACGCGAAACGCTGGAGATCTATGCCCCGATCGCTAACCGCCTGGGCCTGAACGCTCTGTATCAGGAGCTGGAGGAGTTGTCGTTCCAGAACCTGTACCCCAACCGCTACCGGGTGCTGAGGAAAGCGCTGGAGGCGCAGCGCGGCAATCGCAAGGAGGTGGTGGACAAGATTCTGGAAAGCATCAGGCAGCGTCTCGCCGACAATCGCATCGATGCGCTCGTCACCGGCCGGGAGAAGAATCTGTACAGCATCTACAAAAAGATGCAGGACAAGAACCTGTCCTTCTCCAAAGTGCTGGACATTTATGCGTTCCGGGTGATCGTGAAGGACCCGCCTGCGTGCTACCTCGCGCTCGGTGCGCTGCACGGCCTGTACAAGCCCATCCCCGGCAAGTTCAAGGACTACGTCGCCATCCCCAAGGGCAACGGCTACCAGTCGCTGCACACCCACCTGTTCGGCCCCTTCGGGACGCCGCTCGAAATCCAGATCCGCACCCAGGAAATGCACAGGATCGCGGAAGCAGGCGTGGCCTCTCACTGGCTGTACAAGAGCACCGACGCCCAGCTCTCCGAGCTGCAGAAGAAGACGCACCAATGGCTGCAGAGCCTGCTGGAGATGCAGTCGGAGAGCGTCGACTCGGTGGAGTTTCTCGAGCACCTCAAAGTGGACTTGTTCCCCGACGAGGTGTACGTGTTCACCCCCAAGGGCAAGATCATGGCCCTGCCCCACGGCGCCACCTGTGTCGACTTCGCATACGCCGTCCACACCGACATCGGCAACCGCTGCGTAGCCGCAAAAATCAACTACGAGCTCGTGCCGCTGCGCACCGAGCTGAAAAACGGCGACCGGGTGGAAATCATCACGGCCGCGCACGCGAAGCCCAACCCGTCATGGCTCAACTATGTGGTGAGCGCGAAAGCCCGCCATCACATCCGGCATTTCCTCAAGACCATGCAGTACGAGGAGTCGGCACATCTCGGGGAGCGCCTGCTGGGCCAGGCGCTCAACGCGCTCGGTTCGAATCCGCGCAGCATCACCGAGGCCGACTGGGAGCGACTGCTGAAAGAGCTGAGCGCGACGACTCGCCAAGAAGTGCTGGCGGAGATCGGGCTGGGCAAGCAGCTCGCGATCGTCATCGCGCGCAAGCTCATGCCGGCAGGCGCGGAAGCGAAGCAGCCGGGCATCGCCGGGCCGGTCGTCATCCGGGGCTCGGAAGGCATGGCTCTGCAGTTCGCCAAGTGCTGCCATCCGATCCCGGGCGATCCGATCATCGGCTTCATCAAGACCGGCCGCGGCATGATCATCCACACACACGATTGCCCGGTGGTGGCCAAGACCCGCAAGGATCCCGACAAGTGGCTGGACGTCGAATGGGCGCCCGACACCAAGAAGCTGTTCTCGGTGAACATCAAGCTGGTGGTATCCAACCAGACCGGCGTGCTGGCCAAAGTCGCAGCCGAAATTGCAGAGAACGGATCGAACATCGAGAACGTGAGCCTGGAACCGGGGGACTCCAGCGTCTACACCGACATCCACTTCACCTTGCAGGTCAACAATCGCCTGCACCTCGCCCAGATCATGCGCGGCCTCCGGCGCCACCCCGAGGTCATCCGCATCAACCGGCTCAAGGGTTAGGAAAGCTGCCGGCTCCTGGGGCGACACGGCGCATCACGCTCGACCGCGCCTGAACGTTCAACAAATGGATCTCCTGTCTCCTCAGTTTTTCTCCGCGCTGCTGGCGATCATCGTGATCGACCTCGTTCTGGCGGGCGACAACGCCATCGTCATTGCGCTCGCCGCGCGCAGGCTACCGGCCGAACTGCGAAACAAGGCCATCGTATGGGGCACGGTGGGCGCGATCGCGGTACGCGCGGCGATGAGCCTGGCCGTGGTTGCGCTGCTCAAGATTCCCGGGCTGCAAGGCGCCGGTGCGCTGCTCCTGGTCTGGATCGCCTACCGCCTGCTGGCGCCCGCCGACGCGTTGGATGCGAAAGGCGCTGCGGGGATGCAAAGCACTGGTTTTTGGGCCGCGATTCGCACCATTGTCATCGCCGATGCCATCATGGGTCTGGACAATGTACTGGGCGTCGCGGGTGCAGCCCAGGGCAGCTTTCTGCTGGTTCTTCTGGGATTGCTGATCAGCGTTCCGATCATGGTCTGGGGCAGCTCGCTGATCCTGCGCATCGTCGATCGCTATCCGGTCGTCATCTACGTAGGCGCAGGTGTGCTGGCCTGGACTGCGGCCCTCATGTTGATCAACGAGCCACTGCTAGAAGACTGGATCGAGCCACGGCCCTGGCTGCCGTGGGTCGTGTATGTGCTGCTCATCGGCGGCGTGCTGTTGGCCGGGCTGCTGCGGAACCGGACCCGTGGCGGGCGGGAAGTCAGGTCGGATGGAGCCCCTGGCGTTTGACCTATGTCAATGCAGGGTTCCGGCGGTGCGCGAAGATGGCGAGCGAGGGTGCTCCAACGCTCGCGCTGCGCTATAGTAATCGGAGTGCTGCGTGAGCGACGACGGGGATCGAAGCGATGCTCTTGAAGCGAATGCTTGCGGTTGTGGCCACCGCGGTGGTTTGCTCCCTGCTGTGGCCGGTTGCGCACGCAGCCGAGGCCGACGACCCTTCCCCTCCCAAGGCCAGCAAGGCGCCCAACGACTGGCTGCATAGCGGCAGCCTGGAGATTCCGGGCGTCACCGCGTGCCACCAGTGCGAGTGGCGCCCTAAGCCCCATCAGATGGGCGCGGCGGATCACTGCGGCCTGGATCCCGACGGCAATCCCAAGACGGCGGAGTTCGAGTGCGGCTACTCGGAGGATTGCCAGCGCGTGTGTCATTTCATGCGTTGCATGACGCCTTGAGGGGACACGCGCGAGAAGCCGCCGTGGCAGCGAACACGGCGGCTTTTTTGCGCCAGTTCGCCGGCCGCTCCCAGGTCGTTTCGCAGCGAGCCAGGAGGGACTTGAACGCCCGTCGTCCGGTCCAGACGAATTCGCCCTCTGGGCGGCTGTTGGTTGAGCCCAAGTCTCTGACGAAAGGCAACAATCTCTTGCTGGTACGGCGGTTGCAAGCGCACGCGCGCAGCCGTTTTCACGCGCCGAGCAATGGACAGAACGAACACGCCCAAGCCGAATGCATCCGTGCACCACGGAGCCGGCGGACTGATGGCAGATGCTTTCAGCCTTGCACTGATCTGCCTTGTGTTGCTCGGGCTCGCCGGCGTGCTGTACAAGGCGCTCGCGCCCGGCGGATGGATCAGCGCATTGCTGGATCAACTGTGGAACAAGAATCCTGGGCTGGTCTGGCTCATCGGCTTCGGATCCGCCTCCGCCCTGGCAGCGGCAAAGTGGTGGCTCGGGCGCAGCCCGGGCGCCGGACAGCGCAGCGAAGTGCTCGCCTACGCTTTCATGGCGCTGGGTCTATTCTTCTTCTTCAAGCTACTGGTCACAGGCTCGCTGTAGGGAACGACTTCGCGCGCCAGCGCTTGTTGCCGCGCACAGACGTCACCCGGTTCAGCCCCGCCGCGCCGCTGCGGCGGGCTTCTCGCCGACGAACCAGGACGGGATTGTCGCTCGAGGGCCGCGCGCCGTCGCCTGCGGGTCACGCCTTGCAATCAGACACTTCACAACGTCAGCTTGCCCTCCGGCTCGGCGCTTCCGCCTCGCCGGAAGGTTTGTCGCGGGCGCCTAAGGTCGCTGCATCTTGCACGTGGTCGGCATCATCGTGTCGGCGGCCTCAACCCGGCCCTCGGTGCGAAAACCGAAGCCCGTGCGCTCCGAATCGAATTTGACTCCGGGCGTACCCGCCTTGGCGAAAGTGGAGATAAACATGGGCTGCAGAATCTGGTGATTGTCCGCCCGCATGGTTACCTCGCCCGTGTACGCCTGATACTTCATGCCCTCCAAAGCAAGCGCCACTGTCTTCGGATCGGTCGACTTGGTTTCGTTGAGGGCCTTGACCAGCATCTCCATCGCATTCTTGAGATCCAGCCAGCTGTAGTCGTCTTTCAAATCCGGGAAGCGCTTTCGGTACTCCGTGACGAGCGCGTCGGATTTTGCATCGCCCACGTTGCTGTGCCAATGGCTGACCTGCTTCACGTGGCCCTCGCCCGCCTCGCCGATCGCCACGGGACCACCGGCAAAACCCGCGTAGTAGGTGTAGTAGTCCACTTTCAGACCCGATTCCTTGCTCGCCTTGACCAACAGCGCGAGGTCAGCGCCCCAGTTTCCGGTAACGACGCTTTCGGCACCCGACGCCTGAATCTTGGCAACGTATGGCGCGAAGTCCTTGACCTTGCCCAGCGGGTGCAGATCGTCGCCCACGATCTCGATGTCGGGTCGTTTCTGGTTCAGCATCGCTCGCGCGGCCTTGGAGACCGCCTGGCCGAAGGCGTAGTCCTGATTGATCAGATAGACCTTCTTGATTTTTTTCTGTTTGGCCATGTAACTCGCCAGCGCCTGCATCTTCATATCGACGTCCGCGTCGAAGCGGAAGTGCCAGAAGTTGCAACGATCGTTGGTGAGCGCGGGGTCGACCGCTCCATAGTTCAGATACAGGATCGTCTGCTCCGGATTGCGGCTGTTGTGCTTGGCTACAGCATCGGATAACGCACCCGCGACGGCCGACGAATTGCCCTGAAAGAAGATGCGCACACCCTGATCAGTGAGCTGTTTGAGCGCATTCAATGCCTCTTGCGCATTGGCCTTGCTGTCGAGCGCGATCAGCTCGAACTTCTGTCCATTGGCCCCGCCGCGCGCGTTGATGTCCTCAATCAGCATCTGCAGGTTGTGCTGGCCCAGCTCCCCGACGTTGGCGAACGTGCCGGAAAGCGGGTCGATGAAACCGATCTTGACGGTGTCCGCCGCGAAGCTGGACCCGGCGAATGCAGCCACACCGAGCGTGGCCACCACGAATCTTCGAAACAGCATTGCTTCACTCCCTTCAAAGTTTTAGAGAATTTACAAATCCAGGTACTGACCCGGCGCTGATTCGGCGTCCCTCAGACACCGATCGAAGCGAGCTCCACATAGCCCACGCCGCGGCGTCGGCGCACCGGGTTGGACAGCGAGCCCAATCCTCCGATCCGGCACTCGGCCGTATCGCCGGACTCGATGACCACTGCTCCCGGCGTGCCGGTGCTGAGGATGTCTCCCGGGTAAAGGGTCATGACGTTGGAATGGTAAGCCACCAGATAGTGCGGCGGAAAGGCCATGTTGGCCACCGCGCTCTCCCGATGGAGCGCGCCGTTCTTCCACGTGCCTACCTGCAGGCGCATGACGTCCAGCACCTCGTCCGGCGTAATCAGCTCGGGACCGAACGAGAAGAAGGTATCGAAGTTCTTGGCGCGGGTGAGAAACCGCGGATTGCGCTGCAGAATATCCTCTGCGGTCATGTCGATGATCAAGCAGTAGCCGGCGATGTAGGCCGGCACTTCGTCCTGCTGCACGAAGCGGCATTCACGGCCGATGACCAACCCGAGCTCGGCTTCCGCGGTCACGCGCTCGGATTGGGGGGGCAGTTCGATCACTTCGTTCGGGCCGATGATCGTCTGATCGCCTTTCATGAACGAGGCCGGCTCGGTTGGATAGGGCGCGCTCAGATCGGCCGCGTGATCCTTGTAGTTGAGGCCGATGCCCCAGATCTTGCGCGGATGGCGATAGGGCGGCGCGTATTGCACGGAGGACGGAGCGAGCGCCCCTGGAGTGCGTTCGGCATCGCGATGCAGCATGGGACTGAGGCCCGCTTGGATCAACGCATACAGATCCGTGGGCCAGGCCCGACCGAGGTGGGCGTTGATCCGCTTCACTGGAACGATTCCGGCCGCGGTGGCCACAGCCGCGCTCTCAGCGCCGTCCAGCTTCAGGGTGCACAGCCGCATGCCCTTCCTCGCCTCCTCCGTTCCGTGTGTCGCTGATCGGAGTCGGCATTCTAGCAACGCCGCCGTAGAAACGCTGAACCGATGGTCAGCTGTGCAGGAAGAAAACTCCGAACCAGTGCTCGGGATCGGTCCACATGCGGATGCCGGGGAAGCCCGCCGCACGCGCAAGGCGCCCGAAGCCTTGCGGGGTGTACTTGTAGGAGTTCTCCGTGTGGATGGTTTCGCCCGCCGTGAAGGTGAACACGCGCGGGCCGACGCGCGCGCGCTGCGCGCGCAGGCTGCGCAGGTGCATCTCGATCCGGCCGCAGCCGACGTTGTAAAACGCTTGATGCTCGAACGCAGCGAGATCGAAGTCCGCGCCCAGCTCGCGGTTGAGCCGCACCAGCAGATTGAGGTTGAAGGCCGCGGTATAGCCCTCGGGATCGCTGTAGGCGAGGTTGAGAACGTCAACGGGCTTCTGCAGGTCAACACCGATGAGCATGCCGCCCGCATCGCCGACGACCGCACGGACTCGCCGCAAAAACGCCAGCGCCTGCTCCGGCTCGAAGTTGCCGATCGTCGAGCCGGGAAAGAAAACGACCCGGCGCGCGTGCGCGGGGAGGCTGAGTTGCGATTCGAGCTCGGAACCGTAGTCGCCGATGACGGCGATGACTGCCAGCCACGGATAGTCGAGCGCCAGGCGGCTGCTGGCCTGCACGAGCTGGTCGCGCGAGATGTCCAGCGCCGCATACACCGTGGGGCGCAGACTCGGCAGCAACCGACGGACTTTCTCGATCTCGCCGGCGCCGAACTCGATGAAAGCCGAGCCCGGGCCGATCTCGCCTGCGATCTCCACGGCGCGCCAGTCGAGAATGGCGTTCTCGGTGCGAGTCGGGTAGTAAGCCTGCGTACCGCAAATCGCGCCGAACAGCGCGGCGCCCCGCCGATCGTAAAACAGCTTCGGAGGCAACTGCTTCTGAGCCTGGCTCAACCCGTCGGACACTTCCTGCAGGATAGACCCCACAGCGGGCGCGAGATCCACTACCCACAGGTTGCGGGGCTCCAGTTGCAGGGCGGCACGGGCGCTGAACTTCACAGCAGGACCTCCTCACGCACGAAGACAGTGCACGGACACCCCAAGTCGAGCGCGGGGTTATGATCGCCCATCGCATCATGGGCGAATTGCCATGCCACGCAAGCCTGATTAGACTCCGAAAGACGACACGTTCCGAAACACGATTAGCCCATCATGGCACAACTTAGGTGGGGCCTGCTACCAACTCGCAGAGGTGCGCAAATTTCTGACATATCCGTCAAATGATCGCCCGCGCAACCTCTACAACTGAGCTCGATCTGCACCCGGATGCGAGCTTGCTCGACGCGTACGCTGCGGTACGTGAGCTGACCGCCGAGCTCTGCCGCCCGCTCGCAGTCGAGGACTATGTCATCCAGAGCGCGCCGGAGTGCAGCCCGGCCAAATGGCACCTCGCGCACACCACGTGGTTTTTCGAGAACTTCCTGCTCACGCCCCTGCTGCCTGGCTACCGCGCTTTCCATCCGCAGTACGGATATCTGTTCAACTCCTACTACGAGACGGTGGGAACGTTTTTCCCGCGGCCGATGCGCGGCCTGCTATCCAGGCCCACGGTCGAGGACATCTTCGGCTATCGCGCACACGTGGATGCGCACATGCGCAGCCTCATCGCCCGCCTGGATGCGCGGCGCGATGCGGAAAGCGTGTCGCGCGTGACGCTCGGACTGCACCACGAGCAACAGCACCAGGAGCTGTTGCTCACCGACCTCAAGAACTTGTTCGCGCTCAACCCGCTCCGCCCGGCCTACCGCGAGGCGGCTGACGAGCCCTCGGCCAAAGCGCGCAAGCTGACATGGCTTGAATTCCCTGCCGGGATCTATAGCGCCGGCTGCAACGGCAAGGGATTCACTTTCGACAACGAAACGCCCCGCCACCGTGTGTTTCTCGAGCGCTTCGCGCTGGCCACGCGTCCGGTTACCAATGGTGAATACCTGGAGTTCGTCGAGGCGGGGGGTTACCGCAATCCAGGGCTTTGGCTGTCGGACGGCTGGCGCAAGCTGAACGAGGCCGGTTGGCAGGCGCCCCAGTATTGGGAGAAGAGCGAGGGGCAGTGGTGGCACATGACGCTGTCCGGCTTCCGGCGCATCGATCTGCAGGCGCCCGTATGTCACGTGAGCTACTTCGAGGCCGACGCGTTCGCGCGCTGGGCGGGCAAGCGCTTGCCGACCGAGTTCGAGTGGGAAACCGCCGCCGCCTCGTTGCCAGTAGCAGGCAATCTTCTCGACAGCGGCAGGTTGCAACCCAGCGCAGCGAGCAACCCGTCCCATCAACTTTACGGCGACGTATGGGAATGGACCAGCAGTGCTTACTCGCCCTATCCTGGCTACAAACCTCTCGCTGGTTCGTTGGGCGAGTACAACGGCAAGTTCATGGTCAGCCAACTGGTGCTGCGCGGAGGTTCCTGTGTTACACCGCGCTCGCACATCCGCGCGACTTACCGCAACTTCTTCTACCCCGCCGACCGCTGGCAGTTCATGGGGCTGCGGCTGGCGGCATCGCCCGGCTGAGACTGGTCAGTCCTGCTCGCTGGCGCGCAGCTGCAACGCCAGAAACCTGACGCCGGCGATTGGGTTGAAGGCGTAGGGCGCCGTCTCCACGAAGCCCAACGCCGTGTACAGACCATGGGCCTCGTGCATCGTCTCCAGCGTGTCCAAAACGACGCGTTCATACCCGATGGCACGAGCGTCGGCGAGCGCGCGCTGGGCCAGCATTCTGCCGATCCCGCGCCGACGATGTGAAGGCCGCACGTACAACCGTTTCATCTCGCAGGTTTTCTCACCCAGAGGCCGCAGGGCCGCACATGCGGCCGGCGCGTGCGCCTGCAGGGCTAGATAAAGCCGCCCCGCGGGTGGCGCGTAGGCGCCGGGAAGCTCCGCCAGCTCCTGAGCGAAGCCCTGAAAGCAGAGATCGATGCCAAGACTTGCCTGGTACTCCTGGAACAGCGTGCGGACCGACTCGACCGCGGAGCCGCCGTTGACATCCCGCAGCTCGAAGGGCAGAGCGATCTCGGCTGAAGCCATCGTGTCGTGATCTCCTGAAGTCACTGTGCGTCTACTCCGCGACAGCGGGGCGCGGTCCCGTCACAGCCGTGGTACGCGCTCGTAACCGTGCCCACAACGCGCTGCAGCGCTCGGCCCAAGCCCACAAGGCGCGTCGGGCGCGAGGCTCTGGGCCAGCATCGACGACCCGCACCAGCGCGGGCTCGAGTGCCGTCACCAACGTCCGGCCGCGGGGCAACAGCTTGAGCGATTCCCCAGGGCCGAGGAACAGATCGCGAAGGTCACCCTGCTGTGTGATCCACACCACACCGGACAGACAAGCGATCTCCATCCGCGTCCCGGGTTCGACTCGCAGAGACGTCTCGCGTTCCAAAGCAATCACGGCAGCAGTTCCGTCGATACGCATGCGGAAGATCGTAGAGGCTCTTCCTGTCACGGTACAGATATAAAGGATTAGAATTTGGACCGGTACAGATCCGAGACCCACTCATCTGTGATGGTCGAGGGACACGAGGTCTGTCCCTGTTCGGCGCCCCTTCGTTGCGGGAATATTTCGATATGAGCGAACCGTTGAGCCACTTGTACCAATCCCTCGCTACGCGTATGGCGGAGGCGATCCAGGCCGGAGCGTTGAAGGCGGGCGATCGCCTGCCTTCGGTGCGCCGCGTTTCCACTCAGCATCGAGTCAGCATCGCCACTGCAGTGCAGGCTTATCGACACCTCGAGAATCAGCGGCTCATCGAAGCGCGACCGAAGTCGGGATACTTCGTGCTAAGTCGACCAGTCACCTTGGCTGAGCCTGTGACCTCGACTCCGCCGGCCACCGCGCGCATGGTCGGCGTGAACCAGCTTGTCATGGAGGTGCTGGAGTCGGCACTGCAAACCGACAGCGTGCCGCTGGGCGCTGCCTGCCCGGCCCAGCAACTCTTTCCCACGGACAAACTGCTCCGTCTGGCCCACGCGGAGGGGCGCCGTAAGCCACATCTGATGAGTGCCTACGCAATGTCGCGGGGCTACGACAAGCTGCGGACGATGATCGCCCGGCGCTCCGTCGACTTCGGCTGCAGGCTCAGTCCGGAAGAGATCATCGTCACCAACGGCTGCATCGAGGCGCTCAACCTGGCGCTGCGAGCGGTGGCCCGTCCCGGCGATACGATCGCGCTGGAGTCTCCCACCTACTTCACGCTCCTGCAGATCATCGAAAGCCTTGGCATGAAGGCGCTCGAGATTCCCACCCATCCCCGCGACGGGCTTTCGATCGACGCACTCGATCTGGCGACACAAAAACCGGGGGCGGTGAAGGCGGTGATCGCGATTCCCAACTTCCAGAATCCGCTCGGCACTCTGATGCCGGATGAGAACAAGGCGCGCCTGGTGCAGCTGTGCGAGACACGCGGCATTGCACTCATCGAGGACGACATCTACGGCGACATCCACTTCGGCGGCTCGCGCCCGCGCGTGGCCAAGTCCTGGGACCGGAGCGACAGCGTGATCCTGTGCTCGTCGTTCACCAAGACGCTGGCACCGGGATTCCGCGTCGGCTGGATTGCGCCGGGCAGGCTGTTTCAACAAGTAGCCATGCTCAAATTCATCAGCTCGGTGTCCACCCCTGAGCTGCCTCAGGCCGCCATCGCCGAGTTCATGGCCACCGGCGGCTACGATCATCACCTGCGCCGCTTGCGCGCGGGCTTCGCGCGCCAGGTGCAGCAGACTTCGCACGCGATCGCCGAGTATTTCCCGACAGGGACCAAGATCACCCGGCCCGCGGGTGGCTTCGTACTATGGGTGGAGTTGCCGGCGAAAGTCGACGCGCTGGAGCTGTTCCGGCGTGCGCGCGCCGAGCGCATCAGCATCGCCCCCGGCCCCATGTTCACCACCACCAAGCGTTACCGCAACTGCATCCGCGTCGGCTGCGGCAATCTGTGGAGCGCCAAGCTTGAAATGGGTCTGATGCGGCTGGGTAAGCTCGCTGCCGAGCTGGCGTAGGTCGCGGCGCTTCGCTTTTCCCTTGTTTGTCCGACAGTCCGCACCTCGGACTGTCGGAATGCAGGCAGACTTGTTTGTGCGATCCCCGCAAGATGGGCGATTCGCCGAATAGGACTACACTGAGTTCTCCATTGCCCCGCGATGAACTGCCCGCGCCGATCGTGGGCGGCGTATTCGCTATGGAGAGCCTGCCATGACGCAGCATGCCTTGGGTCAGATCGTCATCGGGCGCATCGTCGAATCCATTTGCGTGGAGTTCGATGCGTTGAGTTTCTTTCCGCAGACCACGCGCGACGACTGGGCGCGGCATAGGACCTGGATGGAACCCCGGGCTCTGGATCCAGCCTCCGGAAAACTCGTCTTCACGATCCAGGCGTTTCTGGTACGTACGCGCCATCACACGATCCTCGTCGACACTTGTGTGGGGGACCACAAGCCGCGTCCACTCCGCCCGTTCTGGCACATGCAGAAGCTGAACACGTTCTTGCCGCGTCTCGCCGCGGCTGGCGTTGCCCCGGAGGATGTGGACTATGTCATGTGCACACACCTGCACTGGGACCACGTCGGCTGGAATACACAACTGCGCGACGGCCGCTGGGTCCCGACGTTCCCAAATGCAAAGTACATTTTTGCGCAGCGGGAATGGGAGAGCTTTGAAGAATTGCACCGACGACATCCGCAGCCGCAGCTGGTGGATAGCATCCTGCCGGTGATGGAAGCGGGCCAGGCGCAGCTGGTCGATAGCGACTTCGCGCTCGACGACGAAGTGTGGCTCGAACCGACCCCGGGCCACACGCCCGGTCATGTCTGCGTTCACCTCGCTTCTCAGGGCGCGCAAGCCGTCATCACCGGCGACTGCATCCACAGTCCGGTGCAATGCGTGGAACCCGGGTGGATCATACGCGCGGACCTCGACCCCGCCCTTGCAAGTGCCACGCGGCGGCGCTTCCTGGAGCGCTACTGCGACAGCGGCGTTGTGGTGTGTGCGACGCACTTCCCAGAGCCGTCGCTCGGCCGCATCACGCAGCGCAAAGATGCATTCTGGTTCGAGTATGAAGAGGAGCGGGATAACTTGACCGCCAGGCGGGAGACCTGAGATGCCAGGTCGAAGCAAAAAAGCGGGTCCTGGTTCACCAGCCCAGGCTGCCGTCAGCGCGCGTTCGAATTCATTGGCAAAGGCCACCAAACTTCCTGCCGACTCGCTCAAGCGCTTGGTGGCCGCCGGCATGCGACTCGGCGAGCTGCGCAGCGCCGAGGCGCTGCACGCGTTCCTGATCGACGAAGTCACCAAACTCAGCGGCGCAGATCGCGTGCTGCTCGTGCTGGATGCGTCCGAAGGCTTGCACATCGCCGGCTCACTGTTACCCAAGGGCGAGGATGCGGTCGTGTTGCTGAAGGCCGTCACGCCCTGGCTCGACGAAGCCCGCCGCAGCCACGACGTGAGCCTGCGGCACGGACCCAAAGGGGCGGACCTGATCGACCAGCGCTCGTGCCTAATTGCGCCGTTGATCGCG
>JACXTT010001897.1_pt1 | contig 34121 bp, 29 predicted proteins | sample 9270951 | NCBI WGS metagenome assembly JACXTT01 (sample SAMN15532306, study PRJNA645909) | rock metagenome | isolation source: weathered quartz diorite | place: Puerto Rico | collected 2017-06-21 | reverse complement strand
CCCGCACGCAGGGGGAGTGCGCCGCGCGCGCACGCTGGTGGCGGGACGATTGGGCGGCACCTTTGCGACCTGCTCTGTAATGGTAGCGGACCCACGGCGGCTCGTCCGACGTGTGCGATCCGGCCAAAGGTGCTCCGTGCTGACGGGTCTTGGCGTCAGCTCAAGAGCCTTCTCCGCCGTTAAAACTGTTGGCATAGGGGTGTGCTCAGCGCTCACTTCACTGGCTTCGGATGATATTCCACCAGTTTTGGGGTGCAGAAAATTCATTGGCCCGTGTAGGCGGCGTGTTGAAGAAGCCGTTCGTACAATTCCAGGATCCCTGTCGGAACCGCCGCCCTCGAAACGCACCGCTTTAGTTGTTTGTCCGGAAACTCGCGGTCTACCGCAGCCGCCGAGAATGATTCCAACAAATTAAGCCCCTCCTCGCTGAGTAGTTGATTGTAGTGGAGAAACAGCCATGCTCCACCAGCGCTGTGTTGCCTCAGAATGTGCAAATACATCAATTGCCAGCAGTCGAGGATTTTTCTGCGACTAATGCGAAGTCCCGCAAGGTAAGACCTCTCTTTGCATTCTTTCAAAATGCTCGCAGCCGTATCGGCCGGATGTCGAAAAACTACTACAAACCGTGTATCGCGTAAGAACGGTCTCCAACATGGTAATGTATAGGAAAACCGAGGGTCCTTGAAACAAAAGGGGCGTCGTTCCGTCAGCCTGCTGATTTCGCCCTTAACTTCATGATCACAGACCATCGTTGTTTCAATTGGAACGCACGCCAGCCACATCTGAGATTTGCCGGGACGGGCCCGAAGAAATGGAAGTTTGCCCAACACCCCATTCGGACGTCGGGATAAGACTGAAGATAAGATTCTTTCATTGCTAAAATTAATCTCCTCGGATTCAAAGTAGCCTTTCGGATTGCTCGGGGTTGCCTCCCACAAGTTTTCGCCCATGAAATATCCAGAATTTCGCAGCACGCCAGCAGCCAGACTCGTTCCACTCCTACCACTTCCGAGTATGATCAGGTTGTGCATCTCGATTCGCTCTTATGTATCGGCGCGACTGCTGAATGAGCTCTTCAGTGATGCCGGAATAAGCCGCTGGTGTCTGAGTTGACGCCTTCTATCAGGGACTTTCGTGCTATCTGCTCTGCTCCGCTGCGCGATCCTGCAAAAGTTAACTGGACTGGCTTGTGTTGTGGCACTCCCGTGTGTTTGACTCGGTCACTATCCGTTTCTTCACGTTAAATGGACGCAACCCATTCCGAGTAATTAAATGTTCAGCCTGCTCTTCGCCTCGAGCAGAAGCCCACATACACTGCATCGAAAATCGCCCATTCCGGATCCCATGGAGGATCACCTTGATGATCTGAAACAAATCTATCCGCTTCGGCTCGGCGACAGATAAAAGGTAACCCAGGACGGCATGTGAAAACCTGTGATCGTGAATAAAATTCACCAGATAATGCCGGTTCACCCGCTTGGCCGAGATCAGGTGAGTCGCGCGGAGCTCTGGGAAAAGCCCAAAACCACGCCCTCGACAGGCAGAAGCCCATGAGAACAGATCATCGCCGCCGGAGAACAGCTGCTCGCCGCGCCGGTCAATCACCCTTGTAGCATTGAGCGATCGAACAAGTTCCAAATATTCGGTCGCTACTTCGCGCGTCACACACAGGCCAGCTCCCCATGGAATGCAGCTGAAGTCTCTGGGGTTATTGCTCCAGAGTGCTGAGGGCACAGTTCTCGGTCCCAGCATTGGGAATGAAACAAGGTCCCGGGCTGGTTGCACTTCAAACTCTGGTTCCAGGTTCCCCGCTCCAAACACACCCAAATAGGGATACCGCCGTGGAATCGCGAGAGCCGTCTCAAGGTAATCTGGCGCCAGCACGTTATCGTCATCAACAAAAACAACGAGCTCTCCCTCGGATTCCCTAATCCCGTGCAGCCGCGCTGGTGTCAACCCAAGTTCGTCTTCGCGGACATGCCGGCTGTGTGGCTGCCACGATAGATCCCAACAATCTGCTAATCGCACCTTTGATGCGTTGTCAACCAGCAAAAACTCCCATTGGTCCAATGGCAACGTCTGGGCCTTCAACGAATCGAGTGTTCGCCGCATGTAAATCGCGCGGGGATCATGCGTGCAAAGGATTACTGAAAGCGGAAATTGCATTACTCGTAAAGTCGCTTACGGAAATTCAAGTGCTCTGCTGGAAAGATTTCGCCCGGCTGTTTTCTTCGGACATATGTCGATCGGCAAACCGTTCTTTTAGCGCTTCTCCAACCGAAACAATGTCTTATCCCATGAACTTGTGATCAACCACTTAATCTGCAAGAGTAGTAACTGGGCCCGCTTGGCGAGGTCGTACCCAAGGATTGGTTGGATCCAGGCGTACTTCCACCGTAAGCGCGGTATCTTTAATTTGCCACCCAGATCAGCGGCCAACTCTTGCGCCTGCTCAACGATATCAGGCCTGTTCGGATAAAAAACGCTCAGCCAGTTTTGTAGAAAAATTAGGCAGGCCGCTCGAACCCTCTCACTATCCTCCATCGCGCGGAGGTAACCAATCTGCAACTTCATACTGAGAAACTGCGCGTCCATTTTCTTGTCGGAAAGGCCGATGTAGCTCAATCTGCTACAGCCTGATTCGCGATAAAATACTTTGGCGTCGGGAACAAAGTGGACACCATCGCTCTTCATGATCGCCCGAAAAAAGTATTCTCCGTCGTTGCCCCTAAATAGGCGTTTATCCCACAGACCAGTTGCCACCGTAACTTCGCGACTGACCAACCACGTCGCCGTTTGCATGTGAAGATTGTGTTCCCATTTTCGCAGCAGCCATTCCAAGGGCGAGAGGTCGCACCAGAGGGGAGTTGGAACAAACCTCGCCTTTCCCGGACGGTAGTTGAAGTACGCCCAACCGCAGGAGATGAGTGTGCGTTTACTTCGACACTTTTCAGCTGCGTCCATTTGCCTTGCGATTTTGTCCTGCGACAACAGATCGTCCGCATCGAGCCATTGGATGTAATCTCCCTGACAAAGTTCAAGCGCTTTGTTTCTGGCCGCAGAAGCACCTTGGTTTGGCTGAGTAACCACGGATACTTTTCTGGACGCAAATCGTTGCCCGACCGAAAGGGTTTGATCCGTGGAACCATCATCCACGACAATGATCTCTTTTCTCTTCCATGTCTGCGCAAGCGCGGATTGGATTGTATCGGCAATCCAGCGTTGAGCATTGTAGGCTGGGATCAGAATCGAGACTAAGGGAGTCATTCGAAGAAGTAGTTAGTGATCAGAAGTCAATAGTCACGAGTCAGTTTTCCAGGAGATTGGAATAAATCGCTGCCGTTACGGCGGCGACTTTATCCCATGAGTATTGCTCGTTAGCATACTTCTTGATTTTGCGCCGCCCGTTTTCAAGATCTTGAAACAACTCGCTATCAAAGTATTTGCCGATCACTCTCACGAGATCCGATGGATTGCTTGACTCAAAAACAAAACCGGTTTGCCCTTCAATCACTTCTTCTTTCAACGTCCCTACGTCCGCAGCGATGGCAGGTAATCCAAAGCTATAGCCCAGAAAAAGCACGCCACTCTGAAACACGTGAGTGTATGGCAGAATCAGAACGTCGGCTGCTTTGAAAAACAATTCCGTTTCTTCATCTGGAACGTACTCAATCCTTTCGATGAATCGATCACGGATCCCGCTGCGAGCAATCCCCTGGTGGATCTGTTTCCAGTAATCCTTGGGTCCCTTGGGCCTGCCTACGATAATCAGTCGGTAGCTTCGGTCCTTTCCCAGAAGCGTCGTAAAAGCAGTGATTAAGTACTCAATTCCTTTGTAAGGCGCGATATTACCGAAGAAAAGCAACGTCTTGTCGCTACTATCGACGCCGAGTCGCTGCTTCGCTTGCGTCGTCGACAAAGCAGTGTTTGGCACCGTATTGTTGATTCCAAAAGGAATCACGCTCACTTTGCCGTCTGGAATGCCGAACCCGGTGACAAGCTCGCTCTTCATCCGGCCGGTATGAACGAAAATATGTTTGCTCAATTTGTACTGAATCCTGAGTGAGAGCCGGTTCAGCGGGGAATCGGTCGAGTCCCGTCTGCCGATGTTCACATTGTGTGCTGTAAGAACGACTTTTTTGCCGAGCAACCGGTAATAGAGCATGAGCAGTGTACGATCGAAGAGTTCAAATTTGTTGTTCCACAAAATATGAAACAGGTTCGGCTTTGCACTCGCCGCATAGCAGATAAGCCTCAAATAGTACTTCCAGACTCTCAACACTTTCGCCATGGGACTTGCTTCCGGACGCTGATCTCCCCGCAAATTGAGAAAATTCACCCGCGGGTTCTTCATGAGTTCCGGCACCATCAGATCGTCGCCCCCGATAAAATCAACAGAGATGCCAATCGAAGTGATTGCAGCCGCTAGGCCGAGCGCATATGGTTTGTCCCTCCCGGCGGTAAGTAAGGCGACGGATGAAAAGCTTGAGAGTTTAGGGTTGCTTGCCGAGCCGTAGCCTTGGAAAGGCTGGAGAGTTAACGGTTCGGTTGCTCGTTTATCGTCGATCGTCGTCCCACTCATTACGCCGCCGATGCCTTCTTCTAAAGCCGCTGCTCCAGGAGCTAATCATGTCAGAACCTGACAAGACAGCTTCGCTGATGAACCCCGTTCCAGAATTGCCTCCAACGCGCGACGGTCCACCTTGCCATTATGGTTAAGCGGAAGTTGTCCATCACGCGGATTTGTTTAGGTACCATTCGCTGCGGAAGACGATTCCTCAATCCTGCCAGATCTTTGCTCCAGGTTGCGATGCCTGGTTCATGTTAACTCATCATGGAAGATGCTTAAAGTAAGTGTGTACCATTAAATACGTACCGAAGCTTCGAGCTGACTCATTACAGCACATAGCACTTCATCGACAGGAATCGCCGTTGTTGCACGCTTGTCATATTCTCGCTTGTAAAAGAACTCCTCAAGCAAGGGTGAAACTATCTTCTTTTGAATGCCATAGTCATAAATCTCCCATGGGCTGGTACAGGTGAAGAGAGTAACGCATGGTGTGCCGGTTCCCAGGGCGAAATGCATCGGCAGACTATCCCCTCCAACCAAACATCGATGATTGCGGACATCGGCCAGGTGTTGCAGGAGCGATGATCTTTCTGGCAACACATTGACGGTCAGCCCCTCAGCTTCAAGCCGCTTTTTAAGTTCACCGTAGTAGGCCCACTTCTTCATCGGCCAGATCGGGCCGGAATCAGCGGCTACGGCAACGTCACCTGATAATCCCGTATCAATGGGTTTCGGCAGTAAATACGTTTCACCGCCAAACGGAAACCCCAAGCCACCAAAGATCATCTCTTGATAGGTCTGTCGATTCTGAAATTTCAGCTTGTCTGCCTGCTCCTTTCCATAGGTGCTGATCAGACTTAGATCAAACCACTGCCTGGCGTTTTTGCTATAGGTCAATGTGTTATCCGAACTGAGGCAGGTGCCAAACAGCTCAGTAGATGGAATTGTCTTTAGAAATTGGGCAACTTTGAGGGTGTCTTCGAGATTGATCACCCAATCGTACTGCACGTCCAGCGCCATTTTCCGCTCCTCCCAAGTGATGCAGCGCAGATTATCCCTTATACCTTGGAGCAGAACGCTATTCTTACGTTCTGTAATCCATGTGACTTGGCACTTCAGCCGTCGAAGTAATGGCGTTGTTCTAACAACATCACCGGTCGCGCCGAGTTTGACAATCAATATATTCACATTCTCCAACCGTCGGGGGGATTGTTCCATCAACAATTAACCATTGAATGGGTTGATTTCCTGTCCCTCTGCCACCTATTCAGAACTTATAATCGTGTTTCTTCAGATCTTCGGAATACGCTAATCCCACCGCAAACGCTGCGAACCGAGAATAGAACGACCGGTAGTTGCGCTCAGTCCTCTCGTCCGTGCGGTTTATCCACGGTATATCTGCTTTCCACTCAATCCCCGCTCTGTTGAATACTTTCTTCAAATCTCTCTCAATGCTTTCATATCGCATGACCACATCTACCCCTTGAGTAAAATCAGCGTACATAGAGGCTCGGAAACCCAAAAGTCTCTTAATAAACTTCCTATAAGAAATCCTTAAAACCCACTGATTGAAAGAGTGGGTTTGGGCGTATTTCATGTAACCCACATAACGGGGCCAGCGGTGCACCCAGGAGCTTGGATCGCTAAGGAGCGGCTGGTATTTGAGACGTTGTTTAAAATATCCCGAGACAAGGCTATCGAATGGATTGCGGACGGCGGCAATAGTGAGAAGGGATTTAGCATGTTCTCGAGTTAGAACCTTGTGCTGGATGAGCTGCGAGAGGGTGCTGTGCTTTCTATCTACAAGGATCATACCCCGAGAATCCAAAATATTGTCCGCAGGCACAAATTCACCGTCGTAGTGCTTGCAGAGTAATTCTCCGATCGCGGTGCAGGCTGTCCTCGGAGTCATTATAAACAGCAGGTTGTATTTTCGACAAATGATCGCCATGACAGTTATGCAGAGCCGTTAGGCCGTACTTTGACAGCGTGAGCTGAGTGCCTCTGTCTTGCTAAATCGGAGCCACTGCTGTACCTGAAATTGAAAGTGCCGGCGGTTCAGGCTCACAGGGAAAGTTATGAAAAAGAAGCCTTTCGACGGCTGCGAGCGTGAGTACCGCGTCGATTTCAAGCACGTAATTCTTGTGGCCGAGGATGTGTTCACGAGCCAAGCCTCTGAGGAAATCGGGATTCCACAGCGAGCTGCAGCGGGTTTGTCGATCTTGGAGAACCGCACTTACGTAGTCGGCTAGTTCGCGTCTGAACCATCTCCGATAGTGCAAGAACTTATGCTGTCCGAACACTCTCCAACTTGAATTGAGTTGTGTTAACAATGGGTCGAGACCCGACATCCAATGAGGCAATCCTTCATTCTGAAGGTAGTCGAGTTTGAACGTTACCTTTGAGAAAAAGCGCCTTAATGCGGCGGCTACGCCGCGAGTCTCACCCATCGACCCCATGTCTGTTGGAATATTGTTGAGAGCCGAATCGGCATTCTTTATGAATTCCAGAGCTGGAGTAGCTGACCTCCGTACGCTCTCCGGAGTTCGATAAGCAAGAGCCACGATTTCATTATCGAGATACGGGGTTCGAAAAATGACCTGAGAGCGGCTCGCCGCTGGGGTTCCAAACCGTTTCATCGGTATTTCGCTAAAGGCTGCGAAGCTCACGGGATGCTGTTCATTAAGTTTCCACCCCTGCCCGAAAGAACTCGGAGATGGGCCCAAATCCGGATTCACAAGGCCCGGTGAAAGGCGAAACGGCTTAAACATCGATACGCCTCTCAGGATTTCACCGCCGAAAACACCAGTTAAACGGACGGGAGCTAGCTGACGGCCCTGTCTGCTCATGTAGATTTCATGAGCGCCCAAACTTCCAAGGTAACCATCGGTTACATAAACCGTCCGATCGACGTGTGACGCGAAGTCTGAGAAGAAGTCCGGGCCGATGCGTAAAATCCGATGTTCCAAGCCACAAGCATCAGCGACGCGGGCCGCTAGCTGAACATCAAGGGTTTCTCGCTCTTGACCGCAGTAGGTATAACAAATTGGTGCGTCGGCCATATCCGGACGACATGCCATAATCATCCTGCCATCAAGTCCCGCAGTCAGCGAGATTCCAACCCTGGTCCGTGACTGAAAGTAGCGTGGCAGGACTCTTTGGAATGTTCTTTCAAATTCGGCCTGGAAGGCTTCGGTTGAAAGTATAGATTGAGACTCCCAAGCCTCCTGAGAAAAATATTTCTTCTTATGACATTTCCCGTCCTCAAAAGTCCAGAGTGCTCCTCCCGGAACTAGTTGAATGTTTCGAAAAAGCGTTCGTTGCTCCAGGGTGCATCCAAAGTTCAAATAGTGGGCGACTCCTTCCTCATCAAATGCTCTCAATTCCGGCAAGACGCGAAGGAGCGCTTTGGCCTCAGTTGCGAAATAAAAGGCATCCGCAGTTTCGTGGTAATAGATCCGCTCGACTCCATAGCGATCATTGAACAGAAAGGTTTTCCTCCGCCTTTTATCAATCAGAAGCCCGCTAAAAAGGCCATTCAGTTTTTCGAAGAATCGGTTACCCTCTTCTTCGTAAAGCTGAACCAGCCGATCACCGTCGTCCCTTTCGAGTCTCCGTCCCTTTTGGCTAAGAGCAGTCCGCGTGTTGGGATCTGCGAGACACTCGCCCGAGAAGAGAAGGGCCATGTCCCCCTCTTCATTGAAGAATGCCTGGCCAGCAGCAAAGGAATTTTCGTGTGCGACCCAGCCCGCGTAAATACCCAATCCAGGAACAGAGTATATTCCCGAAGTATAAAACGGCTCGTGCATCATGCAGCATGCCATTGACTTCACGAGCTCCTGACACTCCTCTGGTGGCCTCTGACTGATTATTCCAATGATACCTGGCATGCTGCTTGGAAATTCGAGTACGTATTTCTGCGTTGGGCCTGACTAGGCTTCGCTCTTTATGGAAGAGGGAATAAGCTTAGACGCGGATTTGAGGAAGAATTATTGGCGGAGAGGGGAAGGATTCGAACCTCCGATTCGGCTTGCGTCGAATAACGACCCTTGCAGGCCGCTGCCTTAAACCACTCAGCCACCTCTCCCCCGAAATCCGTGCTCATGTGCTGGCTGTTCTCCTCGCGATGAAAATTCTTAGGTATTGATCGCGCGTTGTGCTGCGTCTCCTTCAATAATCGCTGTGGACGCACACTTTTCTATTACGGCTTTTAACTTCCTCGTTACGGCCTGCCTTGCGTCGGCGACTTCAATCGCCTCGAAAGAGGATAGAAGCACATTAGCCACGAGCGTTCGTCGCACCTCCCGAATCATTAAACGCCGGTCTCAACTTCGAGTCGGTTACTCCGCCGCGGTAAAATCGTGCTCGTATATTGCGCAAAATGTCAAGAACCGACTCGGGCACCACTCCTTTAATGCCATGGTGAAGGTTAAGCATGATACCCAATCTGCCTTTTTGTGTGAGCGGCACATAATATCTCGGAAATCGTATTGGTTCAAAACCATTGCGTCGCTTGAATTCTGCAAGTGAACTAAAACTCTTTTTTTGGTAGAAAAATTGTGCATAAGTCAAAAAATCAATTCTTTCTCGTACGCAAAGCTCGACTGCTTTTGCAATCAACGCGTTGGTCGGCTTTTTGTCGCGGTGCCTTTCCTTACACACAATCAGCACGATGTCTGCGACGGTGCCTGTGCGCAGGAGCTTGATAAATCCGACCAACTCATCTCTGTAATACGCACCAATAAAGTAACTTCTCTCGACGCAGTGAGAGGTCCGCTTTTTTACAGTGTCAAAATCCTGACCGTAATGCCAAAATGGCCTTCCTTGTCTGATTGGCGTTTCGTTGTAGATATCAACAATGCCGCGGACAAACTCATCGTCGAACGAAACGTTGTTAAGAACCAGGCCTCGCTTGCCTGATTTTCTGACGTTCTGCCTGACATCGTTCCCTATTCGTTTTCGAAACCAATCCTCATAACTCGTTATCGGGATTGCTGCGGCGTTGTCCCATTCCGTGTGGTATCGATATTTTGGTTCCACATCAGGGAGCTTCTGTGCGAAAGTGAAAATGTCGGCTTTTGGTTGCCCTTTTCTCAACTCGGTAATAAAAATCTCCGGGTCCGCGACTATCTCCTCTTCGATCAGGCTTTCTTCAAAAATCGATGCCACCTTAATCCATTTTCCCATCACGATAATCGTTCGATCACCAACCTGGATCGACGGAACGGCTTTGGTTTTTCCTTTTACTCGAATTTCAGCAGCCATCTTTCCTTTTGCGCCCCTCCGGGAAAGAGGTCGAAATTAAGACAGCCGGCCGTGCAGATTGGTCCACATCCCAAAGCAGCATTTCCGGCTTGGATAGGGATTTTCGTCGGACCTGCCAGAGTCCTTTCCGATGATAATAACACGATATCATGACTTCAGTATACACCTGCCGCAAGGCCGCTCGTCGATTGCGATGCAGCACTTTCGCCCAAGCGATAGCAGAGCCCTTTTCATGAGCGTCCCACAACGGTCGGGCATGTCGGTTGTGCATCAGTGCGCACACACTGGGCGGCTGTAATTGTCGGCTTCCGGATTACTGAGGCATCCTCGTAACCACTGTTCCAGCATCACGAGACTGAACAGCAACTTATGATTGTCCTGTCGCCCTGATCGGTGCGTCTCCAGAAGCTTCCGAACGGGTTCTGGCTTAAGCAGACCATACATCAGAGAATTCTTATCCAAAAGCAGTGCAGGGAGTTCGCCTTTCAGCGACGATTGAAACCACTCATCGACTACGTTCACCGCAAAACCGCGCTTCTTGCGCTTAAGAATGCGCGGCGGCAAATAGCTTTGACATACCCGTCGATGTAACCACTTGCGCGTGCCGCCACTGATCTTAAATCTCGCCGGGAGTTGTTGAACGAACTCGACAACCGTTCGGTCAAGATAAGGCACGCGCACCTCCAGACTATGCGCCATGGATAATTTATCGGCATACATGAGCAGTTCGTCTGGAAGAGAGGAGCGGATTTCAAGCAGTTGAAAGCCGCCGAGCTCATCGGTGTGTTCCATTTGCGGTCGCAGCGCCTCCCAATAGCTAACAAGCTCATGACCCTGTTGGTTCGGCAAAATGTCATCGTGAAACAGACCATCTACCGTCGCGGCCGGCGCGAGAGAGAAAACATCTTGATAGCGTTGCAAGCGGTCCGGCGTGCCGAGTGAATTAACACCGCGTTTCAGCGTTTCGTTACGTGGTATGCCGTTCACGACCAAGCGAACCATGGAACGGACCCCATTTGGCAGCCCACGCCACCAGCCTCCGTAATGAACTCCCAGATGCCGTTTGTAGCCGCCAAACAGTTCATCGGGTCCCTGACCAATTAGCGCTACTTTTACATCTTGACGCGCGCGTTGGGAGACAAAGTACATCGGAACAATGGACGAAGCGGCGATAGGTTCCTCCAAGCATTCGACGATCTTCGGAAGTGACCGCTCAAACTCGGATCGATCGAGGCTTATCTTTACATGCCGCGCGCCCAAGATAGAAGCCGTTTCGGCCGCATCTATCAATTCGTCATCTTCGAAAGCTTGGCCGTAACCTATTGTGTATGCTGGCCATGGTCCGCCGTGTTCATTCATCAGTGCGAGAAGCAATCCGGAGTCCAACCCGCCGCTTAAAAGTATTCCGACAGGAACATCACTGAGAAGATGGCGTCGAACGGCGGCCTTATATAGTCTAAGTGCCTCTTCTCTAGCCTCTTCTTCACTCCTTGGAACTTCAAATGGCTTTGGGGTGTAGTGATACCAACGTTCTTCCCGGGATCTTCCTTCCTCAACCACCAACATGGTTCCAGGTGCAAGCTTCCGGATACCATTAAAAATTGTCAGCGGAGATGGACTATAACGAAAACGGAGAAAAAGATTCAGCGCAACGGGATCGACGTCTGGGGTGAAGTCCATTGCGGCAAGGATGGGCCGGATTTCTGACCCGAACGTCAGTCGGCCGTTGTCGATCCGGTAATAGATCAGTTTGATGCCCATGGCATCGCGGGCGACGAGGAGCCGCTTTTTCTTCACATCCCAGATAGCGAGGCCGAACATGCCATTGAGATGATTAAAAACATTTTTGCCCCACTCCTTGTAGCCGTGAATAATCACCTCAGTATCGCAACGTGTCCGGAAAAGATGACCGCGCGCTTCAAGCTCTAACCGGAGCTCTTTGAAATTATAAATCTCACCGTTAAAAATCACCCATACCGTCTTATCTACATCGGACATCGGCTGATGGCCTCCAGCCAGATCGATAATGGAAAGCCGCCGGAAGCCAAGCCCAAGTGAGCCATCAAAAACGTAGCCTTCGTCGTCAGGGCCACGATGGGCGATTGTCTGAGCCATGCGCCGAATCGTCGGCTCTTCCACAGGCTCGTTTCGGATAAAATTATGTTGCCCGCAAATACCGCACATCGTCAGTTTACCTTCCGAGGCCGAAACACAATTTTAAACCTACGAAACTAGTCCCATCCAAGTCAGCTTTTCCTCAACATTTTCACCAGCTGCTGACTGACCAGCAAGGCGAAGCCGTTGCGCGCAATCAGGTTGTCTCTCAACTCCGATAGAGCCCGCCGCATGGCGACTAAACCCTGGTATTTGAACCCTCGGGAATAATATGTTGGTTTCTTGCTTGGAGCGACATCGACATCAACCTGAATGGTTTTGGGCCGCTCAGCCTGAACGGTGAAAGTAAGTGAGTTCTCGTCGCGATTGAATGGAACCTCTACTCCATCAACCGCTATGTGTCGGACGGCTGCCGTTGCAGGAATCCTCCTACTAAGCCGGTATTCCATAGGCGCTTCTAACTCGTGCTCGAGCTTGAAAACATCAGTGAAGAATCGGATTTCACACTTATCTGCTGATAATTGTCGCCGCAAATGAGTCCGCATAACCGTCTCGGCAAGCGACATCCATTTTAGCTCAGGGTATAACTGGGCCAGCTTTGAAGCGAACGCTTCCGCTCCGCCTGGACCGTTTCGGAAGAAATCATGATGCTCAACCAAGATAGCTGGTTTGCCCAGGAAAAGGCTCATGGCAAACACTGACATATCCCGCCAGTAGTGACGTTTGAAAATGGGAAAGCCAAAAAATGAATCCTGAGCAGGTAGCAGCAGATCCGCACCGCAGATGTGCAAAGAGTTCAGATCCCGCGGCATACATGCTGTATTCACCAAACAAATAAACTGCCGGCTGTCTGCAAAAGCCTGCATCGCCTCAAGAGAATATTCTTCTTGTGGACAAACCATCAACGGCTGACTTGGCAGTCCTGTTCGCTTCCGCTGCTCGTCCATTCGTCGCCTCGCCACAAAGTTCTTGGCCAGCAAATCATCGTAACTAGTGGACTTGAACTCGCTTCTTGTATGATCACATCCATGCGCGCAAACGCTGAAACAATCCGAGTAACTAAGAAACAACCGGACATCCTTTACCCTGCTGCGCCAGTGGTTCCAAGGTATGAATGCCAGCGTAACATGATATCCAAACCTTCTAGCCGATCCAAGCAGTTGAGGGAAATTGATGAAGCCGTACTTTTTTTTAAGAAGTGGATCATCTATAACAATGCCGGCTCCCCGGCTTGGGTTACGCCAACACCGGTTCCCGAAAGCAAATCTCAGAAAAATGATCGCAGGAATGTAGTTTTCTGCTGACTGCTCAAACTCAATTTCGGCTGCTAAAGGTTGAAGGACGTTAAAAACAACCCTGGTGGCCCAAACGAAAACGTTTGTCTTGCCCAGGCCTACGTGGACAAATGTAGGCGACTGATCCAATGTCATCACGACTCGCGCATTCGCACCGCGGGAGAGGGTCAGACCTATGGCTTCATTTGGTTTTCGCGAATATGAATGTCCGCAAAGCTCCGCGCTGAGCATATCCGAATTGAGAGGAAAACTGACCCGACTGGCCCGCTGAACGGGTTCAAGCCCATCGACGGCGTCGTTAGTCAGAAGACGCAAAAATCGCGTAGCAGATTCATCGATGTCTGAGACTAACAGCAACACCATAGCCTCATGTTTGCTAAGGAACGCCGCCAGCTCGCCGAGTTGCTCCTCAGTGCAGTTAGTCTCCAAGCTTCCAACGTCTAAGACGATTACCGGCCTTTCCTGCGAAAGTGTTTGCGTTACCGCGAACGGCAGGGAGCGGACGTTTCGAATATCAATAAATTCCGCTGAGATTCCGAGACATGCCGCCAGACTCTGGAAGTGCGGAAGCGTTCGCGATGGTTTAGTATGGAAGAGTACTTTCACGACCGGGGATGCCTCTTCCAGTTGGGAAAGATTCAGAGGCTCTTTTGACTCAGCCCGGCTGATATTCACAAGATAGGAGGTCAAAGTAAACCCGGTCGACTTGATGACCATTCGAACAGGTTGCCCGGCGAATTCTTCCAGCTTCCCGAAATCCAACCGTATGTAGGAGTTTGGCCGATGCGACGTTATCTTCCATAATCCACGCGTAAAGCGACTGGAGTTTCAGTTCCTGAAAGGCTTTGCGCGCCACTTGCCTTACCGCTTCTGACGCAATCCCCCGGCCTGAAAATGCGGAATCGCCTAAAAAATACCATACCGCGGCCGTTGCATCCTCAATGTCGATGTCAGCCAGAGCCGCCAGGCCACATGCTTGACTGTTGCAACGAATTAGAAACAACCGGTTTTTAGTGTTTCGGACCGCGATGGCAATCAGAGTCGTGGAGACTGTGCGATTCCGCCATTCTACGGTCAGCCACCGATTAATCTCACTCTTTGAAAGCCAGGTAGCGACCAACTCAAAATCGTCCGGCAACAACCTTTCAATGGTAATCACGTCCATTGCGTTCTACCTGCCCGATGATTTTCAAACTCTTCTCTGAGCTTGTCCGGCCAGCCTGTGACATCGAAACCAAATTGGCTGAAAATCGCGTACACCCACCGCTCATAGCCCCAACCCACGCAAGCGCTCGTCGCTGGACGCCCTCCTATAGTAATATTAAATGCCTTGCCAAAGGTCGCAGCATGAAAATTGGATGAAAAAACGCTGATCGATTGCTCCTCAGCAGGAATCAAAAGCCGTAGCTCTTTCTTAGCTTGCTGCTGCCGCTGGAAAGAAGCTTTGATGGCGTAGTCCTGAGTGAAAAACATGTCGTTGGCGGTTTCAAAGCTGCCTACCAAATTCCACTCCCTTGCCCACTGCACGATCATTTCTTCCGCCTTCGCGCGACCCTCCATAACAAAGCTAGGATGCCCAACCCAGACAATATCACGTTGAGTAAAAGCTCTGAGCCGGGACATAGTTCGGTGATTGGTTCCCTCGAACCGGTGGCACGACACTGCCATGGTGGCGCACCTTCCAGGTGGCTCCAGTTGCCAATTTTCCATTCCTTCGTAGCAGTGGTAACAGCAAGAGGGACAGATGGCAAAATCGTTGTCCGCCATTCTCCCGTTGTGAAGCGCGGGCGACCAGCCGTTCGCTCGACACTCTTCAGAGAACTTATTGAGCACGTCCAAATCTCGTTTGAGATGCGCCACGAAGTCGATGTGCTCGGGAAACGAGGTAAAGTGGTGTATTCGATCAAGTGTCTTGCAGAGGATCGTCGCCGGATAAAATTCGCGTTCCGCTTGAAAAAACCGCGCGAAAACACCATCGATTTTGGCTTCTATGAAGCTTCTTAATTGGGCAGCCGTACTCCGTAAAATAATATGCCCTTCGCCTACTGACGTTACCCAGTTGCGCGACAGTAGTTCAGACCAGGCGTCAATTATCGGCAATTCACGTTCTTGCTTGAACTCGATTGCTTTGGGCAAACCAAACTCTCGCTTTTGGTAACGTTCAACCAGTTCTTGGATCTTGCGTGATGCCGGCTCACATGCAGCTTCGGAGGAGACCTCGGCCTCAATCGTCGAGTTCGCGACGTCGATTTGATAGGACACAATGTCTTCTGATACAAATGTCAGCGCGTATTCAAGCTGCGCTCTGATGTCAGAATCTACGCCTGAGATTGATACTGAAATTCTAGGCATGACTACTTTTCTCCTTCCAGGCGCTTCGCAACGAACGCTGATATCTCCCGAATACTGCTAAGAGGGAAGGTAACCCAATCTGAATCTGTGAATCGGACGCCAAACTCTCGTTCGACAAATCCGGTTAGCTCTACCGCTCCAATCGAGTCGATGTACCCATAGTTAAACAAATCGATGTCATCTGAAAAATCGGGATCGTTTTCCGGGATTGTAAACCGTTCTTGCACAAATCTTCGGAGTTTCGATCTTATCTGTTCTGTATCCATGATCACCTGATCGTTGATGTGGAATCAACCAAGTTGATCTTTTTCAGTTTCCGCATGAACTCGAGCCGCGAGGTGTGAAGCCCAAGTGGAATTCCGCACTTTGCCACTCTCACGGCGGGATTACCTTGCACGACGGTCATCGGCGGAACCGAGGTCGTAACAACGCTTCCCGCGCTTACAACCGAGCCTTCTCCGATTGTGACTCCAGGCAAAATGACGGCGCATGCGCCGATATATACGTCATCCTTGATTTCGACTCCCATTAGCTCCTGAAAGTGAGCTAGAATCGTCGCGCGGATTCCGATTACTACCCGATTTCCGATTTTTACGCAGTTCGGACACGCTGTCTCGATAAGGGCTTCGCTACCTATCCAAACGTCGTCCCCAATCGTTACGCCTCTCCACCGGTGCAGATTAACACGTAAAGCCCGTCCGCCGGGCAACGACATTGCGAACTTTTGCAAGATCCGGTTCTTAATTCCGATGATCGCCTTCTCAGGCATGCTTTATCTACCTTTCTGTGCGGTGGCGGTCAGCCTAGCTCGTATCTCGAGTCAGTGTCACATGCGCTGACGAAAAATGGCGGAGGACACATCTGATAACCGATAATCGATAACCCATAACTGACATAGGGCTCAACCCTGCTTTTTTCTAGCCAGCACAACATAATCCTTCCCACTCGATCGTATACCAGGCACGTTGCCGTCGGCGAGCCATTGGAACCAGCGATTCAACCTAATTGAGCTTCGTTCTCCCAGAAGCGGTCGAGAACGAAACGTTAGCGAGGAAAAACCTACTGTCTTCGCTTTGACTTTCGTAAATCCAACGGATGAAAGCCAACAGTCTAGCTCGCGTGGCGACCCGAGCCGCAACGGCGCCGAAAAGGGTTCCGGCCATGATTTGCGAAGGCCCCGGAGCATTGCTCGGACCATTCTCCTCGCACCTTGAACTGGAGGCCAAAGCCAAGGATCTAGAACATTATTAAGCCGCCAACGATTACCGTGTGTGACCAATAGGTATCCGCCTGGTTTAAGCACCCGGTCCATTTCTTCCAGCGCCTTCTTCGGGGAATGCAGGTACGGTATCACGCCAATAGTCAGGACAAGACCGAAAGCGTTGTCCGGGAAGGCAAGTTTGTGTGCATCCCCCAGGCTGGTCACAACCGAAGAGGTCAGGCTCGCACGAGCAACAGCTTGTTGCGTGGAATTCACCATTTCTGGAACGGAATCCATCGCCTGAACGACGTATCCACGTTGGGCTAAAGCGACAACACTCGCGCCAGCTCCGCAACCAATTTCAAGAATTTGCTCCCCGCGCGATAGTGGCAGCTCATCCACCCATTTCAAGACTGTCGCCAGACGCTCCCGATAGACCGCACCCTCGACACTGGCTTCCTCATAAACTTCTCTCCATTGAGTCACGTGCGACCGGAAATGTGCATCGACGAGTTTTTGCTGTTCAGCATCCCGAGGAATATTTTCGGGAACTTCAAGCGAGTTACTGGTTGGAGTTATTGGTTTCAACCTTGACCTTTCTACCGTCCTTGAGTGCTCAGTACTCCCGTCTGTTGAAAGCCGGTATTAGAATGGATGACAAAGGGTTTCATCGGCATGGAGTTCGGAAGTCGGAGGATCGGAAATCAGACGTCAGACATTAGAGATGGGCTTCAGAATAGAGAAAGACGAAGCCCTGCCATAAGTGAGTACATTTTCTTATGGCGAAACCTTAGTTGTCATTAAAATCTCCATCGCGACTTCGTACGCTTTTGACAAACAATCAGGTCTTTCGCTGACTTGATTTGCGCCGCGATTTCGTCTCAACGTGGAACTGCTGAGAGCTGACCTCTGACTTCTGACCCCTGACCTCTGCGCCTCGAGGATTCCTCAAGATAAAGCGCCAAGCTTCGGAACATCTGCGACTGCCCCCACCGGTGCATCGGGACGTTGTCCCAGCCCAAATGAAGACGGCGCGAGCGGAAGGAACCGTCTGATTTGATCCAGTCCTCCAGGAGTCGGCTAATGACATTTTGCAAGACACTTTCCAGCTCAGGAAAAGAATCACGGAGTAATACACAGACATTGATGCACTCGGCGAAATCGTATAGTTCACGCCGGTAAACAATGCGTCTCGGCGCTTTCGCGAATGGCCTGGGAAACCCTCTCTTATCGAAAAGGTTCTCCAGATAATAGCCGATACCTTTTTTCAGCGCGGCAATAGTCTCTTCGTGACCGGTTAGCCGGTGAATCTTGGCGAGAGCTTTCATCACAAAACAAGTATGATAGTGATCAACAAAATCACGAACCACATCGACGGCGTAAGGCCATGATCCATCAGGTTGCTGCGCTTCCAGGACGAAATTCAGATTCCGCTCGGCCGTTTTCCAATAATCGTCATTCGAAAACACATGCGAGGCGCTCGTTAACAGAAATGCACGGTAAGCGGCCGCGTTAATCACGCCGCCGGTTTGATCGAATGGCGTGTAGGCACAGGAGCTAGCGGTTTCGGATGTCTTAAAATCCCTTATGTCGTTATGAGCATGCCGCGCGATTGATTCCAGGATTCGCTTCCATTCATCCCGGGGCTCAATCTCATGAGCCTGAAGAAAGGCCTCGTAGACATACGGAGTCGTGGTAATCAACGGCGTTTGTTTCGGGATGGTCCCGTTTCGAGTGACCCAATTGAACGGATAACCCCAGCAGTACTCCTCAAAATTCGGGCAACGAGATGCTTTCAGCTCGTTCAGAAAATGCGTCGCCCTTTGAAAATGAGCTGCGTGCCCGGTCGTTTCGAACAAAGTCGCAAACCCCATCGCGTAATGGGCGTCGGCAATCGGGAATCGGATCGGATGATGAAACAGCCGGCGCGCCGGTGGGAAAAACGCCTCGCAAAAAATCATCGGCGCGACAGCGGCCGTCCCAAGCAACCTGTTGCGATAGTAGAGTTCTTTGGCACGCCCACCGACCGGACCCGCGAAAAAGCTTTGATGATCCCATGACGCTTCGCCGTATCTGCTCAGCCATTGCGTAAAATCAGCAAGGATACGGGACACTTCACCGCCAAGGCGATCCGCCGCTCGTTGCGAGATGAACCTCATCCGCGTCGCTGAATCATGGGACGCATTGCGCCCGTGAACCCCATTACCCGATATCAGTCCCCCCCGGGGCATCAACTCTGAATCTGCTGCGAAAACATCGTGCAGTCGAGTCGAAAGTACCAGTTTATTTGTCATCACATAATTATCGCGCATCTCGGATGCACATCGTCTTAGCATCGTGCGGAGTCGATAAGCAATAGTTTCATTCCCCCTGTCTTCTGCCTTGAGTACATGGAAATGAATGCGCACGGTCGCGCTCGCACCCGGTTTAAGGTTCGTTTCGAATTGAATTCGATCATTCGAAAACCTCCACTCGAGCGGGTCTGATCCAGCACGGATTGCGTCGATCAGCGAGCTATTACGCTCGCTTTTATTGATTATAAATCGCTTCGGATCATGAGAACGATTCTCGATTAGCAATTCCGTTCCGTACATCTTCACTTCCACGACGCCTGGCAAGGGCTCCCGTCGCCAATAACTTCGCTTCACGGCCTCACCCAAGCTTCGCCAGGTAAGGCAGCACTTCAGGGCATTAAGGCGCTCGACAAAGTCAACCAGATCGCCGCAGCCATTTACGCAATAATCATGGTGAATTCCGATTAAGGCCGGTTTGCCCAGCAAAATGTCGAACGCAAAATTTTCCAAACCTTCCCAGGGATGTCTTCGAGTGAAGAGTGGAAAACTGCCATAACTCAGCACTGCAGCATCCCAGACATCGCGCACCGTGATCACTCGCGGATGTGGATCAGCGCTCACGGTGTGATTATTAACCGAAGCGATGAAATCCGCGTGCTTTAGTGCGCTCAGCGCCGCCTCGGAGAAAAGACCTTGAGGAAAAACCATGACCCGATTGAATGGAATTCCAGTCTTCAACTCGTGATTAGCCATTCGCTCGAGCGCTTTCTCAGCCTTGGAGTAAAGGCGTTCCCTATTGGCAATCGCGAACTCCGCCCGGGTGTGATCGCAGCCGTGAATGGATAATGAGTAAACGTCCTGATTTTCCGCAAACAGACGGGCGATCTGCGGTTCGCTTCTGGACCAGTTCCACGGAATGAACGCTATGTTGGTAGTGAACCCGTGCTGTCTCATCAGGAGCAATAATTTGTCAAAATTCAAGAAGCCGTATTTGCGGCTGAGCAAAGGATCGTCGATCACCACGCAAGCGTTGCGTTCCGCCGGCTGCCAGCAAATGGAGGAGAATGCCCATTTGATGTAAAGCACGATCGGCAGCGCCGCCGGCGTGTAATCGCGAATGTCAAAGACGCCGGTCGTCAGCCTCGCATCCAGGTCAATTATTTGCCGGGGAGTGGAAACGAATATGGGGACGTCTCGATATTGAATCTTTAGAAAAATGGCGCCATGCTCGTTTGAAACCAGGTCCCTGATTCCTGAGTTGCCCGAACTAACAACGACGGGGGCCCTGTTCAAACCGAAGGCCGCGATCCGGACGCCAGCCATCGCTCCGCATAATTCAGGATCCTCCGCGACAAAGAAATTGCTGGCAGTACCGTCAGATTCGTTAACGGCGATTGTATCATTGTTCGTAAGAATCCTTACCAGCGTGACCAAATGCGCCGGATCATAGCCCCCATGAACAAACACCGAGCGCGCATATTCTTGCCACTTCCAGTGGTTGTTGTTATGCGCGAATCCTTTTACAAGCTCGAGAAAAACCTCCGACGAACAGAATAATCCCGAAGCCTGGGCCGTTTCTGTGCGGTCGCGCCTGAGAAACTGCATTGTTGTCTCCGACCGCCAGGTAACGCCGAAAAATTCCAACAGCTTGGCGATGTTGGAGTCTGCGGCCGACAAGCCGTCTCTCGTTAGCAATAACGCTTCGGATGTCATTGAATACGGTTCAGTTTTTTACAGGCCACAAACCACTAACCACGAATGGACACGAATGGACACAAATGAAGAGAAGCTATTATATAAAACGAAGTCTTTTAGATCCTTGGCTCTGCAATCGAAGTTCTGAATAGGCTTGACCACGGCCCGGTTGAGAAGCTGTACGAAAATGCGTTGGAGTGATCCTCAATCTTAATCGACGCAGGTTGGAGCGGGAACCAACTGCCCCCTCTAAATTGGTGTCCATTCGTGTCCATTCGTGATTACCGCTTACTTCCGCTCCGACCCGACGCGGAAGTTGTCAATTTTTTGGCGCTTCCATAACGTACGAAAAATTGCTTCTAGCTTTTTCATTTCTTCGCGCCTGTGAAAACGAATCAGCTGACGGGAGACTGGGCGCCGCGTCCGGCGCAACGCCGCCCAGAGGTAACCGGACAGGAGGGCCAATCCCCCGATACAGAATGGTCGATTGGTTATTCGGTAGGCTACGCGAAAGATTTGCCAGAGCGGCGAGTTACCCAGGTAGTAATCTTTTTCCCCGTAGGAAAAGAGGGCGGCGATTTCGCTCCGGCCAGCTGTTCCGAGCGCGCGATAATGATGGAAACGTTTTTCTGGAAATGATCGTGTCTTCCATCCTTTCATTCGAGCGGTCGTAACCGCAATCCAGTCGATTCCGCCAGCGCGATTTGGAATATAGCCACCCACGTCTTCAAAGCATTGACGCCGGAAGAGCTGACAGCCACCGGCAACATGATTTTCTCCCTCAAAGCTATCGATCGCCGAGTCATAGCCGTTTTCGAGAAACGGAGTCCCAGCCACTCCAAGCTGCGAATCTTCCGAGAATTTCCGGACTAGGAATTCCAAATAGTCAGGGTCGAACGAAAGGTCAGCGTCCAAATTTCCGATTATGTCAAATTGAAGCGGCCGAGCGCGTTCCAGCCCGGCGTTAAACGCATGCACTTTGCCGGCAAAACTGCGGTCCAAATGCTGCGGCCGGTGGATCACCTCAATCCACGGACAGCGCGTAGCGTATCTCTCAATGATCTCTGCTGTCTCGTCCGTCGAGCCATCATCAACAATGATCCAGCGCTCGGGCCGCCGGGTTTGAGCACACATAGATTCCAGGGTTTTGGCAATGAAAGCTCCTTCATTGTGCGCGGGAGTGACGAGGACGTACTTCATGAATCGGATGTCAGAGGTCGGCGGTCAGACGTCGGACGGGAGTGGAATGCTCAACTGCGCACGCTTGGTGGAAGCTTCCGGCTTCCTACCTTCGACCGGGTAAATTTGGGCGAAGATTTCATCCATGATTCGGGCTGTTAAAATGATTTCACGGTATGAAATTGGAAGAGGATCGCCTTTACGGACGCTGTTATAAAAACGCTCGATCAATTCTTTCATCCCAAAATCCTGGTAAAGGCGCCGGCGAACGAAATTCATGACGTTCCACCGCGCATTTCGAATGTATTCTCGGGCGGCCTTCAGCGGCGGTACAAAATAGGTCAGATAACTCTTATAGGAGCGGCCTTCAGTTCGAACCAGACTCCCCGTAATAATATCCATAACCATTGAATTGGCCGGCCCATAAATTCGTAATTGGTTACGTCCTTTAATTTGAGTCGAAAAACAGAAAAAACCGGTGGTGCCGCGCTCGTCCCTGATCATGACCCGCAACTCATCCAGCACATCTGCCGCTCCAAGGGCCCGAAGCTGCTTGCTTTGATGCGCGGTGGCCACAATTTCGGTCAGTTCGTCGTCTAGAAATTCAGTCAGCTTGGCGATTCCATGGCTGATGATGTTGTGAAATAGCTGCCCCGGGAGCTGACGAACCCAGTGTAGGCGATTTCCCAGGACCGGTCCCACATAACTCGTGTCTCCCAAATCATACGACCAATAGCTTTCGAGGTGAACAGGCTTTCCACCAAGAAATCCGGCCGCGACTAGCCGACGCATTTCAAGCATCTCAAGCGTGAATTGATAATTATGACCCGCGGTCATTTTTAAACCGCGCGATTGTGCCAGTTCGATTAAGGATTCCGCCTCACCAGCTGTAACTGTGAACGGTTTTTCCAGATACGGATGGCATCCGTGCTCAAGACATTTTCGGGCCAATGAAAAATGACTCTGTGGCGGAGTGGTGATATGCACGACATCCGGGCGAGTGGCGTGCAGCATTTCCTCCAAATCCGAAAAGCAGTCCGCTACTTCCGAGCGCTCACCAAGCTGTTTGGCCATTAGCAGTTCCTGGTCGCAAAGGCCCACGATCCGGCAGTCCGGAATTCGATGAATCGCGTGCACGTGCTGGTCCGCAACCTTGCCGCAACCTACGATCGCTATGCGTAGCGTGCCCGAAGTTGAGAGTTGAGAGTTGATAGTTGAGAGACCTTTGGCTAGTTGCAGGCTAGATCGGTGATTGGCGATCAGTGAAAGGTGAGAGGTTCAATGATTCACGGTTCTCGATTCTCCTTTTCGCTTTAACGCTTTAACCTTTCAACCCCTCAACGATTATGCGCGACACCGTCGCGCTCAAACTGCGCAAGAAACGCCTCCATAGCCTGTTCCATCGGGACCCGCGGTTTCCATCCCAGGCGCTCGCAAAGTTTTCGGTTCGAATAGCGATTGCCTTTCCATTCCGCCGCACACCGGCGACGGTTGAAAGCTGGAGGAAGCTGACCTTTTGACCATGTGGCGTACTTCTCCCAGAGAAAGCTTATGCCGTATCCGACAAAGTAGGGAATGCGAACGGAGAAAAAAGGCCTTAATCGTTTGCGGTAGGCTTTAAGAAATTGCCTGCCCGTAAGCAGTTCGTCATCCACGACATTGAAGATTTCTCCGTCGACGCCAGGCGTGATCCCAGCGAGGACGATCGCCTCCGCGCAGTTATCAACGAAAGTTAGCGGGAGGACATTTGATCCACCTATCTGGATAAAAAATCCAAACGTATCGATGCCAACGCGCCCACTCAGGTCTCGTCTGCCCGGTCCAAAAACGGCGCCAGGCCGAACGATCACGTAAGGTAGATTGCGCTGTTTTCCATATTCTTTGACCAGCTCCTCCTGCTTGAGTTTCCCAAAACCGTACGCGTCACATCGCTCCTGGGGTGCGTCCTCCAGTGGGCAGGTTTCATCGAGCAGGGCGCCACGTTTCAAGTTCAAGTTCGAATAGACCGCGAAAGAGCTAATGTTCACGAAGCGCCTGGGCTCTCCCAAGTCGAGAAAAGCATCCATCAGATTACGCGTCGCCAGAGCGGAATTCATGAATGCGCCAGCAAACGACTTTTCAATTCCAGCAGCGAGATGGTAGATGATTGAAACCCCTTCTGCTGCTTTCCGACAGTCCTCGCGTGAAAGGAGATCGCCTGCAACCAGCTCGACATTCTTTCGTGTTTGGAACCGGCTCAGCGTATCGTCCAAGCGGTCGAGCCGACTGGAGGGCCGAACGAGGCATCGCAGATTAGTAAAGCCATATTCGAGAAGAATCCTGACGACGTTTGTGCCTATAAATCCGCTCGATCCTGTCACCAGAACGCGATCATTTTGAGATGCGATGTATGGCAAATTCATGCCGGATCCGATCTCACTATTCGATTGCAAATCCTCCGGGACGATCACGGAGGTAAGTGGCGCCGGGCAAAGTTGCGCGGCGCCAGAATTGAGGAGCAGGCGGAACGCCTATGGGCCTACGACGTGCAGATTTTGGGGCGCGCTGGGCGGAGTCGGGTTCGGGCTCGCTCCGCTTACGAGCGGGTGGGGATACTGGTAAGGGGTGTACCCAAGCATCTTCGTATCGTTGAAGTAATCGCGACCTTCTATAAGAGGAACGGCCCCTCCAACTCTACTTGGGGAGCCACGTATGGTGTTGTTCCAAGAATAAACCGGTTCCAGCGCGTTGCGCGGCCATAACCGTGTTCCGGTCACCGAATTTATCGGCGCCGTATCGCCGCCAGCTAGCAAATCTCCAGGGCCTCTTCCTGGCTGGTCGACAACGGCTGTTACTCGATAGATAGCATAAGTATCACCTGGATTGAAGACAACGGTTCGATTAGGTTGATCGCCTGTAGGAAAAGTCAGCGTGTTTTTCGTGTTTGAGGTGATACCCGCAGCCCAGTATGAGCCATCACTCTTTAATGCATGAGTATTGACAACCTTGAACACACCAGCACTGGTCGGAGCCCACTGGTCCGTTGTCCAGTTTTTGCTTGAATCAACCAGGGTTGTCGAGCTACTGACGCCGGTCTGTGTCCCAGTTTCATAAGCGCCATGCGAGTCGTTCGAATCCCAAGGGTTGAATCCCGTAGCGCTAGTCCAAGGGGCTCCCATGTTACTAAACGCGCGATATGGCTGGAGTAACATGATTCCATTAAGTGAGCCAGTACCCACATTATCATGGATAACGGCAGCGCCGCTTCTGACCTGGCCGCCCGGCCAATTGTACGTGAAATTGAACGTGTTATTATATATTTCCATTGCGCGGCCGCCTCGCGAACGCTGTGCCTCGGTACCGTGACAAGCGATTTGTGTATTGTTCAAAAAATTATGTCGAATCACAAACCGGCCGCCGGCTTTAGCGTCGAAGCTGCCATCAGCCCCATTAGTATCACCTGTCACATTGCTCATGCAACAGTCCTCAATGAAAACGAATTTATTGGAACCAAAATAAGCCGGCTCAGCCCATGAACCGTCTCCGTAGTTTTTAGAGCCTCCACCCCAAGTATCGTGATGGACGTTAACTGCAAAACCCGAGCCGTAGAAGATGCTATGATCAATCACTCCGTAGACCCAGCCACCAGTTTGAACATCGACGTTTCTGTTAAGCCCATCAAAATGGCAATGGTCAACGCGAAACGAGCCTGTCCCAGAAGCCCCAGGACATGTTCCTCCGACAAAGACGGCATAAGCATTTGAAAGGTTGCCTGTACCCCCTCTAAAGGTGAATCCGCTCATTCGAAAAACCTGATTCGGACTTAGGGTTATATTGATGATTTGGTTCGGAGATGGCAGCACTGTCCTGTTATCATCGAGGATAATCGTCTGGTCATTCGCTGTGCCATGAGGTGTGCTGGTATCGCAAGTTGTCCCACCGATTAGGGTGATACCTTTTGTGATGGTCAGGCAGGAAGCCCAATGAGCCGTTCCAGCCGGAACAATCACCGTGTCGCCATCTGCGGCCGAGGCAACTGCCTGTGACACGTCTCCAAGTAACGGACTTGCGGCGTGGATCGTGGCGGCTTCGATGGAGTTTAAGGCGAGTAAGGTAAGACCGATTGAAAGTGCTATACGCCCGGGAATTCGTTTCGGGATCATAACTGAGCAATTCTTGCCAGATTAGCCATAATTGCAACTCCTAATAACAGAAAGACGGAATAAGTAGGCCGAGCAGCATTTATGCCAAAGGCCGCCTCGCATGTCGCGTCTGCCATTCGGGCTCAAGAGCTTGCGTTGATTCTAATTCTTCCTCAGCATAAACGAACCCAGCGTCAGTTTCCGAAACTTCGTCGCTCAAGCCAGCGCTAGTAAAATCGATCGGATACTTTCGGTAATCCGTCGCAATGAGGTAAAAAACGAACCACATAGGGTGGAGCGCTTTGAACGATGCCTCGGTCCAGTTGTAAACCACAACTGCGGCGAGAAACCCAAGCCGGAATCGGCCAAATTCAGAGTCTCTCAAAAGATCGAGGCGTATTTTCCGGAACGAGGCGATGACCCAAGCAATTAACGCGAACAGCCCCAAGAGACCAAGAGTCAAATAGGTTTCCAAATAACCATTGTGCGCCTGGTTGCCGGGGAACCGATAAAAGTCTTCCATTTTCCGTAGCCTTTCTCCCAACCAGAAACTTTCAAAACCTACTCCAAAGATCGGATTTGTATGGAAATCAAAGAGCTGCTTCCAAAGGTCTGTTCTGCCCGTGAGCGTAGGATCTCTTCCCAGCGCGTGGATGAAAGTCCCTGAAATTCCAAATGCGGCTTCCAATACGGCAAAGACGCCTATTCCTATCAGCATATACGTCCCAATGAAATGCCTGTTGACATGCCGCATGCCTACAAACAACACGGTGAGCATACCGATGAAGAGCGATCCCAGAGAAGTGGAGCTGTGTGCCATCAAAAGAAGCCACCAAATCATGAGCAACAAACCGCCAGTTAGAAGGAGCTCCTTTCTCCTGGCTCGGCCGCGCTCAGTTCGCCAGATTTGCAGCAAATACCAGAAGAAAAAGAGACCCAATATCAGACAATCCGCGCCCAACATGTTTTTGCCTTCGGCGATACCATTGTTAGATGGCGTACCCGTCCACTTATCAAAAGACCGGCCCCACTCAGGATAGAATTTGATGAAGAGGATCGAGAGCGGGAGGACCAGATACGCACACCTCTTCATCAACGTTAGCAGCGCCTCTTCAAGATCTGGTTCGGTCAGAACGATGAGCGCCATGATTGGGTGACCAAGTATCTTGATCCATCGCTTGAAAGCGACGAGCGGGAAATCAGACCACAGGATAGTAATAAAACAGTAGACAAGGAATGCGATGAGCCAACCGTTGTTCCTGGCAAATTCTGAAAGTTGGCTTTGCCGTTTATTGAGCACGCAAAATCCCGCGCCAATCAGTGCGAAGTAAAAACACGCATCCAAAGGGCTTCCTTCTTCCAAGGCGATGCCCCCGAACCGAACACCGGCGAGCTCAAGCCATCCGGAAACCGCTCTTGAGCACGTAAGGAACATCCAAAAGAGTGGAAGCCAAAGCGCGCCGCTTACATTGGGGTTTTCGCGAATATCACGCCGAAAAAGGAAGATGATGAAGGCAACCGTCAAGAGCAGCGCGACGGTTGGTGGTAGGTGGAGGCCCATGGTTGCGACCGTTAAATCGTTGAAACGTTAAATCGATGAATCGCGAAATCCAAAGAAGAAGAGGGTAAGAAATCAAACCAGCGCATAGCCGCCCGCCTCAAGCCGCTGTAGCGTGGCTTGAAATTCATCGCCTAGAAGATACTCAAATTCCATCCGGACGATCGGATGCGTCATCAGCTCAACCTTACTTGACTTAGCCAATGCCATGATCCGATCCAGTTTCTTCTCACGAATACCTTCCGATAAATCAAAGAAATAATCTGTCAGCCGGTATCTCCGGACGAGCCACCGGTCGACCAGCGCTCGATACGTCCGGTTCAACCAGCTCTTTTCACCTCGCCAAAACGAAAAGTTCCGGCGAATCTTTGTCCCCGCAGGAATCACCTTACTCAAAAGCAGGTTCCCGCATAGGTGCATGTGATGATGTCCGTCAATGTGTGAGGGCGGTCTTTCAAATAACCGGACAAACTCGCTGGCCTGTGCTTCGTACGAATGGGCGAATTCGTGCCGTAAAAACGGATTATACAGAAGCTGTGAGTACTTATTTCGCCTCAGGAAGCGAACGATCCTGCCATGGTAATCCTTAAGTTTGCCGGGACACTTGCCATCGGTGAATTGTTCGGAAAAGTTAAGATGCAATCCGACATCCAGGTTATTGTCTTTTGACAATCCTGCTGCGCGCTCCGAATCCTCCATAAACACCATCGCGCTAACCGAAGTAATCCTCCCTTCCTTGTAGCATTTGAGGGCCGCATCGGTTTCCGGCGCTGAACGCCCCCAATCATCAGCATTAATGATAAGCATTCGATCGGTATTTCGACTGTGGTCGTAGGCGTGCCAGCCGTCGAAGAAACGTACACTTCTAGTGTAGTGTAACAGTCAATTCCTTACAATCCGGCACAACTGGGCTATCTTAGAGAACCTCAGCCGTTGTAAAGCTGCAACTGTTACAGCACACTAGCTCGCCCGCGCTGCCCTACGATATCTGTCCGATGTCCGACGTCTGATGAAAAAATGTGGAGCAGGGAGGATTCGAACTTCCGTCTTCACGTCAAACGTGTCGCTCTACCAATTGAGCTACTGCCCCGAAAGCGTCCATAATGTGACCATATACAACCTGCATCGTCATTTGGAGTTGAGGACGACCGGCTCTACACGACCAGGTTCACGCTTCATAAAGGTCTCGATACACTCGGCAATGTAAACAATCATTTCTTCAGTGATCTCTGGATAAATAGGCATGGATAGAATGCGTGATTGGTTGGCGTGAGCAACCGGAAAATCCCCTGGCACATGGCCGAGATAAGCGTAAGCGGGATAGAAAGGTAACGCTTTCGAATAATTAATGACCGTGGCGATGCCATTGTCGGTAAGATGCTTTCTCAACTCGTCGCGTTTTTTGGTGCGAATGACATAAAGATGGTAAACATGTTCGCGATCAGAAGCGACCTTGGGCGTAATGAGATCGCCTAGCCCTGGCAAAAGTTCATTGTAGCGACCAGCGACTTTCTGGCGAGACCTGATCCACGCCGGCAAATACAGTAGCTTCACGTTCAAAATTGCCGCCTGGAGGCCGTCCATCCGGCTGCAGATACCTTCCATCACGTGTTCCCCTTTCCCGCCGTGCCGGGCAAAGGCGGCCGCCCACTCGGCGAAACGATCATCGTTCGTTACCACGCATCCGGCATCGCCATAAGCTCCCAGATTTTTCCCGGGATAAAAAGAAAAGGTCGCCGCATTACCGAAAGTACCTACCATCCGGCCTTTATATCTGGCTGTATGCGCCTGTGCACAATCTTCAATCACCCAAAGATTGTGCTTTCGCGCAATCGCCATGATGGCATCCATGTCCGCCGGTTGCCCGTAAAGGTGAACCGGGATGATGCCAACCGTCGCTGACGTGATTCTTGCCTCAATCAGCGCCGGATCGATGGTGAAAGTATCGTCATCGGTATCGCAGAAAACAACCCGCCCGCCAGCTTGCGTAATCGTCTCCGAAGTCGAAATCCAGGAATGTGCGCTGGTGATTACTTCATCCCCGGGCTTCACTCCCAGCGCGCGCAGGGCGATGTAAAGCGCGTCAGTGCCATTCGCGCAGGACACGCAACGCCTCAATCCCAGAGTCTCCGCCCAGGCCTGCTCAAATCGCTCAACATGCGGACCCCGAATAAAGGCCGACTGGGCAATTACTTCAGAAACGGCGGCATCGAGCTCCGATTTAATGCTCAGATATTGAGCGTGCAGATCGACGAACGGGATTTTCATGGAGTTAGTTACCGGTTATCAGCTCGCCCTTGGACAGCCCCGAAGGCTTTCGGGGTTATCCGTTATCTGGAAGTCGTAGTCTATAATTAGATATCGTCACTGTTCCTCTTCCTCGTAATCTGCTTCTGCATCCTAGATTAAGAGTAAGAGGAAGCGGAAGAGGATGGATCGCGATCACCTGATAACCGATAAGTCGCCTCAAAGGCGTCGCAACAATCGCGCGGGGTTGCCAATGTAGATCCCAGGCTCAGTGATATCTTTGGTTACGACTGCGCCGGCCCCGATTACTACACCATCGCAAATCGTGACTGGGAGTAAGGTAGCATTCGTTCCGATACTTACACGATTGCCAAGCTTTGTCGCTCGCCAGAGATTGGGATCTCTTCCCGAAGGACCGCCCTCAGCGAAGACATCGTTGATAAACATTGCTCCGTGAGAAATGAAACAATCATCCCCAATCGACACCAGCTCGCAGATAAAGGCGTGCGATTGAATCCGGCAGCGTCGGCCGATATTTGCTCCCTTTTGTATCTCAACAAATGGCCCGACAAAAGTCTCGTCTCCGACGGTACAGCCATAAAGGTTCACTGGCTGTACAACCGTTACGTTTTCACCAAAGCTAACATCGACGATCCCAACGTTTCGAAGTTCGGGTGTGTTCATTAATCCCTTGAAAACTATTTCGGCGCCCCCGGCGGTCGCGCCCTACCAGCCCCCTTTTACGAGGCGCGCTCTGCCGGCTGGCCGTTCAAACTGAAAGGCCGCGCTCGTTCAAGGATGGATACGACCGAGCGCGCATGATCCAGGCCGGTGACCGGCGCCTCCGAGTTACAGATGCAGTCGCGAAAGTGTTCAGCTTCTACCAGGAGAGGCTCGGTGAATCTCACTTCCGGGTAGAGAATATCGCCGCTGCGATAGTTAAACTGCAAACGCTGGGGTTGATCGAAATCCATGTTTTCACCCAGGACCGCTTTGCGATCGATGCCTTTGTCGTAGATGGCGATCTTGTTATCGGCCACGTCATCGTAAATGACCATCTTACGCGAACCGACAATGATCATTTTGCGAACCTTCTGCGGATCGAGCCAGCTGACATGAATGTTCGCTATGATCTTTCGCGGATATTCGAGGTTAAGAAAAACCACGTCGTCGATTCCTTCCTGCATATAAGCCATGCCTTGTCTGGATACGGACAGAGGCTCTGGATTTCCAAGCCAGTATTGAATGATGCTGATATCGTGGGGTGCGAAATTCCACAACGCATCAATATCGGTGCGAATACGGCCCAAGTTGAGGCGCTGACTGTAAATGTAGCGGATTTCTCCCAGCTCACCCGCGTCGATCAGCTGTTTTACGTATCGAACCGCCGCGTTATAAATGAAAGTGTGTCCAGCCATGACAACGAGATTTCGCTCCGCCGCTGACTTGGCCAGTTCATCCACTTCAGTAGCTCGCGTGGCCAGTGGCTTTTCGACAAAGATGTGCTTGCCCGCCTGCAACGCCTGTTTTGCCAAGTCGAAGTGAGTTTCAGCCGGCGTCGCAATCACCACTGCATCGATCTCAGGATCGCGCCACACGCCGTCGCATGATTCAAGCGCGGACGTGCGCGGAAAATTTCTCTCGACAAAGGCGCGCCGCTCCGTGCTCTTGTCCACGACATATTTAACGGCGCAACCGGGTAACACCGAGAAGTTCCGTAGAAGGTTCGGCCCCCAATAGCCGCAGCCGAGTTGCGCTAGTATCAATGGCTTAGTCATGGACGACTTGTAGCCGAGTGTCGGTGACCTCGGCCGGCACAGATGTTACTACACGCAGAACTTCCGCGGTCAACGACATGCGGCTAGAGCAGGCGAGCGCCTCTCGACAAGAGTTCCACCCCACGCCTCCCAAGAAAGTTAGATGGCTTCTAGAATGCGATTTCAATTTCTCCAGAGCGGCCTATCATCGTCTCGGCAAATTGGCTCTGTGATTCAACCTTGCCAGGCAAAGCAGGTCTGTGGGCTCTGATCCTTAGTCCCGGCAGATCGGCGTCCTCGTTTTTCAGTGAAAGCTTCACTTGAATTGTCTGGTCGCTGCACGAAACATTCTCGAATGCAGCCGATCGGCGTTTTCTAAACCACGCGACAGCCTGGGCCGCGGTCGGAAACCAGGCTCCCATTTGCTTTAAGTCGTTTACTAACCTGGTGTAAACATCTCCCCACAATCTTTCCGGTGCAATGCTGCGGTCGTGCCAGTTGATCGTTAACGCGCCACCAAAGCTGCTGGCATTGTCGATCAGCTCATCGATTACCGCATTGGCCTGGTGCGGTGACAAATTCATGTGGCCCGGATAAAACAGTGCGGTATCCATGATATGCATGGGTAGCTCGAGGAGGTGAGTTACGCCGGGAGGCTTGAACGCCTGAGTGGTGCCGGCGCGATAGCCCGGCGTCTCATTGTAGCCCGCGGTGGAATCGTACGAGAACCCGGCCTCTTCCAATTTAACCGGTGAGTTTTCATCAAAGAAGAGCCAGTGCATACGGACTCCGATTTCTGACCTGCCGGTTAAGCCCTGGATGGTTGCGAGCTCGGCTCTCCCTTCGTTTGTATCGCACCAGGCATCGATTCCATGGAGAGCGATCTCCCGACGCGCCGAAACAAGTCTCTCGATCTGATTCGCAATTTGGGCCGCGTCGTAACGCGTAGCCCGGCGGACCGGCGCCGGCCCGTTGGCGCGCTGCCCCGGGTCGCCCTTCTTCGGTATAACGAAGAACGTGGAGTTGAGACCGTTTTCTATCTCGAGATAGCGATCGAGCTGATTCCAAAAATCTCTGGCCAAACCTAAATGAACAAACGGCAGCGACAAGGCCGCCATCCAATTGGCGACCAGGTACCCGGCAGACCTGCGGCCGGTGCAGAAACTAATTAATGAACCGATGGTAGCCCGATAGAGGAATCCAAACATCGTGTGATCGCATTTATGATTTCGGATTCCAACGTGATCGACATCATGTGTCAGGCAAACGATGAAACTATAGCCAGCTGGGATCGGAGGGATTTCAACAAGCAAAATTGAGTGACTAACAATCAGATCCCGGAAGACCGCAATATGCCTCTCCAGCGTAGGGACTCGCGCATGGGTTAATGGTTGGCCGCAGGTGAGTAAATAATGGACCTCCTCGAAAAGATCAAATCCTAGTCGCACCAGTGTCTGTTCTGCCGACGCAATTTCCAACAAGACCGGCTCACGCGTTTGGGCGTGGATGAACAATTGGTCCGCTCCAGACTGAAATGTGAGGCATTCGCGATAAATCGGAATCCGATAGTTTCGGTAAGCCAACACTGTATTCGAGAATCGCGAACGTATTTCAATTCCGTTCTGCTCATCAAAGGTTCTTTGATCGGTTCCATAGACTAAAACGAGTTTCGCAGAATTTTTGCAGAACAGCGCATTCGAGCAAACCAGAACATCGTACTGTGAGTCGGAACGATAAAATTCCCAGGGTGTTTTGAGTAGCTCGAAGAACTCGCAGATGACAGGCCGTTCCGCATCGCTCGCGAGAACGCCGATCATTCCAGGGGGGCGCACGCTTCAGCGCAGCGAGGAGCAGGAAGCGAATGAGCGGAAAACGCCGAACGCCGAACATCGAACATCGAACGTCCAACTTCCAAAAGCTTTCGCGAGCAGGCGCCTTTCGGGTGATCAGTCATCAGTGATCGGTAAGAGGCCTCGATGATTCTCGATTCTCGCCTTAACGGTTCAACGCTTCAATGGTTCAACGCTTTTCTTCGACCACGACTCCCCACGCGTAGCTTCTGACCTGTCGGGCAAATGAGAAGAAAACGCTCAACGCGGGGCTCCGATTTCAGCATTGGATGTTCGGCGTTGGACGTTGGGCGTTTGCTTTTGGTTTCCCATGTCCGACCTCAGCCTGCCACGCCAAAGCCTCTCGACCCGCCCTAGCTTTACGCGAAGGCTGGTTGCCGAAGGCGGGACTTCTGACATCCGGTTCAGATAATCGCCGAGATCGGCTCAAGGAGGTTGGATTTCTCCCGACTCCATTGGTGAGCAAGGTAAACCCGCTGCCCTCGTTCCACTGTCTGTTGAACCTCGTTCGGATTGGAGAACACGAATTCAATCTTTCGCGCCAGGTCGTTAGCGTCTCCAACGTTAAAGAAAATTAGCTCTTTATCCGTGAAGTAGTCACGAATTCCCCGGGTTCCCGGAG
>JACXTT010001896.1_pt1 | contig 34124 bp, 39 predicted proteins | sample 9270951 | NCBI WGS metagenome assembly JACXTT01 (sample SAMN15532306, study PRJNA645909) | rock metagenome | isolation source: weathered quartz diorite | place: Puerto Rico | collected 2017-06-21 | reverse complement strand
TCTTCGCCCATCCCATTCTCGAGGCCCCACCCATAGTATTTCTTGACCCGGGGCGCTTGGTCGGCCGTAACGGCCACCTCGAATGTTCCCACGGGGTTGAAGGGGAGGTTCTTTTCTCTCGCGTATTTTTTCCACATTCCGTAAGCTGTCTGGGCCGAACGAGCGAAGATTCGGCGAGATTTGGGGTCCAGATAGAAGGGCCGATGAATGACACCAGTGTTCCTACGGCTCGTATGCTCGGCCACATCACGTTCCTTCTCCAAGACTAGAATCCTGGAGTTGTATTGGTCGCTCAGCCAGTAGGCAGTGCTGGTGCCTAGAATACCGCCGCCCACAATGACGACATCCCAGGTTTCCATACTCACCAAGCCTACGCCGAGTTTGCTTGTACTCTCCGAGTAACCGTTACCCTATATGGGCTACTCCCCCGGTGCGACACCTCCAGGAGATCGTAGAAGGATTGCCGTAGAGGGAATGCAGTGAAAGTGGCCCTCCTCTGCCGCAGAGAGTCCCCGCGAAAACTAATGGGCCCCACCCCCCTGCGCGAAAATCTCTACAGCCAATCCGAACAAAAACGATTACAAAGCTGTAAGTCCAGCCTCCCCGTTCCGCACGAAGGGCTCAACGAGAGCATCTTCAGGTCCACTCTCCCCTTCCGTGCCTACAGTTCCATCGAGCCGTTCTTCCTCGGAAGCTCTACCCTGGCGAGGTCGCTCACAAAGTGAGAGTACAAGTCCGGCTGCTCCGTGTGAATCGGAACCAGTCTATCAGGTTTCACTCTCTCGATAGCCTCCCGGATCTCTGTCGGCATCATGTGCCCGGAACTGTGAATCTGATATCGTGGAAGCCCGAAATGGTCCAGCCAGTTCACGAACCGCTCATCATCAAACTCCATCTCCTCATTGAACGGTTCGCTGGCACTGTTGATGAACGCCCCATTGGGTTCGGGCCGAATCTCTAGGACCTCGTTCATGTCGTACGGGCTGCAGACCAAGATAACCTCGCCCTGCATCCCACGGACGTCTTGGGCTGTCTTCACGCTCGTCTTTTCCATAACCGACTTTTCCCAGCTGTAATACGATTTCTTCTGTTTCCGGTAGACTAGAATGTTGGAATCCATGAAAGGATCTGGTAGATCAAGATGAGGATCGTTCGACAGAGCGTTCAACAGAAATGCCTGTTTCAGGGAGACGCCGAGTTTCCGGTTGTACTTGGATGCGGTGTCATAGAAGGTTCTTAACCTGTCGACGTCAACCTGCGAGAAACTAGCTAGGACCAGGCCTTTCGCTTTCGAGACAACGTGGCACGTTTTCTGGTAGACATTATCCTCGGTCTGCAAATCCCCGCGCAAAAGGTTCGTCCCTTCGCAGAGAAACATCTCCGGATCCTGTCCCGCTGCTTTGTCGACGAACTCCCATGTCATCTTGGCCATGGGCCCATGCGCTCGGAAATCACCACTGTAAGCAACCGTGCCTTCGGAGGTGTGAACGATGAAGGCGTAGGCTCCGGGTAGGCTGTGGTCCACGTGGATTGGTTCAACCTCTATGTTCCCGACCTGGACTTTGTCTCCGGTCCGAAATGTACGAAGCTCTAGTCCTTCCAGGTCATTCTCGAAGCTCGACTGCCTAATCTCAGAGAGCGCTTCGAGGATCAACTTGGTTGTCTCGCCACAGTAGACCGGTATCTTCCGGTTCAACAGTGAGATGCACATGGCATGGTCGATGTGCGCGTGGGTCAAGACGACCGCGTCAGCAGGAGGGTCGTCCGGCTCGTCCCTGTACAGCCCCTTGATCCTCGGCAATACACCAACATCGATTAGACCGTGCCTGTCTCGGGGCGAGAGAAACGGCTCGGAGAAATATCTACCACGGTCCCTGAGGCTCATCCCAAAGTCTAGGAAGACTCTGGAATCGCCGTCTCGGACGAGAATCTTGTTCCCGCCGATTTCGCCGGCCCCGCCGTAAAACGTGATTTTGACCGGCAAATCACAGTCGCCAGAGAAACGCTGTCAGCGTCAATCGATGATTATAGAGCTTCACCAAGGCAGGTCTGAACTCCTCTTTGTTCTCGCCGTGGGCCATGGTGAAAAAGCTGAAGAACCATGCCTCGACGTATTGTCCCCTGAAACCGTTGCCTCAAAACGACCGATTGAACCTGGACGTTCTCTTCAGAGTTCCCACAGTCACCAGCTTCGATGTCGACAGGAAGGACGGAAAGGGTCTTGCGCTAAACTGGAACAAGACCGGCCAGTACGAAATATACCTGTACAATTCAAGGGACAAGACCTCTCGGCAGATTACGAGTCCTCCCGAGTCGAAGGCGTCGCCCCGTTTCTCTCCCAGCAGGCCCGAGATGGCTTATTCGCATGATTATCAGGGTAACGAGCAGTTCGACCTGTTCATCATGGACCTTGAGACGGGTAAGGCAAGGAATATCACGCCTAACACGGAAGAATCGATCAGCCCGCTCGTCGATTGGTCCCGGGACGGAAACCAGCTCGCGATCTCTAGCAACAAGTCCGGAAAATTCGGCATCTACACTCTCAGCCGGGAGGGGAGTGAACCCAAACTTCTCCACGATCACGCTTACATCGACTACGACCCGGTCTGGTCACCTGATGCTAGGAGGATAGCGTACACGGCCCTGGTCAAGGGTCAGGACCAGGGGATATTCGTGACGCGAGTCTCGGACGGCGAGACCTTCCAACTCTCGAATGACGGGCACAGCCTCGAGGCCTCCGAGCCCGATTGGTCGCCCGACGGGAAACTTATCGCGTTCAGCTCCGCGGAAAAAGGAAGTTACGACATCGGCATCTACGACGACTCCGACCGGACTGTCGACTGGGTGACCGATGGGAAGATGGAGAGAGATTCGCCGACATGGTCGCCGAAGGGTGACATTCTCGCGTACCTGGAGAACCAGAGTGGGAATCTGGTCATCCGCCTACACCACTACGATAGTGGTGAGAGAGAGACGATCCAGCTGATGCCCGGCATCCACTCGTACGTACGATTCTCTCCCGACGGAAAGATGCTCTACTTCCTGTACAATGGTCCCAAGAATCCGTCCGACCTCTGGTCTTACGATCTTGAATCACAAGAATTCAAACAGCTGACAAAATCGCTGCCCCAGACTCTGGACACGTCCCGTTTCGTCTCGCCGAACTCGGTCGAGTATCCTAGCAGCGATGGAAGGTCGATCCCCGCACTCCTCTACAAGCCTCAAGACAAATCGGGGAAGAAGTCGGCTCCAGGAATCGTGTACGTGCACGGTGGGCCTACTTCGCAGTTCATGAACAGTTGGAACCCGCTAGTCCAGGAATATCTAGACCAGGGGTTCCTGGTGATCTCCCCGAACTATCGTGGAAGCACAGGATATGGTAGAGAATTCCGTGAGGCCAACCGGTTCGTGATGGGACAATTAGACTTGGCCGACGTGGTCAAGGCCGTCGATTACCTGACGAAGAATAGGCTAGCGGACCCCGGTAGGCTCGGAATTACCGGAGGTTCGTTCGGCGGTTATCTGACCATGTGCGCACTGGCAAAATATCCGAATCTCTGGGCAGCAGGCTCCGCTATAGTCCCGTTCCTGAATTGGTTCACTGAGATCAAGAATGAACGGGACGACCTGCGGTACTGGGACCTTCAGAATATGGGAGACCCTGAGAAGGACAAGGAGAGGTTACGCGAAGCCTCACCCATATTTTTCGTTGACAGGATTCGCGCGCCCGTCCAGATGATCGCCGGCGCGCATGACCCTCGCTGCCCCTCATCCGAAACGCTTCAAGCTCGAGACGAGTTGCGAAAGCACGGGAAAAAGGCGGATGTTATCATCTACCCCGACGAAGGGCATGGGTTCTTGAAGATGGACAATCGGGTCGATGCTTACAAAAAGAATGTGAGCTTCCTGGCTGGTCAATTGAAATCGTCCAGTTGAAGAGGGCATGAACGAAGGGCATTCGCGGTGTCATTAGATGGTTTTAAGACCGACTCGAGGAGCAGGGTCGCCCAAGCCCGGGGGCGAAACTAGCATGGCTCGGTCTACATCGGATGCGTCTGCGAAGGCCAAAGGCGCCATTCAATCGTTAGAGGTAAACGGCGAAAAAGGGATCATTAGCTCTTACGGGCAGAGGTTCCTCTTCATTCCGATCGAGCTGATACACTCTATCGAGGACCGGCTCGTTGAAATGATCGGCCCGGTAACTGCGACAAGCTTCCAGTACGAGATTGGCAAACACGGAGGAAGCCACTACATTCAGATGGCGAAAAAATCCGGCTACGATATCAAGAGCCCGAAGGACGTAAGCATGATCGCCTCCAACCTTGGAACTCTGGGCGGATGGGGCAAACTGACAGTCCAAGAGATCGATTTCCAAAAGAGACTGATCCGGCTTAGATGGATAAACGGAGTCTCCGTTAGGGGAAGAAAGGGTAAGACTCCCGTCTGCCACTTTGGGCGCGGCGTCCTAACGGGTGCTGCCGAAGAAATGTTTGGGAGAAAACTCGAATCGATCGAGTTCAAGTGTCAGGGCAAAGGAGACGAGTACTGCGAGGCATTGGTAGCTTCTCCAGAGGTCATTGCAAGGTTTGTCGAGGAATCCGGTCGCGACTAACCCAGCGACCTATCCATTCCAGCAGGGTGACAGTGCTGGACGTAAAGCCGGGCCGCCCTTGAGCAAGACCTCGATGCCATTGAATCCCTGATCCTTGTACTTCGTGCCCTTCTCCGTGATCTTGTAGACTCGCCGGCTCCGCCGGGTGGGAGATACCCATTCCCCGGTGACCAACTGCCTTTCCTCAAGTTCGTACAACAGCGGGTAGAGTGTTCCAGCTCCGATCCTTGTACCCGTTTTCGTGCGGAGCTCACGCATCACCTCATAGCCGTGCTTTGCTCCGTCGTTGAGGAGGTCGAGAATGAAGAGGTCTAAGAAGCTCTTGACCATCCGGTCGGAGATAGCCCTAGCCATTGTTAGAGTACTCGTGAATGCAAGATATATCAATTTTCGATAATATTTTCCTTCGATATAAGGTTCTACCCATCCACCCAAATTCGAGTATAATCCGAGCTTCCGGCACCGCGTCTCGCAAGCTCCAATATTTAATGATGGGATGTGACCGCGTGAAAGCTACATCAGAGAAAAAAGGGGTCCGGACCCGGAGGCATAACGATCCTATTGACGTTGGAAGTAGATGACGCAGGCGTCGGCGACCTCCTGTTTGGGGTAATTATCGGTGCGCATAGGCGCGAGACAGGGGAGTTCCGGTACGAGGTCATTCCCGTTTCATACTTCCAGGAACCGCGGTTCAAAGAAAAATTGTACCTGAAGAAAGCGACAGAGCTTACCCAGAGGCTGCTGGACGACCTGAAGCTTGGCGAGAACGAGACTGTCGAGATTTGCAGCAGCTTTCTCTTCGACGAGACGAGGCCAGATTTGTGGGACAAGTACGGAGAGGAGCGAGTCAAGGTCGCGAAGATCGAGGGCGAGGCCCAGGACAAGGTTGAGCTAGCATATCTGGACGAGATCCGAAATCTGGGCTACGAGCCGATCGAGGAACGCTTGGACAAGCGAGCTAGAAGCTTCTTCCACATGCTGAACTGGGTCAAGAAAGACCCCAAGACAAGGTTGCAATATTCGAAGACTGGCTGGCCCAAACTGAAGCGATACATCAAACTGCCAAGAAATCAAACGGTAAGAACCTAGCGCTATGACAAAAGCCAGCAACGACAGGATTCGCTTGCGAGTTCGGCCCGCCCTCCCAAGCGACAAGGCGCTCGTGCTAAAGTTCTGCAGGCACACCTGGCGCGGTGGCGATTACATTCCGGAGGTCTGGGAAGATTGGATGAAAGAACGAAACGGGAAATTGCTGGTAGCAACGGTCAATGGAACTCCCGTCGGCGTTGCCCATGCCTACCTGCAGACTAGGTCGGACGCTTGGATGGAAGGAGTCCGCGTCAACCCAGAGTACAGGGGGCACGGGATCGCGGGGCGATTGAACAAAGAGCTCGCGGCGTGGGCGAGGCGAAGGGGAGCTAAGGCGGCCCGATTGTGCACGGGAGAAGACAACAGAGCGTCGCGTAGGCACCTGTTAAAGACTGGTTTCAGGCCCCTGCAAACGTTCGCCCGGTACGTTTCGACGCACCCTCTCAAAAGACATCCTCAGGGAACGAAGCAGGTCGCCCGCTACAACAGCGCCACCTGGACAAATCTCAACAGTTCAAGGTCGTACGATCGTCATCGTGGGTTGTATGCTGACGGCTGGACCTGGTATCCACTCACGCCAGCCACTCTCAAGAAACTGATCAGCCAGAAAAGAGTGGTCCAGAGCGAAGCCGGAAGCAGGATTGGACTAGGCTTCGCGATGATTGTCCCAGACGATCGCGGGGTGACCCTGGGACTCGCCAGTGGGAGTTCTCGCCAGGTACAGGCTCAGGCTCGCTACGCGAGGTATATGTTGAAGACTGAAGGTAGACGGAAAAGAGTCCGAGCCCTGATTCCGGCGTCGCGCAGTCTTATGAATTCTCTCGAACGTGCCGGGTTCAGAAAGACGGGTGCAACAATCGTCTATGAGAGGAAACTCTAGACCGAAAAAGGGCCTTCGAGGATTTTCTAAGGACCCAATGGCCATGGATTGCGTGCCGATTGACATGTCGAGAATCACTGGTCGCTCTTGTCTGGTCATGTTAGACTTATAGCCCTGAGCCGGTGGACCGAGCGGAAAGGACACGTGTAGCGAAGCATGGAACCGACAGACACAGGAGAGATTGACGTCCTATGGGACGAGAACGGGAACGCTAGGTACCGAATCCTGAAGAGCGGGAGGATGGTCGACTTTGACGGTCACGCACTGGGATGGATCGACGAGGAAGGAAACATTTTCGATTACAAGGAAGGCCGCCAGCTCGCCTTCTACGAGAACGGAATCCTACGCGACGTTGATGGAGCGGTCGTCGGGTTAGGGCAGGAACCAGTCGGCGCCAAACCAGTCCTTCCATCCAAAGGGCTGATCCCAGAGGCGACTGATCCGGTCCCAGAACCGAAGAGGCCGAAGCCCAAGAAGGTCGCAAAGAAGCCGTCGCCCTCGTTACTATGGTCGAAAAAAATCTTCGAAGAGCTTTAGACCGGAAGGACGAGACTCACGGGCCATCTCCGGCCTGCTAACATTGGACATTCATAGAAACATAACAGCAGCCCATCCTATTCTTCTCATGCTCTGGTGAACCCGTGCTGGCTTCGCTAAACTACGTCGCGATCGGAATCTTCGTCGTAGTCTATGCAATGATCGCCCTGCGGAACCTGAGATGGTTTCGCATTCCGGTCTGGACCGTGATGCTCGCCGGCGCGGTCGCGATGATCTTCACGAACTCGGTGCCGCTCGACTCAGCGTACAGTTCTGTCAACCTGAATGTCATCTTGTTCCTAGTCGGAATGTTCACAGTCGTTGCCGCCATGGACCTCTCGGGCCTACTGGAGTATGCGGCCTTACGAATTGTTTCGCTGGCCAAAACTCCCCAGCGAGCTTTCGCCCTGATAATCGCGGGGATGGGAGCCATGTCCGCCTTCCTGATGAACGACACTCTAGCGTTGATGGCGACTCCGATCATGATCAGCCTGTCCAGAAAGATGGGTCTCAAACCCAGCGTCCTACTAGTGACACTCGCGATGGGAATAACCGTCGGTAGTGTCATGACTCCTGTCGGCAACCCGCAGAACCTGCTGGTCGCGATCTCCAGCCAGATTCCAAACCCGTTCTTCAGTTTTCTCTACTATCTTTTCCTGCCGACCGTCGCATGCTTGATTACAACCTACTTTGTCCTCCGGACTTTTTACAGGAAAGAACTGGCTCTCGCCAAGATGACGGGTCAACAAGATCGTCCGCAAGACGCGATCAAAGATCGGAAGCTTGCACAAATCGCCGGATACACCATAGTTCTTGTAATCCTCGGCTTCTTCGTCGTTGGAGCAGCACAGTTCTTCGGGGTCAGCTCGAACGCGAACCTGGGAACCGTCGCGCTACTCGGCGCGACAATAATCTACCTGGTCAGTAGTCGTCGGCGGGAGATTCTACGATCAGTTGACTGGGGAATCATAGTCTTCTTCATCAGCCTGTTCATCTTCACCGAAGCACTCTGGGAATCCAACCTTCTCCAGACAATCCTAGTCTACCTCCCATCCCAGACAAGAAGCAACCCGGCAGTCGCTCTAGGTGGGATCATAATCACCAGCGTCCTCCTCAGCCAGCTGATCAGCAACGTCCCGTTCGTCGCAGTCTACATCAAAGCCCTGCAGGCAGCAGGCTTCACAGGCGCGGATGTCAAGGTCTGGATGGCACTCGCAGGAGCCAGCACGCTAGCCGGTGGACTCTCCCTCCTAGGAGCAGCAAGCAACGTGATCATTCTCGAAGAGGCCGAGCGCAAAGACGATGGTTTCGGTTTCCTGGAATTCCTGAAAGCAGGAGTTCTAGTCACGATCCCAAACATTCTGATTCTGTGGCTCTTTCTCGTAGTGCTCTAGACTAACGCGATGATTGCTAACAAGATAGTTTCATTGACGCAACCGTCTAAAATCTATTCCAAATCTTGATTGTGGATTGACTGTACAAGAGCTTTGGCTAATATAGCGTCCCGCAGGGCACCCCGAAATCGGAAAAATGAAAAGTCCAAGCAGGAAGCAGATCGGGATAATCGCTATCGCGATCGCCGCGATCTCAGCCCTGAGCATACCGTTACTGTTACGGGCCCCTCCGAGCCAGGCAAGTGTGATACCACCAACCACCACGACAACAAAGGGCAATTCAAACAACGGACTTAACGGCCAAGGTAACGGTGGAGGTTCCACCGGCACCACTGGAAACTCAGGAAACGGCGGGAACGGGAACGGCCACGGTCACGGCAACGGTGATGGTAATGGAAATCGCAACGGCAATGGCACCGGAACAGGTACTGGTTCCGGAGGCTCCGGGTCAGGAACAGGCTCTGGGTCAGGCCACGGTCATGGCAGCCAGGGACATGGTCATCACGGCACGTCAGGAGATCCGAAGGGCCATTCTCACGGTGGCGGTAAAGGATACGGTAAAGGGTACGGCAAGCACCTCGAAGACAGCGACCACGACAAGGACGACCGATAGAATTCCATGCCCGAGCCATAGTGCGCTTCTGGCTATTTGTCCGGAAGACGACTGTAATCCCCTTAGACTTTTTTCCCGACCTTGAAAATGTAAGGTTTAGAAACTCCGAGCCTCATCTCGAATTTTCGAGATAACTCAACATGCCAAACCAAGGAGAAAAAGCACCAAGCTTCACCTTACCCGACACTGACAGGAAACAGAAGAGCCTCCAAGAGCTCATGAGCCCGAAAGGAGCAACCGTTCTGGCATTCTTCCCCGGCGCGTTCACCGGAGTCTGCACAAAGGAAATGTGTACCTTCCGCGACAGCCTTGCTCAGTTCAACACTCTCAACGCTAGAGTCGTCGGCATAAGCGTGAACGATCCTTTCTCGAACAAAGCCTTCGCAGAAAAGAACAACCTTAGCTTTCCACTATTGAGCGACACCAATCGTGAAGTCGTCCATCAATACAATATTGAACTCAAAGACTTCGCTGGGCTGAAAGGATACGTTGCTGCGAAGCGTAGCGTGTTCGTCCTCGACCCGCACGGCACCGTTGTCTACAGATGGGTCAGTGATGACCCGGGCAAGGAGCCCAACTACGACGAAGTTCGGAAAGCTGTAGAGAAAGTAACGCCCGTCCAGACCGCCGCGCACTAGACACAGATAGAGGACAAGCAGTCCTCTTCCTTCCTTTCTCTTTCTTTAGTTTAGTTTTTGGAGTAGCATGAGCGCATAGGATGCGTTGGTCCCGGTCGCGTCGTGCCGAAGGAAGACGTACGACTCACCCATACCCCTGACAAGTTTTTCGATCTTACCCGACCAGTCCTGGATCGCTTTCTCATCATAGCTCTCCATTCTCAACCTGAAGTATGGCATGCCGCCTGTAACTTTGAGGACGGGCTTCATGTCTTCTGTCTCGGCGACGCAGAAGCTGGCCTTGTACTTGTCCAAAATATTGTAAGTGGAATCCGCAAGCCATGATGCGTGTCGAAACTCGAACACTCGCCTAGGAATTTCGGCAGTGTCCCTGAGAAAATCTTCCAGCAAGGTCAAGTCCTGCCTGAGGTACGGAGGAAGTTGAAAGAGCAGGGGTCCCTTTCTAGCTTGAAGCAAGGAGAGCGTCTGGTCGAGCGTGCCGGACGCTTCGGCTGCAGGCTTCCCCGCCAGTTTCATTATGTGTGTTATTTGCTTGGGTGCTTTGAAAGCGAACCGGAATCTGTCGTCGTCTGCTTTTGTGAACCAGGACTTGACCATCTGCTGGCTCGGAGCGGCGTAGAATGAGCTGTTGATCTCGACGCTGTTCAACTGCTTCGCATAGTACGCTAGAAAGTCCTCACTCTTGAGGTCCTTTGGATAGAACTGTCCCTTCCAGCCGGAGTAGCTGAACCCCGAGGTTCCAACGTAGACGGTCAAGACGACACTTCTTGTTGATTGTTCTCAGATCGATGATTTTCCGTTTACGGCATCTTCCACTTTATCGAGCATCCGTAAGGCCTCGTCTCTTGGACGCTGGGCTGGCGGCCCGCTAGGATGCTGTCCAGTGCGATACGTAGGTCTCGAGTCTGGACTTTGGAAGGTTCCTTCCAATTGTCGTCTATCCGGCCTTTGTACACCAGCTTCCGGTCTTGGTTGAATGCGAAAGCGTGTGGCGTGCAGATTGCCCCGTAGGCCCGGGCAATCTCTTGCGATTCATCGCGTAGATACGGGAAGTTGAGCCCCTTCTCCTTCGCCCGTTTGACCATGTTAGGATAGCTGTCCTCGGGATAGTTCCGGTCGTCGTTGCTGTTGATGCCGACCAATGTCACGCCCTTTGGCGTGTAGTCTTGCTGGACCTGGATCATCCGAGGCTCGTAGGCTTGGACGTACGGACAATGGTTGCAGCTGAAAACCACGACCACCGCCTTCTTGTCCTTGAAGCTTGAAAGCCGGTAGGTCTTCCCGTCCGTACCTTTCAACTCGAAATCGATTGCGTCCGCGCCGATCGGCAAACCGACAGAACCAGTGGTTAACGACATGGTATTTTCCCGCTTTTGCCTAGGGGAAAAACATTTTTTCGTCCTCACGAATCGGGACCAAAATTTCCCGAATTTCCATCTGAAGGTGCGGTTCTCCTTTAATACTACACTCGGTCCCTTTCGGGGAGAAGGAAGAGAATGGGCAAGCGGAAGGTACTCAGCGAGGCAAACCTGAGCGAAATGCTCACGCCAGGCCCCGGCCAGATGTACGGGACCGTCAAGAACCTGCTCGGCTACGACAGGGTTCTGGTCGAATGCGCGGATGGGGTCGAACGAGTCTGCCGAATACGCGGCAAGATGAAACGACGCGTCTGGATCAAAATGGGAGACACTGTCCTAGTTGCCCCTTGGGACTTTCAACCCCAACGAGGCGACATCCTGTTCAGGTATACTCAGGGTCAAGTGGAAAACCTCCGACGATCCGGGCAACTCAAAGTCTAATTTTGCGGAACCACCGACTACCGACGGCAGAGCCCATAATAGAAGCTACATCTTAGGCTAATCAGCTTGGGCTCATCGCTGGAAACTACTCCACCAGCCCAACTCCACAAAGTAATCACTGTCCGCTACGCGGTCGCACTCTACATGAGCTCCGTCCTAGGGTCTGGAATTCTGGTCCTGCCAGGACTGGCCGCTCAAATAGCGGGGCCAGCCTCCCTAGTCGCCTGGCTGATCCTATCGCTTGCCAGCTATCCTCTAGCCTTCACTTTTGCCAGCCTGTCTGCAAGGAAGCCTGAATCGGGCGGAGTTTACTCCTTTGCCAAAGAATCATTCGGTCGGTTCGGTCCCCATGTCGCGAACAGCGTGTCTTGGCTGTTCATTCTCTGGTTCGTGACAGGGGCGCCAGCTGTCTCGATCATCGCCGCATCTTACCTGGCCTACGCACTACCCATCTCGCGCGAGATGGTCTACATAGTCGCCGCGGGAATGATCCTCGGCGCTTTCGCGGTAAACTATCAAGGCATCCGTCTGAGTGGCCGAGTCCAAATGCTAGTGATCGTCGCGATCACCGCGCTCTTGATCATTGCAGTGGCCGCGTCTGTCCCGTTCGTAAGACCCGAGAATTTCACACCCTTCGCACCAAATGGTCTCATCCCGATTGGCATCGCTGCAGCGTTGATCTTCTGGTCGTATCTCGGCTACGAGAACGTAAGCAACGTCGCGGAGGAGTTCGAGAATCCGGCACGAGATTTCCATCGGAGCATCATCTACAGTGTCATTGCGATCTCAGCATTGTACCTGAGCGTCGCAGTCGCCACTGTCGGGACGAATTCATACACTAGTAGAGGAAGCGTCGCTCCCTTCGCCGCAATTCTAACCAACGCGGTAGGCCCGTACGCGGCCTTCGGCACCGGAGTTCTCGCCGTCGTCATAATCTTCAGCACGATGAACGCCTACTCCGCAGGAATGAGTCGGGTAGTCTACAGCTCTGCAAGAGATGGTGGAATCCCAAAGTGGTTTGATAGGATCAATGAGAGAACTGGCGTACCCTACCGAAGTCTCATACTCCTCAATTTAGCTAGCTTGGCTACCCTTTTTCTATTCTACCTAGTCAACTTCGACCTCGGCACTATCTTACTAATCCCCAGCGGTGCAGCCATCTGTGTCTATGTCGTTGGAAGTGCCAGTGGCATAATACTTCTGAGAAGGAGAGGGCGAGAAAGAACATTTCCTTGGATCTGTCTCGCCATTTCAATCGTAATGGCCTTCTTCTTGTGGCCCTTGCTCTTGGTAGCAGTAGGCGTGGGAGTGATCGGGTTCCTCTACAAATGGCGATAATGTATGAGAGATCCGAGCCGAGAAAAATCTAAGACTGATTCTTCTCCGTCCTTAGGCTTGGAACTATCTACACAAGACCCAACTCAAAACTGCGAGCCCCAGCGTCTGAACAGAATTCGCTGCCATTACGTACATCATCGTGTAACGGAAGGCTTCCCACTCCGTGAAGTAGAAGTACATGTACAGAAAATTCTGTGTGACAAGTAAGCTCGAGAAGGCCAGAAGTCCCAGCCCAAATCTGGACCTCAACTCAAGGTACCCTCGCCGGTAGATGTAAATCAGCCCGCCCAGCAATGCGATGTTCAATACACAGACTGCTGTGGTTCCACCTAGCGCGAAAAGCTCCGTACTATGTAACGAAGCTCATCATCCGATGCGATAGCCCAGCCTTCTGGACCTCGACAAACGTGTTGTAATTCAATTCCAGCAAGGGCGACAAGGAGTATGCTTTCCCATACTTGTCACCGAACGAAACGAGCAAGTTGTGATCGGACAAGATCTTGAGATGATGCCTTACGGTCTTGTAGTTCATCTCAAGAAGGTCCGCCAGTTGTTTCGCGTTCAGCGGTTCGTATTTTAGAGCGATCACATTTTTCGCTCGAGTCGGGCCTCCTCTTGTCCCTACGAACCACCACCACGGAAGGCGATCCGCGGAATCCAACCTGACAGAACCTCCCGTTCCCCAAGACGGTAATTCCTACGAGAATAATATGCTATGCCAAAATTAACCCTCAATCGATGTAATTTTATCCAAGAATATCGTGGGCCTACTGCCTGAATATTCGATGACTAACGATCAATTATACCCCGTGACAGTTGTAGGGAGTTGGCCGCGCCCGGCTTGGCTTATCCAAGCGCTCCGAAGGCGACAGGCTGGAGAGATATCGTTTGAAGAGTTCAACCGAGTCGCGGACAAGGCGGTTCTAGAGTGCGTGAAACAGCAGGAAGATTCTGGAGTGGACATTGTCAGCGATGGGGAACAACGCCGGGATAACTTCTACTCATTTGTCACAGAGAAGCTGGAGGGAGTGAAGCTGACCACCGTTGCCCAGTTGCTTGAGCACGTCAAGGATCGTGCAAGGTTCGAAGAAACCCTCCGCGCTCTCGACGTCCCGGCCTTCGCTATGAAAAGCCCCGTCGCAACAGCCCCGGTCAAGCCAAAGGCCAGCCTAGCGGGCGACGAACTCGAATTCCTCAAATCACACACAAACCGAAAGACAAAGATCCCCCTGCCAGGACCGTACATGCTAACGAAGTCAAGCTGGTTCCCCGGAATTTCCGACAAGGTCTACCCGGAGATTCAGGACCTGGGATTAGAGATGAGCAAACTACTCCGGCAGGAAATAATCTCACTCCGGGACTCGGGAGCCGATTTCATCCAGCTGGATGAACCAATCCTCACTCAAGTTGTCTACGGAGCAGAAGGCGCCGAGACATTCATGTGCGCCGCACTAGCATCAAGAAAAGACCCGACGGAGGAACTGTCCTACGCGCTCGAACTGATGAATCGAACTGTCCAAGGAATTTCCGGCGTGAAACTTGGCATACATGTCTGCCGCGGTAACTGGAGCAGGAAAGAAGACGTTCTTCTGAAAGGCAACTATGGCCCACTTCTGCCCTACTTGATGGAGATGAAGATCGACCAGCTTGTTCTGGAATTTGCGACGCCGCGCGCAGGCGAACTTGAAGTTTTCAAAGAATACGGCGATGAAAAAGAACTGGGGCTCGGCGTTGTAAACCCGAGAACCTCCGAAGTAGAGACATGGGAAGATATCGAGAAGCGAGTCCACGACGCGCTTCGCATCTTCGGCCCCTCGCAAATCTATCTAAACCCGGACTGCGGGTTCGGCACGTTCGCGGAAAGACCGGTCAACGACGCCCAGGTGGCATCTGCTAAGCTACATTCAATGAGCGTAGCGGCCCAGCGGCTCCGGATGAATCCCCTGATTACTTCGTAATGGTCGGGAGAGTCACCGATAAGCCTAATATAACATACGTCATGTTTGGGGGACGATCATGCAACAGTTGGAGCAGGAGAAAGAGCTGAACGGACTCACACGTACAAAACTAGAAGCCTTTGTGAACGACATACGAACGAACCCTGAATCGGCCAAGGCTGTCAACGGGCCGTGGCGGACACGCGTCGAGTGGCAGGGCGGCCTAAGAGCCAAGGCCTACATGCGCAATCATGCTGCAACGTTCGACGAGCCAGAGGGCCTGGGCTCGACGGACACGTCGGCCAGCGCACACGAACATCTCTTGTCGGCTGTTGGCGCCTGTATGCTAACGGGCTTTGTCTTCCAAGCCACTCGCAAAGGAGTGAAGATCCATAACGCGGAAATAGCATTGGAGGGTTCGTTCGGAGACATCAAGAACTGGGCGGGTCTCACGGATGATGAAACACCCGGCTACCCCGAGATTAGGGCGAAATTGTACGTCAGTGCCGACGCTGACAAGGCGACCCTAGAACACCTATGGAATGAAGCTTGGAAACGATCGGTTGTCGCGCAGACCGTGATACGAGGAGCGAAGATCGTCGCCGACTTCGAATCAGTCTAAGCATCAAGAATCACGAATCTCATTGTGACCGTCTCATGGCCTGGACTGTCGACAATTCCTGGCTTCAGCAACATTCAAGCGATCGACAGCTTTCCATTTTGGACCCTCGACCACCTGTAAAATATCTTCAGGGCCACATACCAGGCGCAGTCAACCTCCCGGTTTCGAAACTTTTCACACCCACCCTGCAACTACGGAATTTCGAGCAGTTGGCCACAATCTTCGGCGGCGCCGGAGCAACTCTGGAGACTCCTGCATTGGTCTACGATAGCTTCGATGGGCAAAACGGGGCAATGCTGGCGTGGGCTCTCGAACTTTTTGGACACCAGCAAGTGATTCTCCTGTCAACGTTCTTCGAATCGTGGGCCAGGACAGGTCAACCCTTGGCCTATCGACCCGTGAAGATCGAACCGAAACTCATGCAAGCCCGTCCCAATTTGCGAGTCCGTGCCACAGCTAACGAACTCAGGGGAAGGAATGTCAAGCTCTTGGACTTGAGGAGCGAGGATGAATTTGAGGGTAAAGCGGGGGAGGGTTCGAAACCGCATCTGCCCGGGGCGATTAGTCTGCCTTGGACTAGCCTGTTAGGCTCAGAAGATAGAATCCTCCAATCTGGTCCTGAGCTGAAGAAAGTCTTCGATGGCAGAGGGGTGAGCAAGGACGAGACTGTCATAACCTACTGCAGCTTCGGCCCTCGGGCCGCGATAGGATATTTTGCGCTCAAGCAAGCGAACTACGATAATGTGAAAGTGTATGACGGCGCCTCCCATCATTCGGCAGGGCAAGCATTTGGTACTGCCGACAATTGCGTCGCGACCTCGTGGAATCTAGAGCAGTCTTGAACTAGGCGCGAAGGCTCTATTCAATCGGTCTCACGATCGTGCCCAGCAAGAGGACCGATTGACAGGAAAGACTCCTCAAGGTTGATTCTGGCGTAGTCTTACTGCTGAACTACTATGATTCCCATCATCTGAGGAGAGTGGAACTTGCAATGGAACGCGAAGATTCCGGCAGTTGTAGTTGTGAGCACAATGTCTTGTTTGCTGATTGTAACGTTCGTAGCCGCCTGCACGATCGCGTCGTTCGAGTAGGGTGAAGCCATAGTGAACGAGTGGGTCTGGTCGGTGGGATTGTAGAAATGGATTGTAAGCGTGTCCCCCTTGTTCACAACAATGTGTGTTGATGAATAGACGTAGTCTGATGTCAAGCCGGAGACTACTTGACTATCGCTAAAGTGCTGGTCCTGAGCAAACAGGTAGAAATCCCTGTTCTGTGCTGATGGGCTGGAATGGCTCAAAATCGCTGTGCCGTATCCGGTGACTCCCCCCGACACGACCGCCAAGAGAACCGCTGCAACTAGTAGGCTGCGAGCTGACATACCAAGACTCTTCGAAGCGGGATTCGCCATGAGCTCCATGCTCAAATCGAGACTTGATAATTCATTCCCGAAATCCGACCAGAATTTTGCAAGAATTCCTGTGCAAGAATTTTCTAGCGTTGAGAGTCTTGATCGAACTCTCTACGACAGGAAGGGACACCAAGGATTCGTTTGGGTCCTGCTCGTGTTTTTCTCTCCGAGACTTGAAACTTGCTAAGCGGCCCAATCGAGTAGCGTATCTTTTCTTTTCAGTTTCGTTTCCGTTCCAGCGCTCCCGGCCTTGAGAGCTTGAACGTGCTTCCGCATCTGTCGCTCTTTCTGGCGGCTACTCCAGAAATATGCTTCATCTATCGTTCCCTCAGCAATCAGGACCGTTACCTTGCCCGACCGAGTTCGTCCTGTTCGTCCCCGACGTTGGATCATTCGTATTTCTGAGGGCACTGCTTCATAGAATATGGCATGGTCAACGTCAGGCACGTGTAACCCTTCCTCTCCGATGCTCGTGGTTACCAGAACATTGTAACGGCCACCGCGGAAGTCCTCCAATATCTGGACCTGTTCTGCTTGGCTCAGTCCAACGTCATCCATACTACGGGTCGCCTGACCGACGAACCTGACTGGATGACTGTCTTTCACCAACCTGAGACCTTCCACGATATAGTCCGCGCTGTCTCGAAACTGGGTGAAAACGATCAACTTGGAATCGGGTTTCTCTTCCAGTTGAGAAGAAACAAGCTTGCGAAGTGCCTCGTTCTTCGGGTGGTCTTCCTTCATGTTTTCCTCGCATAGTTGCAATGCTTCGATGACTTTCGGGTCTTTTGCCAATCCGGCGCTCGAACGGCTGGTTTTCTCGTCCAAGCGCGATAGGAATCGTGCTGCGCTTCGGACTCCCTGCGTCTCGACCATCTCTATAGCATGAAACAACGAGATGCTTTGTGATTGGAGGACGAGAGCGCCATAGAGGTAGCCGGCGCGTTGGAACCGTAACTTCTTCCTGATCGAGTCGCCGATCTCGAGCAACATGCGCTTGTTCACGAAAACTCCTGTCGGCAGCAAGTGTATCTTCTGCAAACGTTCGATTTTCTCGTCGAGCGATTTTCTCAGAGTGGCGCTGATCTTTGAATAGATCGGAGGAAGTCGAACACGTTCCCATTTCACTGTTACTTGATTCACATAGCCTGATACGTCCTCGTCTTCCTCAGTCCTCGCTTCCACATTCTCGATAGCGAGTTTTTCACAGATTTCGGCGACCCTAGCCTTCCTTGAACTGGGCGAAGCAGTCAGGCCTAGAATTCGGGGGTTGGCGGCCTGCAGCTTGTAGGCCTCAGCAACTTGAGAATACGCATACTGTCTGACGCACCTGTGCGCCTCATCAAAGACAACGAGGACTACATCTCCAAGCGAGTAACGTCCCTTTCTAGCATCGTTCCGAATGACTTCGGGAGTTGCAAAAACCAGCTTTGCCGTTTCGTAGAGCTCGGCTCTCTGGGGAGCGGGCACCTCGCCGGTCAGGAGGGCGGAGGAATACTGGCTCCCAATATGCTTCTTGAAAAATTCGTAGTGTTGAACGACAAGGGGTTTGGTTGGCGCCAGGAAGAGTACCCGACCATTCGGAAACATGGACAGTCGTTGTTGCGCGACTAGAAGTGCGACTACGGTCTTCCCAAGCCCTGTTGGCAGGACTACGAGGGTGTTCTTCTGGACCGCGGAGGATGAGATGTTTCGCTGGTAGTCTCGAACTTCTATGCCCTCGGGAACCTCCGTCAACCCATACCACGCCGGCCCCGGTGGCAATCCGGGTCTCTTATTATCCATTGATAAGCCCGAATCGTTCAGAACATCGTTAGCCTAGAATATCGAATAGACATGGGTACCCGGAGGCAAGTCTTAACCCATAACGCTAGACCTTAGATGATTGACCGAAAATAATCAAAGTCCCACGAGAGCTCACGAGGGGCTCACCCCGAGCTGAATGAACCATGACATGGAAAGAACTCAAACATAATGGGATTGCCTTCCCGCCACCATACGACCACCGGAAGCTCTCAATCCGCGTTAGGGACCAAACAGTCCCACTCTCGGTCGAGGCTGAGGAATTGGCTTACGCCTGGGGCAAGAAACGGGCAACTCCCTACGTTCAAGACCCGGTCTTCCAGCAGAATTTCATGTCAGACTTTTCCGCCTTGCTGCCTCCACAGTACCGGAGCGTAAAGTACCCGGAAATTGATTGGACACTTGTAAACGATTACCTTACTCGCGAGGAGGCTCAGAGGGCCGACCCCGCCGTCAAGAAGGCGGTGGCAGCCCGGAGAAAGGAGGCACGCCTGAAGGCGAGAGAACAGTACGGCTATGCCGAGATCGACGGGGTCAAGACGGAGGTCGCTAATTGGATGGCAGAGCCTCCCGGATTATTCATGGGACGAGGCAGCCATCCCATGCGGGGACGATGGAAACCCAGGGTCAGCTCGGACGACGTAGTCCTGAACCTTTCCGAGGACGCACCCGTCCCACCGGGGAAGTGGAAGGAAATCGTCCATGAGCATGAATCAATGTGGATAGGATTCTGGGTCGACAAGCTTAGCGATGTTCGAAAGTACGTCTGGCCTTCCGACCTTTCAGACCTACGGCAGGAACGGGACAAGCAAAAGTTCGAGCTTGCAAGAAAGCTGACAAGGTCTCTGCCTTCAGTGAGAGAAAGAATTGAGAAAGGACTGGTCTCATCAGAACCACGTATACGGAAGCTAGCGACCGTCAGCTGCTTGATTGACAGCCTTGCCATGAGAGTCGGCGACGAAAAAGACGAAGATGAAGCAGACACGGTAGGCGCATCGACCCTTCGAGTCGAGCATCTAAAATTCCATCCAAACTCGGTCGAGTTCGACTTTCTCGGCAAGGACAGCGTCCGATGGCAGAAGACGCTACAATTGAACGGAACGGACAACCCGGTGCGGAAGAACCTCCTAGAATTCTCGAAAGGAAAGAAGCCGGAAGACCTACTTTTCGATGGGATAAACTCCTCCTCGGTAAACAAGTTTCTGGGAACCTCAATGAAAGCGCTAACGGCAAAAGTGTTCAGGACTCATCACGCGACTGAAACAGTCCAAGACTACCTTGACAAGCACAACGGGTTCAAACCCGACTCAGGGAGCTACCTGAAACTGTACCATGCACGGCTAGCAAACCTCCAAGCAGCAATCAGGTGCAACCACAAACGAACCCCGCCTAAGACCTGGCAAGTTACCCTGGAAAAGAAGCAGGTGAAACTCGACGAACTGTCCACGAGGACCGGCAAGACGGAAAAACAGAATCTTCGCTTGAAGGAGCGGGTCGAGAAGATGAAACTAGACATTGACCTGCAACGACAAACCAGAGATTACAATCTCAATACTTCACTGCGGGGCTATATTGACCCGCGAGTCTACAGGAAGTGGGCTGGTGAAGATTGGGCCCGAATATATCCTAAGACTCTCCAGCGAAAGTTCACCTGGGCCACAAAGTCCCGGGTGTAGCCTGCTAGCAGCTGCGTTATTCAGAGCAGAAGTCTTGCTGGATCTAGCTGGGCCGCTGCCGTTCCACAGGCAACAGCTCGACCAGTGAACGGAGCGGGACCCCGCCAACCTTGTCTTTGCCACTCTTGTTCGCGAGAACTGCTATGCCGACGGGCCGAGCCTTGACAGCTTCCAAGGTCTCGATAGCAGCACGTGCCGTTTCGCCCATCCTAACGATCGTGTCCACGATCAACACTTTCCGACCTTCTACCGGAAAGAAGCTCGGGTTGACTGCTCCCATAATCTTCTTCTCCCCAATTCTTTGGGGTCTGATCGCTGCAACCGGTTTTTCCAGTGAACGGGCGACAATCAGAGCAATCGTCATGGCTCCTGTTTCAATCCCTGCCACGACATCGGGCTCTTCTATCTCTCCGGATTCGATCGACTCCCGCACCATGTCCGCAATGGCTTGACCAACCAGAGTTAGCCGTCGGACGCTCGACCCGATCGGGTTCCAATTGACGTAAACATCGTATGAGTCTGGTTTTGTTTTTGCTCCCGCGTCTTTCCCGTGAAGCAAGAGCCAAACGACAGTGTCGGTTTGTACTTTCAGTTCGTCGGCTATCTGGTACGTTGACATTCCCTTTTCTTTCAGCTCCTGCGCCTTCTTGGAGAGCTCGCTTAGACTCTTCAAATCAGCTCTGACGTCCTACGAGAACAGTGAGATGTAGAGCTACTTAAAAGCCCGCAACCAAACTGGCGACAACCGATCGGGCGCTCAAGATAATGAGAATGTTTCAGATTGCGACGGAGGAGGAGATCAAGAAAGGCGAGACCACGGATGTCTATTTCGTCCGTACAAACGAGATTCTGGAAAAAGAAGGACTTGCTGAGCAGCGGGTAGTAGCTGAGATCACAACTGGGGGACTTCCGCGCGACTGGTCCTGGGCCGTTCTTGGTGGGCTGGAAGAGGCTGCGCATCTTCTAGAAGGATTACCCGTGAACGTTCAATCATTCCCGGAAGGGACAATATTCACGCCAAGGGACCACGATGGCATCAGAGTTCCAGTGATGACAGTTGAAGGACGATATCTCGATTTTTCGAAGTACGAGACACCCCTGCTCGGCCTTCTCTGTCAAGCTTCCGGTATAGCAACGATGGCTGCACGAGTGCGGATGGCCGCGGGAGTAGACAAGACAATCCTCTCATTCGGAATCAGAAGAGCACACCCGGCGCTTGCCCCGATGATCGACCGGGCCAGCTACATCGGAGGATTCGACGCAGTCTCGAGCCTACTCGGTGCGAAGCTTTTACATTTGAATCCGACAGGTACGATGCCGCACTCGCTAATCATCGCGATGCACGACCAAGTCCAAGCTTGGAAGGCCTTCGACAAACACGTGCCGAGAGATGTTCCTCGCATCGCACTGGTCGATACTTACTATGATGAGAAAACCGAGAGCCTCATGGCAGCCGAAGCTTTGGGCGAGCGATTAGATGGCGTGCGTTTGGACACACCCAGCTCGCGTAGGGGAGATTTTTCAGAGATAATCCGAGAAGTAAGATGGGAATTGGACTCTAGGGGATTTCGCAAGGTCAAGATCTATGTTTCTGGTGGGTTGAACGAGGAAACCGTGGAAAGGTATGGTAGAGCGGGAGCCGATGGATTCGGAGTCGGCACTGCGGTAAGCAGTGCACCCTCAGTTGACTTCGCGCTGGATATTGTAGAGATTGATGGGAAGTCGGTTGCGAAAAGAGGGAAACTAGGCTGGAAGAAGAATGTCTGGCGATGCGACAAGTGCCTCGTTGACATTGTGGTCAAAACGGCTGGAGGACTCGGCCCGGAATGTCCAAACGGACATGGAAAGATGGCAATGTTGTCAAAACAACTGATCGACAACGGGCGCATTGCCGGAAAACTTCCTGAGCCCGCCAAGATTCGAGAGCATGTTCTGAAACAGTTGAACTTACTCAAGCGCACGGAGAGGCCTAGCTCTTAGCGGTCGACCCGGCTTTCTTCGTGACATTCGCCTTAGAGGCAACTCGGCGCTTCAGCTCTGTCCCGCAGAAACGGCAAACCTTCTCGGGGACTTTGTACTTGCGATGACATGCTGGGCAGACGATGATCCATTTGAAACGTCGAACGATTCCAAGATTTGCGAGTGAACCGTAGCCCAGGTCCAGATGCTCCGACAAGTTCTGGACCGCGTAGTCATCGCTCACGACGACCGGCTCGAAACCCTCGTTCTTGAGGTCGAGCGCAAGCGATACTACCTCCTGGTCGGCATGAGAAACGAAGCTAGTCTCTCCAGTCCTGGACGATTCCTTCTCGACGGTCTCTCTCGCCTTGTCCGATGGTTCCCGGACTGTGAGCGTGCCCTTCTCTCGCGCTAGCCGAAATCTAAGGAACGGCATCGTCCCCTGGACCAACTCCTCTTCCACACTTCTCACAGAATAAGCAGGGTTCGCATCGGAAGGGTTGAACCCCATAATGAACGCGCTTGTGTCGAGGACGAGGACTCTCAATACCAACTCTCAGGCTGGCTCTCTATCGTACGCTAGCCTCTTTAGGCTACGCTGGAGAAAAGTGTCTCCGAACCGGACGAACATCGCGCTGTGCTCGGATTTCTTGAATTCGAGCGTCGTCCCCGGCTCAACCCTCGCTACTGGCCTCCCGTCCGCGACAATATTAGCGGCTGGGCTCGGGTCGCCGATCAGTATCTGCGTTCGACCTTTCGTTGAGAACACGAGCGACCGGACGGGTTGCAATGGGGCGAGGAAGACAAGAGAGAATGCCTCCAAGGTGCTTTCAAGGACCGGTCCGCCCGCCGAAAATGCGTGCGCGGTAGAGCCGGTCGGCGTTGCGACTATGAGCCCGTCTGACCTGCTTTCGATTAGCTTTCTACCGTCAAACTTGATTGTCAGGCTGAACATTTTTCCGGCGACGGTCGGCACCAGCACTATCTCGTTGAGCCCTTCCGCTAAGATGCGGTTCGATTCGCTCACTGAAACCTTCCACTGTTTTTCCAAAGTAAAGTCTCCTTTCATCCATCTGGTGAGAGCACTTTCAAACTCGGCCGGTTGGACCTCCGTCAAGTAGCCGCGGCGGCCCATGTTTACGGCGAGAATCGGTGTTTCCGGCCTTGCAATTTCATGCGCAGCCTTCAGCACGGTCCCGTCGCCACCTACTGTCACGAGCAGGTCCGCGGTCAATTTTTGGAGTAGAACGCCGTTCGGCATCTTGGAATTCTTGGCGAGCGTCTCGTCGGGAATGACCGTGAAACCGTGCCTGCGGATGATCTCGCATATTTGTCCCGCTTCCTTCAGGATCTCGGCCGAGTCTCGTTTTGCGAAGACTCCAACAGCCCTCGTCGTGTTCCCATCCACACTCCAAAAGCCCTGCGAGTAGCGGGTCAGGTCATTACCGGGGTTAAAATGAATATCGCAATCATCGCAAATCGTTCAGGGAAGTCTTTTAGCTGGCCAGGCTGGACGACCGGAGAAAAAGGTTTCAAGAGTGAGCAGACCCGTCGATGTTGGAAGCCTGAAGATTGGAGGCTACGTGATTATTGACGGCGAGCCATGCAAAATAGTAGAGTTTGAAAAGTCAAAGCCTGGAAAGCATGGTGCCGCGAAAGCGAGGATCGTAGGAATAAGCGCGTTTACTGGCGTAAAGAAGAACCTGATCGCGCCGGTCGATGCTAGAGCTGAGGTGCCCATGATCGACAAGAAATCGGGCCAGATACTCTCAATCGCTGGCAACAGTGTCCAAGTAATGGACTTGGAGAGCTACGAGAACTTCGAGACGCCGATGCCTGACGATGAAGAATTGAAGGCACAAATGGCGCCGAACGTCGAGATCGAATACTGGGACGTTCTCGGGAAGAGAATGATTACACGGAAGAAGGGTTGACCAGAAAGAAACCGCACGGTCGAGACAAGCCACTTCCAGTCAGACAACTTCGCATAACACCCGGGACGGGTGTTTCCCAACTAGTCCGGGAGATGGGCGCTACGAGAGTCCTAGGCGCAGGCCGCATTGGCCTCGCACTCGAGGTCATGGAAGAAATGTATTCCAACCCCGACTACACGAACATTCTCACAATCGCGGGCCCTATTGTCCCTTCGGGGTTCAGGCTTCTCATCGGCGACATGATAGACCGGGGATTTCTCGACGCCATTGTAACCACGGGAGCAAACTTGACGCATGATGTCGTCGAGGCTCTGGGCGGACATCATTACCAGGGCAGCTTCAACGTTGACGATAGAAAACTGATCGGCCAGGGATACAATCGGATTGCGGACATCTTCGTCCGCGAGGACTCATTCGAACAGCTGGACAAGAGAGTCCGGGGAATGATCGGAAAGATCCCCGAGGAGGAGAGGAAGAAGATCGCATTCTCATCATTACTAGAGCATCTGGGAGAACTGTTGGGAGACCAAGACTCCATACTCTACAAGGCCGCGACTAAGCACGTTAGAGTCTACTCTCCGGGACTCTTGGACTCGATCCTTGGGCTGAGCATTTGGGGATTTTCCACGACTCAGACGTTGCAATTGGACCCGTTCGGTGACGTGACAAGAATGGTTGACATGGCGATGACATCGAAGAAACTGGGGATACTTATACTGGGGGGAGGACTGCCCAAACACAATGCGCTCTTGTCCAGCGTCTTCCGAGAGGGAGTGGACTTGGCAGTACAGATCACGATGGACCGTCCGGAACCAGGCGGTTTGAGCGGGGCGCCTTTGGCTGAATCGATCAGCTGGAGGAAGATCCGGAAAGGCGGAAGGTTCGTGGACGTGATCGGAGACGTGACCATATGCCTCCCGGTCCTTTACGCTGCCCTTTTGGAGAAGGTTAAGAGCAGAAAGAGACGGTACTAGGCGAAGGTCGAATCATGGAAACCGTTGGGCGGTCACTGTCCGATGCAGTCCGGAAGCTCCTCCGGATGCCCAACATTGACGAGAAGGCAATCAAGGAACTCGTTAAGGACCTCCAGCGAGCGCTACTCCAAGCGGACGTGAACGTCGAGCTCGTCCTCCAACTGTCAAAGGCTGTCGAAGAAAGGTCGCTCAAAGAGCAACTTCCCCCTGGAATCACTCGACGAGACCACGTTGTCAAGGTCCTGTACGAGGAGATGACCAAGTTCCTTGGGCAGGACCAGGCCAAAGTGGACGTTCAGCCAGGAGCCTTCAGGAAGCTGATGCTTGTCGGAATTCAAGGTACCGGCAAGACCACTAGCTCCGTGAAGCTCTCCAAGTTCTACCTGAAGCGAGGGTTGCGTGTTGGACTCGTATGCGCCGACACGTATCGCCCCGGTGCGTATGATCAACTAACGCAGCTGGCGGCCCGAGCGGAAGTACCCGTTTACGGAGAACCGCGCGAGAAGAAGCCAGAGCAGATCGCGAAGCGTGGGCTGGAGCACTTTCGGAAGGAGAAAATGGACCTGGTCATCGTGGACACTGCCGGACGCCACAAGAACGAGAAGGATCTGATGAACGAGATGAAGCAGATAGCCAAGACTGTCCAGCCGGACGAGATCATTCTAGCGATTGACGCTACGATCGGACAACAGGCTATCGTCCAAGCGCGAGCGTTTCATGAGGCCACCCCGGTCGGCTCGATCCTGCTGACCAAGATGGACGGGTCGGCCCGTGGAGGAGGCGCATTGTCAGCGGTAGTTGCGACGGGGTCGCATGTCAAGTTCATCGGAGTAGGCGAGAGAATCGAGGACCTAGAACCTTTCGTCCCCACAGAGTTCGCGGGACGCCTACTGGGAATGGGCGACCTAAAGGGATTGCTCGAAAAAGTCAGAGAGGCAGAGGTGAAAGTTCCTGAAGCAAAAGCCCGCAAGTTCATGGAAGGCAAATTCACACTCCGCGACATGTACGAGCAATGGGAAAATGTCAGAAAGCTTGGCCCACTGCGGAAGGTGTTGCAGATGTTGCCGGGTGGAATGCAGATTCCGGAGGACCAGTTGGGCGTGGCCGAGGAGAAGATGGCAGGATGGAGAGTAATAATGCAGTCGATGACCGAAGAAGAATTGGAAGAACCACGAGTGATCGATAGTTCACGCGCAAAACGGATCGCGCGGGGTGCAGGCCGACAGGAACGAGAGGTCAAGGAATTGGTGAACCAGTATTTCCAGATGAAGAAGATGATGAAGCAGATGAAGGGACGACGTGGACCCATGGGGGGAATGATGGGACGCGGTGGAAGAGGCGGAATGCCAGTGCTGAAAGAAGAACGCACCGGCCGTGGAAGATGATTACTGGTTCTTCTCGTAGTCTCGATTGTAGTGCTCGGCCAGTTCGATCGCGTCCGTAACCTGTCTTTCTAATTCTTCCATTTTCGGATAGGCGGCGCGATAGTGTTCCAAGGGTCCAAAACGGGATTTGACGTGGATCATGTAGGTCGGGTAGGAGCCGTGCCGGAGCAGTTTCTTGGCCTCTTCGGACTGTTTCATGTCTCCGTCCTGATATTGGACGTGGACGTTGGAGAACCTGACCGTGCCGGGATGAGTCGCTGCTAGCTTCTGGGCCAGTTGCTGGTAGAGGGGTTTCTGTTCCATACATCCGGAGCAGCCGTCCCGAGTTATCGACGTGACGTAGACTATCCCATACTCCTTGACGATGAGATGGAGGTTGTCTCGTCCGGCGTTCTGGAGATTCTTGAAGTCCACTCTTTCGACAGGGGATGATACTTGGACGGTCTCGGTCAATGTAGAACCTGCTCTTGGAACCTCCGAAGCGGGATATAACCATAGAGCATGGGGATAGCTTCGGCCTCCCTACCCATCCTCAGCTCTTACGAGGGACGCTTGGGACTTACCGATTCGTAATTGTTTCTTGTTCGGATTGGCTGTAGAGATTTTCGCATAGGGGGGTGGGCCCCATTAGTCTCAGCGTGGTCTCTCTACCGGGGTTCGTTCGGGCTGTTGAGAACTTCAAGCGGATGCGGGAGGGACTCGTTCGACCTCTAAAGTGCACCTTGTCGCAATTGCAGCGATGACCCCCAGAGCCGCGAGCCACGGAGCGAGAGCAAGTGTGGCCAGAGTCCCGGCTGCACCCCCAAGTCACCGGTATGGACAAGACAACTTTGCCGCTCTCATTCTTGACAAGGACCCTCTTCACGCTCGCGTCTCTCGCTATTTCCTTGAACTTCTCGATCAACTTTTCCGGAGATACTTGGAAGACTTCTTTCCTCAATCCTGCCTGTGTGCCACACGACGAGCAGTACTTCGCGTTCGGCGGCAGCTCAGAACCGCATTCCAAACAGTTCGCCATCACAGTCAACACCGACAGAACGGCATTCACAATTTAGGGCCTTGCTTCGAAGTCCCCGTGCTTCATTCCCCAAGCTGCCCATGTTGCGCCCATTACCGCGATGAAGGCCACTCCGATGACAAAGAGTAATGCCAGGTTCTGGTAGATGTTGAAATCTCCTGAGTAGAAGAACAGCCAGATGCGCAGCAATCATTGAGCCGAAGAAGGTGATGATCGTGGCGCCTACCCGCCAACCCATTCCCTCCGCCCTAGGCATTTCACGCTGTGACATTCGAGTGCTCACCTCCCTCTTCCACTTGAATCGAAAGGACAACGTGGTCAGTGCTTGCCCGATGTCCCGTGACGAGCCCGTACAGCCAAGCAAGCCCTCTTTGTTCCGCAGGGACTCTACGGACGAACCAACCGGTGATTCCACCTTCCTTTGTGCTGTCGTATCCGCCGTAGAAGACATGATGGTTCCGAGGATTGATGATCCTCTTGAACTCTGCAATGTCCGTCGGGATGCTGGCCTCGAGCAGGTCACGCCCCTTTTTGTCGGTCTTCTCCTTACCCGTAGGGCCACTGCTAAACAGCCATACTGGGTGATGAGATAATTGCTCTTGGTTGCGAGTGACAAACTCGTGAGCTTCTCTCATCCACTTGCCGAAGAATACCACACTTCCGATTATGAACGCATCATATTCGCCCGGAGCCTTGGCCCGAGTAGCGTCAACAAGCTCCGCCTGAATTCCATTGTCGCTAACCTTGTCTCGGATGTACTCGGCGATTCCCTTTGTGAAGCCATGTTTGCTGGCGTAGACTACAGCAACCTTCAACCCTGATCTTAATGAGAACTAGTTTCGTTTTCCTATAATCTAAACGTCCACAATAGGTGAGTCAGGTGCACAGTGTCTTACAAGGAGGCCGTCATCCGAGCTGGGCGAGAACGGTTGCCCACCGCCCCCTTACCCTCTACCGCAGGGGACACCGAAAGAGCAGATTGGGCCCGCTCTCGCCATTCCAGTTCCCCAGTATCGATGTAGCACTGCTAGCACTTACGGTGTAGGTACACAGTGTCGTGCGTTGAGATTACAAGGTTAGAGGGTTTTGGCGTTTCCTTATTCGAAGGTGATAGGGTGCCTGTGCTTTTCCACAGTGCGTCCCAGAATGTTGCAAGCTCACGGCATCCTTGAACCGGACGGGATTACGGCGGGGGATGAGTTAGGCAACGTTCAGCTGGCCGTTCGCCATGTAGTCGTGGATCAAACAGAGCGTCGTACAGTAGACCCGGAAGTGACCGGTCTGGTACGCGACGAAGCTGAGCGAGAAGGTCTGTCCAGGAGCGATATTCATTGCGTCCATTGAATAAACACCAATGGCGATGCCGTGGTCCTGACTGTCAACATTTGAGATGTTCACCGTTACCTTGTCGCATCGGGAGACGTTCATGATGGGCCACACGCCCAGCCCCGCGACAGTTTTGCTATTGTTGAAACCACTACCTGACGCTACAAGCGTGAAGGCTCTGGACTGTCCGGAGCCAATACATGACAGGGACGGGTCCAATGATGTCAAGCCGATCACAATACCGGTCACGGATAATATCGCAGCAGCCACAATGGCGACGATGAGCATGATCTTCCTCCGATTCAAGCGGGACGGCCTCCTGATAATCGTCGGAATACTCCAGCGTATTAGGAGAGTCCCGAACAGGTTAGTCTGGAGAAAACAGAGGGGTCACGCCTCGTGGACCTTCTTCAATACTCTAGCAACATGCCCCTAGACTCTCGTGCTATCATCTACCGCACGACCAGTACAGGGCAGTGCGCATGTGAGACGACTCCGCTCGAGACGCTGCCCAAGACCAGTTTCTTGAAGCCGCCTAAACCTCTAGTCCCGACCACTATCAGGTCGAATTTCTCAGCCTGTGCGTAAGTGACTAACGCCTCGACCGTCGAACCTGTCACCTGTTCAACGCGACCCGTCGCTTCGACTCCTTGAGACTTGGCTATTGAGAGTGCGTTCTGAATGTAACCGTCTGCCGCTTTTCTCAGCTGGGCCGAATAGTTCTCGTACGCGCGGTCGAGAGCAGTAGCATCGAACACTGCGGAGACTGGATAGTTCGGGTACGAGACGATGCTGAGGATAGTGAGCTCTGAGCCCTCTCGCTGAGCAATCTCGGCTGCGAGTTTTGCGGCTCGCTTTGAGTTTTCAGATCCGTCAATCCCAACGAGAATCCGGCTGAGGCTGCTCGTCGTTTGAGGCTTGCTTACCATGCCGTCCATCCTCCGTCTACGAACAGTGTTTGACCCGTAATGTAATCCGATGCGGGAGAGGCTAGAAAAACGATTGCGCCCTTCAAATCGTCCGCTGCCCCAACTCTGGCTAGGGGAGTCATCTTGGTCACGTATTCCATGTAACCCGGGTTGGAGAATATTTCTCGGGTCATCTCACTCGGGAAGAAGCCGGGAGCTATACCGTTCACGTTGATCTTGTAGGGCGCCCATTCAACCGCCAAATCTCTTGTCATATTGATTACAGCGCCCTTCGTCGCATAGTAAGGCGCGGTGGGAAAGATGTCCCCGACCGCGCCGTAGATGGAGGCGATGTTGATCACTTTCCCAGGCCCCCCCTGCTTCATCATCTGTCGCGCCGCCGTCCTCGCGCAGAGAAACACACCAGTCAGGTTGACCCCGACGACCCTGTTCCATTCATCCAAGGATATTTCGGTGGACGGGCTCATCGCTGCCACCCCCGCATTGTTGACTATGATGTCGACCCGACCAAAATTGTCGACCGTATCTTTGACTAGAGCCTGGATTTGACTCTCGACACTGACGTCGCACTGGAACGGCCGGACTCGGGCTCCCTGCATCTTCAGGCTTCCCGCGACCTTGTTGAGATTCTCAACGCGGCGAGCCGCAATCTCGACAGTCGCTCCCGCTTCAGTCAGTGCTTCTGCAAAGGTCACTCCCAGCCCCGATGACCCTCCGGTTACAACGGCGACCCTACCCTTCAAGCTGAGTAGGTCTCTGATGTTTGTCATTTTTTCCTTACCTCACCGCGAGGACAGGGCAATGGGCGAATCCGACGACACCCGCCGCGACGCTCCCCAAGACCATCTTCCCGTATCCAGAGACGCCTCTAGTGCCAGTAACTATGAGTCCAGCATGTATCGAATCCGCATACTCTATGATCGCTTTGACTACTGAGGAGTCGGTCTCAACAATCTTCCAATCCACATCAACACTGTTGGATCTTACTTCTTTGGCTGTGTTCTTGAGGAACTGTTCTGCCTTCGACGACAGTTCTTTCTTGACCATCAAAGTGGCCTCATCCGATGCCATGGGGGGAACAAGCACTGCATGCACCAGAGTCACCTTTGCTTTCGTTGATGCGGCAAGCTGCGAAGCGTACTCGGCCGCGCGGAGCGAAAAGTCGGACCCGTCTAGGGCAACAAGTATCCTGTGCGGAGGATAAGTTGTCTCTTGATTCCGCTCCATCTCTCCTCGCTCGTCATTCCTAGGATCCAGGCAATTAGAATGGGCGTACACATTGAACTCGAAAAGTGGAAATTGTATTCCATTGTGTCCCATTCTTCTATACGGTGGTCCACAGTTGAGTTCTGTTTGACGCGTCTTGGGGAAGACTCATCAGGTAGAGCAGGTTCGGAGAGGTGCGACAAATAGCATGCAGCCCGAGAAGGAGCGGACAGTCAACAAGGGAGACTCGCTGGACGCACTGTTCGCTCCAAGTTCAGTCGCGGTCATTGGAGCCTCCAGGACTCAAGGAACCGTAGGTCATGCCGTATTCGAGAACATCCTCCTCGGCGGCTACACTGGAACCGTTTACCCTGTCAACCCTAAGGCAAAAGCGATCTCCGGAGTTCGAGCGTATCCTTCAGTGAACGACCTACCCGAACAAGTAGACCTGGGAATCGTAATCGTCCCAGCGGAGAACGTTACCGAGGTCGCCGAGGATTGCGCCCGCCAAGGCGTGAAGGGATTGGTGGTCATCTCTGCAGGATTCAAGGAAGTCGGCGGCGAAGGAGTCGAGCTCGAGAGAGAACTGGAGAACGTAGTCAAGAAACACTCCATCAGGATGATCGGGCCAAATTGCCTCGGAATTGTGAACACTGAGAAAGATGTCCGGTTGAATTCTTCTTTCGCATCGAGGATGCCAATGGAGGGCTCGATCGCGGTCATCTCCCAGAGTGGCGCGCTGTGTGCTGCGATTCTTGATTATGCCAGCGGCGAGAAGATTGGCTTTTCCAAGTTCGTGAGCATGGGCAACAAGGCGGACGTTACTGAAAACGATCTTCTGCAGTATTTGCAGCATGACGAGCAGACCAAGGTCATCCTACTCTACCTGGAAGACCTGGCTGATGGCCGCGAGTTCATCAGGATAGCGACCGCTGTCACGGGGAAAAAGCCGATACTTGCTGTCAAAGCGGGGATCACCCCGGAGGGAGCAAGGGCGGCCTCCTCTCACACGGGCGCGCTGGCCGGGTCAGACGAGGCATACGATGCTGTCTTCCGGCAATCTGGAGTGCTTCGCGTAGAGTCGGTTGACGAACTGTTCGATTACGCACGTGCTTTCGCCGAACAGTCCCTGCCAAAAGGAAACAGGGTCGCCATCATAACAAACGGAGGAGGGCCTGGAATAATCGCGACCGACGCATGCGTCCGTTACGGGTTGAAGATTGCAGAGTTCAGCGAAGAGACAAAGAAGAAGCTAAGGGCGGGACTGCCGCGCTCTGCCTCAGTGAACAATCCCGTCGACGTGATCGGAGATGCCCAGGCTGATCGATACGAAGTCGCGCTTCGAAATTCTCTTTGGGACCCGAACGTGGATTGCGGGCTCGTCATCTTGGCGCCGCAAGCAATGGTCGATATTAGAAAAGTCGCGCAGACCATCTCGGAAATCGCGCCTCGATCGGGCAAGCCCCTGATCGCGTCTCTGATGGGCATAGTCGATGTGTCTCCAGGGATAGAAATTCTTGAGGCGAGCGGGATTCCTCACTATCAGTTCCCCGAGGCTGCAGTCCGCTCACTCGCCACGCTGCACAACTATGCGCACTGGATCGAGCGGCCCAGGACCGAAATCCGCACTTTCAAGATGGACATTGAAGGATGCCGAAGGATAATCCGTAAAGCGCGGGATGCCGAGCGGAACCTTACGGTCCGGGAGGCGGTTCAAATTCTCGAGTTTTGCGGATTCCCGGTGGCCAAGTCTGAATACGCGACAGACCGGAATGAGGCAGTCCGAGCGGCGGCAAAGATTGGATTTCCGGTAGCCATGAAAGTCGATTCTCCTGATATTCTTCACAAGTACGATGTCGGAGGCGTCCGATTGAATCTGATCAACGAAAGAGACGTTGCTGAATCATACGACATGATGAGGAAGAGCATAGGGCAGAAGATGCCGAGTGCAAGAATAGATGGAGTTGTCATACAGGAACAAGTGTCGGGGGGCTTCGAGACAATAGTTGGGATGCGCAGAGACCCGAAGTTTGGGCCACTTCTCATGTTCGGCTTGGGGGGAATCTACGTGGAAGTCTACAAGGATGTCGCGTTCCGCCTAGCGCCTATAAGGAGCTTGGGAGCCCAGAACATGATCACACAAATCAGAGGCAACCGGATTCTTGCCGGAATCAGAGGGCAACCGCCAGCCGACACAGAAGCGATCGCCGAAAGCATTGAACGATTGTCTCAGCTGAGCGTGGAACTGGTAGAGGTCGAAGAAGTTGACATTAACCCTCTTCTTGCTCTGCAGAAAGGATGTAAGGCTCTGGACGCCAGGATAATCCTGTCAAAACCAACTGTGGGACAGTGAAAACATTTACAGCCCCGAACCCTCAAAATGCTGGAGTAGCATCCAGCAGTGTTCCCAGGATGAGAGAAATCGTCCTCCAACTCAAAGCACCGAAGACGTGGCTGTCAGAGATGACGGAAAAGTATCCGTCCACAATCCGAATACTTGACTGTAAGTCCGCGAAGAAAGAAGGGGAACTGCTTCAACTGGTGGAGATCGACAGTGAACCTGAACAGCTGGACAAACTGGCCGGAGACCTGAGAGCAAGCCCCCACGTGAAGGAAGCCTACGTTGTGAAGACACGGAGGGGAAAGATGCTCGGGTCTGTGCTCTCCGAATCTGTCATCTGCAGTACAGTCCAGGGGTCCAACGCGTTTTGCCGAACATGCTTCTTCCATGCAAAACCAAACCCCGATGGCACCATCGAATGGACGGTCGCTTTCAGTGGAAGACAACCCTTGAACGAGCTACTCGATGCTTTGAAGAAGACTGACGTGGAAGTCAAGATTCTCCGATTAACATCCATCGTAGACGCTGAGACACTCACCGACCGTCAGCGAAAACTTGTAGAGACCGCGCTTGAGGAAGGCTTCTTTGACTATCCCCGAAGGATAACGTTGAGACAACTGGCAAAGAAGACAGGCGCGTCCGCGTCAACCGTGTCGGAAGTTTTGCGGAGAGCCCAGAAGAAGATCCTATCAACTTACGGAAAAAC
>JACXTT010001895.1_pt1 | contig 34128 bp, 30 predicted proteins | sample 9270951 | NCBI WGS metagenome assembly JACXTT01 (sample SAMN15532306, study PRJNA645909) | rock metagenome | isolation source: weathered quartz diorite | place: Puerto Rico | collected 2017-06-21 | reverse complement strand
GACATTGACGCGATCGTGCACTGGGACCCCCGGGCGATCCCCAGCAAAGAGATTTCCTTTATGCCTGCGCGGGTTCTCCTTCAGGATTTCACGGGCGTTCCGTGCGCGGTCGACCTGGCAGTCATGCGCGACGCCATCGTGAAGATGGGGGGCGATCCGAAAAGAATCAACCCCCTCCAGCCGGTCGACCTCGTCATCGATCATTCAGTCCAGGTGGACCAGTTCGGCGGCCGGGATGCGTTCGCGATCAATTCCACAAAGGAGTTCGAACGGAACAGGGAACGGTATGCGTTCCTGCGCTGGACCCAGCAGGCGTTCAACAATTTTCGGGTCGTTCCGCCCGATACCGGCATCGTTCACCAGGTCAATCTGGAATACCTGGCGCAGGTCGTCTTTGCGATGAACAGGGGCGGGGGAAACGAAGCATATCCCGACACTCTCGTCGGAGCGGATTCCCACACCACCATGATCAACGGGCTCGGCGTTCTCGGGTGGGGAGTGGGGGGAATTGAGGCTGAGGCAGCGATGCTCGGCCAGCCCATCTCCATGCTGATCCCCGAGGTCGTGGGATTCAGGCTCTCCGGCACGCTCCGCGCGGGGGCCACGGCGACAGACGCAGTACTCACAGTGACGCAAATCCTCCGCAAGAAGGGGGTGGTAGGAAAATTTGTCGAATTCTTCGGGCAGGGTCTCGGGGCGCTGACTCTCGCCGACCGGGCGACGATTGCCAATATGTGCCCCGAATACGGGGCGACGGTAGGATTTTTTCCCGTGGATGAAGAAACGCTCAAGTACCTTGAGTTTACGGGAAGGAGCGGAAAACAGATCGCGCTCGTACGGGCCTACTCCAGAGCGCAGGGATTGTTCCACGAGCCGGGCGCTCCGGAGCCGTCGTATTCCGACCTCGTCGAGCTCGACCTCGGGACCGTCGAGCCGAGCCTTGCCGGGCCGAGAAGGCCGCAGGACAGGGTTGCTCTCTCCGGCGCGAGAGGGTCGTTCAGGAAGGCGCTCGTCGAGATGCTCGAGAGCAGGGGAACTCCTCTCGATAAGGGTGAGATCTCCGAATGGCTGGGGGAGGGAGGAAGCAATTCCGTAACCACCGCGCCGGCCCACGCTCATCCCGCATCGCCGGGACTCCGGAAAAAGGTGAGTGTGAAAAACAACGGCGCGGAGTATCAGATCAGCCACGGTTCCGTGACGATCGCGGCAATTACCAGCTGTACGAACACGTCCAATCCATCCGTCATGGTGGCCGCCGGTCTTCTTGCGAAAAAGGCGGTGAAACTCGGCCTGCGGTCGAAGCCCTGGGTGAAAACAAGTCTTGCGCCGGGCTCCAAGGTCGTTACCGAATACCTCCGGGAGGCAGGGCTCACCTCGCCCCTCGAGCAGCTGGGCTTTCATCTCGTGGGTTACGGGTGCACAACATGTATCGGCAACAGCGGCCCGCTCCCCGAGTCGATCGCAGCCGCGGTACAGGAGAATGACCTCGTTGCCGTGTCTGTGCTTTCGGGAAACCGGAACTTCGAAGGACGGATCAACGCCCTCGTCAAAGCGAATTATCTCGCCTCCCCGCCCCTCGTGGTAGCATACGCCATTGCCGGAACGATGGATATCGACATCCAGAACGATCCGCTTGGAACGGATTCCGAGGGCAGGGAGGTGTTCCTGAAGGACCTCTGGCCTTCGCCAGAGGAGGTTGAGGAGACGATCCGCTCATGTGTGAAGCCCGAGATGTTTCTGAGCCAGTACGCCGACGTGTTTAACGGCGATGAACGATGGAAGGATCTTCCGGTTCCCACGGGGGCCAGCTACGCCTGGGATCCGGAATCGACGTATATCAAGGCAGCGCCCTTCTTCGCAGACATGCCCCGCGTTCCCGCGCCCCTGCGGGAGATCCGCGGAGCGCGCGTGCTGGCCCTCCTCGGCGATTCTGTCACAACGGATCACATTTCCCCCGCAGGGTCGATTCAGCCAAAGAGCCCGGCCGGACGCTATCTGATCGAGAAGGGGATCGACCCGAAGGATTTTAACTCCTACGGCGCACGGCGCGGGAATCACGAGGTGATGATGCGCGGAACTTTCGCCAATATCCGCCTGCGGAATCTTCTGGCTCCGGGAACGGAGGGGGGATGGACGATCCACCCATCGTCCAAAGAGCCGATGTCCATCTACGACGCCGCCATGAAGTACACGGAAGCGGGCATCCCCACGCTCGTCATCGCCGGCAAGGAGTACGGAACGGGCTCCTCACGCGATTGGGCGGCGAAAGGGCCTCGACTACTCGGCGTCAGGGCCGTGATCGCGGAGAGCTTCGAAAGAATCCACAGAAGCAACCTGATCGGCATGGGAGTCCTGCCTCTGCAGTTCGAGGAGGGATCGAACAGGACTTCGCTTGGACTGGATGGTTTCGAATCGTACGACATCGAGGGCCTCGCGCAGGGGATTGGCGCCGGCGCGAAACTCAAGGTTTTGGCGCGTTCGGCATCAGGCGGATCCCGCTCGTTCATGGTCATTTGCAGGATCGAAACTCCGATGGAAGCAGATTACCTCAGAAATGACGGGATCCTGCAGTACGTGCTGAGAACGATGCTGCAGTAGAGGGGATGCGCGGCCCCCCGAGCAAATATCTGATTCACTGGATCGACGTCCTCGCGCTGACTCTCACGGTCGGCTGTAACGATACCATCCCCCCCGAACCCCCTCCTCTGACCGAGTGGAAGGTCTTCACTTCAGGAAATAGCCCTCTCCTCAACAACCGTATCCATTTCCTCCTTCAGGCGACTGACGCAACGATGTGGATCGCAACAGACAGCGGAGCGTGCAGCTACAGGCGCGGCTCGTGGGCATACCTCACCGACTCGCTGATCTACCGGCAGTTCGGTGCATTGAAGGACACACGAAGGATCTCATCGATTGTAGAGGCGAAGGATAAGAGCCTCTGGTTTTGCCTCCCCGGAGGGGGAGTTACGCGATACAATCCCTTCAGCAACACACTTGCGCTTCGGCGATACAGGGAACCGGATCTCTCATCAAACGTTGTGGCGTCGGGTGCTTCGGAGACATCGGCGAGGACGCAGTTCGGCGAGCTCCTCTTCGCGACCCCCCACGGGATCTGCCGCTACATTCAGACGACAGAAACCGAGGGGGCATGGTTATGGTACAGCCGGTCAGATTCCGGCGAGCACATCAGCGCCATCCCCGCTAATAACATCCTCATCGCTGCGCGTCAACCCGATGAGCCCGTGATATGGTTCGGCTCGGAGAGCGGGGCGGTGTCGGCAGGGTGGGAAGCCTCGGGAATCGTCTGGACCGGGTACGAACTTCCCGCCGCGGGCGTGAGCGTGAGAACGGTTGCGTTCGACCTTTACAATCAGGTGTGGCTTGGAAGGGCGGTGGGAGGGGCGTACATACTCAATCAGACCAGCGGCTCGTGGGCTTCGCTCCCGAATCACGCCGTCGGAGGAAAACTCCCCGACGGGCCCGTCAACATCATTGCCACCGATCTCCTGCGCAAGCGCTGGTTTGGAGGAGAAGGCGGTCTTGTTGAGCTGAACGACACTTCATGGAGCTTTTTTACGACCGCCAACTCACCCCTCCCAAGCGACACCATCACAGCTCTCGCCTACGATTCTCGAGGCAACCTCTGGATCGGAACCGAACGCGGACTTGCGGTGTATAACAGCGGCGGGGTCACTCTTTGACCTCCGGGGTCCGGCAGCGACTTAGTTGACGACCACCCGCGCAATTTCCGTCACACCGTCACCTGTCATGAGCCCCACCTGCGGAGTGAGCGCCAGTTTGATGACCTCTCCCATCTCTTTCACGAAGTGGAACTCCAGGCCTGCCGCGATGTCTGCAGGGATCTCATCGATATCGGGCCTGTTCCGCTCCGGCAGAATGATCCGTTTAATCCCGGCCCTGTGGGCTGCGAGTACCTTTTCGCGGATCCCGCCGACGGGGAGAACGGAGCCGCGAAGCGTTATTTCCCCCGTCATTGCCAGATCGTTCCCCACCAGCCGTCCGGTAAGGAGAGAAACCAGCGCGGAAAGGATCGTCACGCCCGCCGAGGGGCCGTCCTTGGGAGTTCCGCCCGCGGGCACGTGAATATGGATATCGTGGTGGAGGCGGAAGCCCTCGTCGATCCGCAATGCCCCGGCGTTTGAGGCGATGTAGCTGAGCGCCGCCTGCGCGGATTCTTTCATGACATCCCCGAGCTGCCCCGTGAGGATGAGATTTCCTTTCCCCTTCATCCGCGTCGCTTCGATGAAGAGTATATCCCCTCCCACCGGAGTCCATGCGAGACCCGTCGCGATTCCGGGCCTGTCGATTCTCTCAGCCGCCTCAGGGAAATACTTTTGTTTTCCGAGGAATGCCGCGACCGAATCGAGAGCGATCAGATGCGGGCCGGAGATCCCTTCGGCGACTTTCCTCGCTACGCCGCGGGCCACGTCTGCGACGCGGCGCTCGAGCGAGCGTACGCCCGCCTCACGAGTGTATCCGTGGATGATCTGCCTGACCGCATCGTCCGCGAACTGCGCCTGCTCATGCGTAAGTCCGTGCTCCTTTAACTGCTTCGGGATCAGGAATTTCCTGGCAATCTTGAGTTTCTCTTCTTCCACGTAGCTTGGAATCTCTACGATCTCCATACGGTCGCGCAGAGGGGGAAGGATCGGGTCGAGCATATTGGCCGTGGCGATGAACAGAACCTGCGAGAGGTCGAAGGGCTGTTCGATATAATGGTCGCTGAATGTGTGATTCTGCTCAGGATCGAGTACCTCGAGGAGAGCGGAAGATGGGTCGCCCCGGAAGTCGGCGCCGAGCTTGTCCACTTCGTCGAGCATGAAGACCGGATTGTTCGAACCGGCCTTCTTCAATCCCTGGATGATCCGTCCGGGGAGGGCGCCGATATAGGTCCTTCGATGCCCCCTGATTTCCGCCTCGTCATGGACCCCGCCGAGCGAGATCCGGATGAATTTCCGCCCCAGCGCGTTTGCGATCGATCTGCCCAGCGATGTCTTGCCCACCCCCGGGGGTCCCACGAAACAGAGGATGGGACCGCGCATATCGTTTTTCAACTTGCGGACGGCAAGATACTCGAGTATCCTGTTTTTTACCTTTTCGAGACCATAGTGATCCGCTTCGAGGACCCCCCGCGCCTTTGAGATGTCGATGTTGTCCTGCGTCGACTCAAGCCAAGGAAGATCGAGAAGCCACTCGACGTAGGTGCGCGCCACAGTGTACTCCGCAGACGAGGTGTGCATGCGCGAAAGCCGCTGAAGTTCCTTGTCGACGGTCTTGCGGACCTCTTCGGGGAGTCGGGCGTTCTCGCTCCGCGTTCGGAGCTCCTTCAACTCGACCGAGTCCGAATCGTCTCCGAGCTCTTTATTGATCGCCTTCAATTGCTCGCGGAGAATGAATTCCCGCTGGTTTTTATTGATTTCGTCCTGAACCTGTGTTTGAATCTTGTTCCCCAGCTCAAGCCGCTGCAGGATCCCCGAGAGAAGCTTGTGCACTTTCTCGAGTCTCGACTTCACCCGGAGGGTTTCGAGAATCGTCTGCTTCTCTTCGATGCTCGCCTCTACCATTGAGGTCGCGATGTCTGCCACTGCGCCCTCTTCGCTCAGGTTCGCAACGATCGAGAGCTGTTCGTCTGTGAGCGAGGGGGAGAGCTCGACCACCTTCTGGAAGACGCTCTTGATTGCCGAAGTAATCGCCTGGCTCTCGACGTCGCGGGACTCCTCGTCCTCCACGGAGTGTGCGACGACTTTGATGAATGGCTCCGACTGCAGGAACGACAATACGCGCGCCCGCGCGAGTCCCTGGATGAGAATGCTCTTGGTCCCGTCGGGGAGATTGAATACTTTCAGGATCTTGGCCAGGGTTCCGATCGTATAGAGATCGCCCGACTTGGGTTGTGCCACCTCCGGGTCACGCTGCGTAAGGAGAAGAATGGGAAGATGATCCTGCTGCGCCTGCTCGAGAACACGGAGGCTGCTCTCGCGCCCCACAGAAAGAGGCAGGACCTGGCGCGGAAAGAACACGGCGTTTCGAAGCGGCAACACGACATACGTTTCTGGCACCTGCGAGATCAGATCGGCCGGATTCTGTTTTCCTGAATTCATTGAGTCCTCATTTCTTAAAAAGTGAATGCCCCGTCAGGGGCATGGATAGAATACAGCCCTTATTCCTCAAGGATCGTGCCAGAGGATTGCCCCCGGAAGCATTCCTTTTGGCGGAGAATCGAGGGTCGTATCGACCCGGCGATTGACTCCTCCGACTCTTTGTCAGCGGGAGGTACACTTTTTCAGATTTCCTCTGACAACCTGACAAACCGCCATCACTCCCGGAATTCTTGATTTTTTCGGCATTTTATTGCATGTTGGGGTCACCGAGAACTTCCCCCAACACCGGCCCATGAAAGCATCCGCCTCCGGAGAGAATTCCTCGCGTCTCACGACGGTTCTTCAGGAAAACCGGGTCTTCCGTCCCTCCAAATCCTTTTCTGCGCTCACCGATATCCGCTCTCTGGCAGAATACAGGAAGATCTACCGCGCTTCGATGAAAGATCCCAAAAAGTTCTGGGGCAACATCGCCGCGGAATTACACTGGTTTAAGAAATGGCGGAACGTGCTCGAGTGGGAGCACCCGTTTGCGAAGTGGTTCGTCGGGGGAACGATCAACGTCTCATACAACTGCCTCGACCGCCACCTGGGAACTTGGAGGAAAAACAAGGCCGCGATCATCTGGGAGGGCGAACCGGGTGAGAGCAGGACGCTGACGTATCAGGCGCTGCACGGAGAGGTCTGCAGGTTTGCCAACGTTTTGAAGAAGCTGGGGATCAGAAAAGGGGACCGCGTGGCGATCTACATGCCCCTCGTTCCGGAGCTCGCGATTTCGATGCTCGCCTGCGCGCGGATCGGCGCGACGCACTCCGTGATTTTTGGAGGATTCAGCTCGCAGGCGATCGTGGACAGGATACAGGATGCCCAGGCGCGGTTGATCATCACCGCCGACGGCGGATACAGGCGGGGTGCCGTCATACCCCTGAAGGCGAATGTCGACGAGGCCATCTCCCGCACACCGAGCGTGGAATCGGTCGTCGTGATGAAGCGAACCGGCGCGGACATCAGGATGGAGCCGGGCCGGGATTACTGGTGGGACGAACTGATGGCGGCGGTGCCGGGCAATTGCGAAGCCGAGGCTCTCGACGCAGAACATCCCCTCTTCATCCTCTACACGAGCGGAACGACCGGCAAGCCGAAGGGGGTCGTTCACACCACCGGAGGCTACCTGGCCGGCGCCGCGATCACCGCCAAATGGGTATTCGATCTGAAGGATGAGGACACGTACTGGTGCACGGCCGATATCGGATGGGTTACCGGGCATTCGTACGTCGTCTATGGCCCCCTGTGCAACGGCGCGACCACGCTCATGTATGAGGGCGCGCCCAACTGGCCCGAACCGGACCGTCTATGGAGAATCGTGGAGCGATACAGGGTTAATGTATTTTACACGGCGCCAACCGCGATCCGGGCGTTTACCCGGTGGGGGGAGCAGTGGCCGCTCAAGCACGACCTCTCCTCACTCAGGCTTCTCGGCACCGTCGGCGAACCGATTAATCCCGAGGCGTGGATGTGGTACCATAAGATCATCGGCGCCGGAAAGTGTCCGATAGTCGACACCTGGTGGCAGACGGAAACAGGGGCCATCATGATCACGCCGCTTCCCGGCGCGATTCCCACAAAGCCGGGCTCTGCGACGCTGCCGTTTCCCGGGATCGCAGTGGATATCCTCGACCGGCAGGGTAGAGCTGTAAAAGCCGGCGAGGGTGGATACCTCGTGATCACGAAACCGTGGCCCTCGATGCTGCGGACGATATACGGAGATCCGGAGCGCTACCGGAAACAATACTGGAGCGACATCAAAGGAGTGTATTTTACGGGCGACGGCGCCAGGCGCGACCAGGACGGCTATTACTGGATCATGGGGCGGGTTGACGACGTCATCAACGTCTCCGGCCACCGGCTCGGAACCGCCGAGATTGAGAGTGCTCTCGTGAGCCATCCATATGTTGCCGAAGCCGCGGTGGTAGGCAAGCCGGATGAAATCAAGGGGTCTGCAATCTGTGCGTTCGTCACGCTCGAGGGGGGACGCACCCCGACACCGGAGCTCAAGGACGAGCTGCGGCAGCACGTCGCCAGGGAGATCGGATCGATGGCCAAACCCGATGAGATCCGGTTCAGCGACGCCCTTCCGAAAACGCGTAGCGGCAAGATCATGCGCCGGCTGCTCCGTGAGATCGCGTCAAGCGGATCGGTCAGCGGAGACACCACGACTCTGGAAGACTTCTCGGTACTGGAGAAGCTCCGGGCCGGCGAAGATGAGTAGGGTTTCGGGCCCCGGCGGCGCGCTCTTCCTTGATAATGGCCGGGCTTTTCGATATATTTTAACGGCAACTCGCTACTACTTCAGGACACAGGTGAGATGAATACGCTTAAGACCGTAGCCCTCATGCGCTTTATGTTGGTGCCGCTCTCCTTCATGGGCTCGCTGACAAAGGCCTTCTCAGCCCATCCTCCGACTTCTGAACGCATCAGCCGGCTCCAGGGGCCGGCCACCAGGGGCGCATGACACCAGACGTGCGCACGCCGGCTTGACCGTCCACCTTACTTCCACGAACTGATTGGAGACCTCCTTGGAACGCGCCGCGGAACGCCCCACACCCTATCACGAACCCACGCCAATTCCCGACAAGGAAAACCCCTTTGAATCGATGATGGCAAGGTTCGATAAGGCGGCGGAGATTCTCGGACTCGAGCCGGGAATCTACAACTATCTCAAGCGGCCTTCACGCCAGGTGATCATTTCGATCCCGATCCAGATGGACGACGGCCGGATCGAAATCTTTGAGGGCTATCGCGTCATCCACAACGACATCCTGGGCCCGTCGAAGGGCGGGATTCGCTACAGCCCTGATGTGACGCTCGATGAAGTCAAGGCCCTCGCTGCGTGGATGACGTGGAAGTGCGCCGTCATGAACATCCCCTTCGGAGGGGCCAAGGGCGCCGTCCGGTGCGATGTGACGAAGCTGACGCCGGTCGAGATTGAAAAAATTACCCGCCGCTACACCTCCAACCTCCTCGACATTTTCGGCCCCGACCGCGATATCCCCGCCCCCGACATGAATACGAACGAGCAGATCATGGCCTGGGTCATGGACACGTACAGCATGCACATGCGAAGGACCGAGACCGCTGTTGTGACGGGCAAGCCGCTGATCCTCGGCGGTTCTCTCGGGAGGAGAGAGGCGACAGGGAGGGGATGCATGATCGTGACGCTTCAGGCGATGGCGAAGCTCGGGATCAAGCCCCGGGGCGCAACTGTCGCCGTCCAGGGCTTCGGGAATGTCGGCTCGGTGACCGCACAGCTCCTGGCGGAGCAGGGGTGCAAGATCATCGGAATCTCCGACGTCAGCACTGCGCTCCATAATCCGAAAGGGATAGATATTCCCAAGGCTCTCGCGTGGGTGGCAAAGAATAAGCTCCTGGAGGGGTTCAAGGGGGGCGAACCGATCTCGCAAGAGGAGTTGCTGGAACTCCAATGCGACGTGTTGATACCGGCTGCGATGGAAGAGCAGATCACCGCGGCGAACGCGGCGAAGGTGCGGGCAAAAATCATCGCTGAAGGCGCCAACGGACCTACCGACGCCACGGCTGACCCCATTCTGCAGGAGAAAGGGACCTTGGTGATCCCCGATATTCTCGCGAACGCCGGCGGTGTGACCGTTTCCTACTTCGAGTGGGCCCAGGACCGGGCCGGGTATTTCTGGACTCTCGACCGGGTCAACCACAGGCTCGAGCGGATGATGAGGCAGTCGTTCGACGCAGTCTATGAAAAGGCGGCGGAATTCAAAGTGCCTCTGCGGATCGGAGCGTATATCCTCGCGATCGACAAAGTGGCAAAGACCCTGAAGATCCGCGGGATATACGCATAGGCATTTCCCACAGGTGATCGCGCAATCATTCGCAGTCAGGCTCGCCGAGGCCTGCCTCCTTCTTGCGTTCTTCATTCCCCGCGGGGCAGTATCGGGCGAATCCGCGCTGCGTCCGAAGACAAATCTGGAAACGATGCAAGATCTCCTCGGAAGGATTGCCGGGGAGCTTGGGAACCGCTCGGGCATGCGCTCAGGAGACACGGTGGAAGTCCGGACACGTCCCGCAGAGCAGGGCTGGATAGCGCGGGAGGCGCTGACAGCGGCGTTCAGGGGATCCGGAATCCAGGTCTTTGTGGGGAGCGACTCGTCGAAGAATGGTCAATTTCAGCTCCAGCTGTATACATCCGATCTTCACGTGCGATATGACGATCTCTATCACGATGGTTTTCTCGGCGCCGCAAAGGTGAAGCGCACGGTCTCGGCAGGGGTGGTGTGCGATATCGTGCGGTCGACCGGAGAACTGGCCTACTCGGGTTCGCCGTCTCTGGAGTCGTCGGATACCGTGAACGCGGATGAGGTCTCGGGCCTCGAGCTCGCCTCGGCTAAGGTCACCCACGCCGAGCTCCCGCCCGAGCGCTTCCTCGACAAGGTCCTTGAACCTCTCATAATCATCGGAGCCACCGGGATATCGGTGTTCCTCTTTTTCCACGTGCGCAGCTAAGGATGGCATGACACACCGGCAAACATTCGGCGCGCTGCTTCTGGCATGCGCCGCGCTGTCGTTCTTCGGATGCGGGTCGTCTTCCCCGATCCAGAATCTCTCCGCGGAGCAGCGATTCGAACACGGAAAAAAGCACTTTGACGACGGCAATTACCTTGAAGCGATCGGCGACTTCGAGATCATCCGGCTGCAGTTTCCGGGGAGCGCCGTCGCCGACAAGGCGCAGTTGTATCTGGGAGAATCGCACTTCCATCAGGAGGAATATCTCCTCGCGGCGGAGGAATATCAGGCGCTGAAACGCAACATGCCGGCGAGCCCGCTCGTCCCCGCCGCACAGTACAAGATCGGGCTTTGTTACTACGAGCTCTCGCCGAAGTCTCCTCTCGATCAGACGTACACACGGCGGGCCATCGACGAGTTTCAGACGTTCATCGAATACAATCCCAAGGACACTCTCGTCCACGACGCGGAGCTCAGGATCAAGGAGCTGAACACGCGTCTTGCAAAGAAACTCTTCGAATCCGCCGGCTTATACATGAAGATGGGATACTACAAGGCGGCGACGAACTACTACGACTACGTGAACGAAAAGTATCACGACACCCAGTACGCCGAGCCGGCTCTCCTCGGTAAGGTGAGGGCGCTTGTCGCCCGCCGCAGATATGACGAGGCGAAGCCCGAGGTGGAGAAATTCTTGGCGCGCTACCCGTCAAGCGACCAGAAGGGGGAAGCTGAAGCCCTGCAGCGCGAGATTGACGATCACCTGAAGAGCAAATCCGCGGCGACAACGCCGGAGGACCTGCCGATCGTCCGGCGGACCTGATGATACGCAGGTCGAGTATGCGGGGTTCGAAACCCGTGCGGGATTCGCAGGTTGAGATGACCCAGCTTGTCCTCCCGAACGACACAAATCAGCTCGGGAATCTTCTCGGAGGGCGTTTGATGGAATGGATGGACATCGCCGCCGCCATTTGTGCCCAGCGCCACTCGAACCGGGTGTGCGTCACCGCGGGCGTCGATGAGCTGGTGTTCCACCAGCCGATCACGCTCGGGGAGGTCGTCACGCTACGCGCGTCGGTGAACCGCGCGTTTGCGACCTCGATGGAAGTCGGTGTTCAGGTGAGTTCCGAAAACCAGCTCACGGGGGAGCGGAAGACCGCGAACACGGCCTACCTTACATTCGTCGCCGTCGATGCGCGCCGCCGCCCCACTCATGTGAGGCGCGCCGTCCCGGAGACAGCCGAAGAACGACGGCGGTTCGAGGAGGCCCTTGGCCGGCGCAATCAGCGGCTGCACCGGCGCCGGGCTGCCAATCGTTAAACTTCATGTGTCCGGAGGTCCATCGCTCCGGCGGGTTCTCCTCGTAGCGGCGCTCTCGGGCGGTGTCGTACCCTCCGCATCACCCCAGCGCCACCTCAAGACCCTCGGAGCCGTCTCCGAGGTTCCTGCCGGCGCCGGGTCGCATTCCCTCGTGACCGGCGATTTCAACGGAGACGGCCTGACTGACGTGGCTGCAATCGGCAGCCGCGATCTGACCTTGCTGTATCAACGGCCTGAGTCTCTGCGATGGGATCAGGTGACCCTGCCCGTGAATAAACCCATCATTGCGGCTGCGGCGGGAAAATGCAACCGCGACCGACTGTCGGACATCGCCCTTCTGACGGATGATCCGCCCCAGCTTCGGATCTATCTCGCAAGGCCGGGTGAAAAGTTCACACCCGCCTGGACAACAACGCTGAGCTCCCTATTTTCGAACGTCCTCGTGGCCGATGTCGACAACGACGGCCGATCCGATCTTATCCTGTACGGCACGAAGCATCTCGGAATTCTCGTCATGCGCGGGAGGGGTGACGGGACCTTCCACGAGGGAGTTACCCTTCTCCCCGAGTCGTCCATCGGCGCCCTCTCCGTCGAAGACGTGAACGGTGACGGACTGAGCGACATTGTGGCGGAGGACTGGGTCTCGGACCAACTCATGATCTACACCGGCTTCGGGAAACTGAATTTCAGCGATCCGTTCATTCTACAGTTTCTGAGCGAACCGCGCCTCTTCTCATTGACCCACCTCGACACCGGCCCCAGCATCGATGTTGTCGTCTGCCTCCCGGAAGAGCGGCTCTGCCGGCTCTATCTTGGAGACGGACTGGGGGAGTTCCGGCTCGAGCAGGAATTTGGGCTGGGTGTCACTCCCTCCCGGCTGGCGGCGGCCGACATCAACGGAGACGGCTTCGACGATTTCGGAATCCTGAGCAGGAGCGAGCGCAGCCTAACCATCGAACTTAACAGCGGTGAGAAGGTCGAAGACTCCGTGAAGTACTATGCGGGACTCGCGCCGACCGATTTCACATTCTTGAGGCACGGCTGGACGGGGTTTGTAGACGCGGTAATCCTCGACTCCGCCTCGTCGCGCGTCCGCATCCTGTACAACGCTCTGATCGATCAGGGAGGGAGCCCCCAGATGACCTATGCTCTCGGTCTTCACCCGGATGGAGTTCTGGCGGCCGACATCGACCGCGATGGCTGGAACGACATCGTTGTCGCGGACAGCCGATCACGCGCCCTCTCGATCTTCCTGAACAACGCGGGGGGAGGGTTTCAGGGACAGATCTCCTTCCGCACTCCCGGAGGCCTCAGGTGGCTGGAATACCTTCCGAGGGATGACAGCCTTTCTCTCCTTATCGGGACGAACCCCGACTCGACGACGACCTCGATCGTAGAAATCAATAACCGGACCTGGTCCCATTCGGTCCTGCAGCTCCCGACGCAGGGAGAACAATCAATTCTTTCAGAGGAAACCGATCGCCCGGGCGGGAGCCTCCGGCTCCTCGTCTTTGAGGAAGAGCGGACGCACACAGGCGGAGAGCTGTACGAATACGTACAGATCGGGCCTTCGCGCTTCATCGAGAGGACTGTGGAACCGAATCTTCCCAGGCCTCTCATCGCCGCCACGACGTGCCGCTGGAGGCCGGACGGCATAAAGAACCTCGTCTCGTTCGTCTATGATGAACGTAAGAAAAGGCAGGCCGTCTACTTCTCACCCGGAGATTCCGGGGGTGGATTTGGCGTGCCGAGACTCGCGGCAATTCTCGACAGCGCGCGCCCCGCCGGGGCGCTCCTCTGGACCGCCGACTTCAACAATGACGGCCTACCCGACCTTCTCCTCGATTTTCCGCCGCCCGACAACCTCCTCGAGGTCTCACTTGCCCGGCCCGACACGACTTTTTCATCGCCGGCTCTCCGGCTCCACGCGCCTGTCGGCGTTTCCGCGCACTACAATCTCAGGATCCTCGACATGAACGACGACGGGGCCCCCGACCTTGTGCTCGCGAACGATGTCACGAGGTCGATTGAGGAGTATCTTGGCGTTGGAAACGGCACGTTCATCCCCGGCCCCCACCTGATGAGCACCCGGGGCCTCGGAGGGTTCACGCTCGAAGACATCGACCGCGACCGGATACCCGAACTGATCATGACCGATTTCTCATCGGGGGTTCTGAAAATCATCTCTCTCGGAGGTGAGGAGTAATGAAGTTGATTGCGTTGCTTCTCTGCGCTCTAAACTTCGCCTCCGGACTCCTCGCATCGCAACGCCCGGCACAGCAGGATCCGGGCACGAGGCTCCGCATCATTTCCGATCTCAGAGAATTGAGAGGGCCTTCCCCCGGCTCGAGCAAGGTACAAAAGGGTAAATGCGGTCTCGACCTGGGCTTCCGGGTGCTCGACCGGTGGAGGGAGTTCTCGGAGGTTGAGAGGACGGAGCTGCGGGCCCTCCTCGTGCCTCCGGTTTCTCAGACAAGCAGGATCATCGGCCGGTTTCATATCTACTACGACACGACGGGGGCCGATTCGCCCGCTCTCCTCGACGCCTCGAATCAGCGGGTCCCGGGCACCGCCGACGCGTATGTCGATTCGGTGGGAGAAATCCTCAGGCATGTCTGGTCATTTGAGATCGACCATCTGGGCTATTCGCCTCCGGCACTGCGCGCCGACAGCGCGTACCCGGTATCCATCCATGACCTCTCACCCGGACTTTATGGCGAGACGCTCCCCGATCCTGATCCGCTCACTCCCGGCCCACCCCCGCGGTATCTGACGACGATCGAGGTCGACAACGACTTCAGGGAAGGGGTATACTTCAGCAAAGGGATCCGCGCGCTGGAGGTGACCCTTGCGCACGAGTTCCACCATGCGATCCAGCTCGGCGCGTACGGCTACTGGGGGGATGCGCAGCGTTACATCTATGAGATTACATCCACCTGGATGGAGGATGAAGTGTACACCGATGTGAACGACTATTACCAGTATCTTACTAACAACGCGTTCCAGACATCGCAGTACTCAACACCGGACATCCGCTTCACGAAGACAGACCAATCGATCGAATACAGCCGCGCGGTCTGGGGCAAATTCATCGAGAAGCGTTTTTCGGCGTCGGTGATGCGCAGGATGTGGGAGTACATGCGAACCTATCCAAGCCTTGAATCGATCGACAGGGCAGTGGCGGAACATGGGAGCACCCTCCGCTCCGCTTTGCTCGAATACGCATACTGGAACCTGAACACCGGTCCAACGGCGGACACCTCAAAGTTCTATGCGGAGGGGAGGAGCTACCCTCCCATGCGCATCGCGTCGACAGTCGATTACCATCCTCCCAGCGCATCATTTCAGGACAGCATCCAGGCCATCAGCACCGACTATCATACAATCTGTGTTCTGCCTTCGCTCTCGGACTCGTGCGGGGAGCGGAATTCCTTCGTGGTCATCGTTTCCAATGTCGACGCACAGTCGGGCTTTTCGGATTTCGTCTATCCGTTCGTGTATACCCTTAGCTCAAGCGCCTCCGAGGGAGCGAAGCAGCTGAGCAATGGGGCATATGCGTCGATAGCCGTAGACAATCCCCTCGTCTGGAGTACGCAGGAGACCGTTCCGAGCACGCTCTCCGATGTGCTCGTCTTCCCTGCGCCCTTTCGGTCGCGCGAAGGGGGCCTCCTCTGGTTTCGCCTCCCCGCTCCCCCAAAGAGCCCAAGCGCAAGTCTTACAGTGTTCACTTCGAGCATGGCAAGAGTCTTCTCTGGCGTGCTCCCCGTCGTTGACTTCAGGCCGCAGGAACCGGCGCTTTCCTGGGACGGGCGCACAGACAGGGGAGAGAGCGTTGCGACGGGCGTGTACTTTTATTTCATCTCAGTCGATGAAACCGATTACTTCGGGAAGTTTGCCGCAATCCGGAACTGAATGGGTCAGGTAGCCCTCAGCGCATCGGGCCTGGAAAGGTCGTTCAACAGGCGGATAGTCTTCTCCGGACTCGAATTCGATCTGCGTTCGACCGATACCCTCGCGATCACCGGCAGGAACGGCTCGGGAAAAACCACCCTCCTTAAGATTCTTGCCGGAGTCCTCTCCCCCTCAAAGGGTCGTAGTGATCTTTCGATTGATGGTTCGGACGTAACCGCAGGTATGCGTTACCGTTATGTGGGTTTTGTTGCTCCATACCTTCAGCTGTATGAGGAGTTCAGCGCGATAGAGAACCTCAGATTCATTCAGAGGGTGCGGAGGCTTCCTCCGATTGAGGAAGTGCTCGTCGATCGGCTTGTACGCCTCGGTCTTGAGGACCGTCTGCACGACCCCATTCGAACCTACTCCTCGGGAATGAAACAGAGAGTAAAGTACGCCTTCGCCCTGCTGCATGATCCCCCCGTGCTCCTGCTCGACGAGCCGACTTCAAATCTGGATGCGGCCGGAATCGAGTCGGTTCTCCGGATCGTTGAGGAGCGGAAGAAAGAGGGGATTGTGGTCATTGCCACAAACCGGGAGGACGAGGCGGCGCTCTGCGGCAGGGTGCTCGACCTCGATGCCCCGGGAAGAGCCTGCTCCTAATGCCGTTTCCGGGGCTCTCGGCCGCCGCGGCGATCTTCAGGAAGGACCTCCAGTCGGAGCTCAGGACCCGGTACGCCCTCAATGCGCTCCTGATGTTCGTTCTTACCACGGTCTCGATCATCCTCTTTGCCATCGGCAACGAAACGCCCTCTGCCGACATACTCTCGGGGGTGTTCTGGGTAATAGTTTTTTTCTCCGCGATGTCCGGCCTTTCGCGCACGTTCATCGCCGAGGAAGAGCGGGGAACGGTGATGACCCTGCAGCTTGTCGCGCGCCCGCTATCGGTCTATGCGGGAAAACTGTGCTTTAACCTGGCCCTCCTCGCCGCGCTCAATGTGTTCACGGTTCTCCTGTACGCCGCGGTCATCACGAATTTCACCATCAGGAGCTACGCAATTATCGTCCCCGCCATGACCCTGGGAACGGTTGGATTGGCGAGCGCGTCAACGCTGATCGCAGCAATCATCTCAAAGGCGAACACCAAAGGAACGCTCTATCCCGTTCTTTCATTCCCGATCCTCCTCCCGCTTCTCCTGAGCGTGATCGACGCTACCCGGAAGGCTGTGGAAGGAGCGCCCTTCACGGAGGCCCTGGGCGATCTTCAGGTGCTCATTTCGTATACGGTCGTCATGATCACGCTCGCGGCAATCCTGTTCGAGTTCGTGTGGAGAGAGTAACTGAATCCTTGCCGGAAGAATGGAAATTTCGTATCTTCGGTTGTGAGTTCGCTCGTCCTGAAAGTCACTCTCGGAATCTGGCTAACCGCAGTCATCATCGCGGCGCTCACATTTCCGATTGTCCCCGCCCCGGAGCGGTGGTTCGAATTCCCAATCATTCCGGGTCTTGAAGACAAGGCGCGTATCCTTTTTTTCCATGTGCCGATGTCATGGACGGCCGTCATCGCCTTCATGATCTCCGTCGTCTACGCCGTCCGCTACATCGTCAGGAGGAACCCGGACGACGATTTGAAAGCCGCTTCATCGGCGGGCCTCGGCCTCCTCTTCTGCTTCCTTGCGACCGTGACCGGCTCCGTCTGGGCCAAGTTCAACTGGGGCTCGTTCTGGAACTGGGATCCGAGAGAGACCTCCATTTTCGTTCTTCTCCTCATCTACGGGGCGTATTTCGCCCTGCGGTCGGCCGTTGGCCTCGAAGAGCAGCGGGCGCTCCTCTCATCAGTCTATGCCGTGATCGCGGGCGCCACGGCGCCTTTTTTCGTCTTCATCATGCCAAGGATCGCCTCAAGCCTCCACCCCGAGCCGATCGTAAACGCGCAGGGAAAGATCCACATGAACCCGTCGATGCTTGCAGTGTTTCTCTGCTCCCTTGCCGGATTCACCGGTCTCTATGCATGGATGATGGCCCTCCGGGTGCGTGCCGCCCGGCTCGAGGCGTCGGACGAAGGAGGGAACGGCTGAATGCTGGAATTCCTGACGCAGAACTCTCTCTATATCGTCCTGATCATCACGCTGATCTGCTGGTCGGGTATTTTTTTCTACCTCTTCAGGCTCGACCGCCGGCTCTCCGTCCTTGAGCAAAAGCGGAACACGTGAGGATGCGCCAATGAGACTCAAGATCGTGGTCGGGGCCCTCGTGATTGCGGCTGCGCTGGTCTTCGGGGCGATCTCGTTTGTCGAGACCAACGTCGAGTACACCGATGTTCAGACGGCCGTCGCCTCCCGCAGGAAGGTCCAGGTGAAAGGCGAGTGGATGAAGGAGAAGCCCTCGTCGTTCGACGGATCTTCGGGCACATTCAGCTTTACGATGAAGGACGACAACGGAAGGGAGATGCGGGTTGTCTACGACGGCGCGAAGCCAAATAACTTTGAAATCGCGAACGCCATCGTCGTGAAGGGGAGATACCAGGAGGGAGTATTCCACGCGAGCGACATCCTCACGAAATGCCCGTCGAAATACGAAGGGGACGCCGCGACCGTAAAGAAGACGCTGTGACGCGCGGGGAAGGAGTGCCGGGATGATGGGTGCGCTGATTGTAAAAGGGGCATTTCTCGCGGCTCTCGCGTCCACCGCCGCGTACGCCGTCACAGTCCGCAGAGGCAACCCGCGCACTCTTCAGGGCGCGCGCTATGCCTATCATGCGACGGCGGCGCTGGTGATGTGCTTTTGCGCGCTTCTGCTCTCCTCCATCCTCACCCACCAGTTCCAGTACACGTACGTCTGGAACTACAGCTCTACCGATCTCCCGACTCCTCTTCTCGTCTCCACATTCTATGCGGGGCAGGAGGGGAGCTTTTCCCTCTGGACGCTTTACGCCTCGATTATCGGGGTCGTTCTCATGCAGTACAGCTCGCGAAAGAGCTACGAGCCGGAGGTCATGCTCATCTGGTCGATGATCGTCTCCTTCCTCCTCCTGATGCTGATCGTAAAGAATCCCTTCACGATGATATGGGAGAGCTTTCCAAAGGACCTGGTGCATACCGGCGCGGTCCAGCCCAACGGCGCGGCATTTGTCTGGCTGGATCAGGCAAGGGGGGTCTGGGCGCAGGTTCCGGTGGAAGGGAGAGGATTAAACCCGCTTCTGCAGAATTACTGGATGGTCATCCATCCGCAGATCCTCTTTACCGGCTTCTCGTCGATGGCCGTCCCCTTTACCTTTGCCGTGGCGGGACTTCTCCGCCGCGACTATCAGACGTGGGTTCGTGTCGCGAAGCCGTGGACGGTGTTCGGCGCTGCGGTTCTCGGTACCGGGATCATCCTCGGCGGTTACTGGGCGTATGAGACCCTCGGATGGGGAGGTTACTGGGGGTGGGATCCGGTGGAGAATTCCTCTCTCATCCCGTGGCTTGTTGCCGTCGCCTCGATTCACACCATGATGGCCCAGCGCCGCTCAGGTACGTTCGTTCGCACGAATTTCGCGCTCTCCATCCTCTGTTTCGTCATGGTTCTCTACAGCACATTCTTGACGCGGAGCGGCGTTCTCGGGGATACCTCCGTGCACTCGTTCGTCGATCCCGGTATATGGGCCTACTGGCTGCTCCTCGCGGTGATTTTTGTCTTCGGTCTCCTTGGCTTCGGGCTTCTCCTCAGGCGTATGAGAGAAATGCCCAGAGTTCCGGTGGAGCACAGCATATTCTCGCGTGAGTTTGCGCTCTACCTCGGGGCGTTTGCGATCTGCTTTTCCGCAGTCTTCATCACGATCGGAACGTCCGCCCCGATCATCACCGGGATCCTCAAGGGAAGGGCGGCTGCGGTCGATACCTCGTTCTACGTGAAGACGATCCTTCCCCTGGGCATCGCGATCGCTCTCCTTGCCGGGATCGGGCAGCTCCTCTGGTGGAAAAACTCGGACAGAAGAACGCTGATTGCGGGGCTCCTCTACCCGCTGGTCTCCGCCGTGGTCTTTGCGCTGGTCCTCGTGCTCGCCGGAATGCGCGATCCGATGTTCCTGGCGTTCTCCTTCGCGTCGGCGTTTTCGCTCTTTGTAAACCTCTTTGTCGGCTACCGGATCTTCCGCGGAAACCCGAAATACGCGGGAGGTGCCATTGCCCACATCGGCCTGGCCCTCCTGTTCCTTGGATTTGTGGCAAGTTCCCGGTTTGACGACAAGCAGACGGTCTCCCTCGAAGAGGGAAAGACGGTAGATGTTCTGGGGGGCTATAGATTGACCTATCTCGGAAACCGCGCCATCGATGCGGAGCGGTACGGATTCACCATCGAGGTGGACCACGGCCACGAGACCTACACGGTCACCCCGATCATCCGGTACAGCTCGTTTAATAACAGCATGATGCGCCATCCCGACATCCTGAACATGCTCACGCAGGATCTTTACCTGTCTCCTCTGTCTGTGGAAAGCGCGGACGACAGGGGGAAGACCCTGACGCTGAAGAAGGGGGAATCCCGGGAGGCGGGGGGCTTGACGGTGAAGTTCGTCGACTTCGATTTCAGCGCGATGGAGAAGGGTAAGATGGTGACCGGCGGGAATTTCAGTATCGGTGTCGTCCTCGAGGTGGCTCAGGGCGGGACGAAAGAGATCCTCAAGCCGAGGATGAAGAATACGGGGGGCTCAGTTTCCTACATCCCGGTCAGCCCGCTGGGTTCCCAGGTTCAGATCGGGATCGTGAAGCTGCAGCCGAACAGGGAGGACCCAACCCAGTCGAGCGTCGAGCTGGGGATCTCCGATCCGTCTGCTCCCCGGAAAGCCCAGGGAGAAACACTGATACTGGAGGCAAGCGTGAAGCCCTTCATCAATCTCGTATGGATGGGCACCGTAACGCTGATCGTCGGGTTTGTTCTGACGATCGTCAGGAGAGTTGAGGAGGCGAGGGAGAGGGCCTGAGGGCTAGCCGTCGATCTTGCAGCAGGCGTCCAGCTTTCCGTACGCATCGGGATTACGCTTGCGGTTGTTCGCATCGTATCCGGCGTCTGAAATAGCCATCTCAATCGTCTCCACGTTTGTTTGAGAGGGAACGAATTTCACCTCCACGATCTTTTCCTTCACATCGACGTTAACTTCCCTCACTCCTTCCACGCGGTAGACCGCCTTCTCAATCGTCCTGGCGCAGGTGCCGCAGACCATGGATTTTGCGGCGATCGTAGCCGTCTCGAGCTTTGGGGAGGGCCGGCAGCCAAAAGAAAGAATTCCGGCGAGGAGAAGAAATCGAATTGTGCGGTTCATTTCCGATCCTTTCTGTGAGGAGTCGATTCAGATTCTCAGTTTCCAGTTCTTCAAGACGAGCTCGTCAATTTCGACGTTCCTGCCGACGATGGCGCTCGCAACCGGAGCCGGCGGATACTGCTGACAGGCGCCCTGGATGCCCTCCAGGTTATTCAGCTTCCATCGCGTTTCGCAGTTGCCGCACGCGAGCTCAGACCCTTCGATCGTGAAGGAGTGAGAATTGCAGGGCTCGCAGATTGCCACCGCGGTTACCAGCTTTCCATCCCCCGTGATAAACGCGATCAACGGGATCGTCACTCCCCCGGCCCGGTACTCAAATCCGACCATCCGCTTCTCCAGAACGGCCGCGAGCGGAATCACTATCTTGCCGTCCCGGATCTCGGCTGAAATTTGCTCCGGCCGCAGGACCTCGTCCGGCTTCACGGATCCGGCCCCAACTTCCGGTTGTGCCTCGATGACGGGATTCCGGCCCCCGGGAAGATGCCGCGCAAATGTCAGAAAGAAGAGCCCGAACAGGAGGATGACCAGGGCTGCATACCCCGCTCTTGCCGTCCTGCTCATTCCGTGCTTCAGGTGGGAGGCTGACGGGAGCTGCGGGGAAGGAGAATCGCGCCGGATCTCTCTCCCGCACGACGGGCAGAAATTGGCCGGCCCCTTGTGCGGAGCCCCGCAGTAAGAACAAAACGAGGCGGCTGCGATGCTGGTCATGCAATAAAAAAAGCCGTCCCCGAATTATCCGGGACGGCTTTTGTGAAACCTGATAATTGTCAGTTCGTACCCTTTGCTTCGACGATCTTGGCGCCTGTCTGTTTCACGGTGTTCTTTGCCTTGGCGCCCTTCGCCTTACCCGCGCAGCAATCGGCTTTCGTCCCGGCCTTCGTCATGCTGGCCTTGGACATCGCGCAATTCGCCTTCTCGGCCGCGGTGCAGTCCGAAGCATTCTTGACGCCCTTCATCGCGCATTCCTTCCCGTCGTCCTTCACGGTCACGATCTGCGCATCCTTCGTTGTCTTCGAAGCCGACGTCAGTGAGGCCTTTGTTCCGTGCATGCAGCACGAAGAAGTCGAACCTGAGGTTGACTTTGCGGTGCAGTCGTTTTTGCTCTGGGAGAAGGCCAGAGAGAGGGAAACCAGCATCACGATGCTACATGCCAGCGCTACGCGTTTTACCATGGTAATCACCTTACACTTGGTTGATAAGTAATGAACGATTTGGTTGCTCGTATCTCTGTAACAGGAATTTACACGATTTAGTTTCAAAAGCAAGGATTTTTTAGGCCGTGTGACAGGCAACCGCGGGCGGTCTGTTTTACCCGGTCGCTGTGTTGATTCCCGGCCGCTTTTGCGGCGCATCCGCGGCTCCCCTGACGATCGCAGGTTCCGCGGACCCCCCTATATCAAGGAGGGATCGCATATTCCGCGGATTCTGATGAGCTCCCGCATCTGGTTCGTCGTCACGCTCTGAGCATTTCAAAGCGGCGGATGGCGCCAGCCTTCCCGAGGACTCTTGCGTTGAAAGCAACTACCACCGTGCTCACGGACATCAGGATCGCGCCGAGCGCCGGGCTCAAGAGAATTCCAAGAGGGTAGAGGACTCCCGCAGCAAGCGGTATGGCGAACACATTGTATCCGGTCGCCCATGCCAGGTTTTGTACCATCTTCCGGTATGTGGCCCGGGCGAGCACGATGACCGTTACCACATCGAGCGGATTGCTCTTCACAAGCACGATGTCTGCCGTTTCGATTGCAACCTCTGTCCCCGCCCCGATTGCGATCCCCACGTCGGCCTGTGCCAGAGCCGGCGCGTCGTTCACGCCGTCTCCCACCATGCCTACAACCATACCGCGTGATTGGATCTCCCGTACTCTCAGCGCCTTCTCGCCTGGAAGGACATTCGCAAAGTATTCGTCGATGCCCGCATCCTCCGCAATCCGTTTGGCCGATTCGTTATTATCTCCCGTGAGCATGATGCAGCGGATTCCCATTCGCTTCAATTTCGCAATGGCAGGTTTTGATTCGGGCCGGAGGGTGTCTGAAAGTGAGATGGTCGCGGACAAGACGTCGTCTATGATAAGATAGACGGTCGTTTCGCCGGCTCTCTCCGACTCTGCGGCTGTGTTGAGCGGAAAAGGGATGCCGCGCCCCGCGAAGTATCCCCGGCTCACGACCTGTACCTTCCTTCCGTTCACCCTGCCCTCAACGCCTTCGCCTGGAGTGGATTTGAACCCGTCAACGGTCAGGGGGCTCCTCGCCGATTTAGTTATCGCCTTCCCGATCGGATGCTCGGAGCGAGATTCCACAGCGGCGGCCTGATCAAGGAGTTCTTGGGTATCCGACGCCCTTCCGATTGCAGTAACCCGGCTCACCTGGAACGAACCCTTCGTGAGGGTCCCCGTTTTGTCGAAAATAATCGCCTGAATCTCTCTTGCGTTCTCGAAGGCAGACCTGTCACGGATGAGCACGCCTTTACCGGCCGCGATGGAGGTCGACACCGCAACGACGAGCGGGATGGCAAGCCCGAGAGCGTGGGGGCAGGTTATGACCATCACCGTGACTGTTCGTTCGAGCGCAAACGCGAATCCGGCGTTTGTTGCCGCCAGCCAGACAGCAAGGGTCGCGCCGCCTGCGCCGACCGCGATGAATGTAAGCCAAAGCGCCGCGCGGTTTGCCAGGTCCTGAGTCCGGGACTTGCTCTGCTGTGCCTCCTCGACAAGCCGGACCACGTGCGAAATGAACGAATCACTCCCCGTCTTTGTGATTTCGACAGTGATGGAACCGTCACCCGCAAGGGAGCCCCCGATCACAATCGAGCCCGGCTCCTTCAACACCGGCTTCGACTCGCCGGTGAGAAGTGATTCGTCGACGTCAGTCCTGCCCTCGACGACGACGCCGTCGGCGGGGATTCTCTCGGCAGGTTTTACCACCACGCGGTCCCCCCGGGCCAATTCACTCAGCGGTACGTCGTCAGTGGTACGATCGGCTCGGACCTTGTGCGCGACAGGCGGCATGAGCCGGGCGAGCTCCTCGAGAGCTCTTGAAGCCCCCATGACCGATTTCATCTCGATCCAGTGGCCGAGCAGCATGAGATCGATGAGGGTAGCGAGCTCCCAGTAGAATATCGACCCCTTCACTCCAAAGACAACGAGCGTGCTGTAGGTGTAGGCGACTCCTGTGGCAAGCCCGATCAGCGTCATCATACCGGGATTGCGGGACCTTACTTCATAATACAATCCCTGCAAAAAAGGGAAGCCTCCGTAGAGGAAGATGAGTGTCGAAAACGCAAACAGGACGTACACATCTCCCGGAAAGCCGAGTGTGCGTGATAGCCCTGCCCACTCTTGTATCATCGGAGAGAGGAGTAGGATAGGCAGGGTGAGGAGTGCGGATATCCAGAACCGGCGTTTGAAGTCGCCTTCTGCATGATGCTCAGATGCGCCTCCGCCGGTTTTCTCGAGCTTCATGCCGCATTCAGGGCACCGGCCTGGTTTCCGGGAGGTGATATGAGGGTGCATGGGACAATGGTAGGACGCCTCAGGGCCGGTGCCTGCCGAGGCGAGCGAAACGTGCGTACCATGGTGCATCGGGTGAGCGGGTTCCGCGCGCGCGCCATCAAAGCGCTCCTTACATCCGGCGGAACAAAAATAAAACTTTCTGCCCTCCCTTTCGGAGGAGTACTTCGCCTTCCTCTCGTCAACGTCCATTCCGCAAACGGGATCCTTCACCATCATCGCCCCCATGGGTCCGTTTCGTGAGGATTCATGACGCCGCCTCGACGAGTTCCACGAGGATCTGCACCTGGCCTGCTCCGCGGGCACCCCCTCGAAAGGGGCGCGGCTGGAAGTACATGATTCTACCCTTTGAATAGCGTAAGCCCGAACAAATCCCCGACCCCGACGAGCTGGACGGAGTAGAAGGGTTCGGCGTATTTGGTTCCGATGCGGTATCCGTAATGCCTGGCCCTCGCTTCGAGCATCTCGAGGAAATCAATCTGGCTCAGTACGGTCCCGGGAGCCTTTGAGCCGGGATCATGCACTTGAGACATGTGCGCTTTTATCGCTCGCAGCCTCAGTTCGTGAACGTCAGATATGTCGACGGCGAAGGAAGGCGTAAATTCCTGCCACTGCAGGTAATTGAAATAGTAGTGCGGACGCCAGGGCCGTTGCTTCACCCCGTTGAGCGAGGTTTGTATCTTGCGGAGCCCCGAATAGAACCAGGCCTCGCGACAGAGGTGATGGGCCTGAACGTGGTCGGGGTGACGCTCGGTGAAGTGAGGAATAAGGAGGATCTTGGGCCTGTACTTTCTGAACAACCGGATGAGCTTCATGCGGTTCGGCCTGCTTGTATCGATCGCGCCGTCAGGGATGTGGGCATTCTCCCTGACGCACCCAAGAATCTTCGCCGCCTCGCGCGCTTCCTTTTTCCTGATGGCCGGAGTGCCGCGCGTGCTGAGCTCTCCTTCGGTCAGGTCGATGATCCCGGCTTTGTACCCCGCCTTTACAGCCGTGGCGAGCGTTCCGCCGCAGCAGATCTCGGCGTCATCGGGGTGCGCTCCGACGGCAAGCAGGTCAAGTTCCATGGGGGAAAAATATAGAGAAACACATGACGAAAGGCAACAGGTTGTTTCAAGGGGCGAATTTGAATATATTCACGCCGTTGCCTGAAGACCGAACCATACTTTCCGTCAGCGAGCTGACCCGGCGCATCAAAGGGACTCTGGAACGAGACTTCAGCTCAGTCGCGCTGGAAGGTGAGCTTTCCAATTTCAAGCACCATTCCTCCGGTACCCTCTACTTCACGATCAAGGATGAGCAGGCTCAAATCCAGGGAGTCATGTGGAGAAGCCGTGCGGCGGCTCTTGCCTTTACCCCCCAGGACGGGATGAAGATCATCGCCCGGGGCAGGGTGACAGTCTATGAAGTGAGGGGAGTCTACCAGATCGATGTTGTCGATCTCAAGCCCCTGGGCGCCGGCGAATTGCAGCTTGCGTTCGAGAGATTGAAGGAAAAGCTCGCGGCGAAAGGGTATTTCGACGCCGGGAGAAAGAAGCCTGTTCCCAGGTTCCCTTCCCGGATCGGCCTTGTAACCTCTCCGACCGGCGCCGCGATCAGGGATATCGTCACGGTGATCTCCAGACGGTGGCCTCTTGCGGAGCTGATCCTTTATCCGGTAATGGTTCAGGGAGCAGGCGCTGCGGCCAAAATCGCCCGTGCCGTGCGCGATTTTAATATGTGGAAAATTGTGGACGTAATGATCGTAGGGAGAGGAGGGGGGTCGCTTGAAGACCTGTGGGCGTTCAATGAAGAGCTCGTGGCAGAAGCTATCTACCAATCGGCCATTCCGGTCGTGAGTGCAGTGGGACATGAGATCGACTTTACGATTTCCGACTTTGTGGCCGACCTTCGGGCCCCGACGCCGTCGGCAGCAGCTGAACTGGTGGTGCCAAACCGCGCTGAAATGGTTGAAGTTGTTCGTAATTATTGCTATACTATTCAAAAATCCGCCATCGACCACTTATCCACCGAACGAGAGAAGATTGTAGGAATATTGCGCAGCTACGCGTTTAACCGCCCCGTTGATCTCCTGCGCCAGCATTCACAGCGGCTCGATGAGCTCAGGCGCACCCTATTCCGAATCGTCGAAAACCGCCTTCTGATTTCCCGGGAGCAGTGGTCCTCGTTGGACAGAAGGGTCCATTCGGTTGACCCTGCACTTATTCTGCGTCGGGGGTACGTGATTGTCAGGAAGGCGGGAAGAATTGTCGGCAGCTCAGGGTCACTCCAAGAGGAAGATTCAGTGAATCTGGACTTCCATGACGGAAGCGTGCCAGCCGTCGTCCAGAGCGGCACCCGGGGACTCGGTTGAGCAAATCGAAGCCCGCGGCCAGATCTGAGAGCTTTGAGCAATCTCTCAAGCGTCTCCAGCAAATCGTTGAAACTTTGGAGGAAGGCTCGGTAGGTCTCGAGGAAGTGATGAATATGTATGATGAGGGGGTCCAGCTCTCAAAGAAATGCCTCGACCAGTTACAGCTGATCGAGGTGAAACTGAAAAGACTCGGCAAGGAGGTGAACGGCAGCTTTACCCTTACGGACGAATCGCCGCAGGATGAATAGGAACAGATGTCGGAACCAACGTACACATATCTGACCGGGATCAATTCTCCGAACGATCTGCGCAAGCTCTCGGTTGGTGAGCTCAGAGCGGTATGCTCCGAGATCAGGGAGTTTTTGATAGACGAAATCTCAAAACTGGGCGGGCACCTGGGAGCAGGATTGGGAGCAGTAGAGTTGGCTGTGGCCCTCCATTACGTATTCAACACACCGGAGGACAAACTTGTCTGGGACGTCGGTCATCAGGCGTATCCTCACAAGATTATTACAGGCCGGAGAGAGGGGTTTCACACGATCCGCCAGCTCGACGGGATCAGCGGTTTCCTCCGCAGATCCGAATCCGAGTATGACACCTTCGGCGCCGGGCATGCCAGCACGGCAATGTCTGCCGCGCTCGGGATGGCGGTGGCGAGGGATCTGGCGGGTGAGAAATTCAGAGTCGTCGCGGTCGTTGGCGACGGCGCGATGACGGGAGGCATGGCCTATGAGGCAATGAATAATGCGGGCCTCCAGAAACGAAACATGATCGTGATTCTCAACGACAATAACATGTCTATCGCCCCGAATGTATGGGCGCTCTCAAATTATTTTACAGGGTTGATCTCCAACCCGTCGTACAACAAATTCAAGTCGAATGTCTGGGATCTCACCGGAAAGCTTGATTCGATCGGTGACCGCATCAGGAAGATAGCCTCGCGCGTCGAGGAGGGGATTAAAGTCGTCATCACTCCGGGCATGCTCTTTGAAGCGCTGGGTTTCAGGTATTTCGGTCCGGTCAACGGCCACAACATCGCACAGCTGGTGAAGATCCTGGAAGATATCAAAGACCTTCCGGGACCCATTCTTGTCCATGCCATAACCCGCAAGGGGAAGGGGTACAAACCCGCGGAAAACGACGTGCAGGCCCTCCATGGTGTCACGCCCTTCGACAAGGTCACCGGTATTTCTCCCAAGAAGGCGGAGAGTGCGCCGGCGTACACAAAAGTCTTCGGAAAAGCCGTTGTGGATCTCGCACGAGAGAACCCGAAGATCGTCGGCATCACTGCCGCCATGCCAGACGGGACCGGACTCGATCAGCTTCAGAACGCATACCCGGACCGATTCTTTGACGTAGGAATAGCGGAACAGCATGCCGTGACATTCTCCGCGGGACTGGCGACCCAGGGATTTATCCCGATCACGGCCATCTATTCGACATTCCTTCAGAGGGCATACGACCAGATAGTCCACGACGTGTCGCTGCAGCACCTTCATGTGGTTCTCTGCCTCGACCGGGCGGGCCTGGTGGGCTCGGACGGGCCCACGCATCACGGGGTGCTCGACCTCGCTTATCTCCGCTGCATTCAGGATATGGTGGTGATGGCTCCGAAAGACGAGAGTGAGCTGCGCGATATGCTCTACACGGCCGTACAGCATACGGACGGCCCTGTTGCGATCCGCTATCCGCGCGGAAGCGGGCTCGGAGTGCCGCTCAAGCTGGGATTCGATCTCCTGGAGTTGGGGAAGGGCGAGATCGTGCGGCCGGGGAGGGATGTTGCCATACTGGCGATCGGCTCCATGGTTGCTCCGTCGATGAAGGCATCGGAGCTCCTCGCCAAGGACGGAATCAGCGCGGAGGTGGTCAACATGCGGTTCGTCAAGCCGATTGACTCGGCTCTCGTGGCATCGGTATGCGATCGGATCAGCTACATTCTTACCGTGGAGGATCATGTGGTCCACGGCGGGTTCGGGAGCGCGGTGCTTGAGTCGATCGCCACCGGACCCCACCGCGACGTGCGCGTGATGGTCCACGGCGTGCCCGGGGAGTTCATCGAGCACGGCACCCCGTCCGAACTGCACGCGATGCTCAAACTCGATCCCGCCGGGATCGCCAGCGTCGTCAAGGATTTCTTCAGAACATCCTCCCCAAGAACCGCCGCGCGCACACTCGCATGAACCTCCATGGATAAACTACGCGTCGGAGTCGTCGGATTGGGGTGGGTCTCCCAGGTGTTCCATCTCCCAATCCTGTCAAAGCTCGAGGATGTCGAGATCGTCGCAGTGTGCGACCGTGATAAATCCCGCGCGAAGATGATCGCGGAAAAGTTCGGGTACACCCGACACTATAACGATTATCAGCAGATGCTCGCCAAGGAGGACCTCGCGGCGATCGACGTTTGCACCAGCACGGATGCCCACCTGCCGATAACGCTCGCCTCGCTTCAGGCCGGGAAGGATGTCTTCGTGGAAAAGCCCATCGCCCGCCGCTACGGCGAAGCAGTCCAGATGGCGGAGGCCGCGAAGGAGAGCAAGCGGCATCTCATGGTGGGAATGAACAACCGCTTCCGTCCCGACACGATGATTCTCAAGAGCTTCATCGAGAAGGGCGAACTCGGAAAAATCTTTTACGCAAAGGCCGGCTGGCTGAGAAAGCTCTCCACCGGAAACCCCTGGATTACGCAAAAGGACAAGTCGGGCGGAGGGGTTTTCCTCGACCTCGGGATCGTCATGCTCGACCTCGTCCTCTGGATGCTCGGGTTCCCACCGGTGGAGAGGGTAACCTCAAAAATGTACATGCACAAAACCAAAAGCGTGGAAGACTCCTGCGTGGTTTTTCTCGAGATGAAATACGGAACATCCGTCATCCTTGAGGTGAGCTGGTCCTTCCAGGCGGCCGAAGATTATTTCTTCTGCGATTTCTTCGGCTCTGAAGGAAGCGCGAAGATCAATCCACTGCGAATCCACAAGCAGCTGCACGGCAACCTCGTCAACGTCACGCCCGCAAAGCTCGAAACACCCGCGAATCTGTACAAGAAAAGCTACGAAAATGAATTGAAACACTTCGTCGGCGCAGCCAGGGGCCTGCACCCTACGATTTCGACAGGGGAGGAAGCGGTCCAGCGCATGAAGATCGTGGAGGCGATCTACCAGTCTGCTCAGAAAGGAAAGGAAATCGTCTTCAAGTGATCATCGCTCCAGCGTGCGGGCCCGGCCGGTCATCGCCCTCCTGACGGACTTCGGTCTTCTCGATCAGTATGTCGCCGCGATGAAAGCCGTCATCGCGGAGCTTTCTCCCCGGACACGGGTGATCGATATATCACATTCGGTGTCCCCCCAAAACGCCGCTCAGGCCTCCTATCTGCTCTGGAGCTGTTACACGTATTTTCCGAAGGGCACAATATTTGTGTGCGTCGTAGATCCCGGCGTGGGAACTGCGAGAAAGATTCTCTGCCTCGAGGCCTCGGGGTACAGGTTCCTTGCGCCGGACAACGGCACCCTTCGCCTCATCCTTGACGAAGCAGAATCAGCAAAGATCACAACGGTGGAGAACCGCCGCTTCTTCAGACTTCCGGTGAGCCGCACTTTTCACGGGAGAGACGTTTTCGCTCCTGTGGCCGCGCATCTTGCCAACGGCGTGCGGCCCTCCGCGCTTGGTCGTTTATCCGCCCCATCCGGAGAGGGGGAGGCGCTTGTGCGTGTACGTGCGAAGCCCCGCAGAAGGTACCGCGGGAAGATCCTCCACATCGATCACTTCGGTAACCTCATCACGAACTTCCTTCTCATGTCCGATCTCCGGCCCCCCTTCAGGCTGCGCATCGGCGCCCGCACGCTCGGGAGGATTGCCCTCACGTACGCCGGCGCCGGCGGGAAGGGACCGTTCGCTCTCGTGGGAAGCGCGGGTCTCCTTGAAGTATCGGTGAACAAAAGGAGCGCCGCCCGGCTCCTTCGCGCCCGGATCGGGCAGGACCTCCTTCTCACTCTTGGCTAACGACGCGATGCCAAGGCCTCCCGCGGACGAATTGTACATGCTCGAGTGCCTCGCCCTTGCTCTGAGAGGAGCCGGGCGGGTCAGCCCTAACCCGATGGTAGGGTGCGTGATCGTCAGGAACGGGAGGGTGATCGGCCGCGGCTATCATAAGAAGTTCGGAGGACCTCATGCAGAGGTCGAAGCGATACGCTCCGCCCACGGCTCCGTCCGGGGGTCGACTCTCTACGTGAACCTGGAGCCGTGCAATTTCCATGGGAAGACGCCCCCGTGCACCGATCTCATCATCAGATCAAAGATGGCGCGCGTCGTGGTAGGCGTCAGAGATCCCAACCCCCTTGTTGCAGGAAAAGGGATCCGGCAATTGGAGCGCGCGGGAGTGCGGGTAGGTGTGGGAGTACTCGAGCACGAGTGCCGCAGGTTTAACGAATTCTTCTTTACGTTCATGCGCACAAAAAAGCCGTTCGTTACCGTGAAGATCGCGCAGTCCCTCGACGGAAAGATTGAGCATACCGGCGGCGGCCGGCGCTGGATCTCCGGTTTTGAATCGAGGAGGTTTGTGCACGCACTCAGGTCGTCCTATGATGCGGTCCTCGTCGGCGCCGGAACCGTCAAGGCTGACGATCCCCTGCTCACCGTGCGGCATGTCCGCGGGAGGAATCCGGTCCGGATCGTGCTCGATGGGAATTTCACCGTCAGCCAACGGGCGGCGGTCTTCAGACGCTCGCATGGCGAATCGGCGATTCTCATCTCAGGCATGGAATCCCTCGAGCGGGACGTTCGCAAAGCGGGGAGGCTCCGTAAAAAAGGAGTCATCATTATCGGGCTCCCCACAGACCCCCGCGGAAGGATACGGTTAAGCCGTGTGCTCAAGGAACTGGGCTCGCTCGGGATCGCGTCCCTGCTTGTTGAGGGGGGAGGGTCCGTCTTCCGCGCCTTCGTGGAGGAAAAGGCGTGCGACAAGATGATGATCTTTACATCTCCGGAAATCTTCGGCGGCGGGATCGAGCCCTTCGCCGGCCTCCGCGGGAGCGCCCGCCTGCAAAATCCCTCTCTCAGGGCGGTCGGAGAGGATTTCCTCCTTGAAGGCTACTTGCATTAATCCGAAGGAAGTGCTATCTACTCCTATGTTCACGGGTATCATATCGGAGATCGGATTGGTCGAGGATCGCCATGCCTCCCGGAGTGGAGTGCGTCTCCGGATCCTTGCGCCAGAGGCGGTTCGGGAGCTCACGATCGACAAGAGCGTCGCAGTGAACGGCGTGTGCCTTACCGTGGTGGAGATCAGAGGCGCTTCCTTCGTGGTTGAAGCAGTCGAGGAGACCCTGAGCAAAACGACGCTCGGTTCTCTCGAGACGCAAGACAGAGTCAACCTGGAGCTTCCGATGAAGCTGGGCGACCGGCTCGACGGCCACATAGTGCTCGGACACGTCGATACGGTGGGCATCATCGAAAACATTCGGGTCCTGGAAAGCAGCCGCGTCCTCACAGTGCAGATCCCCCGCGAATTCATGCGGTACTGTATCCGAGCCGGGTCGATTGCCATCGACGGCATCAGCCTGACCGTGGCGCGCCTCATGGACTCCGCCATCGAGGTCTCCATTATTCCTCATACGCTCGAGAACACGATCGTTCGGAACTACTCCCCGGGCGATAATGTCAATCTCGAATTCGATGTCATCGGCAAGTACGCGGAGAAGATGATGAGGACTCCCGGTCCTGATGAAGAAGAGCGCCTGTTTCTCACGGAGAAGCACCTGCGGGAAATGGGATTCTAAGAGGTGAACGGCGGTGGCGCGTAAGCTCTATTACACGGTAGAGGACAATCGGGAGAATATCCTGACCGATCCTCAGTGGGAGGCGATTCTCAGGCTCCAGCACTGGTATAACTCGGAGTTTGTATGGACGGCGGGACGCCTCGCCTTCAAGATGTTTGCCGTGTTCCCCAATATCGATTTCGTCGTTGACAACGATGAGGAGCTTTGGAGAACGATTCTCGAGCGGAAGAAGGAGCTCCGTCTCGGCGGCGCCACGGAGAACGAGATCATCATGCAGCTCGAGGCCGACGGCATGGTCATCGCGAAAAAAGGAGGGTACTTTGACCATTGCCTGGCGAGCGGTTTCACCCGCGTGGCTGCGAACGAATTCGACGCGTATCTGGTATGCGAATTCCTGCTTAAGGCTTCGCTCATCGCCCCCGGCAGCTCGATCGCAGTGACCGATGAAGGCGAGTATATCAAGCCGAAACGGGTCATCTTCCGGAACGGAAGAACGATCATCCCGCTGGCCGACGCGGCCAGGCTCCCGGCGGTTGAGATGATGGTTGCAAATCGTCACATTTTCGCGATTGTGGATGCCGCAAAATACGATCGATTTCCGGCATACCAGACGACGATTGCAAACTTCAACGATTTGCCGGAAGATGAAAAGGACGATATTTTGAGGGACTGGAATTGGCTCGGTTTTGAGAACAATTACGACATCAACGGCGACGACATCCAGGGATTCGACTTGAACAAGAAGGTAGCAGAGTTCGAGATTCTGCCTTCCTGACCCTCCTCATTTGTACTTCTGCCGGATTTTCCGTATTTTACACTTCGCCCACTAAAGGAACCCGTTCATGTTTGCGATACTCGTGTCGGTCGAAATACTCGTGAGCATATTGCTCATCATCGTTATCCTCATGCAGTCGAGCAAGGGGGGAGGCCTGGCAGGCTCCTTCGGCGGTGGATCGATGGGCACGGTCTTCGGAGTGCGCAGGACTGCCGACTTCCTGAGCCGCGCCACGACCATCCTCGCGTCGATATTCATCGGACTTTGTCTTATCACGAATATCTTCTTCCTGCCGGGTTCAAAGGACAACCGGGAGAGCGTCATTCAGAGGGGCACAAGCACCTCGGCTCCACGCCCGGTTCCGCCGCGTGCTGCGCCAACGGCAGCCCCCCAGCAGAGTGCCGGCAAGCAAGGCACCCAGCAACCCGCAACCCAGACCGCGCCAAAGAAGTAACAAGTCGCTCTCCGCGGCGTTTTCGCGCTGCGCCCATGGCTCAATTGGTAGAGCAGCTGACTCTTAATCAGCGGGTTCCAGGTTCGAGTCCTGGTGGGCGCACCA
>JACXTT010001894.1_pt1 | contig 34132 bp, 25 predicted proteins | sample 9270951 | NCBI WGS metagenome assembly JACXTT01 (sample SAMN15532306, study PRJNA645909) | rock metagenome | isolation source: weathered quartz diorite | place: Puerto Rico | collected 2017-06-21 | reverse complement strand
CCGTAACCCAGGCGTCTTCTGCTAAAGCATCATGCGTCCCATTGCGTCTCGATTCATTCCATTGCATTCCATCGTTCCACGGCGCGGGGGGTGTCGTGAGATGCATGGAACGAATCCGCAAGCTGCCGTGTCGATTGTCAAGGTCCGCTGCGAAAATTCGCTCTCCCTGGCCTCCCCGGGAAATGAGCCTGTCGCCGTCCGACGCCGCTGGCGCATTGAAAACGATGCCCTCTTTAAGCATTCGACCTGCGCATCGGCTGATGAGCGCCTCGGCACGTCGCGGCCCTCCTCGTGGGAACCAAGCCGGCTCGGGCGAATTTGCGAAACCGGCGACAAACCTCTTGCAACCGCCTTCGGTTGTGGTATCTTGTCTTGGAAATAGCCCTCCCTCCGTACTCGCTTCTCAAGGAGATCTCTCATGCGTTACGTGTTCGGTATCGTGCTTGCGGGTTTGGCCGTCGTCGGGTTGGCCGGTCAAGGCGCCGCCAGCGAAGTGGAAGTCAAAGGTCCACATATCTGCTGTAAGCAGTGCGTCAAGATCGTCGGCGGTATTTTGGCCAAGGTGGATGGCGTTTCGGACGCGAAATGCGACATCAAGACCAAGACCGTGACCTTCACCGCCACCGACGAAAAAGCCGCCAAGGCGGGGGTCAAGGCCCTGATCGACGGCGGGTTCTTCGGCAGCGCCACCAACGACGGCAAGGAACTCAAGAGTACCGTCGCCGCCGTCAAGAAGGGCGACAAGCTGGACAAGGTCTCCGTCAAGAGCGTGCACGTCTGCTGCGGTCAGTGCCAGACCGCCATCAAGGATCTCTTCAAGGATGCCAAGGTGAGCTTCGAGGAAAAGGGCCCGCAGCGCACCGTCGTCATCGAAGGCGGCGAGCTCTATCGCGGCAGCGTGCTTGAAGCGCTGCGTAAGGCCGGCTTCAACGGCAAGTTCGAATAAACTTCGGCAAGAGAACGTCTGCAATCATGCGGCCAGAATCTTCTTGCTTTTGGCGAGGCCGCGGGATAGAAGTACTATCCTCTTCCCCCTGGTAGCGATCGGCGCTTACCGTACGGAATAGGGAAGAGAGAACTTGGCACCCTTCAAAAGGTGGGGGAGATTTATGAAGTATCTGTTGTGTGCGATGGCCCTATTTGTGGCCTTTGTCTTCATGGTGGAAGCCAATGCTGCGGGCGACAAGGACAAGAAGGATGAGAAGCCGAAGTACACCATCAAGGAAGTCATGGCCGATGCTCACAAGAGCGGCCTGTGGAAGAAAGTGGCGGCGGGTACGGCGGAAAAGGAAGACCGTCAAAAGCTGGCCGACCTGTACAAGGCCCTCATGCAGAGCACGCCGCCGAAGGGCGACGCCGAGGCCTGGAAGAAGACCACTACCGAGATGCACAAGATCGCAGTGGACGCCATCAAGGACCCGGAAGCCGGCAAGAAGCTGAAAGTGAACTGCGGCGCTTGCCACGGCAAGTTCAAGTAAGCGAGGCCTCAGCATGGCTGACGAAGAGCTGGTCTCCGTCTACACGGTAAAGAGTCCCACCGAAGCCGAACTCGTGCGTAATGCCCTCAAATCTGTCGGCATACCTTGCGAGATCGGCGGCGAGGGGCAGGCTGGATTTTCCGGCGTGTTCGAGATCGATATTCTGACGCCGGCCAGCGAGGTGGATGCGGCCCGCAAGTATCTGCGCAAGCTGCGGCGTGAAAAGCAACAGCGGCGCAAGCAACGCCGGGAAGCGAAGAGCGCCAAGGAAGCGAAGACCGACGTGAGCGAGGCGATTCAGGAAAAACCGCCGCGCCAGAAGCCGCCCGGGACGAAGAAGTAACTCCTCGTTCCCGCGAAAAATGCAATGGGCGCCAACCAGGATCATTCCATGTTGGCGCCCATTGCATTTTTTGGCGATCATGCGGGTCACGAACCTGACGGGCTGCTGTCGGCGAGTTGATCGCGCAGGCCGCGCAGGCGGTCATTGAGCGGTTTGGCGGTTTTGCCGGCGGGAGGTTGTTTGCCAGCGAGTTCGTCGCGAAGCCTTTGCAGCGGGGCCATGGAGTCGCGCACGGCCATTTCGCGCTGCAGCCGTTCGGCGTCGGCCTTCACTTCCTCGCGGACCCGTTCGAGGCGCATGCGTTCGCGGCCCAGCTCAGCGCGTTCCTTCGACATCTCCATTTCCATCTCGCGGACCGCTTCGTCGAGTTCCTTGTTGCGTTCACGCAGGATCTCGACTTCCTTGTTCAGCTTGACACGGTCGGTCTCCAGCTGCCGGCTCAACTCGGTCAGCTCTGTTTCGTAGCGTTCGAGGTCATTCTCGTTCTTCGGGGTTTTCCGGGACGCGTCCTCGGCTGCGCGATTCTTTTCTTCGAGTTGTTTCTTGAGCAGTTCGTTCTCGGCCCGCAATGGCTCGACGCCGGCGGCGCCCTGGCTCAGCTCGTTCAGGGCTTGCTCCTTGTTCTCCAGCTCCTCGCGGAGGAGTTCGACTTCCGCCTGTAGATCGTTGAGGCCGGCAGGATCGGCGTTTTCCTGGAGCAGCCGAACTTGCGCCCGCAACTGCTCGTTCTCGTCCGGAATTGCCCGCGCATCAGCATCGTCGGCGTGCGCGCGCAACTCGGCGTTTTCGCGCTGCAGGCGCTCGACCTCGTCGTGCAGGGCTCGCACGTCGGGTTTGGCTTGCTTGCGCAGCTCCTCCTGCATTTTCTTGAGGTCGCCCATCATGCGCACCAGTTCGGCCTTCTTCTGGGTGAGAGCCGCCTGTTGTTCGTCCAGGGCGGCGGCGGACGTGCTTTGATCCTTGACCCATTGCTCTTTCATGGTGACAAACTCCTGATATTCGCGCTGCAATTGCTCGGCTCGGCGCTGGTATTGCTGTTCAAGATCGCGCACCTTTGCGCTCGACCCCCAGGATTCGCTGCGCTCATCCTGGGGCTTGGCGGCTTCTTCGGCCTGGCAGCGCCGCTGAAATTGCTGCCAGCGCTCATGGATCTCCTGATCGGCCTGCGCCAGACGATCGGCGAGCTGTTGCTCGACTGTTTGCACGTGCTGGCGATGGTTTTCGGTCTCCGCGGCAACCTTCCGGTGCTCGTCGGCCAACTCCTCTTCGGCGGCTTCCAGCTCCCTCAGGCGCTGGTCGTAGCAACGAATCTTCTCCTTGAGCAGGTGCGCCTTCTGGGCCCATTCCTGCTCGCGCGGCGAACCGCTTTGCAGCCGTTTGCGCAAGCGCAATGCTCGCTGCGCCAGCCGACGGCGCGATTCCTTCCAGTGACTGATCTGCACCGGATCGAGCCGAACGCCGTCGCCAGGAAAGAGAGCGGGCGGCACGCGGAATTCGAAGCTGAACGGCCCAAGATTGACGATGTCGGCATCGTGCAGCAACCCCGCCTTGACCGAATTGCCGTTGATCCGCGTGCCGCACCGACTGTTGCAATCGCGGACGCGGTAGCCCTCGGCGGTGCGGTAGATGACGCAGTGCAGCGTCGAGATTTCGTTGGCTTCCAGGCACAGATCGCTGCCACGGGCGCGGCCGACCGTGGTCACGTCGCGATCGAGCGAGCGCGGCTTGCGGTCGCCCGGTCCCGCGACCGGGATCAGGGCAGGCTGGTTCAGGATGACGGAGCGTCTGGCTTGCATGGGGACCACCACGGGACGATGTGCCTCGCAATCAACCGGCGCGATTCTTGCCCGCACGGCATGAGGGCGAACATACCGCTTATGCCAAACATAGCTCAAAAAACGATTGCAGGCGGAATGAAGAAAAAAAATGATTCCTGGAGCTGAAACAAGGTGTGCTGACCTGCCGCGGAGGTGTTAGCGATCACGTGACTTTGCGCGAGCCACATCCTCCTGCGTAAAGATGGTCAATCCAGCGAAACTTTCGCGGATGTATCGCCTTTGATTAGATGCACACGTATGCCAGAGATGCGGAAAATATGATGCGAATTTACGCAGACAGCCGATGCAAGTAGAGACCGACGCCACGCTCAATTTTGGGCGGTTTGCCTGTCTTACGGTGAGCCGGCGGAGTCAGAACGGAGTCTCCAAGATGCGATACCATGGCTGGATTGCCGTTTGTGCGACGATGATGGTTGGCATGGCAGTGTTGGCGCAACAGCCGCTGCCGGAACCGAACCCGCATGGCCCTCCCGGGGGCTTCGCGTATCCGGTATATCCGCTTCCGCCGCAAGCTCCGACTCCGCCAGGGTATCCCTATGCCTATCCACCGAGCGTGCCGTACCCTCCGCGGGCGCCAATGGCTCCGCTGCCGCCCGGCGGCCCCTACGGTCAGCCGACGGGACCCAATGGTCCCTTCGGTCAACCGATACCACCGAATGGACCGTATGGTCAGCCGATGGCGCCGAACGGACCTTACGGTCAGCCGATGGCGCCGAACGGACCTTACGGTCAGCCGATGGCGCCAAATGGACCCTACGGTCAGCCGATGGGGCCAAATGGACCCTACGGTCAGCCGATGGGGCCAAATGGACCCTACGGTCAGCCGATGGGGCCGAACATGCAGTTTGGCAATCCGAAACCGATGCCGATGCCCGTGCCGCCCGACCCGCGCATGCCGATTGGCCAGCGCGGTCCGTCGCTGCCGTCGTTCACGGACGGTGCTCCGAAGAGCGCCCCCACGGAACCGTACTTCGTCCAGCCCGACGGTCCGCAGACGTTGCCGAAGTCCAAGCCGGAGACGAAGCCTGGCAACATCGTGACCGAACCGTTCAACCGCGTCATCCAGTACATCGCCCCTTCTGGCCCGAGCGAACCGTACACTACCTACGAAGGCCCGCGTTACCAGGCCGAGATGAAGCAAGACAACACGCGCGTCTGGGCCCAGACGAACTTCATCCACTGGTGGGTGCGTGGCGACAACACGCCGCCGCTCGTCACCACCGGCAACCCCAATAACCCGGCGGTCGGGACCCTCGGCAATGCTGACACCGTCGTCGTCCTGGGGAACGGCGGTGTGGCGCCGACCGAACTCACCGGCGTCCAGCTGACCTTCGGCATGTGGCTCGACCCGGAACGCCTGGCGTCCCTCGAGCTCGGAGGCTTCTATCTCGGCAGGATCAGCCGACTAAGCCGCTTTGCGTTCGACCAGCCCGGCAACCCAGCGTTCGCTCAGCCGATCATTGCCGGCGGCGTTGAAGGAGCACTGATCTTCGCTCAGCCGAACCTCCTTGCTGGCTCCATGAATGTCAGTAGTGTGCTCGATTTTCACAGTCTGGAATTGAACGTGGCGCGCAACGTCTTGCGCCTCGACGGTTGGTCCCTCGATTGGCTCGCGGGCTTCCGTTACCTCTACCTCAACGACGCTCTCACCATCAATCAGGACATCACCCTGCTCCCCGGCGGCGCTGGCTTTATCTTTTACAATGGCGCCCCGCAGCCGGCAGGCTCGAATTTCCTCCTTAACGATTCCTTCAGCACGACCAACCGCTTTTACGGCGGCACCATCGGCGCTCGCTTCAACTGGACCTGGAACCGCTTCGACCTCGGGGCCGCCGCCAAGGTCAGCTTCGGCGCCACCTCCCACGTCGCCGCCATCAACGGCTTCACCACCCTCGTCGGCAATGGCACCCTTCCCGGCAGTACCCTCGCTCAGGCCAGCAACATCGGCCGATTCTCCAGCACCGACTTCTCCGTCGTCCCCGAACTCACCATGACCGCCGGCTTCCAGATCACGCCCGGCCTGCGCCTCCTGGTCGGCTACAACTTCCTCGACTGGAACCGCATCATGCGCGTCGGCAACCAGATCGATCGCCAGATCGACTTCACCCAGGTCCCGACCAGCCCCACCTTCGCGCCCGGCACCGTCGGCGCCAACCCACGCTTCCCCGCCACCCGCACCGATTTCTGGGCGCAAGGCATCAATGTTGGGTTTGAGCTGAAGTATTGATCTCGTTTGCCGCTTCAGGCGTAGTAGTCCCATCACGTGCTACGCCGCAAGCGGCAAAAAAACGCTCGCTCGGCTTCCGTGGAAACCGAGCGAGCGTTGCTCTTTTCATGTCCACCGCGGCCTTAGCGCCGGGCCTGGATCAACGCATACAGCACATAGTAGAACAGCAAGGCCACCGACGCGAACAGGCTCAACGCCGCCGCCACGTGCTGGTCCATGCGGAACTTGTGCAGGATGTTCGAGGTGTCGTACAGGATCGCCCCCGCGGCAAACACGATCATCGCCAGCGAGAACAACAGACCAAGGCTGAAGCCGAAAATGATCGCACAGACGATGAAGCCAAGCGCGACGAAACTGGCAATGGCGAGGATCGGGCCGAGGAACGAGAAATCCTTGCCGGTGATGAACACGACCGCCGTCAGACCCGCAAAAAGACACATCGTCAGAATGCCTGCTTGAGCGACAAGTTCGAATTTTCTCAGTGGGTCGGCACTTGGCGGCGGCACCACGTTCATCGCCACATAGAGCAGCGGGATGAAGATGATTGCCTCCGCGACCACGTACAACCCCAGGCCGGCGTATTGCAGCGCCGGCGAACCGCCGTTGAAGGCCCAGTAGTGCGCGACATAGCTGACAGCCATGAACGCCACCATGACGATTAGCCATGAATACGGATGCATCAGGGCCCCGAACAGCGCCTGGTCGAAACCGGGCATGACGTTCCGCATGACGCCGAAGATGAAAGTCTCGATGGCGACGAACGCCAGAATGGCGCCCGCCAGATGCGCGTAGGTGCGGCGGATAAACCCGGCCCGCTCGCTGCGGCTACTCTCCATCGGCAGCGCATAGTTCATCTCATAGCCCATGTTCGTCTCCTCTTATAGTAAGCGTGTGCGAAATGATCCATTAACCTTCTAATTTATTGTACCCGGCTTGTCAACGTGGAGCAAGGAAAACTCTCGGTGGGCCGTCGCGGATTCGTTCCATAAAGGGGGGGGTGTCTCTGTGTGTGCAACGAATCGGCGTAAGCTATTGGGCGCCAATGAGTTCTTTGCAGACGATTCGTTGCACGGCAAGCCGAGCTGAAATCCGCATTTCTTCTTGTGCCCTCAAGGTTTCCCCAACTATACTCATCCATACCACCCATGCGTCAACCGCGGCGAGTCAGGGAGAATGTGATGAACATGCCAAGAACGACCTCGTGGATTCTGATCGCGCTGAGCCTCCTGTGGACCGGCGCCTTCGTCAACGCCCAACCGACCAAGCTGCCGACCGCGGACGAAGTCAAGGCCCTGCAAGCGAAGTTCCAGGCCGAGCGCGACAAGATCGTCAAGGACGGCATCGCCAAGCGCTTCATCCCCGCCATCATGGACAAGGCGGACGAACTCGCCAAGAAGTCCGAGACCGCCCTCGCCGCCGGCCGCGCTTCGCAGGCCAGCGAAGCCATTCGCCAGGCTCGCTGGCAGTTGCCCTACCAGCCAATCGGCGTGCCCGACAACGTCTCGCGCATCATTGGCAACCTGCGCCTGCGCCATAGCCGGGAGATCAACGCCGTCGCCTTCAGCCCCGACGGCCTCAAGCTGGCGACCGCGTCGAGCGACGGCACCGTCAAGATCTGGGATCTCGGCAACGGGAATGAGCTACTCACGTACACCGGCCATACCGACAAAGTCAAATGCCTCGCCTGGTCCGGCGATGGCAAGTTCATCGCCTCCGCCGGGCAGGAAAAGAACATCAAGATCTGGAATCCCATCGACGGCAAGGACGAGCAGGCCATCGTCACTGTCGGCGGGCTTGTCAGTGCCATCGCTCTTTCCAAGGACGGCAAGCACCTCTTCACGGGACAACTCGAAGTGCCCGGCAATCCACCCAACGGCTTGTTCGTTTATGAAACCAAGGGGGGCAAGCTGATCCGCGATCTGAAAGACTTCGCCAACAAGATCGGCGCCATGAGCCTCAATACCGAGGGGAACATCCTCGCCGCCGGCGACGACAACGGCACCGTCCGCCTCTTCCAGTACCCCAGCTTCGTCGAAAACGCCAACCAGCCTGCCTACTGGGCCCAGCAAGACCCGACCGGCGCCACCTATCACCTCGGCTTCAGCCCCGACGACAAGACCCTCGTCCGCGTCGGCCCGCTCGGCGTCAAGCTCTACGCCACCCCGCTCCCCGGCGCCCCCTTCCAGGTCGGCGCTCCCCGCGCCACCATCAACACCAACGGCGCCCGCTGTGCCGTCTATAGCAGGGACGGCAAGACCATCTTCACCGGCAACTTCGACGGCAACATCCAGATGTGGGACGCCGAGGCCGTCCAGAAAGTCGGCGAGTTCAAGAACGCCCACACCAGTCCGATCAACGCTCTCACCTTCACCCCGCAGGGCAACCAGCTCGCCTCCTGCTCCGGCGACTTCACCATCCGCCTCTGGGATTTCGACATCGTCCTGCAATCGCGCGATTTCGAAGGCCACGACGGTCCCGTCTGGACCGCCGCCTTCAGCCCCGACGGCACAAAGATCGTCTCCGCCAGTGCCGACAAGACAGTCAAGGTTTGGCAACGCGACACCGGCGCCGTTCTCTTCGATCTCAAGGAACACACCGCCCCCGTCACCGTCGCCCAGTTCAGCCCCAACGGCAAACTCATCGCCAGCGCCGGCGGCGACAAGGTCGTCCGCATCTTCGACGTCGACAAGGGCAAACAACTCCGCACCTGCGAGGGCCATCAAGGCACCATTATCTTTCTCGACTTCTCCTACGACAGCAAGAAGATCGTCTCGTGCGGCGTCGATCGCCGCCTCAAGATCTGGGACGCCGACGACGCCAAGCAACTCCTCGCCATCGACGATAACCCGTCGATCGCCTCTGGCGTCGCCTTCAGCCCCAACGGCAAGCAGATCGCCGTCGGCAACATCGACCAAACGATTCGCCTTTACGACGCCGTCACCGGTAAGTTGCAAAGCAGCTGGAACGCACACGGCGCCGCCGTTAACGGCATCGCCTATAGCCCCAACGGCGAGCTGCTCGCTTCCTGCGGCGCCGACATGGCCGTCGTCGTCTGGCCCATCGCCACTCCCGGGGCCAACGCGATCCGGCTCGTCGGCCACACCGGTCCCGTCAGCACCGTCGCCTTCCGCATGGACAACATCCACGTCGTCTCCTGCGGGGCCGACCATTCTATCAAGCTCTGGAAGATCGAAGGCAACGCCGGCAAGGAAGTGCAGACATTCAAGGGCCACAAGGACTGGGTCAGCAGCGTCGCCTTTTCCAAGGACGGCTTCCACGTCATCTCCGCCAGCGTCGATCGCCGCATGAAAATCTGGGAGATCACCAGTCGCGAGCTGCCGCTCCTCGCAGAACACACCAGCGCAGTCGAGACAGTTGCCGTCAGCCCCGACGGCGAGATCATCGCCACCGGCTCCGTCGATCGCACCATCAAGCTGTGGAACCGCAAGACCGGCATCGAGGTCGCCACGCTCACCGGCCATACGCAGGCGGTCATGTCCATCATCTTCACGCCCGACAGCAAGCGAATCATCTCCAGCGGCAGCGAGGCGTCGATCCGCCTGTGGGACGTCAACCCGCCGCGCGAGGTCGTTCGCACCCAGCAACAGCTCAATACCATGAGCAAGCTGCGCCGCTACTCGCCCTACATCGCCGTCGATCCGGCCGGGAAGACGCTCTACGTTTGGCTCCCCGTCAACTCGCCGAGCGTCAGCACCATCGTCGAGGCGATCGACCTTGACACCGGCAATTTCCTCTACGAGTTCAAGGAAGATAGCCGCAAGGTCAACTCGCTCGCCTTCTGCCCCAACGGCAAGCTGGCCGCCACCGGCGCGAAAGACGGCAGTATCCGCCTTTGGGACCTGAAACGCGAAGGAGCGACGGTCGCCCCCGGCGGCGACTGGCCGCTCTTCAACAAGATCGGCGTCGCCGACCTGGCCTTGACGCCCGACGGCTCCACGCTTGTCGCCACCAGCGACGACGGCGAGATCAAGATCGCCAAGCTCCAGGGCCGCGAAGTGTTGAAGTCGTTCAAGGGACACAAAGGCGCCATCTCCGCGTGCATCATCAGCCCCGATGGCAAGCACTTCGCCACCGTCGGCAGCGACAATATCGTCAAGGCCTGGTCGATCGACGGCAAGGAATTGAGGAACTGGGACCTCGGCCGACACCACGGCATGTTCCTCATCAACCTCGCCTTCAGCGCCGACGGCAAACACCTGGTTACCGCGAACGCCAACACGACCGTGTACGTCTTGGATTTGCCGTGAGGTGGTGGTAGAGTGGTAAGTGATGATAGGCCCAAGCCGCAGGGGGTGGAGGAGACGCACGATGCCGACGGAAACGCCGAAGATGTTGATTCGCGTGCGCTACTATGAGGCGGCCCAGGACTATCTGCGCAAGTTGCCGTTGGAGCACTTTATGGAAGCAACGCCCCAAGTGAGGCAGCGCGAAATCACTTTGGAAAGCCTGGCGCTGGTGCGGGCTCGCCGGCCGGATTTTCAAGTGTTTAACGAACTCCTGGTGCAATATCCGTTGCCGCGAAAAAAGCGGCCTGGGCAAGTCGTGCCCGACAACATGGTGGTGATTCATCCGGAGCCGATCGATGCCGACGGGAGTTACGATGTGCCGTTACAGCCGGTCGGGCCGTTCTGGGCGCTGGAGTATGTCTCGAAGAGCAATCGCCGCAAGGACTATGACGACAACATGCGCAAGTACGAGCACGAACTGAAGGTGCCGTACTATCTGTTGTTCGCGCCGGACCAGCAGGAAATGACGCTCTATCGGCACACGGGCGAGCGCTATGTTTCAGTCGCGGCGGACTCGAAAGGCCGATGTGCGATCAAGGAGCTGGAAATCGAGGTTGGCCTGCTCGACGGCTGGGTCCGATTCTGGTACAAGAGTAAGCTGCTGCCTTTGCCGGCCGATTTGCAGCACGCCCTCGAGGAAACGCAGCGGCAGTTGGCCGACATGACCAGCCGCGCCGAGAAGGCAGAACGCGAGCTAGCCCAATTGAGAGCGCGGGGCAAGAACGGGAAAAACTGATCGGCTGCGGGAACGAACCGCGTGGCCGATACGTCGAAACACCTGACCACCAACCCAAAATGAGGTAATCAATCATGCGCAAATTTCTCATGGCAGCCTTGGTCCTCTCGCTCGGCGCCTTCCTGCCTCTCGCCGACGCCGGCAAGAAAGGCAAGGACGACGACGAACCGAAGGAAGGCCTGTTCGCTCTCCAGGAATTCATCGGCGGCTGGAAAGGCACCGCCAACGACAAGTCCAAAGGCTTCTGGACCGAGAAGTCGAGCTGGAGCTGGCGCTTCAAGGGCAAGGATCGCTGGATGACCTTCGACCTGGATGGCAGCAAGCTCTACAAGAGCGGCGAGGTCCGCTTCCTCGAAGACAAGGGCAAATACCAGATCACCGTCATCGACAAGGAAGGCAAGAAATCGGTCTACGACGGCGAAATGAAGAAGAACGTCCTCACCGTCGAACGCCTCAATCCCGACACCAGCGACACCGAGCAGATCAAGATCAACCTGGCCGGCGGCGGCGATCGCCTCGTCTACGCCATGTGGATCAAGCCCGACGGCCGCACCCTCTTCACCAAGAAGCTCGAAGTCGGCTACACCCGCGACGGCGTCACCTTCGGCGTCGACGCCGGCGGCAAGAAGCCCGAATGCGTCGTCACCGGCGGCCTCGGCACCATGCAGGTCAGCTACATGGGCGCCACCTACTACGTCTGCTGCACCGGCTGCCGTGACGCCTTCAATGAGAACCCCGCCAAGGTGATCGCGGACTACATGAAGAAGAAGAAAAAGGGATAGGATTGCAGATTGCAAATGGACTAGTGCGTCTCCAACGCTAAATTCTGGGGTTACGCACGTTCGGGAGGGCGAGGCTCCTGCCGAGCCGGAAGCATCGGTGTCGGCGTTTTACACTTGGCGTTTCTCGAGTTCACGGCTCGGCAGGAGCCTCGCCCTCCCAACCTCCCTGCCCGAAGATTTAGCCTGGACGACGCACTAGGTAAGCCCAGGGGCGAGCGCAGCGAACCCCTGGGATTTTTGTCTGCACGGAGGGCTCGCATTCATGTCAACGTCCGCCGATCCCGCCGTCCCCTGGTATCGCACGATCACACGCCACCAATGGAAAGCGCTGTTCGCCGCCAAGCTTGGCTGGATGCTGGACGCGATGGACTTCGTCATCTTCCTCATGGCGATCGGTCATCTTCAGGATTACTTCGACTTCAGCGCCCGTACCGCGGGCCTGCTTGGCACGGCCACGCTGCTTGTCTCCGCAGTCGGCGGCCTGCTCTTTGGCGTGGTTGCCGACCGGATCGGCCGAACCCGCGCCTTGATGGCCACCATCCTCATCTTCTCGCTCTGCTCGCTGGGCACGGCCACCGCTCAGAATTTCATCCAGCTCGCGCTGTGGCGTGCCTTGCTCGGCATCGGCATGGGAGGCGAATGGGCGTCGGGCTCGACGCTCATCAGCGAGACCTGGCCCGCCCAGCATCGCTCCAAGGCGATCAGCATCATGCAATCGGGCTGGGCCATCGGCTATATCGCGGCAGCGCTCGTGGCGGCGCTCTTTCTCGACAACCTTGGTCTCGGCAAGGAGAGTTGGCGCTGGCTGTTCGCCTTCGGCGCTCTCCCCGCCTTCATGATCCTTTGGGTGCGCCGCGAGGTCGAAGAACCAAGCGTTTGGAAGCAGCAACGGGCAAGTCCGGCCGCTGCAGCCAATCCGTTCAAGGTGCTCTTCTCCCGCGCCTACCGGGGACGCACCATTCTGGCGACTCTTCTCACGTCTGCCGTACTCTACGCCTACTGGGGCCTGTTCTTCTGGATGCCAAGCTTCCTCGCGAAGGAAGCCGGCCTGAGCTTGTCGAATTCACTGGGCTGGATCGTCCCCACCCAGATCGGCGCCTTCTTCGGCTACCTGTCGTTCGGATTCCTGGCCGAGCGTTTTGGCCGTCGTCTTACTTTTCTTGCCTTTGTTTTGTCCGCTGCCGTGATCGTGCCGATCTACGCGAACATGGCACGCGACGTGACGGTGCTGTTCGTGCTCGGCCCTGTGCTTGGTTTCGTCGGGCACGGCTATTTCAGCGTGTTCGGCGCCATGCTCGCGGAGCTTTTCCCGACCGAAGTGCGCGCCACCGGCCAGGGCCTGACCTACAACTGCGGTAGGGCTTTCGGCGCACTCGCTCCCTACACGATCGGCGAGCTTGCCGACCAATACAGCATCGGCTCGGGCCTGGCCGTCACGTCGGCATTCTTCACGCTCGGCGCCGTCCTGATCTTCTTCTTGCCCGATACGAGCAAGCAAGAACTTGCGCAATGAGATCGGATCGATGCGCATCTTCGTTTACGAACACCTCTGTGCCGGCGGCCTTGGGCCTGATGTTGCCGACTCGTTGCGGCACGAAGGCCGGGCGATGCTCGACGCCATCGTCGCCGATTTTCGGCGGCTGCCAGGCATCGAGGTCGTGACGCTGCTCGACCAGGCGGAGCGCTTTGGTGAACTAGCCGCCTCGTGCGCCTGGACGCTAGTGATCGCCCCGGAGTTCGACGATTTGCTGCGCAGCCTCAGCCAAACCGTCCTCGATGTCGGCGGCCGGCTTCTCGGCTCGATGCCCGCGGCGATTCGGCTCACCGGGGACAAACTCGAAACGGGCCGCTTCTGGCACCAGCGCGGCGTGCCGCATCCGCGGACCAGGCCGGTCCGCGCGCGTCCGTCGCCCTCGTGGGTTCTCAAGCCGAGACACGGCGCCGGGGCGCAAGCAACGTATTTGATCGGCGCCAGCGAGGATCGAGAGCACGTTTGGCAACGCGCTTGCAAGGAATGGCCGAGCGGCGATTTCATCGAGCAGGAATACGTCGCGGGACTGGACGCCAGCGTCGCCCTCTTGGTCGGCACGACGCAGATGATCCCGCTTCTGCCGGCCCGGCAGCTGGTCTCGACCACCGGCCAGTTCCGCTACCTCGGCGGCTGGCTGCCATTGCCCGAACCGTTAGCGAGCCGGGTGATCAAGCTCGCCCTCCAGGCCGTCGCCGGCATCAACGGCTTGCGCGGCTACGTCGGCGTCGATCTGATCGTGGGTGATCACGGCGATTACGCCATCGAAATCAATCCACGTCTGACCACTTCCTACCTCGGTCTGCGTCAACTGTGTAAGCAAAATCTCGCCGAGTTGATCTTGTGCCTGGCACAGGGCGCATCGATCACGCCGCTGTCCTGGCACGCAGGCGAAGTTCACTTCTCCACGGATGTACAATCCTACTAGTGCCACCACCACACTTAATTTTCGGGAACGAATGTCTTTCCATCCTTGGAAATACGTGTCGGAGGGCCTTTGCCAATCCGAAGATTTAGCGTGGATGACGCACTAGTAGCCTTGAGCCAAAAACTCATCGTGTCTGAGTCGAGTTTCGTGGCCACAAACTGCAAGCTTGTGAGCTGTGGATCAAGCTGGCAAGCTGGCAGCTTGCCGCTACGGTAACATGTGCCGCCGGTCTGAGGGGAAATCTCGCTCGCTCTTCGCGCATGCAAGGGTCGGCGCCATCCCTTGCCTGCGCTACGGGCTAGTTTTCGCTAAAATGAAATATCCTGAACTTCTCCCAACCCGAGACACACAAGCATGAGCGAACAATACATATTCACCATCGAACGCCTCAGCAAAGCCTACGGGAAACGCGAGGTCCTCAAGAACATCTGGCTCGCCTTCTACCCTGGCGCCAAGATCGGCGTCATCGGCTCCAACGGCGCCGGCAAAAGCTCCCTGCTGCGCATCATGGCCCTTGAAGACACCGACTTCCTCGGCACCGCCCGACTCACTCCCGGCTTCACCATCGGCCATGTGCCCCAGGAGCCGCGCCTTACCGAGGACAAGGACGTGCGCGGCAACGTCGAGGAGGCGGTCGCGTCCACGCGGGCCATGCTGACGCGCTTCGAGGAGATCTCGAACAAGCTGTCCGAGCCGCTCGAGCCCGAGGTCATGGAGAAGCTGCTCAACGAGATGGGCACGCTGCAAGAAAAGATCGACGCCTGCAACGCCTGGGAGCTGGACCGCCAGCTCGAGATCGCCATGGACGCGATGCGGCTGCCGCCTCCAGACTTTCCCGCCAAGACGCTCTCCGGCGGCGAACGGCGGCGCGTCGCCCTGTGCAAGGTGCTCCTGCAAAAACCCGACTTGCTGTTGCTCGATGAGCCGACCAACCATCTCGATGCCGACTCGGTCGCCTGGCTCGAACGGCACCTGAAGGAGTACACCGGCACCGTCGTCAGCGTGACGCACGATCGCTACTTCCTCGACAATGTTGCCGAGTGGATTCTCGAACTCGATCGCGGTGAAGGCATCCCGTGGAAGGGGAACTACTCCTCCTGGCTCGAACAAAAGCAAGCCCGCCTGGCCAAGGAAGAACGCGCGGAAAATGCTCGCCGCAAGAACCTCGAAAAGGAACTCGAATGGGCGCGCATGGCCCCGCGCGCCCGCATCGCCAAGAGCAAGGCCCGCCTGGCCGCGTATGAAAAACTCGCCGCCCAGGAAGTCGTGGACGACGGCGGCGAGTTGCGCATGCAGATTCCGCCCGGCCCGCATCTCGGCGATCTCGTCGTTCGCGCGGAGAACGTCAAGAAAGGCTACGGCGACAACCTGCTCATGGAGGACCTCAACTTCGATCTCCCCAAAGGCGGCATCGTCGGCATCATCGGCCCCAACGGCGCCGGCAAGACGACCCTCTTCCGCATGATCCTCGGCCTCGAGAAGCCCGACGATGGCAAACTCCGCGTCGGCGACACCGTCGTTCCTTCCTACGTCGATCAGAGCCGCGATTCGCTCGACGGCGCCAAGTCGATCTACGAGGAAATCTCCGGCGGGGCCGAGTATCAGATGCTCGGCAAAACGAAGGTCAACTCGCGCGCCTATGTCAGCTGGTTCAACTTCAAGGGCCCCGATCAGCAGCGCAAGGTCTCCGAGTGCTCCGGCGGCGAACGCAACCGCGTCCACCTCGCCAAGCTGCTGCGCAAGGGGGGCAACGTCCTCCTGCTCGATGAGCCGACCAACGACCTCGATGTCGATACGCTGCGCGCCCTGGAGGAAGCGCTGCTCAACTTCGGCGGCTGTGCCGTGGTGATCAGCCACGATCGCTGGTTTCTCGACCGCATTGCCACGCACATCCTCGCGTTCGAAGGCGACAGCAAGACCATCTGGCACGAAGGCAACTACCAGACCTATGAACAGCAGCGCAAGATCCGCCTCGGCGCGGAAGCGGATCAGCCGCACCGGATCCGGTATAAGAAGTTGACGCATTGAGAAATAGTCTCCTCGTTTAGCGCTCGCAAGGCGCCATGCGGGCGGTAAACGAAGAGGTGGACGCTTGTTACGTCGATCGTTCTCGACCAATTCCGTAAAATGTGAAGCGTCGCCGACGAATCACTGGTATCTAACCACTAGCCACCGGCCACTCGCCATGATGGAAGCCAAGGACGTTACGAAACACTATCCGCAAGGCTCACGCATCGTGAAGGCCCTGCAAGGCGTGAGCCTGCGCATCGAAGCGGGCGAGTTTACCTCGATCATGGGGCCGAGCGGGTCGGGCAAGTCCACGCTCATGCATCTTCTTGGGGCCCTCGATACGCCGACTTCCGGGGAGGTCTTTTTCCAGGAACGGGCCTTGCACACGATGTCGGACCGAGAGCTGTCGGCGCTGCGGCGCAGTCGCATCGGATTCGTCTTTCAGTTTTTTAACCTGCTGCCGACGCTAAAAGCAGTCGAAAACGTCGCCCTGCCGTTGCTCTTGTCAGGCATGAGCCGGGCGAAGGCGCTGCAGCCTTCCTATGAAGGCCTGGAGCGAGTCGGCCTGCGCGATCGGGCCGAGCACTTCCCGGACGAGATGTCGGGCGGCGAGATGCAGCGGGTTGCGATTGCGCGGGCGCTCGTCATCAATCCCGAAGCGGTGCTGTGCGATGAGCCGACGGGAAATCTGGACTCTGCGACCAGCGAGGAGATCTTGAAGTTGCTGCGCAGTTTGCCGGAGCCGGGCAAACGCTCGGTGGTGATGGTCACGCACGACGAACATGCGGCCCGGTTCGGCGACCGCATCGTCCACATTCGCGACGGCCGAATCGATTCCGAGGAATGGGTGCGCGAAAAGCCCAACTATGCGATTGCGGCAGCGCGCGTATGACCATTCGCGCCTTAGCGTTCGCAGGATAGTATCGAGTGTAAATGACATCCCCCTGCGAGCGCTAGGCCGCAAGCGGCAAAAAAGGAAGCCATGTTTGCACTGCATCGCACCCTCAGCCTGCGTTACCTGTCGCGCCGCTGGTTCCGGGCGGCCCTCGTCGTCGCCAGCATCATGCTCGGCGTCGCCACCCTCGTCGCCACCCAGGCGCTCAGCGAAACCATGTCGAAGGCCACCCTCGCCTCCGGCAATCCGATGGCGGGCAAAATCGATCTGATCGTCACCAACGGCGAATCTCCCATCGATCGGGAACTCACCAAGGCCATCGAGAAAGTCAAAAACGTCAAGGAAGTACACGCCAAGATCTTCGATAAGCTCAAGCTGCTCGTTGGCGGCAAGAAGATCTCCATCATGGTCATGGGCCTCCCGCTTGCCGCTGATTCGAAAGGGTCGAACGCCTTCGAGGAACAATTCGAACTCGGCGCGACGCGCGAGCAAGTAAAAGGATTTGCTCTCGGCGCCATCCTCACCGGGCGAACACCGGTCATCCTCGGCAAGGAACTGAGCGACTTTCTGGACGAGGAGAAGGTCCCGTCTCTGGCGGGTTACAAGGACTTGCAAATCGAGAACAAGGTGGTCGGCAAGGACCGCAAACCGCACGAGGTCACGAGCATCACCTGGTTGAAACCGAAGCATCAGGGGGAGTGGGCGGCGTTCGGCGGCTATGCCATGATCCTCGATCTCGACGACGCCGCCACCATTGTCGGCATGCCCAAGGGAACGGCGCGGCGAATTGACATCGCGCTGGAGCCAGGGACCGATCCGAAGGTCGCCCGCAAGGAAATCCAAAAGATCGTCAAGGGGCAAGGGCAGGTGCTCACCATCGAGGAGCAGAATCAAACGCTGCAAAGCGCCATGGTCGGCATGAAGACCGGGTTCTCGATGTGCGGCGTGGCGGCGCTCATCGTCGGCATGTTCCTCGTTTACAACTCGCTGGCGGTCTCCGTGGCGGAACGCCGGCATGAGATCGGCATCCTGCTCGCGCTCGGGGCAACGCGCGTCCAGGTCTGGCGCCTGTTCGCCGGCGAGGCGTTCGTCCTCGGCGCGCTCGGCGCCGCCCTTGGCATCCCGCTCGGTTGGGGGCTTGCCTATCTCGGCCTGCGCCCCATGCAGGACGCCATCGGCGATATCTTCGCCTCCATGACCCTGCAGCGAGTCGATCTGAGCTGGGACCTGATTGCGCTGGCTTTCGCGGTCGGCATCCTCGCCGCCGTGATCGCTTCGCTGGTTCCCACGATTCAGGCGGCTAACGAGAAGCCCGCCGAGGCGGTGCGCCGCGTACCGAAAGAGCCTCCGGTTTCACACCTGGTCGCGCACATCGTCGCCACCTGCGTGCTGGTCCTGGGGGGCATGGGCATGATCCTGGTGCGCGATTACATTCCGAAGCGCTGGGGGACCTACGGCGGCCTGGTCCTGGTGATGACCGGCGCTCTCCTGGCCGCCCCGCTCGTCGCCCAGGTGGCGGCGCGCGGGCTGATTCCGATCTCGCGACGACTCTTTCCCATCGAATGGCGCATTGCCGCCGACAACATGGTCCGCGCTCCGGGCCGAACCGGCATGGTCATCGGCGCCCTCGCCGCCGGCGTCTGCCTGATCGTTGAAACCGCAGGCATCATCCGCTCCAACCGCCAGGCCATCCTCGATTGGGTCGAGGCGTCCGTCGCCTCCGATATCATCGTCACCTCCGGCAGCCCGGTCGGGTCCGGCGGGCAGAATAACCAGATGGAAGAAAACTTGGCCGACGAATTGAAGAAGATTCCCGGCGTCGCGGAAATCCTCCCCAGCCGCACGCGCACGGACATCCTCTTCCGCGACGTGCGCGTTTCCATCTCAACCACGATTCCCCATCGCGCCCATGCTCTCGAGAAGCAACGGCTCAAACACCATGAGGCCCCGGAAATCGTCAAACGAAGACAGGCGGAAATCGAACTCTACAAGGCAATGGATAAGAACGCCGTCATCATATCGGGCAACTTCGCGGCCCTGTATCATGTCCACAAAGGGGACTCCATCACCCTCAACACTCCCAAAGGGGCGATGAAGTTCTACGTCATTGGCGCCGTCGAAGACTACAACTGGCCGCTCGGCACCATCTTCATGCGCCGTGACGACTACGTTGCCTACTGGCAAGATACCACCGTGACCGTCTTCGAGGTCTTTCTCAAGCCGGGCGTCGATCCCGATGCGGCCAAGGACACGATCTCCACCAAGCTCGGCCGCTATGACCTGCACCCGTTGACGCGCGTGGAGTTGAAAAAGCATGTCGAAGAGGTGATCGAGAACCTCTACCTTATCGCTCTGGGCCAGGAGATCGTCGTCGTGGTCGTCTCAGCGCTCGGCGTGGTGATGGCGTTGTTGATCTCCGTCTTGCAGCGCCGCCGCGAGATGGGCCTCTTGCGCGCCATCGGCGCCTCGCAGGCCCAGGTGGTCTACCTGGTGCTGGCGGAGGCGACGTTGATGGGGGTCTTCGGCTCGGTCCTCGGCGTCATCTTTGCGGTTCCGGTGCAGTGGTATGCCCTGCAGATCGTGTTCCTGGAAGAGGCCGGTCAGATATTCCCGGTCTACTTGCCCTGGTGGGAAAGCGTTGTCATCGCCCTGGCAGCCCTGCTGATCGCAGGGCTGGCCGGCGTGGGGCCGGCACTGTATGCGGTACGCGAGCGCATCCCCGAGGCAATTGCATACGAATGACGGCCCGCTCGCGGCTTCGCGCTCGCCTGGCGCCGCGCGAACGCTAAACCGCCCGCGGCAACGCTCACCCGGCATGTTTGCCGAGCTTCTTCAGCAGGCTGGTGATTTGCTCTTCCTGCTTGAGCACGTGCTCCCGATACTCGGGCGCGCGCGTCCGATGTTCTTCGACGCGCTTGTCTTGCAACGTCTGTTCGAGAAGCCCGACGAGGAAAGCACGCTCCGAGTTGGTGACTGTCAAGGATGTGTCGGCCATGATGGACCTCCCTAGCGGCGCGAGAATGGCGATGATCCCGCCCTCTATGGTCATTGTAAGCCGATGCGCTGAATACGCAAATGGATTGGCAGGGACCGGCTCATCGTTTTTCTTTGCGCCTTGGCATCGTTGCGTGAGCTTTCTCTATATTGATCCGCATGAATACCTGGCATGTTGCCGATGGATTTCATTTCGCGGGCATCCATTCGGGATTGCGCGCCAATGAACCCGGCCGCCTCGACCTGGCGCTCATTTTCAGTGAGCGCGCAGCGGTTGGCGCGGGAGTCTTCACGCAGAATCGCGTCTGCGCCGCCCCGGTGCAAATATGCCGTGAACGCCTGCCTGCTCCCGACGTACGCGGTATCGTGGTCTGCTCGGGAAACGCCAACGCCTGTACCGGCCAGCAAGGACTCGACGACGCACGGCGTCTGTCCGCGTGGGCGGCCGAAGCCACCGTGGCGGCGCGGGCGGACGGATTTCCCTTCGAGAAGATGCTGGTCTGCTCAACGGGCGTGATCGGCCGGCTGCTGCCCATGGAGACGCTGTGCCCGGCAATTCCCAAGCTGGTGGCCGACCTCGGCGCCAATGCCGCCGCACTGGAACGTGCTGCCCGGGCCATCCTCACTACCGACACGCGCATCAAGGTGCGCACCCGAAAGATCAAGATCGACCGGCAGGACATCCGCATCACCGGCTTCGCCAAGGGGGCCGCGATGATCGGCCCGAATATGGCCACCATGCTCGCGTTCGTCCTCACCGATGCGTCGATCGACGTTACGGACCTTGCTGCCCTGGCGCCAGTCGCGGCGGACCAGTCGTTCAATTGCATCAGCGTCGAAGGGCACACCAGCACCAACGACTCGTTGATTTTTCTCGCGAACGGCCACGGCGTCAAGCTGAAGGACGCCGCGCTGGAAAAATTCCGCCGCGCTGCCATCGAAGTGTGTGCCGATTTGGCACGCGACATGGCGTCTGATGCGGAAGGAGCGAGCCATCTGGTCACGATCCAGGTGGAAGGCACGCACACCGATGCCGAGGCGCGCACCATCGCCAAGACGATAGCCGAGAGCGCCTTGGTGAAGACGGCGTATTTCGGCGCCGACCCGAACTGGGGCCGCTTTGTCTCGGCCGCGGGTTATGCGGGAGTGCCGTTCGCGGAGTCGCAGCTCTCTCTTTGGCTCGGCGAGTTTCTGCTGTACGACAAGGGGACGCCGTTGCCGTTCGACGCCGCCGCGGTGTCCGGATACATGAAGGCGAATCGCGAGCTGACGATGCGGCTGGTGTTCACGCTGGGCTCGGGGCGCTGCACGTTCTACACCTGCGATCTGACGTATGATTATGTACGGCTGAATGCGGATTACACGACGTGATGAGCCTTGCCGCTTGCGGCTTAGCGCTCGCCGCGATTAAACGGGACCATTGGCTACATTCAGTGAACGCTAAGCCGCAAGCGGCAATCTTACCATGTTCATCGAACTCCACAACATCTCGCACTCCTTCGGCAACAACCAGGCGCTCATCGACCTCAACCTTCGCCTCGAAACTGGCCGTATCGGCCTGCTCGGCCCCAACGGCGCCGGGAAATCGACGCTCATGAAGGTCCTGCTCGGCCTCATGCCGCCGTCGTCGGGGACAGGGCGCGTGCTCGATCACGATCTCGCCGGCGCCGGCGTTGCCCTGCGCCGCGCCATCGGCTACATGCCGGAAGCCGACGCTCTCGTCCCCGGCATGCAAGGGGCCGAGTATGTCGCGCTCGCCGGTGAGCTCTACGGCATGGATCGCAAGCAAGCGCTGCGCCGCGCCCACGAGGTGCTGACCTATCTCGATCTCGAAGATGCCCGCTATCGCAAACTCGAAGAATACTCCACCGGCATGAAGCAGCGCCTCAAGCTCGCCCAGGCCCTCGTCCACGACCCACCGGCCCTCCTCCTCGACGAGCCGACCAGCGGCATGGACCCCGCCGGCCGCGAAGGGATGCTCGAACTCCTCCTGCGTCTGGGCAAGGACCACGGCAAGGCGATCCTGCTCTCGACGCATCTTCTGGACGATATCGATAAAGTCTGCGACGCCGTCGTCATCTTGCACCAAGGGCGCATCTTGTGCCAGGGACCCGTCCAGCAGCTTTGTCGCAAGCGTCAGGATCGTTACCGCTTGCACATTCAGGGCGACCCGACCGGCTTTCTCGATGACTTGCGCCTTGAAGGCGTGCAGGTTCTGCACGACAATGGACGTGGCGAGTACCGCGTCCAGGTCCCCGCCGCCTGGACGACCCAGGCGTTCTTCAAGCTCGCCCAGGTACACAACGTTGCCGTGCGCGGCTTGCGCGCCGACGACGAGGACCTGGAAGAATTGTTCCATCGCATGATCGCGGAGAATCACCCTCAAGCCCCACCCTGAGCGCAACCAAGGGTGGGGATAAGGCCTCGCCCCGATGCCAACCATTCGCTGCGCTCAGAATTGGGCTTGATGATATTTCATGCCAACGCTCCTCCACTACCGTCCCTGGCAAGGCGCCTTCCACAGTCCCTGGTGGAGCGTTTGGCCCATCGCGCGCGTCGCGCTCGGGAATCTGTTTCGCCGCAAGCTCTTCTGGGCCCTCTACGCCTTCGGCCTGCTGCTCTTCCTGATGTTCTTCTTCGGCGCCTACTTGCTGGCATGGGCCGAATCGCAGATGAACGTCTCCGCTCAGCAGTTCAAGATGGGCGATCCGAGCCGGATGCTGCGCGGCATCCGCCAAGCGCTGCGCATCCTCAACGGCAGCCAGGATACCTTCCAGTACTTTTACGCGTATCAAGGCGGCATCGTTGTCGTTACGCTCTCGCTGGTCGGGGCCATCCTCGTCGGCAACGACTTCACGTTCAAGAGCCTCGTCTTTTACCTGGCGAAGCCGATTGGCCGCTGGCAGTACATCCTGGGCAAATGCCTGGCGGTCGCCATCGTCGTGCAGATGATGACGACGCTGCCGGCCCTCGTGCTTTACGGCCAGCACGCCTTCGACGATTGGGAATATTTCCTGCACACCGATTATTTTTACGACACCGACTCGGGCAAAGGCCCCGCCGGTATCCCGCTCTTGTTGGCGGTGCTCAGCTACGGCACGCTGCTGTCGGCGGTGCTGAGCATTCTGCTGGTCGCCACCGCAAGCTGGATGCGCCGCACCATGCCGCTCATCATGGTATGGATGTCGCTGTTCTTCTTTATGCGGCTGCTGGCGAACATTCTGGTCACGCTTACCGAACAGTCGCGCTGGCGGCTGCTCGATCTGTGGAATAACCTGACGATGCTGGGGCAGGCGTGCCTCGGCTACTATCATGATGACATCAACCCGAAGCCGCAGCCGGAGTTCTGGGAAGCCGGCCTGGTGCTGGCAGGAGTGTGCGTGTTATGCCTGATCTACTTGAATCGCCGGACGCGAGGCGTCGAGATCGTGGGCTAGAAGCCGCTACGATTTCCGAGCCCGAAGCGCAAGCGCGGGAGGTCAAGGATTCCCTCGCTCGCGCATCGGGCGCAGACTCGAGGCCAGTGCTGCTCTTCCAGCACGTCTCGAAGTGGTATGGCCCCGTCATCGGCATCAACCAAGTGACGCTGGAACTCCGCCCCGGCATCACCGGACTGGTCGGACACAACGGTTCGGGCAAGAGCACGCTGCTGCGCCTCGCCGCCGGCCTCATGCGCCCCGATCTCGGCTCGGTGCTGATCGCCGGCCATGACGCCTGGTCTTGCGACGCGAAGCGCCACCTCGGCTACTGCCCCGAGCTGGACACCTTCTACGAAGAAATGTCGGGCCGACGCTTCGTGCAGACGATGGCCCGCATGTGCGGCTACCCGCGCCGTCATGCCTTGGCGCGCACCGAGGAAATCCTCACGCTCGTCGGCATGGACCAGCGCGACGACCGACGCATCGCCGGCTACTCCAAGGGCATGCGCCAGCGCATCAAGCTCGCCCAGGCGCTTCTCCATGATCCCGAACTCCTACTGCTCGACGAACCGCTGAGCGGCATCGACCCGATCGGACGACGCGAATCGATCACTCTCTTCAAGGAACTCGCCGGCCGCGGTAAATGCCTGCTGATTTCAAGCCATGAGCTCGAGGAGCTGGAAAAACTCACCGATCATGTCGCGATCATGGCCGCCGGCCGCATCGCCGCCGTCGGCACCCTGACCCAGATCCGCGACCTTCTCGACGATCACCCGCTGTCGATCCGCATCGCCTGCGATCAGAACCGCGCCCTGGCCGGCCTGCTGCTGGAGTTGGACGATGTCGTCGGCGTCGATCGCGACGAGCATTTTCTCATCGTCCGCGCCCGCAGCCCGCGCCGTTTCTTCGAGCGGCTCGGCGAACTCGTGCTTGATCGCATGATCGAAATCCAGCACCTCGAAGCGCTCGACGAATCGACCCACGATGTGTTGGGGTATCTGCTGGGCGGCAAACGGTAGCCGCTTGCGGCTTGGCGCTCGCTTTGTGTATCGTGTTGTAACCGCGTCCAATCCGCGAGCGCTGAGCCGCAAGCGGCGAGAGGTGATTTCATGCGCTCCACGCGATTCCTTTATGCACTTGTCGCAACGATCGGCGTTGCCGTCACGCTCCATGCAGAGCCGCTCCGGTTCTCCGCGTTCGGCTGAGGGCCGTACAAGCCGGAGGAGGAGCCGCTCATGGAGAAGCAAGTCAAGCTGGTCAGCGACGACGGGCAGAGCGAATTCCTCATCCACCTCGGCGATATTGTCAGCGGCAGCAAGAAGAAGTGGCCCGAAGCGCAGTACGTCAAGATCGCCGATATTCTGCGCGAATCGAAGGTGCCGACGTTCGTGGTGCTGGGGGACAACGAGTACAACGATCTCGATGACCCGGCCGAGGGGCTGAAGTATTGGCGCAAGCATTTCCTGCACTTCGACAAGCAGTTCAAGTACAACTGGACGGTACACCGCCAGCAGAAGCGCGACGAGAATTTTGCCTGGGTGAGCAAGGGGGTGCTCTTGATCGGCATCAACTTGCCGGGTGGGCGCGTGCATGACAAAGAGGAGTGGGCCACGCGGATGCGGGACGACGCCGACTGGGTGCGGGAGTGCATGAAGAGATGGAAGAAGGACGTGCGCGCCTGCGTGGTGATGGCGCAGGCGGAGCCGGTGAAGGAGCATGAGCCGTTCTTCAAGCCATTCGCGGATCACTGCCGGGAGTTCGAGAAGCCGGTCCTGTATCTGCACGCGGACGGGCACCTTTGGCAGGTCCACAAGAAGTGGCGCGCCCCGAACCTGACGCGCGTGCAGACCGACATGCTCGGCAAAGCGCCGCCGGTGCTGGTAACGGTGACCGACGACGCAACCTTCGAGTTCGATCGGCGGCTAAAAAAGTAGCGGCATTCGTCTAGCGTTCGCATGGCGCCACGCGAACGTTAAACAAACACGGCGATTCACTTCCGCGCGTCGAGCATTTCCTTCGACGCCTGCCACACTCTCACCACACCGTTGCCAGCCCCCGCGAGAGAGCGGCCGTCGGCGCTGAAGGCGACGCAGCGCAGCACGCCGACGTGCTCCTCGAATTCGAGAATCTCCTGGCGCGTGACGATGTCCCACAAGCGGATCATGCGGTCCTGGCCGATGCTGACGATGCGCCGGCCGTGCGGATGATAGGCGAGCGACTGCACCTTGCCGGGGGAGCCTTCAAGCTTGAAGTTTTCCTTTTGCTTGGCGACGTCCCAGACGCGGATCGACTTGTCGCTGCTGGCGGAGGCCAGCATGGCGCCGTCGGGGCTAAAGGAGAGGGCGTTGATGGAGCCGGTGTGGCCTTCGAGCTTGACGGGATTCGCCTTGGTCTTGAAGTTCCACAGACGGATCGCCTTGTCCTTGTCATAGCCGCCGGTGGCGAGCCATTGGCCGTCGGGGCTGAAGGCGAGACAGAGAATGCCGTTGGTGTGCCCCTTCAATTCCTTGACAAGCTCACCCGTGCCGGCGTTCCAGACGCGGATGATCTCGTCCTCGCCGGCGCTGACGACGACTTCGCCGCCCGGGTGGTAGGCGACCGCCTTCACCGCGGCGCTATGGCCTTGCAACACCAGCGGTTTCTTGTCGGCGTGGAGGAACTCCTCGATACGCACGGTATGATCGGCGCCGCCGCTGGCGACGAAGCGGCCGTCCGGCGAGAATGCGATGCTGAAGACGCTCCCCATGTGGCCCCGCAGCACAATCGGCTGGCCCGGGTGGTCGAGGCTCCAGACACGCAGCTCGCCGCGCGGCGTGCCGCCGGAGGCGATGAACGATCCCTTGGCGCTGAACGCGACGGTCTCCATCGAGCCGGGCGTGGCGAGCGTGAGCGATTCGGAGCCGGCGGAGCTGTTCCAGAGGCTGACGCGGCCGCTCTGCCCGGCGCTGGCGACGGTGAAGCCGTCGGGGGCAAAGGCGACGCCGGCGACGATCTGCGGATCGGCGCGATAGCTGAGCGCTTCGGTTGAGCTTTGATTCCAGACGCGCAGAATACCATCGGCGCCGGCGGCGGCGACCTTGCCGTCGCGGCTCATGGCAAGGTGGAGAATGCGATCGGACAGGCCGTTGCGGACGATGCGCGGCTTGCCGGTTTCGGTGTCCCAGAAAAGCACTTCGCCGTGCTGGTTGCCCAGCCCGCCGCCGGAGACGAGCGTCTTGCCGTCGGCGCTGTAGACAAGCGCGGCGATCTTGCCGTCGTGTCCCGCGAGTTCTTTTTCCAGGTGCTCGGTCGCCAGGTTCCAGACGCGGATGTTCTTGTCTTCGCTGGCCGAGGCGAGCAAGAATCCGCCGGGGTGAAAGGCCACGCTGGTCACGCTCTTGACGTGCCCCTTGAGCACGACGACGCTGGCTTTGGCTGCGGGCGTGCGGTAGCGCTCGTGATCCCAGACGCGCACCGTGAGATCATGGCTCGCCGAGGCGATGCGGTCCCCCTTGGGCGAGAAAGCGATGTGGAGCACGGCCTTGGCGTGCCCGTGCAGCGTGACGGTCTCCTTGCCGGTGTCGAGGTTCCACAACTTGACGGTCTGATCGTAGCTGGACGAGGCGAGCAGGCGTTTGCCGGGATGGTAAGCCAAGGCGGTGATGGCGTCGGCGTGCCCGGTGAGCGTTTGCAGGAGTGTGCCGCTGCGGGCGTTCCAGATTTTGATCTCGCCGGGCTTGTTGAATTCGCCTCCCGCGGATGCGAGTTCCTGCCCGTCGGGCTGATAGGCGACCGCGAAAGCGTGACTGTGATGCGACCCAAACGAAAGCCGGGATTGGCAGCGATCCTTGAGGAAATACCACTCCCAGTCGCGCATGTCGGGCAGACCTTCCATCGGCAGCAAGTGCCTATCGAGGATGTGGACCGCGGCGTCCACATCGGCGCGGCGCATGGCCTGCTGTGCTTGCCGCATCTCGGACAAGTACAAAAGATGCCCCATCCCTTTCAGCCGGACGGCGGCGACCTCGCGGGCCCTGTCGGCCTGCTCGCGCAGGTCCTTTTCCGTGTAGGCCTCATACCAGGCATAAATCGTGAAAGCGCTGACCACCAGGAAACCGACCGCCATCAGCCCCGACCAGGCTTGATTGCGCCGGACCCATTTGACGCCTCGGCCAACAATGCTGACGCGCCGGGCCGTGATCGGCTCACCTTGCAAATAGCGATGCAGGTCATCGGCGAGTGCCTCGGCGCTCTCGTAACGCCGGGCCGGGGACTTCTCCAAGCACTTCAGGCAGATCGTCTCCAGATCGCGATCGACCGACGGCGTCAACACGCGCGGCGGGATCGGATCCTGCTCGGTGACGAGGCTGAGCGTCTTCAGCGGCGTCTCGCCGCAGAACGGCGGCTTGCCAGTGATCAACTCGTACAGGATCGCACCGAGGCTGTAAACGTCGCTCGACGGGCTGATATCCTTGCTCCCCGCGGCCTGCTCCGGCGACATGTAGCTCGGCGTGCCGAGGATGGCGCCGGTGCGCGTCTGATCCGAAGTCGTTTGCATTTGCTTGGCGAGACCGAAGTCGGTGACCTTCGGCTGATCGTTCTCATCGAGCAACACGTTGGCCGGCTTGAGATCGCGATGAACGATGCCGCGCGTGTGGGCATAATGGACGGCGCGGGCGGTGATTTCGAGATACTCCGCGGCGCGCCGGCCGGAAAGAGGGCCCATCGACAAACGCTCGGCAAGGCTGGTGCCGCCGATGAACTCCATGCTGAGGAACGGCTGCTGATTGTAGTTGCTCACCTCATAGAGCGCGACGATATTAGGATGCTGCAACTGAGCGGCGGCGGCGGCTTCCTTCTCGAAGCGCTGCAACTCCTCGGAGTTCGCCAGAGCGCCGCCGCGAATCATCTTCAGGGCGACGATGCGATTCAACCGAGCGTGCCGAGCCTTGAAGACGACCCCCATGCCGCCGCGGCCGACCTCCTTGAGCAGTTCGTACTCGGCGACGCGCGTGAGCGGGATCGGGCCGACCTCGAGGCGCGCACCCGAAGAGACGGCCTGAATGCCGGTCTGCAACACAGGCGCGGGCGAGTCATCTTGCCACTGCAACTGCGTCTGCTGGTCGTCAGGTTTGGCCGGGCGACCGAGGTCGTCCGGGGTCGGTTCACTCATCCGCAACATTCCTCGTTTGCCGCTTGCGGCTTAGCGCTCGCGCGGCGCCATGCGAGCCCTAAACCGCAAGCAGCGGATACCTTTCCCAGCCGCTCCCCTCGTGGCCGAAGCGGAAGGCCTCCGGATGAAAGATCTCCGTGAGAATCTCCAGTGATTCGACGAGCCGCGGCCCCGGACGGTTGAAGAATTGATTGCCGTCGGTGACGACAACGCGGCGATCGCGCACGGCCTTCAAGCCACGCCAGGCCGCATGCGCCTTCAGCGCGGCCATTTCGCTGCGCGTCGTCGCCAGGTTGAAGCCGCATGGCAAGGCGACGATGATCTCGGGATCGCGCTCGCCCAGTTGCTCCCAGGTCATCCACGGCGAATGTTGGCCAGCGGCGCCGAAGAGGTTCTGCCCGCCGGCCAGTTCGACGAGTTCGGGGACCCAGTTGCCCGCGGCCATCAAGGGATCAACCCATTCGAGGCACGCCACCGTCGGACGATTCTGCGACCGAGCCTTCGCCGCAATCGCCTCAACACGTCGTTCCAGTTGCTGGACGAGCGCTGCCCCCGTGGATGATACCCCCAGGGCGTCGGCGACGTTTCGGATGCTTTGCCAAACGTCCGCCAGATTGTTCGGCGCTAGCGACACAATCCTGGGCTTGTTGCCTAGCCAAGCGCACATGGCTTGTTCGACGTCTTTCTCGCTGACCGCGCAAACTTCACAGTGCGATTGGGTAACGATGACATCGGGCCTTAGTTCTCTCAGCATATCGGCATCGACGCGGTAGATCGACGTCGCGTCGCCGACGAGCGCTTTCACGCGCTGGTCGATTTCGAGACTGCTGCCGTGAACATCGAAACGCGGCGCGGTGCAGACCGGTAGGCACAAGACACTCTTTGGAAAGTCGCATTCGTGCGAGCGCGCCACCAGATCCGCCTCGCAGCCGAGGGCGCAGACGATCTCGGTGGCGCTGGCGATCATAGTGACAATGCGCGGCATCGCAAACTCCATGCACATGAACGCAAAACGGCGGGGACAAACCCCGCCGCTCGCTGTGCCCATTGCGGCCTAGCGCTCGCGAAAAAGCGCTGGTTGTGCTGACAGCACGCCGCGAGCGCTAGGCCGCAAGTGGCAACGTGGAGGTTACTTGTCCATCCCGAACATGTACTTCAGGCCGCCGACGACGTGCTGCCGGAAGCGCGAGTCATTCCAGACTTCTTCGCGATGGCCCAGCGCCGTGTAGAACACGCGCCCCTTGCCGTACTCGTTCGTCCACGCCAGGGCATTGTCCTTGTCGGCGCGCTTGCCGGGGTTCTTGACCGAATCCATGTCGAGCCTCATGAGGACGTGCAGCTTCTTGCGGTCGTAGGGGGCCTTGAACTGGTAGATTTCGTCGGTGATCTCGAACGAGTCCCCCAGGTGCTTGGTGGCGCCGTGCTTCTTGTCCTCGACGATGACCTTGATCTTCTGGTGCCAGGGATGGCCATCGAAGTAGCCGCCGATCAGCTCGCCGTATTCCTTCCATTTGTAAAAGGTATCGGTCGCGCAATGGCTGCCGCCGAAGCCTTTGCCGCTACGGACGAATGCCAGCAAATCGGACTTCTGCGCGTCGGACAACGGCAGCTCGCCAGTCGTGTAGAAAAAGACGGCGTCGTACTTCTTGAGGTTTTCGTCATTGATGACCGAGCGGGCGTCCTGCGTGAAGTCGACCTCGAAGAATTTCTCCTTGGCGGCCAGCTCGACGAAGGTCTTCTCGACCAGGCACATGTCTTTCTTGTTGCGATTGACGACGCTGTGGACGAAGCCGCGCGACTCGGTGATGAGGAGCAGGCGCTTCTTCTTGTCGCCGGCGGGCAGGGCGAAGTCGCTGCCGGAAGCGGTGTTGACGACGTCGATCGTGGCGGGGTTGGCGGGCGCTTGCGCGAAGCCGCCCTTGTCCTTGGAGGCGACCTTGATGCGGATGCGGCGGAACTCGAACTTGCCGGTTTCCGATTGCAAGCCGATGCCTCCCTTGGCCCCCGTCTTGAAGGTCTTTTCGAAGACTTCGCCGTTGCACTTGCACTCGGCGCTGGTGCCGGTAACCGTGATATCGAGTTCATTCCAATCGGCGTCCTTGAAGCTTTTGAGCTTCTTGTAGGGCCCGACGGTCGGGTAATCGCGCACCTGAAGCTGCGGCCCGCGCAGGAACAGGCCGCTGTCGGCCTTCGGGGCGGCGCGGAACTCGAGCTTGAGATTGAAGTCGCGGTCGAAGGTTTGCAGCGTGTAGATGTCCCCGCCGCCGCCGCCGGCAACCTTGATGATGCCGTCTTCGACCGTGAATTTCTTGTTGGGCGTTTCATTCTTGCCGGTGAGGTCGGTCTTCTCCTTGCCTTTTTGATACCAGCCGGAAAAATCTTTGCCGTTGAAGAGGCTCAGATAGCCCTTCTCCAGTTTGAAATCGTCTTGCGCGTAAGACGGCGCCGCCAGGACGAACAGGCCCAGGACGAGGGCAGAGAGCGTTTTCTTCATGCGTATACTCCTTGGAGGTGACGGACGGGCAGGCAGGGATTAAAATACATCGGCCAGCGCTGATTGAACAGCGAAAACCGCCGAAAAATGCAACGATACCGCTTGCGGTTTGGCGTTCACATGGCGCCGTGCGAGCGCTTAGCGCCCGCGCGGCGCCGCGCGAGTGCGGGATGTATTTAGCGCTCGCGCGAGCGCTAAACGAGGACCTGATTTCACGTCGCCTCCGCCATCACCGCCAACTGCACCAAGCTGCGATTCTGCTCCTTCTCCAGATACTCACGTCCCTTCTTGACATTGATATGGTCCCATGGCAACTTCTCGTCGAGCGGCCGGGATCGCTGCGAGTAGAACGTCGTATCGATGCCCAGGTCGGCGAACGTCTGCCACCAGATCTCCGGCTTGAAGCACTCGCTCCAGCCATCGAGCCGGCAGCCGCGCCGCCACGCCTCCTCCAACGCCACCGACACGCGCCGATCGCCGCGCGTCAGGACGCCTTCGAGCAAGCTCAGCTCCACGTCATGCTGCTTGATGCGCACGCTCTTGAGCCGGCAGTTGCGCTTGAGATACTGCCCCGCCCACTTGAAGTACTCGCGCGTCTGCATGCTGTTCCACTGGTACGGCGTGTGCGGCTTCGGCACGAAGTTCGACACCGACGCCGTCACCTCGACGAACCGCCCGCGTACCTCCTTGCCGATGCGCGCGATCGTCTCGGACAGCTCGAGGATGCCGTCGAGATCGACCTGCCGTTCGCCGGGCAAGCCGCACAGGAAGTAGAGCTTGACGCGCTGCCAGCCGGCCTTGAACGCTTCCCGGCAACCTTCGAATAGATCGTCGTTCTTGATCGGCTTGCGAATCTGCGCGCGCATGTCGTCGCGCGCCACCTCCGGCGCCAGCGTCAGGCCCGACTTGCGCACCCCTTTCATCAGCTTCGGCAGCGACTTGAGCTGATGATTCACGCGCAAGCTCGGCAGTGAGATGCTCACGCCCAGCGGCATGAACACCTCGTGCATCCGGTTGACCAGTTCCTCGAAGTACGGATAGTCGCTGGTCGAAAGGCTCAGCAAGCTGATCTCCCGATGCCCCGTGTTGCGGTAACTGTCGAGGGCCGCCTGCACGATGGTCTCGACGGACCGCACGCGCAATGGCCGTTTGATGACGGTCGATTGACAGAACCGGCACTGCCACGGACAGCCGCGCATGATCTCCAGCGCGATGCGATCGTGCGGCGTCTCGACGAACGGCACGACCGGCTTCGTCGGCAGCGGAATCGCGTCGAAGTCCTGCTCGATGGTGCAGGCGCGAATCTCGCGCGGCACATCAGCGCGCGTCCGGTTGACCGCGGCGATGGTGCCGTCGGCATGATAGTCGGGCTCGTAGAATTGCGGCGCGTACGCCCAAGTGGTTTGCGAGACCAACTCCGCCAACAAATCGGCTCGCAATTGATGGGAGGGCAAGGCTCCTGCCGAGCCGGCACCCGCTTGAGGAAGGTCGTCATTGCAAGGATCGGCTCGGCGGGAGCCTCGCCCTCCCGAAGCTCGCTCCTTCAAACTCATCCACTTGTCCATGACCCACGGCAGGCTTTCCTCGCCGTCGCCGATGATGAAGAGATCGACGAACGGCGCCAGCAGTTCCGGATTCTGCGCCCCCGGCCCGCCCGCGATGACCAGCGGATGCCCCAGCGTGCGGTCCTTCGCATGCAGGGGGATGCCGCCGAGGTCGAGCATCGTCAAGACGTTGGTGTAGCAGACCTCGTATTGCAGGCTGAAGCCAACCATGTCGAACTGTGACAGCGGCGTGAACGTCTCCAGGCTATAGAGCGGCAGCTTGGCTTGCCGTAGTTCCTTCTCGAAATCGATCCACGGCGTGAAGGCGCGCTCGCATGCCCACTGCGGATCGTTGTTCATGATCGTGTACAGGACCTGCAAGCCGTGATGCGACATGCCGAGCGTGTAGGCATCGGGAAATGCCATGCAGAGTTTGCCGCGCACGCGGGCCTGGTCCTTGACGATGCTATTCAATTCGCCGCCGAGGTATTGCGCCGGCGTCTGCACGCGCGGCAAGATCCGCATGACGGCGTCTTTGAGGGAGGTATTTCGCATGACGATAATAGTACGCGGAAATCCGCACCGATGAAAGGCGATTTTGGATGTGGGCCTGTGTCTCTCCTGTTCAGTTGGTTTGCCCGCCTTCATTTGCCAGTTAAAATAATACAACTGGCTCGCGGTGCGCAGATAGATTCGGCCATCGACCAGCGCGGGGGTTGCGAATATCTCTTCGCCGAAATCCGCTGTGTGCAGAACTTCCCATTCGGCGCGGACGTGTCGGCTTGCATCCGCCGGGACAAGCCCGGCGGCTCGCTGGTCGGAAAAAAGCAATTGAGAATTCGCTTATTGCCGGCGATGTGTCAATAGCGTTAACAAATGGCAATGCGTGGTGAGGGGCAACCTGCAGGAGCCTCGCGATGGCATTCTTTTCATTCAGCACATGGCTCACCAGCATGAAGTCCAACCTCCTGGGCACGCGGCGGAACCAGCCACGCTGGACGGTTCGGACCGTCCGCTCGAAACGGCTGTCCTTCGAGCAACTGGAAGACCGCGTGGTTCCGGCCACCATCACCGTCGGTTCGACTGCGGACAACCTCACTACCGGGGTGCTCGGCGCCGTCACGCTGCGCGAGGCGATTAACGCTCACAACACGCAGACCACTAACGCCGACTTCACCGCCGCCAATTTCAGCGGCGCGTTTGGCGCCGACAGCATTGTCTTCTCCCCGACGCTGTTCGCGTCGGCGAAGACCATTACCATTACCTTGACCGCTGGCAATGGGCCGCTAGCCATTTCGCCGGGCGCGGGATCGCTGTCGATCACCGGTCTTCCCAGCTTCGGCGTCACCCTCGATGGCAACAACGCCGTCACGGTCATCACGGTTGCTGCCAACACGACGGCCACGCTGTCGGGCCTGACGATTGCCCATGGTCATGCCACACTCGATGGCGGCGGC